>WNFR01002664.1_pt1 | contig 25513 bp, 25 predicted proteins | sample 5400221 | NCBI WGS metagenome assembly WNFR01 (sample SAMN13153357, study PRJNA577476) | soil metagenome | isolation source: 40 cm soil under Madrone tree | place: USA:California | collected 2016-06-14 | reverse complement strand
AACCTTACGTCAGACCGCGCCATTCGTGCAGTTCACAGGAAAAACCCAGATGACAGCATCCAATACCGACGGGTAGCTCCGTTACACGCCCCCTTACACGCCCCAAAGATAATCTTCCTGCTCCGATTGATGCTCTGCAGACGGAGTTGCGGGAAGGCTTACCGCGCTGAAATCCGATGGAACTCGAGCAGGGAAAAGTCTGCGCGCCTCTTCCGCTCCCGCAGCAACCGCTTCGGCGTGTTCAGATTCAACCCTCCCGGGTGGAATGCGGTGGCTCTCACCGTAAGTCTCCCGAATCAGCTCGAGGATGTGATGGTCGTGAACATGCTTGATTTCGTCTGCCAAGACGACGACCTTGCGATAGACCTCATCCAGTTCGCGCCGTTCGAAGTGATAGCCCAGCTGTTCACAGCGTAAGCTGAGAGCGTGCCGCCCAGAGTGCTTGCCCAACACCAGCTTCGAATCCGGGACGCCAACTGATTGCGGTGTCATTATCTCGTAAGTCAGTCGGTTCTTGAGCATGCCATCCTGGTGAATGCCGGCTTCGTGCGCAAATGCGTTGCGACCGATGATGGCCTTATTTGGCTGCACCGGAATTCCAGTAATCTCTTCCAGCATCTGACTCGTGGGATACAGCTGTTCGCTGACGATGCCTGTCTGGTATGGGTAGCGGTCCGCCCGCACTCGCAGCGCCATCACAATTTCTTCGAGCGACGCATTACCCGCGCGTTCTCCAATTCCATTGATCGTGCACTCGACTTGCCGCGCGCCATTTGCAATCGCAGCCAACGAATTCGCCACCGCCAGTCCGAGATCATTGTGGCAGTGTGTAGATATGGTGACGTTCTCCGCGCCCGGCGCCCGTTCGCGAATGCTGCGGATCAAGTCTCCGAACTCTGCCGGTACGGTGTACCCAACCGTGTCCGGAATATTCAACGTAGTGGCGCCTGCCTGAATCACAGCTTCCAGCACCTGAAACAGAAATTCCGGATCGGTCCGCGTCGCATCTTCCGGCGAAAATTCGACGTCATCACAGAATGTGCGTGCCAGACGCACCGACTCCGCCGCCTGCTCAAGGCATTGCTGCCGCGAAATGCGCAACTTGTGCTGCAAATGAATGTCTGATGTCGCGAGAACCACGTGAATGCGCGGACGAATGGCCGACTGCAGGGCCTGGGCAGCGCGCTCGATGTCGTGTCGCACGGCGCGAGCCAAAGCCGCGATTCTTGGACGCGGGACCGCGGCGGCAACGGCCTGCACCGCGGCAAAGTCACCATCGGAGGCGATTGGGAAGCCTGCCTCGATAACATCCACACCGAGGCGGTCGAGTTGTCGTCCCAGCCGGACCTTTTCCTGCACATTCATGCTGCAACCCGGCGACTGCTCGCCGTCGCGCAGGGTCGTATCAAAAATCGTAATTCTGGTGCCTTCCATATCAGACTCCATAGTCGAATATTGTGATCTTAAGAGCCGTGGCTCCGAAAGCAAAGCTTATTATTTTTCTGAGTTGTTAAGAATAACTAATACAATTAGAATATCTTATGTTACTCGAAGTTCTATTAATGCCGGGGTTGAATGGATATTTCGCAGCTGGAGGTTTTTCTGGCCGTGGCCCGCGAGGGTGGCTTTTCCCGCGCAGCAGACAAGCTCTATCGTACTCAGTCTGCGGTCAGCCAGGCAATCAGAAAACTGGAAGGTGAAATCGGCGAATCGCTCTTCGACCGATCCTCTCGCGATGGGCAACTGACGGATGCCGGCCATGTCTTGCAAGAATATGCCGAGCGCCTGCTGAACCTGCGGGAGAACGCTCGTGAAGCGCTAGTCGAACTTCGTGAGCTGCAAAAAGGCAAACTGGTCGTCGGCGCTAACGAATTTACCGCTCTCTATCTTCTGCGCGTATTGGCGGAGTTTCGTCGGCTGCACCCGGCCATTCGCATCGTGGTACAGCGCTCGCTTGGCAGTCATATACCGGACGACGTGCGGCGGCATAATTGTGAATTCGGTGTGCTGACTTATGACCCGCAGGATCCAGAGCTGGCCTCCGCAGTCGTGTACTCAGACGAACTCATTTTCGTCGTTCCCGCGCAACATCCGCTGGCCCGCGAATCGCGAGTGAGCATCCGTCAACTGGGCGCCGAGTCCTTTGTCGCGCACATTGTTAATTCCCCCTACCGTGAAAAGGTGATCCAGGCGTTCAAGAAATACAAGACCCCACTGCACATGGGGGTAGAGCTCCCAACGCTGCAGGCGATCAAGCGCTTCGTGGCCCTCGGGAACGGCGTCGCCTTCCTCCCCGAAATCAGTGTCGAGGACGAAATCGCCCGCGGAGATCTGGTCCGCATTCCGGTGCAGGAGCTGCGCGTACATCGGAAGCTGCGCCTGATCTACCGCAAAGCGGCAACGCTCTCCCACGCCGGACGCGCTTTCCTCAAGATTGCCGAATCCGTTGCCCACACCCTTGGTGGACGATACCGCTTCGAGCGCGAGAGATGACTCGCACTTGGCTCAGTAAACTGGATCGTGTAATCTCCTGGTACTCAATCGGGCTGTCGCCCGATCTCGCGTGCAGGGGAGCCAGAACGTTGCCGTTGCTGCCTGCCAGACTCGTTCGCTGCTTTCATCGAACAACTCTGCTTTCCTTGCTCCTTTGTATCTCTGCGGAGGCGCAGCAGTACACCGTAACCGGAACTGTGCGGGACACAACCGGAGCGGTCATCTCCGGCGCTGAAGTCTCGCTTCGCTCGCCACATTTCACGCAGTCCACAAAAACCGGGCCGGATGGCGTGTTTGTGCTTTCGGGAGTCACTGATTCATCAGGCACAGTTCAGATAACTGCGAACTCTTTTGCTCCGGCAGAACAGCAGTGGTCTGCGTCAGCTGGAATTGTCCAGCTCGCATTCATCCTGCGAGGGCTCGCGCAGGGTGAGCGCATTGTGGTCTCGGCAACTCGCAGTGACATGAAACTCTCGGAGGTTCCGGGCAGCGCAATCCAACTTTCCACGGAAGACGTACAGGCGAATCCCGCGCTGACTCTCGACGATCTGCTTCGCCAAGTGCCAGGTTTTTCGCTCTTCCGCCGCTCCAGCAGCCGGGTTGCGAATCCCACGACTCAGGGAGTTTCTCTTCGCGGTCTCGGAGCGAGCGGCCCCAGCCGCGCGTTGGTGCTCGAAGATGGCGCTCCACTAGTGGATCCTTTCGGCGGATGGGTCTATTGGGACCGCATTCCGCGCACCGAGATTTCGAGCATCGAAGTTTTTCGGGGCGGATCTTCGAGCCTGTATGGAAGTGACGCACTCGCCGGGGTGGTGCAGTTCCTTTCCCGCGTTCCCCCTGGCCCGTCCATTTCCGTTGACACGTCTTACGGTACGGAAAACACGCCCGACCTTTCTTTATTCGCAGGAACAACAGTCTCGCGTTGGGACATCAGCGCCGCCACCGAAATGGCCCACACCGACGGTTACATTCTGGTTCCATCCTCGCAGCGCGGAACCATCGACACGGCGGCCAATTCAGAGCACGCTACGGTCGATGCCCAGCTGGGATACAAAATTTCCGACAACGGCCGCGCCTTCCTGCGCGGCACCTTTTTCGATGAAGCCCGCCACAATGGCACGCCCTTTCAAAAGAACAGCACTGCAACTGGTTTTAGCGTTGCCGGCGTCAACACGGCAATCGGTAGTCACGATTCCCTTAGCGCGCGCTTGTTTGGTCAGGCCCAGGGATATGATCAGACTTTTTCTTCCATTCAGTCGATCAATTCGCCTCGTGATAGCGAGCAACCAACCAATATCCAGCATGTCCCTTCGCAAGAAGGAGGCGGCTCAGCACAATGGAACCACGTGCTGAAGAGCCATACATTAATCGCAGGTTTTGATCTGCAGGAAGTCATCGGCGCCAGCGACGAACAATTGCTCCTCGCATCAGCAAACAAGGTGTCGGGAGGCCGTCAGCGATCCACAGGTCTTTTCGGTCAAGATATCTTTCGCATCGGTACCAAATGGACTGTGATCACGGGAGCTCGATGGGACCGGTGGAAGAATTTCGACGGCAGCACGGTTCGTTTTCCGCTTCCTTCCGGGAGCCCTGTTACTCAGTTCTTCGCAGACAGAATCGAGAATTCGTTCAGCCCGCGTTTGTCTCTCATGCGCGCGCTCAACAGCAATATCTCCCTGTCCGTCTCCGGATACCGAGCCTTTCGCGCGCCAACTTTGAATGAGCTATATCGCAGTTTTCAGCAAGGTACTATCACTACCAAGAACAATCCTCAGCTCCGTGCCGAGCGCCTGACCGGAGCCGAAGCTGGCCTGAAGGCAAACGCGCTTAACAACCGGGTAGAGACCCGCGCAACCATCTTCTGGAGCGACATTGTCGATCCGGTCACAAATGTGACGCTGGACACGACCACCCGGCAGCGCCAGAATCTTGGTCGCACCAGATCGCTAGGCACTGAACTGGATGGCGTTCTTCGTCTGAGCACTTCGATCGAGATTTCGGCGGGATACCAATACACCCACGCCACGGTCGTGGACTCCCCTACTCTGGCCGGCAAATTCGTGCCCGAAGTGCCGCAACACCAGTTCACATGGGAGGCACGCTACTGGCGTCCTTCCCTGCTTATGCTCAGCGTTCAGGGCCGCTTTTCAGGGGCGCAGTTTGACGACGATCTCAATACGCTGGTGCTAAATCATTATTACTCAATGAATCTGTTCGTTGGCCGCCAACTACATAGCGGTCTCGTAGCTTACATTGGCGCCGAAAACCTATTGAATCAGCGGTACGCAGTCGCTCTGACGCCTCCAGTCTCGACGCTGGGGCCGCCAATCCTGGCGCGAGTGGGCGTACGCTACGACTTTCCCGCTCCGCGGTGATTCGAGGCCTAGACCTCACGTTCCGGTCAGTCCGCCATTGAACAAAGGTGGAAAAACAAGCTCAAATGTAATGAATCCGACACACATTTTGGAGCTTCTTGCGGTATCATCAACTCTCCTCAGCTCCGAACGAGGCAGGGCACAGGACGCACGATGTTACCCCGCAATCGGCTGTTGTTTGTAGATGATGAGCCAAGTATCCGGCTCACTTTGCCTCCCATATTGCAGGAAAGCGGTTTCGAAGTTAGGACTGCGGCCACCGTCGCAGAGGCCTTGGGAGAGATCAGCGGCGCGCGCTTCGACGTGTTGTTGTCCGACCTCAACATCAGCGAAGCTGGCGACGGATTCCGCGTAGTGCGGGCGATGCGGCAGATCCAGCCACATTGCGTCACCGTGATCTTAACCGGGTACCCTGGATTCGAAACCGCCGCCGAGACACTCCAGTGTCACGTAGACGACTTCGTGATCAAACCAGCGGATATTGATGGCCTAATCACAAGCATCAAAGAAAAACTCGCCTCTCGACGGAATCAGTAATTCCCGAACTACTTCACCTGCGCGGTCCGGTTGTGCTCTTCAGCCCCAAGGCGGTGTCCGCAAGATCGAGGTAATGTTCGAGCCGGGATGGCTCTTTGGAAGTCTGACTTAGAGGAATTAATCGTGGGCCTTCGTCCCGGGCCGCAGGTTCACTAGGCGGGATACGGCTTAACTTTTTGGATACCGACGTCGATCTCTGCTTGCTTGGGGAGCGGGTCTTCCGCGCCGACTTGCGTTTCAATCTTCCTCCCCCTTTTCCTACCAGTTCTTTTTTCTTACTGACCCTTGCGCTCGGTATCGTGATGGAAAGTTACTGAGGCGCTTGCCTTAGTCTCGCCCGCAGTAAACGCCAGTCCACGATCATGTTCAGCAGGAGGCGCCCCAGCCAGTTGCCGCTTGCGATTTTCCACTGCGCGAAGCTCGCGAATAATGGCCGCTTCTTCGCGTGCATACTCTTCTTCGCTAATTTCCTCAGACTCCAGCTTCAACTGAAGTTCGAGCAGCCGTTCTTTCACCGGGGCGTCGTCGGTGTATTGTTCCTCCGCAACTCTCTGCAGAGTTCTCATGACAAAATTAAAGCCCGAGAACGGCAATCCCAGAAGATCGTCAACCAGGAACATACTAATTTTCCCCCAACTGCCTAGCGCCCAGCCACTGGCTCCAGCTTCAGCCGTATGTTCACAAAATTATACGGCGGCCATGGCCCCGTGTACTTAAACTTCAATCGTTGCGCATACTTTCGCGCTATTTTGTTCACCGCGCTATCGAATTGCGGCTCCCGCTGTCTCTCTACCAAAAACGCCGCGTTCATGATCATCTTGTCGCCGATCGGCTGGTTATCACGCGAGGCCACGCAAACGCCGCGCAGGGCTTCGTAAATCTCGCGCACATATCCGATCGAGCGCTCGGCCAAAGCCTTGTCAATCATGCGTCCCAGCTGCATTCGCGCCAGATACGTCGATTGCAGGTGTTTGCGGATAATCTCCTGATGGAACTGACGAATTTCTTCATCGTCGCTCTTGATGTCCTCGATGATTTGGTCCCGGTCCCAATTAACTTTTAAACCAAATTCAAATTTCCCCGACATCTGGTGTAGTACGTCTTTGAGCGACGGATAAATGCTCTTGAGCACCTCTCGAATGTCATTGTCGGTACGGAACACCGTCCCGAAACTCATGGGAATGATGGTGTAATTCTTCATTACAGTTTCGATCACATGTTCGTGGGCGAGCGCGTTTTCGCGCGTAGGGTCAAAGATATAAACCGATGTGTTGCTCACCACGGCGGCAATATCCTGGTAGTTAACCGTGTAGACCGTTTCGCTGCTGCCGCCAATTCCGCTTCGACCAAAGCTTACCGGTTCTTTGGACTGCACAATGCCGTAAACGTAACGCCCACCCTCCCCCCCAGGCGCGATCTCGCCCACCCAGGAATTCGGTCCAATTTTTACGCGAACATCCTCTCCCGACTTTGTATTCTTGCGCGGCCTGGCCAGAGTTCTTGTCCCCATAGATTTGACCTTTCGTGGCGTCATGCCACGAAGCTCCTGTCTTTTACGCTCTCAACCATCAGTGATGCCGGATTTTCAGACATGCGAACTCGGAAAAATCAATTTAAAAATCGTACCCTTTCCTGTGCTGCTGCGGACCTGGATCCTCCCACTGTGATTTTCCAAAATACCTTTTACGATCCAAAGCCCTAGCCCAGTTCCCTTCTCTCCCTTTGTGGTTACAAAGGGCTCAAAAATCGTGCTGCGAATCTCAGCCGGAATGCCGTTTCCAGTATCTGCGACTACAACGCTAATTTCGCCATACATCCCACGCAGAGACTTGGTATAACGAGTGCGAATCGTGAGTCGTCCTCCGTTCGCCATGCTGTCCTGCGCATTCACAACAAGGTTCGAGAGCAGCTGCCGGAACTGATCGGCTGAGCCTTTCATTGCTGGTAGTTGGCCAAACTGCTTGTCCACCTCGATGCCAGATTTCGATAGAGGCCGCGAGAAAAGCGTCAGCGTATCCTCCGCGATTAAGTTCAGGTCGAACGTTCCTAACTGTCCGGCATTGCGGTACAAACCCAGCATTTGCCGGACAATTCGCGTAACCCGGTCGGATTCGCTTTTCAGCGCGTCGTAGATGGGCTGGGCCTCGGGCTGCACTCGGTTCCTCAACAAGAATATGGCGTTCTTGATAGCCTCCATCGGGTTATTAATCTCGTGCGCGATCGTGCCAGCAAGCCTGCCAGTTGCAGCAAACTTTTCCATCTCCAGCATGCGCCGTTCCAATTGCATTTGCTCCAGCTTCTTCCACGTGGAAAAATCCCGCAATACCGTGACCGTGTAGGCGGCCTGTCCACGCGCATCGTAAATCTTGCCAGAGCGCGCCGCGTACTCCACTTCCATTCCGGCAACCGGGCTGTAAAGATGAAGCGCTTTGTTCTGACGCTCGAGGAAAGAGAAGGTGAACGAGGTCAGGTAAGCATCCAGCTTTGCTTCATTTTTGACGATGTGCGGGTCTTTCGCGCCGGGCGCACCGAACAACTCCTTGGCCAAAGGATCCAGCAGCACGATCCTTGCGGAGTTGTCGGCAACAACAATCGGGTCTCCGACGTTCTCAATTACCACATTGAGCCGGTCGCGGTCTTGCCGTACCACCTCCTCTGCGGCCTGCAATTTTTCCAGGTTCGCGCGGACTTCCTGGTCAGCCCGGCGAAGGTCAGTTACGTCGCGCATCACTGTAACCATGCCACTCCTGCTCTCGCTCACGTAAGTGGGTGCGCACACTGCCTCGAACAGCACCTCCTCGCCTTCCATGACATCCACCAGCGTCAAATCGCGAGAGGTGTCATTACCGCTTACCACCATCGACGAAAGGGCTGCAGAAAACAAAAGGTTGTTGAATTCAACCGCTCGTTTCCCTCCTTCACTCACGCCTTCCGGCACGCGGAAAAATCGCTCTGCCGCCCGATTCTGAATGATCACCCGGTGCTGATTGTCGGTAAGGATCACGGGATCGGCCATGCTTTCCATGACCGTCGTCATTCGGGCAATCGTGACTTCCATATCCCGCATGCGGTTGTAATAGTGCTCTACCTTGAACAAACGCGATAAGTGCCGGTTAGCGCGCTCTGCGAGACTCCGGAAATGGCGGATTTGGGCCTGGACGGTGTTGCGGCCGAGCTGCCCAATCACCAGGCTGATATAGGAGCGCATGCCGCACACGGCGCACACTTGCTGTTGGATCTGGAACTTGCGCTTCTGGTCGGCGTTCTGCACGGCGAGGCAGTCTGTCCGCCGCTCGCGTTCAGCCTCCCAGCAGCGACTCTGGCTGCGGTAGATCATGGGATGAACATAGAGTGCGCCAGCCTTGATTACTCCATCCGGCAGTATCGCCGGTTTAAGGCTTAACAGTGTAGAAACCAGCGGGTTCTCGCTCGCCCACAATGACGTGCGGAATTTCTCCAGAAATTCGTGGTCGCAATTCAACGACGCGGTCGACGTGATCTCACCCGTATCAAAGTCAACTTCGAGCACCGCCGCGCGGGGGAACCCAATGTGAACAATTTCTTCCAGCAGGATGGGAAAAATCTCTTCCGGCCTCTCGGCCGCGATCAGGCGCAACGCAGCGGACTCACTAGAGGATCTCTGATCAACGATTTGCTCGCGTATGCGTCTCAACGCTGGACTCGACATATGCCTAATCCATCAGTTAGAGAAAGACCTAAGACTTCATGCAGTTTTGGGAACGTGAAGGTCATTACTCGCGTGCGACAAATCACGCAGAGCGCTTCCATTTCAGTCGCGAAACAACTCAGCCGCGCCGTACTGCCCGTCTTACCGGAGTACGCGCCACTCGCCGGGTCGTCTCAATTTCAACTTCGGGGACAGGTTCGGCGCTGCCTAATTGCGGCCGCGATACCAGGCCAGTCAGTCCCACCGCATCTGCATACTTCAGGTAGGTATCAATCGAGGCGACGACTACGCGGGCCTCCACCGTAATCAGGTCGATGCCGACGAGGGATATGCGGACCCAGGCGTCAATCACGATGCCTTTGTCAAGAATCCGGTCGAGGACATCGATCAGGCTCGACCCACCCGAAATTCGTTCGACCGCCATTGAGACATCCCTCCTGTCTTATCTGATACGGCTAACGCTTACGTCGCGCGCGCGTCGTCTTGGCCTTCGGCCGCTGCACTATTCGCTTGCTCTTGCTTGCGGCGAGCGCCGGAACAACCGGCGATTGCATCGTCAGGTGCGGATCGTATTTCCACCAGTTCAAGCCAATCTGCTCTGCTTTATCCACGGAACAAACCAACAGCCGAATGCGGATGGTAAGCAGTTCGACGTTCGCCAGAGACACACGCACGTCGCCTGCAATTACCAGGCCCTTATCCAGAACTCGATCCAAAATATCGACGAGATTTGTGGTTCCCGAGACGGCAGGCACTCGTTCCATCCGTTGACTTTCTCTTGGTTAGTAAACCCGGAAATACGCGTTCGCGGGCCTGATGCTAAATGCATCGGCAATCGCGTGTCAACGTATGAACCAACAATGTTCGCGGAGTACCTTTGCCTCAGCTTCGCCGCGATTTGGATTCAGTGCTGCTGGAAGCCGTTGCCCAAGACGAGTTATTTCTCCAGCAGATTTCCCAGAGGCCCCAGGTCAAGGTTCAGGTCAGCGGGTGTTAGACCGAAATGCTCCGCCAATTCCCGGATTTTGGCCTCAAGCGTCATGAGCGCCTGCCCCATATCTTCGACTTGCGCCTCAGTCAGCGAGCCGCCTTCCATCCTGCGAATTGCCTGCCGTTCCAGAAGCTGCCGCAATAGTTCTATCAAGCTGAGCACAAGTTTCGCCAGCCCCTGCTCAATGTTCTCCGGCGTACAATCGATCCGCGATTCCGGCGCATTCGGATCAATCCGCGCAACTTCGGTTTTTATATGTGCAGATTCTTGCATTTCAGCTCGTCACCACTCTAGAAACTGTTCCTAGAAATTCGCTCACAGGCCAGGGGCCGCTCACGCGAACGTTCAATTCCTCCGGAACCCCGAGGCCGCGCAATACTTGTTCGAATTCAGCAACCTTGGCCCGCTCCACCAGCGCGAAGTATCGCTGCCCATCTTTCAACGAGCGGTCGCTCCAATCCGTGACGATGCCCGCGACTGCGCTGTGCAATTGTGCTCCGAACTCTTTGAACAACTGCAAATGCTTCTGTCGCTCCCGCAAGTAGTCAGCGCCGGAAGCCGAAGCCGCCGGAATATCCGGACGCATCACGCGAACTTCCATTTGCACAGAGTCTCCGATTCTCTCGAACTGTGAATCGTACTCGCTGGCCCGATCTGAAAGGTGCACCCGCAACTCCTCGTCGCTCTCAAAAATAGTCGGAAAGCGAAAAGGAATCATCATTGCCGATTCGAACAATTCCATGAGCACACGATGGAACTCCAACGCCGAGGTTCGCACCGGCGCACGCAACCACACATTTGAGTCCGCGTTGCGCGACACAAACGCTGCCAGGCCACGCCCGTCGATGCGGTCCACCGGAACTCCAGCCACACCTGTCGGGGCTACGTTCGGGCATACCGAAGATCGCGTCACGCAATATAAGAGAAGTGGCATCTCATCGCAGTTCGAATGACACGCGTCGCGTTACTTTTTTTCGGGCAGGAGTGCGGTTGCCGTGATGTGCCGCATCGCGGTCTCCACTGACGTAAGAATCACGTCCAAGCCTACATAAACCAGGTCCACGCCGGCCAGAGATATGATTAGGTTTCCTCTCAGAATCACGCCTTTGTTCAAGACATGATCGAGAATGTCGAGCAGCGACAACTCGTCCCCGGCATCATCGCCGGAAAAAACCACGGTGCCGGCGGAAGCTCTCACTTCGCCTTTTCTCCCTCAGGCCGCGATACAAAAGAATATGGTGGCCACGGCCCCGTGCATTCAATTCGCCGCCGGCTTTCCCAAGTTTCTGAAAATTTCTTCAATACCGATTCCAGCTTCTTCCGGTGTGCGCGTTTCACCAGCAAGGACGTCTGAAACGCCAGTCCACGCTGCCCACTGCTGATATTTCCAACCGTTGCGGTCTCGCTGGCAACTCGCTTTAGTGCCTGGTAAAACTTCGCCAAGTCACCGTTAGCATGCAGCGGTTCACGCTTTTTCGGAAGCAGGGCCGATTTCGCCTTCAGATAATCTTTGCCCGTCCGAACCTTCGGAATTGGCCGGGCGTTTAGAGGAACGCCAAACACTTTCACTCCCCACTCGTCCGCGCCTCTTACCCGTTCGAAGTCGCGTTTCAAAAATCGCGCACGCCCGCGGACATGTTGACGAAGAGATGTTTCGCTTCGAAAAACAGTGCCAAATCGCGCCGGAAGAATCTCGGTTCCGCGCGCGATAGCCGACACGGCCCGCTGGTGCGCGACACTGGCCTCCGCCAGCCAGTCTAGATTTTCCATGTTCCGCGCCAGGTTCTGTTCAAAATCTACTCCTGGAACCCAACTCACCCAGCAGGTAATTCCGCCGCAATCGATGGCCTCGACCTTCGATAGCGCGACTCCAATCTCCGCAAGCAGCGTCGCTGATCGCGACTCGCTGATTCCATATAAATAAAGAACGCGGTCGTGCCGCTTCAATTGAGCCGCCATAACTCTCTCGTGAGCGCTTGCAGTCCCGTGCGGCCGGCAATCTCAGTGGGAAAATTTCGCACAACAAAAATCTCTTTCCCTGGATAGCGTCGTTTCAAATGTGTAAGCACCGATTCTTGCCACTCGACCGCCGAACGGCAACGCCGGCAGTTCCCGGCGTCCTGAGAAAAAATCACGCGATTCACAAATATTGCCGCCGTAGACAGACCCATGTCTCCCAATTTATTAAGCAGCTGCTCCGTCTCACGGTCCGGAAGAGGTTCGGGCAGCATCACAGAAAGAATGCGGGCCCGTTTCGAGCTCTTGAGGGCCATCGACAGTTCGCGCGCATGCAGCTCCAGTTCAGCAATCCTGACTGCAGCATCGCGGGCCAGCGCCAGTTTACGGTGCGCCGCAAGGCTTTTCAACAGCAGCCGCGCCCATACAAGTATTCTCGCCGGCGTTCGCAGTAATTCCAAGGCGTGTCCGGTGGGTGCCATATCGACCACAACTTTCGCTCCCGAGTTCCGGCCAGAGCTCGGTCCTGCCAGCTCGACGATGCGGAAGATTGCCAGCACTTCGTCCAACCCAGGCGGAACAATTTCCAGCAGTTCCGAAAAAAGCCGCCGTTCGAACGAGAGATCGACATGCACTCCTGATCCGCCAGTAGTAGTTGCGGTTTCAATTTCGCTTTTGACCTCCGCGACCCAAGTTTTGTACAGCGCCACGGAATCCAGCTCGGACGCAAAAAATCCGCGATCACCCAACACTGGCTTTGGCGCATCACCGATCTCGGCTTGGAAAATGTCATCCAGCGAAGGTGCTGGATCAACCGAGCAAATCTGCACTCTCTTGCGCGAGCGTTGACGGGAGTGAAATCCCAAGCCGGCAGACACAGTGGTTTTTCCGACGCCTCCTTTTCCCAGAACGAACGAGAGAGGCGCATCCAAAACCGGCCACTTTGCCGGAGTTACTTTGATTTCAACTCTTTTTTTACTTTTTGGAGGCGCAATCCATCCTCCGTTCTGCTCGCCTCCGGAAAATGCATGATCAGCAAACTTCTTTAGCTCTGCACTCCCGATTACCGGGAAACCACGATCTTGTGCAATGTAGAGCTTCGATGCTGGATATGCCTCGCTCAAAAGAGACCGTGCCCGTTTAGCAGCCGTCGCCCTCTGTCTGCAAAACGGGCATTTTCCGCCGCGAAGGACAGCGCGATTTAGCACAACAGCTTTGAGCTTCATTTCGGTATTCGTGTTCTGCAGTTGATTGACGCAGCGCAATGACTCATTCAGGGCGAACTTCTCCGGAGTTGTCACAAGGAAAAGTGATGACTTGGCGAATGCCTCTTTCAAGCCATCAAGTCGTTCTCGCCATTCCTCGACAAAGGGCTCACCTGAGGCTCGAGTGCCGCCTCCGAAGTGCATGGCGAGCACCCGATCCCGTCCAGCAGCCAGTTCCAGAAAATTCAGGAGACGTTCAAATTGTTGAGGCAGCTCGAACAGCCGAAGAGTGTGTCCAAACGGCGCCGTATCAACCACGATGCTGGAATATTTCCCCGACTGCAGCGCATCCTGAATCGCCAGCAGCCCTGAAATTTCAGACATTCCAGGAAGAGCAGTGTCCAGGAGTGGCGAGACCTCTTCAGTCGTAAACAGCGATCCACGCGCCACCAGCTCCAGCATGTCCTGCTTATGCCGGTCCAGAAAATCGCGAAACAGCGCAGCCGGATTCATTTGCCACACCGTCAGCTTGACGGTCCCACTCACCTTCACTGTGGTGGGAGAATCACGCAACTTCACTTGGAGAATGTCAGCGAGCGAATGCGCGGGATCGGTAGAAATTAACAGGACCCGCCCATCGCGATTCCGCGCCGCGGCCCGAATGGCGTACGCAGCAGAAACGGTGGTCTTCCCTACGCCACCCTTGCCGATAAAGAAGGCCAGCTCTGCCACGTATGGATTTTATGCGCTTACTAAGGATGAGGGTTCAACTGGCTGTCTGCTTGAGCAACTGCTCCAATTTCTTGAGCAGGTACTGGGGGTCTTCTTCGCCCTTTCGAATCCAGAGGTCGGCAATGCCCAGGCTCTCGTCCAGCAATTCGCCATATGCAGAAAGAATGATGATTGGAACTGATGGATTGAGTTTCCTGATCTGGCGCGCGACCTGTAAGCCATTCATGTCCGCCATCCAGTAGTCGAGGACGACAGCATTCACCGGCTCAGAGCTGAAAATCTGAATTCCCTGCGCTCCTGATTTTGCCGCTAACACTTTGTAGCCGGCGGACTCGAGCAGACTCCTCCGCAGTTGCAGAGCAGTTTGCTCGTCATCAATGCAGAGCACTGTGGCGGTTTCTGTTTCCATTGCAGCGGCGCGCACCACTAACTCGTTTGGACGAGTGAACTTGGTTAGAGTCATACACAACGGCTTCCACGTTCAATACAGCGAATGCTGTAGATTCCCGCAAATGCTAGCGGTCACAAGCTACGAGCGGGCCCTGTGGACTCGCGAGTTATGATCTCGGGCTGAACAGAGATCTCACGCTGCCATTCTTTCTGGCCATCAATTCGTTCCACCAGCGTCTCGACGGCAATCTCTCCCATTCGGCGCAGCGGCTGGCGGACGGTCGTGAGGCTTGGATAATGAAAGGCCGCCGCCGGAATGTCATCGAACCCCACGACAGACACGTCGCGCGGAACATGCAGTCCGGCTTCCTGAAATGCACGCACTGCACCGATGGCAGAAATGTCGTTATAAGCAAATAGCGCCGTAAACGGCCGTTTCTTCTCGATCAATTGCTTACCATAGGGATAGCCCAGGCTTGGCGTCGATTCCTGCGAATCGATTTGAATCACCAGCTCTGGGTCCAACTCCAGCCCCATGTCCCTCGCCACCTCTTCCAGCGCATTCCATCGGGACTGTGAATCCGAGCTTGCCGGATGTCCTCGCAGAATCGCGATCTTGCTGTGCCCGAGTTCCGTCAGATGCTTGAGTCCAAGTTCCGCAGCACGTCGATGGTCTAGCACAATATTGGTAACGCCTTCATTTTCTGTGTGTCCTGGAATCGCAACTGCAGGTACTGGTAGAGAGTGGGGAAGGTTGAAATCGAGCGTAATGATCCCTTCCGCTCCACGCTGAAGCAGCAATCGCGAATACTTCTCAAAAAGCTCAAGGCTGTGTCGGTGGACGCCAGTAACAAAAAAGTAATCCTTCTGCCGCGCGCAATCTTCGATACCCGCGATGACCGTCGAACTATAGCCGTCGCCGATTTCGTGCGCGATCACGCCGATGGTGAAAGTACGTTGCCTGCGCAATGACTGCGCAAAAAAATTCGGCCGATAATCCAGTTTTTGGGCAGCGGCGATTATGCGCTCGCGGGTTGACTTAGGAATGTGTTTGGCTGAGGGCGCGTCATTCAGAACAGCAGAAACCGTGCCCGGCGAAAGACCGACGTGAGCAGCAACTGACTTTAAGGTGACTGTGCCGCCATTCACTTCCGGCGTCTTTTTGTTCTGAGTCATGCTGTAACAAGCAGCAACACGGCTTGTGGGATCAGGGCTTGGCTCTCCCTTTAAGGCGTCCCATTATATGGTAAGGCGGGTTCCCTGCAAGCAGATCGCTGGAGTCCTGGATTGTGCAAGGGAAGCATGCCAAGCGGGGAATCTTCATCTTCCGACCGAGAGCAACTCACACGTTCTCTTAATCGCCTCCCGTTGGATTGCGTCTCGGGCCAGGAACTCGAACCCATGGCGCAGCCCGTCTCGATAGCGAACCAGCCCGCGGAGTTTCAGCGGAGCGCCACCACTGGGAAGCGTAAGCTCCAACGTAGCCACCTCGCCCGGTTCCAATTCCCCCGTAAGCGTAATGCCGATTCCGTCTTGCCCAAACTCAATCGACCGCCCCCAAAGCTCAATCGGGGCACCGGGGCGAAAAACTTTCGCAGAAACTCGAATATCAAGGGGATAACGCGGAAAGCGCCGCTTTAGGGCCGGATCAGACGGGCTCTTGCTCATCAGTTCTCGCTTTCGCTGGCTGGATCCGGAAAAGGCTGTACTTTTGATTGTCTCTGATTGCAATCAGCGGCTCAACCCTTTGCACCAGCGAAGTAAAGGCATGTTCCGCGCTTGCGAATGAGGATTCAAGACTGTCGGCAACCTAGTGCGCCAGCCCCGCAGACCAATTCACCACCAGCGTGAGTGGGCGGTTTCCGGTGCGCGATTTTCCCAGACTGTTGATCAATAAACGCCCATCCGGCGCTGCGTCGTAACCGGGGGCGAAAAGCAGTGTTTCCCCAATGGCGGTGTGGAAGAGGACTTTGGGATCGCCGGTCTGGATGGAGCCGCTGGTTGCATTAATCGGAAACTCCAGAACGTCGTCGCCGATGATAGCAAACAAGGCTTTGCCGTCGCGGCGCCAGTGCGGGGTCATCGCGCCAGTCGAGGAAACCTGCCATTTTTGGCCCGGCCCTGGAAACGCAGTCACATAGACTTCGTCCCTGCCCGACTCGCGCGAGGTGTAGGCGGCCCAATGTCCGTCTGGAGAAAAGACTGCGTCGCGTTCCCACTCTGGCGTAGCCACGAAAGGAAATGGCTTCTCGCCGGAGGCGAGCGGCATAGCAAAAATATCCGTCGCCCCGGGCTCGCCCCGGTTATAGAGAATATACTTCCCATCAGGAGACCAGTCGGTTGGGGTCTCCCATTGCTCCTCCTGATACAAGAGACGCTCGCCTCCTGTGCCGTCCGCAGCCCGTATTGCCATACGCGACTTGTTGGCGTTCGCCGGGATGCTGAAATAGACGATGTTCTTGGCGTCCCGTGACCAAACGGGAGTGGTATTGGCTCCGTTGCTTGTCAGGCGGGTACGGAGCCCACTCACGGTGTCGAAGATCCAAACATCTGGATTGGGCTCTCCATACTCAAGGGCCACTTTATGGCCGTCGGGAGATAAACGCGGGGCATTGCTGCCGCGTTCTCCGATTGTCCCGAGAACCTTGCCACTCATCTCGAACCAGGTCAGTTGGCCTTCGTCGGCTGAATTCGCTCCGGCCGAATAGACCAACCGTCCATTGTTGGAAGCAGTGAAAGCCGCGCGCCAGATACCTTGATCGTTCAATACCTTCTCTGCAAGGCGGGTTGGCTCGCCTTGCAACTCCAGGCTGCGAACATCGAATGGCTGTGCCATCAGGTCGGTTTTGCGCAGGAACATGAGGTATCCCGGTACGAAAAGCCCATTTGCATCGGTACGCAAGAGGAGCTTTCCAGCTGACTCGTTGCCGCTTAGAGAGCCGACATATACGCCGCTGAACTCTCTCTGCCCGGCATGATTGGTAGCTAAGTACAAGAAGTGGTCCCCATCGGGGAGGAACTGAGGCCAGCGATGGGTACTGTGTTTGGAAGTGTTAACTGTGGTCACCTGAACCGGTGTGCCGCCACTAACTGGTACCCGGTAGAGCCCGCTTCGAATGTTAGGTGTAAAAAGCAGCACGCCTTTTGAGCTCCAGGCGCCGCCGCGCGGGTTGGGCGCATCGCAGACAGTGACTGGCGCTCCGCCCGCAGTTTCAACAATCTTCAGTTTCCCGGCGGAAAAAAAAGCGACCCTGCGACTGTCGGGCGACCAGAAGGGGAACGATGCATTTTCGCTTCCTTCCAAAGCATGCATTTCGCCGGATTCGAGGGACCGAAACCAGATCCGATCACCCGCTCCGAACGCAACACTTGTCCCGTCCGGAGAAATCACCGGCGGCGCACCAACGTCTCCGGTCAGTTGAAAAGAAGTATCCTCGGGTGGGGAAATTGACGCGGTGAGCCGACGCCCTTCGACCGGAGTTCTAAGAAATCCGAGTCCCGCGGTTATAACGGCCACAATGGCGACTGCGGAAGCAATTCCAAGAAGCATACGCTCGCGCGGTCGTCGCCGAACGTTAGCTGTGTGTCCCTCACTCGCGCTGACCGCGTTGCTGGATTCGCAAGCCCATTGCAGTTCCGCACCAATATCGCTCGCATTTTGCCAGCGCTGCTCCGGATCCTTATTCAGCGCACGCGAGATTACGTGTTCCAACGCGGGCGGACTTGTTGCTCGTATTGCGGAGATCGGCTGCGGATCTTTTTCAAGGATTGCCGAAGCCACGCTGATCTGGCTCTTTCCCTCAAAAGCCCTTTTACCTGTAACCATCTCGTAGAGCAGCGCACCAAAGGCAAAAATGTCTGACCGCGCATCCGCTTCCTTGCCTTCGATCTGCTCCGGAGACATGTACTGAATCGTTCCCACGATACTGCCCGCTGTGGTCAGCGGACTCACAGGACTTGCTCCGGTCATCGTCCGCGCCGCCGACAAAAGCGGCGCCGACGCGTTCAGAGGTATAGGACCTTTGCGCAGCCTCTCGGCAAGGGTTTCGCCATCCAGGAATTCCATCACCAGAAAATCGGTCCCATTCTGCGAGCCTATGTCATAGAGCGAGCAGATGTGCGCGTGATTCAGCGCAGAAATTGCCCTGGCCTCGCGCTCCATGCGTTGCTTGAGTTCCGGCGAAGAAGAAAGATGCGAAGCGAGGACCTTGATCGCTACCAAACGATCCAGGCGGATATCCATCGCACGATAAACTTCCCCCATTCCGCCTGCGCCCAATGGAGATTGAATTTCGTACGGACCGAGTTTCGAGCCAGAGTTTAGCGCCATCCGCGTGGCGCAATTATATACGTAAGGTAAAGGCTTCAGATCAATCCGACGTGCCGGGACTTGCTACATCCGTAAGGAGTAAACATACCTTGCGCGAGGCGTAGACATTTTCTTATATGAATCTGTGAAGCGAACCCGGAGCAGCCAGAAGATAAGCAATAGCAGCGGCAGGATAGCCGGCACAAAGAGTATGTTCGTTTTGAGTATAAAGGCGGGAAATACTTTGGCGCCTTGTCCCAAGAAGAACGACCCTGTTGCGATGAACAGCCCAAAACACATCCGCCAGAGATGGCGCACAATGCGCTGTACGCCGAAAACACCACCCCGCACCAGCATGCGAACGTCCCCTGCGGCCGCAAGCAGCATCACGGAGCCCATGAAAAAGTGCATTCCTGCGGGAACTCCGTATCTTGAGCCTGTTGGGCTATGCACCGCTTCGAAGCCATTCATCCAGCCGCCAATGCCAGCCCACAACGGAATCAGCAGCACGGCCCAATCAAAAATGCTCGTTTCCCCATCTCTGCGCCTGGCGGTCAACCAGGCCGTCCCGACCAGGTAGAACGTGAGAACGCCGCCGCCAACATTGTTCGGTTGGTGCTTCATGAATGCCAGGTACACCGCGCCCGCGGCCATGGTCAGCATCGATATCACAAAAACTTTTCCAGCCAGGGCATGCCGGGGAGAGCCTTTGCGGAAAGACATTGCCGCAGCACCCGACAGAATCCCCACGATGCCAGCCGAAACATGAAGGACCAATATGGGTGAAACCGACATTTCGGCACTCCTTTTTACAATCAATAATTATTCTTCATTTCGTCGGCGGACTAGGGGCCAGGGCCGCCTGATCGCGCAGCGAAGTTCCGCAGTACGGACAATACACATCGTTCGCGCCCACCAGGCGCTGACACTGCGGACAACTCGGGCTCAGCTTGTAGTTGCAGCGGGGGCAGAAGTTGAATCCCGGTTGCACGACGTTCCCACATTGCGGGCAGGCACTCCGCAGTGATTGCCGTAGGACAAAGTAAAGAAGGATGCCGAGAGCGTTGGGAATAAGGATGGCCACAAGAGTCCAGAGTGTAGGGCTCATCCCGCGGCGTTTGGCGTCGCGGTTTATGTAGCCGATGAACAGCACAAAACAGCCCCCACCAATACCGGCCAGAAGACCAAGCAATAGTCTCGCCCATACTGGCGGAGCATGCGGGTGACGCGCCACAGCAATATTGAAAAACCACTGGGCGGCAGCGAATGCGACCATCGCCAGCGCCCATGCCCATGACGGAACAATCTTGATTTCCGCAGTTAGTCCACTTTGAGTTTCGTTTTTCACCTGCATAGACCTGCCCGCTTTCTCATCTCCATTGGTTTTCTCCGTTGTTGGTCAAATGAGTGCCGCGGGCGAGCAGCAACGCACTCACGACCAGCGCCGGTGCAATCCAGAAGAACGTAAAACCCGCCTGCCATACCCAGCTAGAAACGCCTGCTCGCGCGCCCATCCATGCAAAGAGCCGCCACAAGAAAGGGATGGTCAACGTCGCAGAGAGCCCCACGCCCAAACAACCCATCCCCACCAGCCACATGCGTTCCCGCGTTTCTCGAAGTCTGCTGGCGTGGAAACGCACCCGCATCTGCGTGGCTCGCACTAGGCGGGAATCGGCGGCGAGCGGCAGCGAACGCAAATCTCGAACCAACCGATCCGCTGCTTCCGCATAATGACGGCATGTTTCGCATTCACCGAGGTGCGCCCGCAGCCAGTCCTGCTGCGCATTGGACAGACCTTCACCTAGAGCGATCAGTTCCCGTGCCTGGTCATGCATGTCCCGCGTCATGCCTGGGCTCCCTTCAAGTGAGACATCAGCATATTCATTCCGCGATACAGTCGCGACTTCACCGTGCCCAGCGGCGCTCCGGTTACTGTGGCAATCTCGTCCAGCGCCAATCCTTCCTGAAAACGGAGCACCACGGTCTCGCGATATTCGATCGGAATGTTCACCAGCGCCGCGCTGATACGCTCGGCTTGCTCGTGCTGATGCACAACCTCCCACGCCATGGGCCGGGTGTCGGGCGGTTCGAAGGATGCGTGACGTTCGTCCTCCATCAGCCCGTTGATCATCCCATCCAGGCTGACCAGAGTTTTCTTCCGCAAATAATCAATTGTCAGATTTCTTGCCACCGCGTAAAGCCACGTGCTGAATTCGCGTTTGCCGTCGTACTGATGGCCGCGTTCCAGCACGCGAATCCAGGTTTCCTGGAAGAGGTCCTCGGCCAGTTCACGATTTCCGGATAGGTAGACCAAATAGCGAAGAAGCCGGTGCTGATACTGCTCGATTAGACGGTCAAGCAAGTCCGGATCGCGCCGGCGAAGACCGCGAGCAATTGCGCTGGCCTCGGATTCCATCGCATTTACGAAGTAATATGCTGCGCCGTTCATGCTACCCGGATATACGGGTGAGGAGGCAAAAAAGATGCAGGGTGGAAGAGATCCTCATACAAGGCGGTTAAGCTGCTCATATTCGTCTAGATATTCGCAACGTAGAGTCGCAAAAGTCAGTACCGGAGGAATAGTTAAGCTCAAGGTTGAGGCTTGAGGCACACCTGAGCCGGAGCCCGACGCCCAGACCCGAAGCCCGATTTAGGAAACTTCAATCGCATCACCGGCGTATCCTATCCAGGAGCACGCTATGTTCTGCAATCGCTGCGGCACTGAAATTCAGCCTGACTTCAATCTTTGCCCGAAATGTGGCGCGCCCGTCGGCGCCAATGCTAACGCACCCCGGCCTACGCCTTCCGGCCGACTTGAACGCCATCTGCGCACGCTCGGTATTTTTTGGATCATCATCGGCGTGCTCTGGGTCATACCGTCTGCCGTACTGATGGTCCTTAGCCGCGCGCCACACATCGTGATCGGCGACGAGGTGTTCACTCGCAACTTCATGCCTCCGCTTTTCTTTTCTCTTGGCTCGGTATTTCTGCTCGTCGCTGCAGGTGGAATTTTGGTGGGATGGGGATTGATGAATCGCGAGCGCTGGGCGCGAATCACCGCCATCGTGCTGGGTATCCTCGCTCTATTCCATCCTCCATTCTTCACCGCGCTCGGAATCTATACCCTTTGGGTATTGCTCCCGGCCGATTCCGCCGCCGAGTACAAGCGTCTCTCGCGCGCCTGATTGTGTGGAGGCGGTTGTGTGTAGGGGCGGGCCTCCAGGCCCGCCCCCTCAAGTTCCGCAGCTATTCGTGCAGCTCACCAGCAGCATGCATCTAACTTCCCGCCAAATCTGTCACAATCCTGAAATTCGCCTTGAAGTCCTTTTTCATATTTCCGCTGGCAGCGCTGTTTGTTTTGAACTCGGCGTTCGCCCAGACGTCGCCTCCTGTCCGGCCGGACGCGCACTCGCTGATCATTACCGTTGTCGATGAAAACGGAGTCGCCGTGCCTGCCGCGCGAGTTCTCCTGCAAGGACCGGGAAAGGCCCTCCGTTGCGGAACCGATCTTGTGGGGAAATGTCAGTTCGCAGCGCTACCTGTCGGAAATTGGCAACTTCGCGCGGAGAAGGAAGGCTTTTACATTTTTGCTCTGCCGACTGTGCAGACTTCCGGCATGCTCGAAGTGAGCCTTACTCATCAGCAGGAAGTACGCGAAACCGTCAACGTTGTCGAATCACCGCCGGCCATCGATCCCTCACAGGTTTCGTCGCAAGAGCAACTCAGCGGCATTGACATCACTAATATTCCGTATCCAAACACGCGCGACTACCGTTATGCGCTCAACTACATTCCCGGTGTGGTCCTTGATCAGACGGGACAACCACACATCGCGGGATCGGAAACTTACGAGACATTGGTATTACTCGACGGATTCAATGTCTCTCAGCCCGCGAACGGTCAATTGCTGGCCCGCGTCAGTACCGACGCACTACGCACGGTCAAAGTAGAAACCAGCCGCTTGCCTGCACAGTACGGCAAAGGCCCCGCTGGTGTGCTGGATATCGAGACCGGGATTGGCGACGATCATTACCGCTTTGCAGCGACAAATTTCTTTCCATCATTCCAGAACAAGAAGGGCTGGACGCTCGACAAGGTTGACCCGCGTTTCACTGTCTCCGGCCCGATCGCGAAAGGAAGAATATGGTTCTTCGACGGGCTCGACGGTGAATATGACAACATAGTCATTCCCGATTTGCCTTCAGGACAAGACACCGACCATGTGTGGCGCCTTGGAAATCTTGCGAAGTTACAGGCGAACGTCACGCCACGCGACATCGTGACGACGAGCCTTTTAGTGGACCGCCTGCACGATGATCATTTCAAATTTTCGACTTTCAATCCGGCTACCACAACACCGGAGGACATTGAAAATGTTTACATCGCATCGATCAAGGAACAACACTCATTTTCAGGAGAAAAGCTGCTTGAGGTCGGCTTTGGATTCAACCAGTATGGCCTGAAACAAATTCCCGCTGGAACATCCCCGTATGCCCTCACACCGGATGGTGCACACGGGGATTTCTACTTGCGCTCGCGCACCACTGCCCGGCGATGGCAAGGGCTTATGAACCTCTACGTCCCGCGGCAGTGGCATGGCCGCCACGATTTGATGTTCGGCGGAGACTTCGACCGGCTTTCGTACGAACAGTTCTTTCAGCGATCACCCATTACCTCATTCCGTAACTGCGCACCGAGTACTTCCCCCTGTTTCCCGATCGCGCGCTCTTCCCAATTTTTCGGAGGCGCACCTTCCACGACTTACAACTCCGAAGCCAGCGCATATATTCAAGACCGATGGTTCCCTACTTCGCGACTCTTAATTGAGCCAGGGCTCCGCTTTGATTGGGATGAAATCGTTCGGCGCCCACTGTTCTCACCGCGCATCGCCGGAACCTACGTGCTCGACAGCTCAGGCAATACAAAGATTTCAGCTGGCGTGGGTGTGACGTACCAGGCAACAAACTTGTTCCTAGCCGCCGCTCCATTCGCCGGATTCAGAAAGGACAGCTTCTACGACATAAACGGCATTGCCACCACTTTTCTGACTACTTTTGCTGTGGATCGAAGCACGCTGCTTGCCCCACGTTTCCTCAACTGGAGCATCGCACTAGAACAAAAACTCCCCGCGCAGATTTTTCTTAAAACTGAATTCATGCAGCGCAACGGAATTCATGGTTTTGTGTTCGACACAACACGCGCCACCAGCAGCGATTTCGTGCTACAGAACACTCGTGAGGATCGCTACTACTCCCTCAAATTCGACGTTCGCCGCACTTTTCAAAAACGTTATATCGTGACCGCTTCCTATACGCGCTCCAGTTCGCGGTCAAATCAGGTGCTCGACTATTCTCTGGATAATCTGATAATTAGCCCGCAGGTTCCGGGCCCCTATGCCTGGGACGCTCCCAACCGCTTCATCTCCTGGGGACTGCTTCCTCTGGCAAAGGGCTTCGATTTCGCCTACTCGCTCGAGGCCCGCAGTGGATTTCCATTCGCCACGGTGAATCAGCAGCAGCAATTGTTTCAGCCACCGGGAACGCATCGTTTCCCCTGGTATTTCACCCTGAACCCGCATCTGGAAAAACGTTTTCATGCCCTCGGATTCTATTGGGCCTTGCGAGGCGGATTCGACAACATCACGAATCGTCAAAATGCTTACGTGGTAAACAATATCGTCGGCTCCCCTCAATTCCTCACTTTTGGCGCCTTCGACCGCCGCGCCTTCACCGCCCGTATTCGCTTCCTTGGACGCAAGTAAAACCCGCGCCCCTAAGGGGTTTACCTAGGACATCGCCTCTCTTACCTATGACTCGGAATTTCTTACGCGCCCACTGGACGACGCAAAAAGCTAAGCCATACAAAATAAAGCGGCATCCGTTCGTGGCACGGCACATGCAGACACATACATCAAATCCAGTGTTCTTTGGAGGTCAGGTATGCAAGCCCAGGTCAATGATTGGCGCGTACTTTCTGAGGCCGCCAGCCGTGAGCAGGACCCAGAAAAGCTCATCCAACTGGTAGAGGAATTGAATCGCGTTCTCCTTCGCCGCGAATTGCAAATGAAACGGCGCAATTCCACTAACTAAAGCGTTTTCCACCGCAGTAGGCCACTTCGTCTAGCACTCTTTGCGGAGCATTTTTTCGCCGGGTCTCTGGATTCAGCTCACCCCAGCTACGTGCAAACTTTCCCCGATTCGTGGACAATACAAGTGGCTTGTGGTCAGTGGCTAGTGTTCAGTAATTTGGTCAGCAATTTGGGTCAGCGATATCGTCGGCCTGTGAAAACTGATAACGAGCCACTAACCACTGCTCTTTGAATCCTTCCGACCCAGGCAATCATCTTTCAAAACGGAGGAAGACCTATGGCTCACGAAGTACCTGCTTTGCCGTATGACTATTCTGCCCTCGAGCCCGTGATCGATACGCAGACCATGAAGCTGCACCACGACATGCATCACGGCGCTTACGTAAAAAATCTGAACGCCGCGCTGGAGAAACATCCCAACCTGCAATCCAAAAGCGCAGAAGATCTCATTCGCGATCTGAGTTCCGTTCCCGAAGACATTCGTACCGCAGTCCGCAATAACGGCGGCGGCCACGTCAATCACACCATGTACTGGAAGATCATGAAACCCAAAGGCGGGGGCGATGCCACCGGCGCAATAGCCGACGTGATCAAGAAATCTTTCGGCAACTTTGCTGACTTCAAAACCAAATTCAACGATGCCGGGGCAAAACAATTCGGTAGCGGATGGGTCTGGCTCGCCGGCAAGCCCGGCGGCGAAGTGCAAATCATCAGCACTCCCAACCAGGACAACCCGTTATCGCAAGGCC
>WNFR01004530.1_pt2 | contig 25519 bp, 23 predicted proteins | sample 5400221 | NCBI WGS metagenome assembly WNFR01 (sample SAMN13153357, study PRJNA577476) | soil metagenome | isolation source: 40 cm soil under Madrone tree | place: USA:California | collected 2016-06-14 | reverse complement strand
CCATCCTGCCGGCAATCGATGTGGGGCGAGCCGAGCGCGGTCATCAGATCCTTCAACGCCACCATCGCCTCGCCATCGCATTGATCGCCGGCAATGGCCGCGATCTTCTTGCTGTCGATGCCCCTGAGACGGGTCGCGATCGCGGCAAATGCTTCGGGCCAGGTCGCCTCGACCAGCTTGCCGTCACGGCGCACATAGGGCCGGTCCAGACGCTGGCGTTTCAGGCCATCGATGGCATGCCGCGTCTTGTCGGAAATCCACTCTTCGTTCACGTCGTCGTTGAGGCGCGGCAGCACGCGCATCACCTCGGCGCCGCGCGTATCGACACGGATGTTGGAACCGAGCGCGTCCATGACATCGACCGACTGGGTCTTCTGCAGCTCCCAGGAGCGCGCCTCGAAGGCATAGGGCTTGGAGGTGAGCGCGCCGACCGGACAGAGATCGACCAGATTGCCCGCCAGCTCCGTGGTCAGCGCATGCGCGACATAAGTCGTGACTTCCATGCCCTCGCCGCGGCCGGTGGCGCCCAGTTCCTCGACGCCGGCGACTTCAGTGGCGAAGCGAATGCAGCGCGTGCAATGGATGCAGCGGTTCATCGACGTCTTGACCAGCGGTCCCAGTTCCTTGTCCGGCACCGCGCGCTTGTTCTCTTCGTAGCGGCTGCGGTCGAAACCATAGGCCATCGCCTGGTCCTGCAGGTCGCACTCGCCGCCCTGGTCGCAGATCGGGCAATCGAGTGGATGGTTGATCAGCAGGAACTCCATCACGCCCTTGCGCGCCTTGCGGACCATCGGCGTGTTGGTGCGGATCACCATTTTATCCGCGACCGGCATGGCGCAGGACGCGATCGGCTTGGGTGCCTTCTCCTGCTCGACCAGGCACATACGGCAATTGCCGGCGATCGACAGCCGCTCGTGGTAGCAAAAACGCGGGATCTCGACGCCGGCCATCTCGCAGGCCTGCAGCACCGTGATGCCGGCGGGCACCTCGATCTCGACTTCGTCGATCGTCATCTTCGGCATCGCTTGCCCCTACTCTGCCGCCAGCTTCATCGCGGTGCGCTCACGGATGCGGCGCTCCAGTTCAGGCCGGAAATGCTTGATCAGGCCCTGGATCGGCCAGGCCGCGGCATCGCCCAGTGCGCAAATCGTATGGCCTTCGACCTGCTTGGTGACATCCTGCAGCGCATCGATCTCCTCGATCCGCGCATTGCCCAGCACCAGGCGTTCCATGACACGCCACATCCACCCTGTGCCTTCGCGGCAGGGCGTGCACTGGCCGCAGCTCTCATGCTTGTAGAAGTAGCTGAGTCGCGCAATCGCCTTCACAATATCCGTCGACTTGTCCATGACGATGACCGCGGCGGTGCCGAGACCTGTCCCGTGCTCCTTAAGCGCATCGAAGTCCATCAGGACGGTGTCGCAGATTGACTTGGGCAACAGCGGCACCGAAGCGCCGCCGGGAATGATCGCCAGCAGATTATCCCAGCCGCCGCGCACGCCGCCGGCATGGCGCTCGATCAGCTCGCGCAGCGGGATGCCCATTTCCTCTTCGACATTGCAGGGCTTGTTTACATGACCGGAAATGCAGAAAAGCTTGGTGCCGACATTGTTGGGCCGGCCGATGCCCGCGAACCACACCGCGCCCCGGCGCAGGATGGTTGGCGCCGCGGCGATCGATTCGACATTGTTCACGGTCGTCGGGCAGCCATAGAGGCCTGCCCCGGCCGGGAAAGGCGGCTTCAGCCGCGGCATGCCCTTCTTGCCTTCGAGGCTCTCGAGCAGAGCGGTTTCCTCACCGCAGATATACGCGCCCGCGCCGCGATGCACATAAACGTCGAATTTCCAGCCCGAGCCGCAGGCATTCTCACCGATCAGCCCGGCATCGTAAGCTTCGCGGACGGCTTCCTGGAGATGCAGCGCCTCGTTGTAGAATTCGCCGCGCACATAGATGTAGGCCGCATGGGCGCGCATGGCGAAGCCCGCGATCAGGCAGCCTTCGACCAGCGTATGCGGGTCGTGCCGCATGATATCGCGGTCCTTGCAGGTGCCGGGCTCGGACTCGTCGGCATTGACGACAAGATAGTGCGGCCGGTCCTTCACTTCCCTCGGCATGAAGGACCATTTCAGACCGGTCGGAAAGCCCGCGCCTCCACGGCCGCGCAGGCCCGACTTCTTCATCTCGTCGATGATGGCATCGGGTCCCTTGTCGAGGATCGCCTTGGTATTGTCCCAAGCGCCCCGTGCCCTGGCGCCAACCAGCCGCCAGTCGTGGAAACCGTAGAGGTTCGTCCAGATACGGTCTTTATCGCTGAGCATGTCTTTACTCGCCCCGCAAAGTCGTCGGGCCGCCCTCGGGCGCCGATGTCTGTCGGTCGATCTGCGGGCCCGCCTTGGTCGGTTGGCCGCGCTTCAGAGCGTCCAGCACTTTGCGGGTCGAGGCCTCGTCGAGATCTTCATAGAAATCATCGTTGATCTGCACCACCGGCGCATTCACGCAGCCGCCAAGGCACTCGACTTCCTGGACCGTGAAGGTTTCGCTGTCCGCCGCGGCCTCGCGGCAGGCCTTCATCACGCCTTCCGAGCCGCGCAGCCAGCACGGTGTCGTGGTGCAGACCTGCAGCAGATATTTGCCGCGCGGCTTGAGCTGGAACATCGTGTAGAAAGTCGCGATCTCGTACACGCGGATCGGTGCCATATCGAGCAGCCGCGCGACTTCATCCATCGCCACGCGCGGCAGCCAGCCTTGCTGCCGCTGGGCCAGGTCGAGCAGCGCAATCACGGCGCTGGCCTGGCGGCCCGCCGGATATTGCCGCATCAGCGCCTTGGCCTTCTGGGTGTTCTCCGGCGTGAAGGCGAAGCTCGTGACGTGCGGGACGTCCTGCGGATCGGCGGTGATCATGGCCATCGCGGCGTCTCCTAGCGGTCGATCTCGCCGAACACAATGTCCAGCGAACCGATATTCGCCGACATGTCGGCGAGCTGGTGGCCCCTGGTCATCATGTCGAGCGCCTGCAGATGCGCAAAGCCCGGCGCGCGGATCTTGCAGCGATAAGGCTTGTTGGTGCCGTCGGAGATGAGATAGACGCCGAACTCACCCTTCGGCGCCTCGACGGCGGCATAGGTCTCGCCGGCCGGCACCTTGTAGCCCTCGGTGTAGAGCTTGAAATGATGGATGAGGGCTTCCATCGAATCCTTCATCTCGCCACGGCGCGGCGGAGAGATCTTGCGGTCGTCGACCCGCACCGGTCCGCCCACCTTGTGAAGTGCCGCGATGCACTGCTCCATGATGCGGACCGCCTGTACCATCTCCTCGATGCGCACCAGATAGCGCGCGTAGCAGTCGCCGGTCTTGCCAACGGGAATGTCGAAATCCATGCGGTCGTAGACGTCGTAGGGCTGCGACTTGCGCAGGTCCCACGGAATGCCTGAACCGCGGATCATCGGACCGGTAAAGCCCCAGTCGAGCGCCTGCTGCTGGCTGACCACGCCGATATCGACGGTGCGCTGGCGGAAGATGCGATTGTCGTTGAGCAAGCGCTCGACATCCTTGAGGAACGGGTAGAACTGCTTGATCCAGCCGGTCATCGATTCGAGCATGCCGGCGGGAAGGTCCTGGTGCACGCCGCCCGGCCGGAAATAGGCCGCATGCATGCGCGAGCCGCTCACCTGCTCGTAATATTCCATCAGCAGCTCGCGCTGTTCGAAGCCCCAGAGCGGTGGTGTCAGCGCGCCCACGTCCATCGCGAAGGTGGTGACGTTCAGCAGATGGTTGAGGATCCGGGTGATTTCGGAAAACAGCACGCGAATATACTGGCCGCGCTCGGGCGCTTCGATGCCGAGCAGCTTTTCGACCGCGAGCGCATAGGCGTGCTCCTGGCACATCGGCGAGACGTAATCGAGACGATCGAAATACGGCACCGCCTGCAGGTAGCTCTTGTACTCGATCAGCTTCTCGGTGCCGCGGTGAAGCAGCCCGATATGCGGATCGCAACGCTCGATGATCTCTCCGTCCATCTCGACGACGAGCCGCAGCACGCCGTGCGCCGCCGGATGCTGCGGCCCGAAATTCATGGTCAGTGTCTTGATTTCGACGTCGGACATGGTGCTCTCGATCGTCAATTCGTTTTGGCTTTTTCATCGCCCGGCAGGAGATGCTGGGCACCTTCCCACGGACTGAGGAAATCGAAGCTGCGAAATTCCTGGGTGAGCTTGACCGCCTCATAGACCACGCGCTTTTGCTCGTCGTCCCAGCGCACCTCGACAAAGCCGGTGAGCGGAAAATCCTTGCGCAGCGGATGACCTTCGAATCCGTAGTCGGTAAGGATGCGGCGCAGATCCGGATGATCGGCGAACCAGATGCCGTAGAGGTCGTAAGCCTCGCGCTCGAACCAGCTGGCGGCGCTGTAGACCAGGGCGGCCGAAGGCACCGGCGTGCTCTCGTCGGTCTGCACCTTGAGGCGGACGCGCTGATTGAGCTTGAGGCTGAGCAGGTGATAGACGACGTCGAAGCGCTTCGCGCGCTCGGGCCAGTCGACGCCGCAGATATCGATCACCTGCTTGAACAGGCAACCCGCGTCGTCGCGCAGGAACGTCAGCAATTCGATGATCGTGCTGGGCGTCGTTTCGAGCGTCAGTTCGCCCAGGCGTAGATGGAATACGGAAACCGCGTCCGGGAGACTCTGGGCGATATGATCGGCCAGTTTTTTGAGCTGCTCGTCCATGTGGCCTCAGCGCACCAGCGTTCCAGTGCGGCGGATCTTCTTCTGCAACTGCAGGATCCCGTAGAGCAGCGCCTCGGCCGTCGGCGGGCAGCCCGGCACATAGATGTCGACCGGCACGATGCGGTCGCAGCCGCGCACCACCGAGTAGCTGTAATGATAATAACCGCCGCCGTTGGCGCAGGAACCCATCGAAATCACGTAGCGCGGCTCGGCCATCTGGTCGTAGACCTTGCGCAGCGCTGGCGCCATTTTGTTGGTGAGCGTGCCCGCCACAATCATGACGTCGGCAGCGCGCGGGCTCGGCATCGGTGCGAAACCAAAGCGGTCGAGATCGTAGCGGCTCATCCAGGCATGAATCATTTCGACGCCGCAGCAGGCAAGACCGAAAGTCAGGCCCCACATCGAGCCGGTGCGCGCCCACGAGATCAGCTTGTCGAGTTGGGCAACGACGAATCCCTTGTCAGCCAACTCGTCGTTGAGCGCTCGTGAAAGCTTCGCGTTGGCCGCGGGATCCGTGTTCGGCAGCGGCTGAATCACTCCCATTCCAACGCTCCCTTGCGCCATTCGTAGATGAAGCCGACCGTCAACACGCCCAGGAACAGCATCATGGACCAGAACCCGACCAGGCCGATGTCGCGCAGCGCTACCGCCCAGGGAAACAGGAAGGCGACCTCGAGGTCGAAAATGATAAAAAGGATGGCCACGAGGTAGAAGCGCACGTCGAACTGGCCGCGGGCGTCGTTAAACGGCGCGAAACCGCATTCAAACGGCGACAGTTTCTCGGAATCCGGATTCTGCCGTGCGATCAGATACGACCCGCCCAGCATGGCGCATACGATGCCAAATGCGAGACCGAGGAAGATCAGGATCGGAAGATATTCCTTCAGAAGAACTTCCATCGCCACCCTCTCGCCCCGAGGAATGCCCTGCGGGGCCTCCTACCGTTAGGGCTGGCGCGAGCGACGGGACTCGAACCCGCGACCTCCGGCGTGACAGGCCGGCATTCTAACCAACTGAACTACGCCCGCATTAGCCCTAAACGGCGCGCGAGAAATATAGGACGGCCCTAGGGGTGTCAAGCATACCGCAGCCGCGAAGAGATGCGTAAGTGCCCGAAAAATCAGCGCTTTCCCTGGAAGCTGGGAGCGGTCTGCGAAACGCTCGAGCGCAGCTGACGGCCTCGTCCTCGAAGCAGGGCCAATGCAGCTTTACTGGGATTTAGTGGTGGGCGATGACGGGCTCGAACCGCCGACCATCTCGGTGTAAACGAGATGCTCTACCAACTGAGCTAATCGCCCTCCGAGGTCTCTGCTAGCACAGGCTGGGCTGCCTTGTCAGTTGATCGCGTCCTTGAGGGCCTTGCTCGCCTTGAAACGTGGCACAGTGGCCGCCGCGATCTTGATCTTCTCACCGGTCTGGGGATTGCGCCCCTCACCTGCCTTGCGCTTGGTCACCAGGAATGTGCCAAAGCCGACCAACAGCACTTTCTCTTTTTTCTTCAGCGATTTGGTCACAACCGTGAGAATCGCATCGACCGCGTTAGCCGCGTCGGTTTTGGAAAGGTTCGTCGACGCGGCGACGGCGGCGATCAAATCGTGCTTGTTCACGGCGAGCCCCTGCAGAGTCCAGCAAGCTCAAGTGTACGGGCGAGCCGAAAACCCCGTCAACGGTGATTACCAGATTTTGTGGTCCTGCTGCCGAAAAGCCACATAGGTTGAGGGCAGAAGCAAGCGAGGCCCCGTTTCCGGGGCCTCGCTGTCGCTTCTTCGTGGATACCGTCTAGTGGGTCGTGAGGCCCTCGCCCGCATCGGCTGGCTTCTTGGCCACCGCCTCGGCCAAATCGTCCGGCCACTCGATGGCCACCAGTGGCTTGACCAGGGCCCGCGCCAGCACCTCGTCGACGGTCGCAACAGGGACGATCTCCAGCCCCTTCTTCACATTGTCCGGAATTTCCGGCAGATCGCGCTCATTGTCCTTGGGAATGAGAACGGTCCTCAGGCCGCCACGCAGCGCGGCCAACAGCTTCTCCTTCAATCCGCCGATCGGCATGACCCGGCCGCGCAGGCTGATCTCTCCGGTCATGGCGACTTCGCGCCGCACCGCGATCCCGGTGAGCGCCGACACGATCGAGGTGATCATGCCGACACCGGCCGACGGGCCGTCCTTGGGCGTGGCGCCCTCGGGCACATGAATGTGGATGTCGCGCTTCTCGAACATCACCTGCTTGATGCCGAACGAGTGGGCGCGGGAGCGGACATAGGCGTTGGCCGCCGTGACCGATTCCTGCATCACATCGCCCAGCTTGCCGGTCACGGTCATCCGACCCTTGCCCGGCACGAGCACGGCTTCGATCTGCAGCAGTTCGCCACCCACCTCGGTCCAGGCAAGACCTGTGGTGATGCCGACCATATCCTGTTCCTCGATCTCGCCGTACCGGAAGCGCCGGACGCCGGCATACTTGTCGAGGTTCTTGCGCGTCACCTTGACCTTGGCAGCCCCCTTCATGAGGATTTCCTTGACCGACTTGCGCGCCACGTTGGCGATCTCGCGCTCGAGATTACGGACGCCCGCCTCGCGCGTGTAGTAGCGCACGAGATCGCGCACGGCGTCGTCGCTCAAGTCGAGCTCGCCTTCCTTCAGGCCGTTCGCCTCGATCTGCTTGGTCAGCAGATGCTTGCGGGCGATCGCCACCTTCTCGTCTTCGGTGTAGCCCGGCAGCCGGATGATCTCCATGCGATCGAGCAGCGGCTGGGCCATGCGCAGCGAGTTGGCCGTTGTGATGAACATCACGTTCGACAGATCGTAGTCGACCTCAAGGTAATGGTCGTTGAAAGTGCTGTTTTGCTCGGGGTCAAGCACTTCGAGCAAGGCCGATGACGGGTCGCCGCGGAAATCCGCGCCGAGCTTGTCAATTTCGTCGAGTAGGAAGAGCGGGTTCGACGATTTCGCCTTCTTCATGCTCTGCACGACCTTGCCGGGCAGCGAGCCGATATAGGTGCGGCGGTGACCGCGGATCTCGGCCTCGTCACGCACGCCGCCCAGCGACATACGCACGAAGTTGCGGCCCGTCGCCTTGGCGATCGACTTGCCGAGAGAGGTCTTGCCGACGCCCGGAGGGCCGACCAGGCAGAGGATCGGGCCCTTCATCTTGTCGACGCGCTGCTGCACGGCGAGGTATTCGAGGATGCGCTCCTTCACCTTCTCCAGGCCATGGTGATCGGCGTTGAGCACATCTTCGGCCCGCTTGAGGTCCTTGATGATCTTGGTCGGCTTCTTCCATGGAATCGACAGCAGCCAGTCGAGGTAGTTGCGCACCACCGTCGCCTCGGCCGACATCGGGCTCATGGTCCGGAGCTTCTTGAGCTCGGCCTGGGCTTTCTCGCGCGCCTCCTTGCTGAAGCGCGTCTTCTTCACGCGCTTCTCAAGCTCGGAGATCTCGTCGCGACCGTCCTCGGTCTCGCCAAGCTCCTTCTGGATCGCCTTGAGCTGCTCGTTGAGATAGTATTCGCGCTGCGTCTTCTCCATCTGGCGCTTGACGCGGTTGCGGATCTTCTTCTCGACCTGCAGCACGCCGATCTCGCCTTCCATCAAGCCGAGAATCCGCTCCAGACGCTTGGACACCGAGTCGAGCTCAAGCAGCTGCTGTTTGTCGGCGACCTTGAGCGCGAGATGCGCCGAGATCGTGTCAGCAAGCTTGGCCGGCTCGTCGATCTTGTTGATCGAGACGACGACTTCCGGCGGCACCTTCTTGTTCAGCTTCACGTAGTTCTCGAACTCCGAGACCACTGTGCGGGCTGCTGCCTGGACCTCGGCGAGGTCGCCAGGGTTTTCTTCCATCTCGACGGCGCGCGCTTCGAAGAACTCGGTGCGATCGCTATAACCGGTCAGGCGCACGCGGCGGCCGCCCTCGACCAGCACCTTCACGGTGTCGTCGGGCAGCTTCAGGAGCTGCAGCACGGTGCCGAGCGTGCCGATCGTGTAAATATCCTCCGCCGTCGGATCGTCCTGACTGGCGTTTTTCTGGGCAATCAGCAAAATCTGCTTGTCGTCCTTCATCACCTCTTCGAGCGCTTTCACGCTCTTTTCGCGGCCGACGAACAGCGGCACGATCATGCCGGGAAACACGACAATGTCGCGCAACGGCAGGACTGGATAGAGGGTACCTTCGGGAATGGTCATGAGGGGGGCCTCTCAATTACTCTGTTAGAGCTGCCTCGTGGCACCCGCCGCAACGCCCGAACGGGCCGTCGTGGCGCGTAAGCACGCGCACTCAATTGAAAAGATTGGCTCGAACGACCTGCCGTTCAAGACCCGTGTGTAGAATGGCCGGCGGCGGACACCTCCGGCGCTGCAAGATCTACGCCGGGGCGGCAGCGATGCCTTCTTTGCGCTCGCCGTGCACATAAAGAGGCTGCGCGCGCCCTTCGATCACTTCGCGGTTGATGACCACTTCATCGACGCCATCCAGCGACGGGAGATCGTACATGGTGTCGAGCAGGACATTCTCCATGATCGATCGCAAGCCACGCGCGCCGGTCTTGCGCAGGATCGCCTTCTGGGCGACCGCGCGCAGGGCATCTTCAGAGAATTTGAGCTTGACGCTCTCCATGTCGAACAGACGCTGATACTGTTTCAGCAGCGCGTTCTTCGGCCGGGTCAGGATCTCGACCAACGCGGGCTCGTCTAGGTCCTCGAGCGTCGCGACCACCGGCAGGCGGCCGACGAATTCGGGAATCAGCCCGTACTTGAGCAGATCCTCGGGCTCCAGATCACGCAGCACTTCGCCCGTGCGCCGGTCGTCGGGACCGCGGACTTCAGCGCCGAAGCCGATGGATGTGCCCTGGCGCCGTTGAGAGATCAGCTTGTCGAGGCCGGAGAAGGCGCCACCGACGATGAACAGGATGTTGGTCGTATCAACCTGCAGGAACTCCTGCTGTGGATGTTTGCGGCCGCCCTGAGGCGGCACCGAAGCCACGGTGCCTTCCATGATCTTGAGCAGCGCCTGCTGCACGCCCTCACCCGATACATCGCGCGTGATCGACGGGTTGTCGGACTTGCGGCTGATCTTGTCGACCTCGTCGATATAGACGATGCCGCGTTGTGCCCGCTCGACATTATAATCGGCTGACTGCAGCAGCTTGAGGATGATGTTCTCGACATCCTCGCCGACATAGCCCGCTTCCGTAAGAGTCGTGGCGTCGGCCATGGTGAACGGCACATCAAGCATGCGCGCAAGCGTCTGCGCCAGCAGGGTCTTGCCGCAGCCGGTAGGGCCGATCAGCATGATATTCGACTTGGCGATCTCGACTTCGTTGGCCTTACCGCCATGGCTCAGCCGCTTATAGTGATTGTGCACTGCAACAGCGAGGATGCGCTTGGCACGGTCCTGACCGATGACATAGTCGTCCAGGACCGTCCGGATCTCCTTGGGAGACGGAACGCCGTCCTTAGACTTCACCAGGGTGGTTTTGTTCTCCTCCCGGATGATGTCCATGCAAAGTTCGACGCACTCATCGCAAATGAACACAGTCGGCCCGGCGATGAGCTTACGCACCTCGTGCTGGCTCTTGCCGCAGAAGCTGCAATAGAGAGTGTTGCGGGAATCGCCCCCGGATTTGGCGGCTGGCATGTGTACTACGCACCTCCGCTTGGGGGACCCGCCATGAGAAGTCCGGCGAGGCCCACACGCAAACCTATGTTAAACGCCGTCCCGGGACCGCTACAACATCAAAATGTTGTGTGCCGGTCACAGTTCGGTAACCAATCTGTCGCGGCCGGACCTAGGCTGCCAGACCCTGAAGGGGCGGCGTCGGGCGCTTTTCAAGGACATCGTCGATCAAGCCGAAGTCCTTCGCCTCCTGCGGCGTAAAGAATTTGTCGCGCTCCATGGCCTGTTCGATGACCTCGATCGCCTTGCCGGTATGATCGGCATACATCTGGTTCAGGCGAGCCCGAGTTGACAGGATCTCCCTCGCCTGGATCTCGATATCCGTGGCTTGGCCCTGGGCGCCGCCCGAGGGCTGGTGGATCATGACCCTGGAATTGGGCAACGCGAAGCGCTTGCCCCTTTCACCCGCCATCAGCAGAAGCGAGCCCGCCGACGCCGCCTGGCCGAAGACCAGAGTCGAAATCTGCGGGCGTACATAGTGCATGGTGTCGTAGATCGCCATGCCCGATGTCACCACGCCACCCGGCGAGTTGATATAGAAAGAGATGTCCTTGGCAGGATTCTCGGCTTCCAAATAGAGCAATTGGGCGCAAATCAGACCCGCCACATTGTCCTCGATCGGGCCATTGAGGAAGATGATGCGTTCCTTGAGCAGCCTCGACCAAATGTCATAGCCGCGCTCGCCGCGCGCCGACTGCTCGACGACCATCGGCACATAGTAGTTGTTGTAGACTTCCAGCGGATCGCGGTCGCGACGCATCGCGGTCCCTCCAAAGTAACAGGCGGCAAAATAGCTTACAGGTAGAAAATGGCAGCGCCGACGGCCCGGTTCAAGGCCGACGGCGCTGCGTCGGGCGCCACCGAGCGCTCGGCGACCTTGGCCAGCTCGAGAATGAAGTCGACGGTCTTTTCTTCGAAAATCGGCGCCCGAAGCTGTTCCTTCAATTCGGCATTTTTGCCGTAAAACTCCATCACCTGCCGCTCCTGGCCAGGATAGCGCATGGCCTCGCGCATTACCGCCTGGTTGAGCTCTTCCGGCGTGACGTCGATGCTGTTCGAACGGCCAACATCGGCCAGCAGAAGGCCAAGCCGCACCCGCCGTTCGGCGATGGCTTTGTACTCGGTGCGAAGCTTGTCTTCGTCGGCCTCAAGCTTCTCGCCGGACTTCTTGGCTTCTTCCAAGCGCTGCCAGATTGCATTGAATTCGGACTCCACCAGGCCTTCCGGCACGGGGAATTTATGGGCATCGGCGAGCTTGTCGAGGAGTTGCCGCTTGATCAGCGAGCGGCTGATCTGGGTGTAGTCCTGGCCGATGCGGTCGGACACGGCCTTGCGCATGACCTCGATATTCTCGAAGTTGGACTTCTTGGCCAGCTCGTCGTCGATCGACTTGTCGACGAACTCCAGGATCTCCTTGATGGTGCAGGCGAAAACTGCGTCCTTGCCGGCGAGGGCTTCAGCACCGTAATCGGCCGGGAAAGTGACTTTCACTTCGCACGGCTTGCCGACCTCGGCACCGACCAGCTGGTCCTCGAAGCCCGGAATGAAGGATTTCGACCCCAGTTCGACGATGTAGTCGCTGGCGGCGCCGCCCTCGAAGGGAACACCGTCGACCGAGCCCAGGAAGTCGAGCTTCACCGCATCGCCCAATTTCGCCGGCCGCGGCGGATCAACAGGCTTCTGCTCGCGATTGGCCTTGGCGATGCGCCCCATCGCCTCGTCGACGTCCTTGTCAGGCACGGTGGCTTTCAGGCGCTCGAGTTCGATGCCGGAGAAATCGAGCTTGCCGATTTCCGGCAGCAGCTCGACGGCGACTTCGAACTCGACGTCCTTGCCTTCGCCAAGCTGCTTGAGGTCGATTTTGGGTTGCAGCGCGGGCTTGAGGCCGCGATCCTCGATCGCCTTGGCGGTGCTGGTATTCACCGCCTGCTCCAGCGCCTCGCCGTATAGCGCCTGACCGTATTGCTGCTTGAGCAGGGACACCGGCACTTTGCCCGGGCGAAAGCCCGGCATTTGCGCGGTACGCGCCAGCTCCGCCAGGCGCTCATCGACCTTGGCCGAGAGGTCTCCGGCCGGAACGACGATCTTGAATTGCCGCTTCAGCCCTTCGGCCGACACTTCTTCTACTTGCATTGGCTCACTTCCATTTCCCGTCGACCCGGTCGCCTGGTGCGGGCGGAGGGACTTGAACCCCCACGCCTTGCGGCACGAGAACCTAAATCTCGCGTGTCTACCAATTCCACCACGCCCGCCCGACCCAGGGCGCGCTTTTCGGACCACGCCTGCGGTGCCCGAATCGCGGGCCTCTTAGCCCGCGCCTGCCGGCCGGTCAATTCAACGCTCGCGATCGGGCAAAAATGGCAACGCTTCGAGGGTTTGCAGGACACCCGCGATATGGTCGATCAGATCTTCGGCGATCAACCCTGCGCCGCCGAACCGATAAGCGCATTCACCATGGATCCAGGCCCCCGCAGCGCCCGCCGCCAGCGGCGACAAGCCCTGCGCCATCAAACCAGCGGCAAGACCCGCCAGTACATCGCCGGATCCAGCCGTGGCGAGGGTCGCCGGCGCATGGACGTTGATGACGGCGCGCCCGTCGGGCGCCGCGATCACGGTGTCGGGACCTTTCAGAAGGACCGTGGCGCCGCTCAGGGCCGCCGCTTGGCGCACCCGCTCGACCTTGCCCTTGCCCGGTGCCGGGCTCAGTTGGGGAAAAAGCCGCTGGAACTCACCCTCATGTGGCGTCATCAGCACAGGGCCTGAAATCGCCGAGAACAATGCCTGTGGATCGTTGGCGAATGCCGTGGTCGCGTCGGCATCGAGCACGACGGCGCGTCCCGTGGCCAACGCGGCCAAGGTCGAGAGGCGCGTACGGTCGTCCACACCGGAGCCCGGACCGATCAGAATGGCGTTGCGCCGTTTATCCTCGAGCAATTCGGCAAACGAAGCGCCATCGTCGATCGCAGTTATCAGGTTGCCCGGCTCGGCCGCCTGATAGATGGCCACAGCGCTTCCCGGCGCCGCGATCGAAAGCAGCCCTGCCCCCACCCGGCGTGCCGCCAGGGCCGCCAACCGCGCCGCACCGGTCGACATGGCGCCGCCGAGAAGAGTGAGATGCCCGCGGGTGTACTTCTGGTCGCGCAAGCCCTCCCGCCGCAGCGCCTCGCGCCACAGCGGCGGGGCGTTGAGCCACAGACGCGGCGCGATCCCGTCGAGCACTGAGCGCGGGATTCCAATATCGACAATCTTGAGGTCGCCGCAGCGCAGCCGGCCTTCGATGGAATAGTGCCCTGGCTTGGCGCGAAAGAAAGTGACCGTGAGTTTGGCCACCGGCGCACAGCCCATAATCTCGCCGGTGTCGCCATGCAGCCCGCTCGGAACGTCAACCGCGACGACGGCCAGCGATTGGGCATTTATATGGTCGATCAGGGTCGCCGCGATCCCGCCAATCGGTCGTGCAAGGCCGGCGCCGAACAGGGCGTCGATCACGACGGGCCGGCCTGCCAGCAAGTCGAGCGAGGGCCGTTGGATGGCGCCGGTCGACAGGCTGGCGGCCCACGCCGCATCCCCCCGCAAAGCCTCGAGCTCCCCGAGAAGGGCAATTTGAACCGGCCATCCGGCCGCGGCCAGGTGACGGGCAGCGACAAACCCGTCGCCTCCGTTATTTCCGGGACCGCACAGCACCACGACGGGTTGGAGCGGGAAACGGTCCAGGACGGCGTCGGCAACCGCCTTCCCTGCTGCTTCCATAAGCTCCGGGCCGGACACGCCGCCAAGCATGGCGGCGGCATCGGCCTGCGCCATTTCGGAGCAATCGAGGAAAGCGAGGTCGTCGTTACGGACGAGGTCGCGCGTTAGCGACGACTCTAACATGGCACCCGGGGCGATTGGGGCGGCCGACCGGAATTGAACCGGCGACATCCAGAATCACAATCTGGCGCTCTAACCAACTGAGCTACGGCCGCCATCGTGGGTTAGTCCAACGAAGCGGCGCTTTCCTACGCTGTGGAGGCCGGAGCGTCAAGAAACCGAGGGCGTTGGCGGCAACAGCCGAGTTTATCGCAGTCGCGCCGCTAAAAATGCTGCGATCTACCTCCGAAAATGCTGCCCAAGACGTTCCAAAGCAGCATCAAGGGTTTGGTCGTGCTTGCAGAAACAGAAGCGCACCAGGTGTCGCGGAGCGACATCCGGATCGTCATAGAAGGCGCTTACCGGGACTGCGGTGACCCCCGCCTCGATGGTTATATGGCGGCAGAAATCTTCATCGGTCCCATTGAATCCCAAGGGCCGGAAATCGGTCGTCACGAAGTACGTTCCGTGCGCTGGCAGCAGTTCGAAGCCGATATCGGCCAGGCCGGCAGACAGCCGGTCGCGCTTGCGCTGCAGGTCGCTCGCCAGGCGCGAATAATAATCATCTCCCAGGCGCAGGCCGGTCGCCGCGCCCCATTGCAGATTGGGTGGCGTGGTGAACGTGAGGAATTGATGGGTCTTGGCGATCGGCTTCATCAGGTCCGCGGCAGCGGTGATGTAGCCCACCTTCCATCCGGTGACGCTGAAGGTCTTGCCGGCGGAGCCTATGCGCACCGTGCGCTCGCGCATGCCGGGCAAGGTCATGAGCGACAGGTGCCGGCGATCGTCGAAGATGATGTGCTCGTAGACCTCGTCGCATACCGCGTAGGCATCGTGTTTGAGGCATAGATCGGCGATGAACTGCAGTTCCTCAGTATCGAACACCTTGGAACAGGGATTCATCGGTGTGTTGAAGAGGATCAGCTTGGTGCGATCGCTGAACGCTGCCGCCAATTCCTCCCGCGGCAGGCGCCAGGTCGGCGGCTCGAGGCGAACCAGCTTGGGCACCCCGCCCGCCCGCCGCACGATCGGCAGGTATGAATCGTAGAGCGGCTCGATCAGGACAACTTCGTCGCCCGGTTCGATCAGTCCGAACAGACAATCGGCCAGGGCCTCGGTGGCGCCCGAGGTCACCAGCACTTCGCTTTGCCAGTCGACGTCCAGCGCCTGGAAGCGCTTGGCATGTTCAGCCACAGCCTGGCGAAGCTCCGGAACACCCATCATCGGCGGATACTGGTTGTGGCCGTCCATCAGGTAATCGGCGGCCGACCGGCGCACCTCCTCCGGCCCCAGCTCGTCCGGGAAGCCCTGCCCCAAATTAACCGATTGATGCTCTCGGGCCAGTGCCGACATCACCTCGAAAACGGTGGTGCCCAGAGCGGAAATGCGATTATTGGCTGATTTCATCGGTTCTCTCGATTGTTCTTTTGTTAGTCATTCATCTGCACTTTATTTGGTCAGATAGGTTGTTTTCTAGACATATTCCCGCCTCAGGTGCCGTCGAAAAGCCCCATCCATTTTGGCATGAAAATTGCTTCTCTCACGGCGCGCACGGTCGACCGCCACCCGGTCGTACCGGCGTGCGCGTTTGGAGTGACCTCAGCCAATGAAGAAGATTGAAGCGATCATCAAGCCTTTCAAACTCGATGAGGTTAAAGACGCCCTCAATCAAATTGGCCTCAAGGGAATAACAGTTCTCGAGGCCAAGGGCTTCGGGCGGCAGAAGGGACATACCGAATTGTATCGCGGCGCCGAGTATGTCGTCGACTTTCTGCCCAAGGTGAAAATCGAACTCGTGATCGAAGACGAGATGGTCGAAAAGGCCGTCGAGGCAATCCGTAGCTCTGCCTACACGGGACGCATCGGCGACGGAAAGATTTTTGTGTCGCAAATCGACGATGCGATTCGAATTCGCACTGGAGAGCGCGGCGACGCCGCCGTATGAGAAGCGACTTTCCGGCCGTGAAGCAAGGCAACCACTAGAGAGGGACGATCGACAAATGGACGCCAAACAAGTTCTCGCGATGATGAAGGAAAAGGACGTCAAATTTGTTGACTTCCGCTTCACCGATCCTCGCGGCAAGTGGCAGCACACCGCGCGTATGGCGTCGGCAACCGATGAGGGCACATTCGAAGACGGCGTGATGTTCGACGGTTCATCGATCTCTGGTTGGAAGGCCATCAACGAGTCCGACATGATCCTGATGCCGGATCCGTCGACCGCTGTTCTCGACCCCTTCACCGCCCAGACTACCCTGATCATCAACTGCGACGTGATCGAGCCCTCGACGGGACAGATGTACGCTCGCTGCCCGCGCTCGACGGCCAAGCGCGCTGAATCCTATGTGAAGTCGTCGGGCCTCGGCGACACCGCTGTATTCGGCCCCGAGCTCGAGTTTTTCGTGTTCGACGACGTGCGCTTCGACGTGACGATGAAGGGCAGCTTCTTCCAGGTCGATTCGAGCGAATCGCCGTGGAACAGCGGCGCCAAGTTCGAGGGCGGCAACATGGCCCATCGTCCGGTGGTCAAGGGCGGCTACTTCCCCGTCCAGCCGGTCGATTCGATGAACGACCTGCGCGCCGAGATGATGACGGTCTGTACCGACCTCGGCCTGGTCATGGAAATTCACCATCACGAAGTGGCGCCCAGCCAGAACGAACTCGGCTTCAAGTTCGATACCCTGGTGAAGACCGCCGACAACGTGCAGAAATACAAATACGGCCTGCACAATGTCGCCCACAGCTACGGCAAGACGCTGACCTTCATGCCCAAGCCGATCTACGGCGACAACGGCTCAGGCATGCATTGCCACCAGTCGATCTGGAAGGACGGCAAGCCGCTGTTCGCGGGCTCGGGCTACGCCGACCTGTCGGAGACGGCGCTCTACTACATTGGCGGCATCATCAAGCACGCCAAGGCGCTCAACGCCTTCTGCAACGCCAGCACCAACTCCTACAAGCGCGTCATTCCGGGCTTCGAGGCGCCGGTGTTGCTCGCCTACTCCTCGCGCAACCGCTCGGCCTCGTGCCGCATCCCCTACGCGTCGTCACCCAAGGGCAAGCGCGTCGAGGTTCGCTTCCCCGATCCTTCGGCCAACCCGTACCTCGCATTCTCGGCGATGTTGATGGCCGGCCTCGACGGCATCCAGAACAAGATCCATCCCGGCGACCCGATGGACAAGAACCTGTACGACCTGCCGCCGGAAGAACTGGCGAAGGTCCCGACCGTCGCCGGATCGCTGCGCGAGGCGCTCAACTCTCTTGATGCCGACCGCTCGTTCCTCACCAAGGGCGGCGTCTTCACCGACGACCAGATCGACTCTTACATGGAACTCAAGTGGGAAGAGGTCTACGCCTGGGAGCACCAGCCGGCGCCGGTCGAATACCAGATGTACTACTCGATCTAGTCAACGCTCGAACGAAGAAGGGCCCGCGCAAGCGGGCCCTTTTTCTTTGCGCGGCGGGACGTGGAGGCCAAGGGTGTGATAAACCCTTGATTAAGTGGCTACGCGTAGCTACCTTCTTTTTATGCGCGTCGTTGGCATCAAAGCTCTCAAGAACGAACTCAGCGAATACCTGCGCGCCGTCGCCGCCGGCGAGACGGTGCTTGTGACAGACCGCAACCGCGTGGTTGCGGAGTTGGTGCCGCCCGCACTTGGCCGAAGCGTCCGCCCTGCCGATGCCCTTTTGGCCGATGCCGTGCGGAAGGGATGGGTGACGCCGCCGCCACTTGCCGCTTCTGGCGTGCCGCCTCGTCGGCCGGTCGCGAAGTTCAGCGAACTCATGCGTGAACTGGGTGAAGATCGGGAAGGGCGTTGATCTACCTCGATACTTCTGTCGCGCTGGCGCACATCCTCGCAGAAGATCGCGCGCCACCGGTGGCCCTGTGGGAGCAGCCGCTGATCGCCAGCCGCCTTCTGGAATACGAGATATGGACTCGATTGCATGCGCGAAGGCTTGGCGAATCGCACAATGAGGATGCGCGCTTTCTTATCGGACGCGTCGCTTTGATCGAGCTCGTCCCGCCAGTCCTCGCGCGGGCCCTGGAGCCTTTTCCCATTTCGGTCTGCACCCTCGATGCGCTGCATCTTGCATCCATCGAGTTCTTGCGGCTTCAGGGGCAGACGATCGAGCTGGCGAGCTACGACGACCGATTGCTGCTGGCCTCCAAGGCTCTCGGCATTCCAATCGTAGCGCTCTGATCCTGCGCGCGGCTCGGTTACAGCGGGAAGGATGTCGCGGCGCCAGGCGGCGGCGCATTTCCGGGTGAGCGCGTCGTCGGCGATCTCGAAATGCGGGCCCTTCTTTTGTTGGATGACACCGCCTGGCGTGCGAATCTCCGGCCATCGAAGCTAGAGGATGAAACGCGATGACGGGTTGGATCGATGAGGCGATGGAGACGCTCCGCCCCTGGATCGGGCGCGAGCGCATCGTCGAGGACGATATCGGATTGATGGCGGTGCGGCGTGCCGCGGCGACTTTCGATCTCGATCCCGAGCGCTTCACATGCGGCACCGAGTTGCCGCCGCACTGGTTCACGTTGTTCTTCGCCGAGACGGTGCGCCAGCGCGACATCGGCCCGGACGGCCACGCCAACAAGGGCATCGTGCTGCCGCCGATCCCGATGCCGCGCCGCATGGGCGCCGGCCGCCGGGTGCAAATCATGGGTCGCCTGCGGGCTGGCGAACCGGCAATCAAGAAAGCGGAAGTGGCCGACATCGTTCCCAAGAGCGGCCGCTCGGGCGACATCTTCGTTCTGACGATGCGCCACACCATCGAGCAACATGGCAAGCCCCTGGCGATCGACGAGTTCGACGCGATCTACCGTCCGGCCGTCCCGCCGGGCGAGAAGACGACCGCGACGGTGCCAAAGATGGCGCGCACAGACCATGCCTGGAGTCACACCACGTCGCTTACGAATGCCTTGGTGTTCCGCTATTCGGCGCTCACCTGGAATGCCCACCGCATCCACTATGACGGTGACTATACGCGCGGCGAGGAAGGCTATCCCGCCATCGTGCAGAATGGCGGACTGTCGATGCATCTCATGGTCGATGCGGCACTTCGTCATGCGCCGGGCGAAATTACCGGCTACACCGCACGCCTGGTGCATCCGATCTGGGTCGGCGACCTGATCGAGGTGCGCGGGCTCCCGGCGAAGGACGGGCGCCTGTCGATCTGGGCTGCCGACAAGAACGGCGTGCTTTGCGGCGAGATGGAGTTGGAGTTCAAGGCATGAGCGGACCACTCGCAGGCGTCCGTGTCGTCGATCTGACGACCGTCGTTGTCGGCCCAATCTGCAGCCGCACGCTCGCCGACTATGGCGCCGACGTGATCAAGGTCGAAGCGCCCGGCGGTGATCTGTTGCGCACCATGGCCCAGGGCAGTCGCAATCCTGGCATGTCGGGCAAGTTCATCAACTTCAACCGCAACAAGCGCTCGATCCAGCTCGACCTCAAGAAGCCGGACGGGCTCGTCGCGCTCCGCCGGCTGATCGCGCAGGCCGATGTCTTCGTGAGCAACGTCAGGCCAGAGGCCTTGGCGCGCGCCGGCCTCGACCATGCGAGCCTCGCCCAGGACAATCCGCGGCTCATCCACTGCTCTATCCTGGCCTTTGGCCGCGACGGTCGCTACTACAACCGCCCCGCCTACGATCCGGTCGTGCAGAGCCTGTCCGGCGTTGCCGGCACCTTCGAGCGCGCGCTCGGCGAACCGCGCTTCGTGCCGATGGTGATGAGCGACCACACCACCGGCCTGATCGCCGCGCAATGCATCGGCTTCGCGCTCTATCGCCGCGAAAAGACCGGCCAGGGCGAGGCGATCGATGTGCCGATGTTCGAGAACATGGCGTCGTTCGTGATGAGCGAGCATCTGGGCGCCGCCACTTTCGAGCCGCCGGTCGGCCCGACCGGCGATGGCCGGTTGCTGAGCGCCAACTATCGTCCTCTGCCGACGAGCGACGGCTACATCACCATCAGGCCCAACACCAACGCTCAGGCGTTTGCCTTCTTCGACGCGATCGATCGTCCCGAGCTCAAGACCGACCCACGCTTCGACAGCGCCGCGTCGCGTACGGCCAATGCCGCTGCCTATTTCGAGGTCCACAAGGAAGGCCTTGCCAAGAAGACGACGGCGGAATGGGTGGAAATCTTCGACAAACTCGACGTACCGGCCGCCCGCTACAATTCCATCGACGACGTGCTGGTCGATCCGCACCTCGCCGATGTCGGCTTCTTCCAGCCGGAGGAGCATCCGAGCGAAGGCCCGATCCGCCGCACGCGGCGCGCCAACACCTTCTCCGGCGGCGCACGCGAGACGGAGACTCATGCGCCCCGCCTCGGCGAGCATACGCGCGATGTCCTGGCCGAGCTGGGCTACGCCAAGGACGAGATCGACGCGCTGCTGGCCTCCGGCGCGGTCGGCGAACCGCGCGCGCCGTAGAAGCATTCAGATCTGTACGCCGTTACGACTGTTGCTCGGGCACGGCCTGCCAAACCTTGTCGTCCCACAAGCGGATGCCGCCGGTCAGCCCGGCGTCATTCGACGCGAGGCGGACATTGTCGGGAAGATCACCCGTGATGCTCGCTGAATTGCCGCCGCCGATATGCAGCACATCGTAGTGGAGCAGCGCATAGACGATGTCGATTGTCCTGCGAACGCGGCGGTTCCATTTCTTGACGCTGATACACTTGCGCGCGGCCTCGCCGACATAGTCGTTGTAGGTCTTGCTCTCGTGGATCGGATGGTGCGCCAGCTCGAGATGGGGCGCGAGCCGACCCTCGTTGAACAGCGCGCTGCCCACGCCTGTGCCGAGCGTAAGCACCACTTCGAAACCCTTGCCGGAAACGATGCCCAGGCCCTGAACTTCGGCGTCGTTGAGCACGCGTGCCGGCTTGCCGAAGAGCCTCGTCGCCGCCTCTTCCAGCGGGTAATTCCGCCATGCCTTCGCATCGAAATGTGGCGCGGTGATCACGCGGCCGCCGCGGATGACTCCGGGGAAGCCGATGGACACCCGGTCGAAGGACGGCAGCGGCGCCGTCAGTTCGCCAAGCGCCTTTAGCAATGTGTCGGGCCGGCAAGGATACGGCGTCGCCACACGGGCCCGCTTCACCAGCATCTTACCGGCGCTGTCCAGAACCGTTGCCTTGAGTCCCGTTCCGCCGATGTCGATCGCCAGCGTGTGCGGACCGCCTGGGCTTTTGGCAGAAAAAGTCTGGATCCCCCCGCTCTGCTTGTTCTTCATCGCTCGATCCCCCCTGCGCCTTGCGGTCCTTGACCACCGCTGCCGGTGATCAGCCCCGCGCCGCGCTCGCGGGTAAAGTACGCCCATATCCAGTTCAGCGCGACCATCACGCGATTGCGGAAGCCGATCAGGAAGAACACGTGCACGACGGTCCACAGCAACCAGGCAATCAATCCGCTCAACCTCAGCCAGCCGAAATCGATGACCGCCGCCTTCCATCCGATGGTGGCGAGGCTGCCCTGGTGTCGATAGCGAAACGCCGGCGGCGCAGGCCTGCCACCGAGTCTGCGCAACAAAACATCCGCAACGTAAGCACCCTCTTGTTTGGCGGCCGGTGCGATGCCGGGCACGGTCTGGCCGTCCTTCCAGGGCACGGTAGCCGTATCGCCGATCACAAAAATATCGGCATCGCTCGGCACCGACAAATCGGATTGGACCTGCACACGGCCCGCTCTGTCCGCTTCGACGCCCAACCACTGCGCAGCGCGTGAAGCTTGCACGCCCGCCGCCCAGACCAGGGTACGGGCTTCGATACGTTGGCCAGCGGCAATGATGCCATCAGCGTCGCAGCACTCGACCGCCGCTCCGGTGTGCACTTCGACGCCGAGTTGTTCCAATGATCGCGCCGCCTTGGCGGCCAGCGACGGCGGAAACGCCGGCAGGATCTGCCCGCCGGCTTCGACCAGCAGTATACGCGCATGCTCGCTGTGGAGATTCCGGTATGGCAGCGCCAGTTCGGCCTTGGCCAGCTCGGCAATGGCGCCGGCCATTTCCACCCCCGTGGGGCCGCCGCCGATGACGGCAAAGCTGAGCAGCCGCCGACGCTCCGCGAGATCGGCTTCGGTTTCGGCTCTCTCGAAAGCCACCAGAACGCGATGCCGGATGTCCGTGGCATCCTCGATCTGTTTCAGGCCCGGTGCGAACGGTTCCCAATCCTCATGGCCGAAATACGCGTGTCGCGCGCCAGTCGCGATCACCAGGTAATCGTAAGGAATCTCCTCGTCGCCATCGCGCACACGTACCGTTCGCGCAGCGCGATCGATCGCCTCGACATGCCCCATAACCACGCGAGCGTTGCGCTGGCGCTGCAGGATGCGGCGGATCGGCATGGCGATATCGGCGGGCGACAGGGCGGCCGTGGCGACCTGATAGAGCAGCGGCTGGAACAAATGAAAATTGCGCTGGTCGATCACCGTGATTTGCGCCGCAGCACGATGCAGCGCCTTGGCGCAGGTCAGTCCACCGAAACCCGCGCCGACAATCAAGATGCGCGGGAGGGCCACCATCAGAACGGCCGATCGCCCTCGATCAGCACGCGCTGCATGACGCGCTTCTCGCCCATTGGATAGTCGACATCGACCCGATGCATGGTGGCGCGGTTGTCCCAGATCACGACATCGCCCACCGCCCATTCATGGGCGGTATGGAACCGCGGCTGGCGGACGTGCGCTGCCAGTTCGTCGAGCAAGCCGTCGCTTTCGGCGCGCTCCAGCCCGACGATATGGTCGAGGCGGTTGAAATTGAGGTAGAGCGCCTTCTGCCCGTTGTCCGGATGGGTGCGCACCAGGGGATGCTCGACGTCGGGTGTCTCGGCGATCTCCTGCGCCGTGCGCGCCGACGGCCGATTGCTTGCCCTTGCCGTATCGTAGGCATGGACGGCGCGCATACCGTCGATCCGTTGCTTGGTCTTCTCCGGCAAGGCTGCGTAGGCCGCGCGCATGTTGCAGAACCAGGTATTGCCGCCACAGCTCGGCTTTTCGATGCTGTGCAGGAGCGTGGCCTTGGCCGGTGTCGCAAAATACGAATCGTCGGTGTGCCAATCCTCCGAGCGCAGCGCGGTCTTGTCGGTGGTGCCGTCGGCCATCAGGGTGCTCACCATCACCGACACTTCCGGCACCTCGCCGGCCCGCTTGTAGCGCAGGAGCTGCGCGCGGGGCTTGCCGAACGCCTTGGCGAAGTCGCGCATCTCGACGGGCGTCATCGGCTTGCCGGGAACCACCACCAGCAGATGCTCGGCCAGCGCACCATTGAGCGTCGCGGCGATTTCCGGCCGGCCGGCCTCGGCACGGTCCAGCCCTTCGATGCGGGCGCCCAGCGCGCCGTCCATCGGAACGACGATTGGCCTGTTCATCAAACCTCCCTGCGGTTGCTTGTCGGCAGCTTAGCGCGCGAATAGCGCAGAAACCAAGATGCTTACCCGTCCACGCAGCCGCTGCACGGCGGCCGCCGTCTTCTGCCAAGCCGGCAATGATCTCACGAAAGCATAGAGTCGGTCGCGCCAGTGGAAAAACCAGGTGTCGGCATAGGCGAACCAGCGCAGCGTCATGAGCGTCGGATGGAGGATTCGATAAAACCGCGCGACCACGGCGGTGCCGAGGATCTTGCCAAACATGAGCAGGGCGAACCCGGCGGCGACATGCCCACGAGTGAACAGCCACAGGGCGCCGAGCTTGAGCGGAAACAGCAAGGTCGCCGGGGCGAAAAAGACCAGCACAGCTGCCCAGGCGGGCAATCGCACCAGCCCTGCCTCGATAAACGCGATCGGCGCCCATCGGGCAAAGGCCGATGTAGCGAGGTTGAGATAGTGGATAAGCGTCTGCTCGAAGAAGATGATGGCTGCCGCGAGGGGCACCAGCAGCATTTCGAGCGCGCGCTTGAGACGGCTTTTCATCGATGGGCCATAAACATGCCGATGTTGGCATTTCGATGGTCGAGAGGCTACGGGGATGAGTCCGCCGTTGGCGCCGTATCCTTAGCGAGTTTCGTTGACGGCGCTCGCGAAGAACCTGAGAGCCCCCGCCTCAAGCGACGACGTCTGCGAGCGGGCCGCCCGGCATCGGGCGGCCCGTCCCCTTTGAAAATGGCTATTCCGGCTTGATGCCGGCGGCGCGCACGGTCGGGACCCATTTGTCGATCGAGGCCTTCAGCTGGTCGCGCAAGGCCGCGGGCGTTGCTTCCGCGGTCGAGGGCAGGTCGACCGCAAGTTCGGTCAGCCGCTTGCGGACCCCGACGTCTGCAAGTGTCGCGCCCAGTGCCTGGTTGACCTTGGCGACGATTTCCGCTGGCGTGCCCTTGGGAGCGAAAAATCCGTTCCAGATGGTCACTTCATAACCGGGAAGCCCGGAATCGCTGATCGCCGGCACATCGGGAAGCTGCGGCAGGCGCCTGGTGGTGCTCACCCCCAGCGCGCGAATATTGCCGCCCTGGATCTGGCTCAGCACATTCACCGCCTGGTCGACCATGTAGTCGAACTGCCCCGACACCAGATCGTTCAAGGCGGGGCCGGTCCCCTTGTACGGAATCTCCAGAACCTCGACCTTCATCATGCTGTTCAACATCAGCCCGCCCAGATGCGAGGCCGAGCCGATGCCGGCCATGCCGTACTGCACCTTCTTCTGATTGTCCCTCACATAGGTCTGGAACTCAGCGAAATTCTTGGCCGGCAGCCCCTTCTTGACGACCAGCACCATGGGGTTGGTGCCGCCGAGGCCGATCGGTTCGAAGTCCTTCTTGCTGTCATAGGGCAGCGACTTGTAGAGGGCGATATTGACCGCCATCGTCCCCATGTGGGTGAAAAGCAGCGTGTAGCCATCCGGCGTCGCGCGCGCGACCTTGGCGACGCCAATCGTTCCGCCGGCGCCGCCGACATTCTCGATGACGATCTGCTGGCCCAGCACTTCGCTCATTTTCTGGCCGAGGACCCGCGCCAGGGCGTCGGTCGGGCCGCCGGCCGCGAAGGGCACGATCATGGTGATCGGCTTGGTGGGATAGGCTTGTGCCGCCACTGTCAGCGGCACAGCGCCAACCGCCGCGCAAGCAAGCGCAATCAATGCTATTCGTCGTCTAATCATTGATTTTTCCTCCCGGTAATACTCGGGAGCTACGCTGTTTTCACAAGCTCTGCAATAGCCGCGCCGACGGTCTTGGTGTCTCCATTGCCCCCGAGATCCTTGGTGCGCGGTCCGCCCTCGACCAGCGACGCCGCGATGGCGCGCTCGATGGCTTCGGCGGCGGCGTTGTAGCCCAGATGGCGCAC
>WNFR01001356.1_pt1 | contig 25527 bp, 22 predicted proteins | sample 5400221 | NCBI WGS metagenome assembly WNFR01 (sample SAMN13153357, study PRJNA577476) | soil metagenome | isolation source: 40 cm soil under Madrone tree | place: USA:California | collected 2016-06-14 | reverse complement strand
GGAGGATGTCGACGACGGCCTCTTCATGATGGCGGACGTGGATATCGTCCTGAATGAGGGGGAGATATTGCGTGCCGACACGGTGCTCCGTTCTCTGGGCTACATGACATTCCCCAAAGCGGACCATCCCGTCCACGCTCGGACCTACCACCGGGCGATGTCGCTCGTCACCATCGACCTGCATTGGCACCTAGGTTCCCAGACCTGCCTACTGTCAACTGCTGCGGCACAGGAAGCCGCATTACCGCTGTATCGAGATGGAATCCACGTCGCCGTACCCTGCGCGACACACAGGGCCCTTCTGCCGATGCTGTCATTCTCGATCTTCGAACCGCATTTCGGAGCGGGTGTAATCCCGATGAAGGGCTTGCACGATTTCGCTGCTACATGCTGCCGCAAAGGCGATCATATCGATTGGGACGAGATCATCTACAGGTTCTGCCGCCAGGATTTGGGGCGGCTGGCAGAAGCATGGCTCTTCATGGCTCGGCACATGCTCAAGGCTCGGATTCCCTCGAACCTGGCAAACTCTTCCTCCAGTCGTCGGCACCTGGATCGTTGCCTGTTTCTGCTCGATCACCCTCCCCTCGCCCAAGTCGCTCACCGATTGAGTACCGCCGCCTGGATATTCGGACGGATCCGAATGGATTATCGCTATAATTGCGGGCTCCGTGGCGACACGCTCCAGGCAGCACGCCTTCGGCATGCCGCAAATGTTCTTGGCCGGTGGTGCTTCCCACATCGGGGGCGGTTCGATCGTTCCGCACCCTCGCAATGATCAGGCAAGAGACATCGTTGCTCTTGAGCAGTCGGCAGAAGCCTGCTGCCGGGGTTCGGCTGTTCCTGGTCGAAGATGAAGGAATCCTCTTCGATCCGGTCGGGCAGCAGTTGTTTCACTTGAACTCTGCGGCCGCCAGCATTTGGTGCTATATTGAAAACGGTCTGCCGCTCGCATCGATCGTCGAAGAGGCGGCCCGTTCCATGCAGTTGGGGCAGCAATTGGCCCGCCGATATGTGCTCGGCATGGTCAGAGCGTGGCGGCGGCTGGGCCTGCTTGAGGGCGGGTCTCGACGCAAGGCGCTCGTGCGTCAGAGCCAGCCAAGCCCGGAACTGGAATCCTGGCTTACGACTCCCCCTCCTGAAGAACTCGGTACCATTTCAAGATGGCATCACTATCGCTTGTTCGACACCAGTTTCAGCATTGGTTTCTCGGATGAGCTGCTCGCGCAGATCATTCACCCCGCGCTCTCCCACCTCGAGCAGGCACAGCCGGGGTCTGCTCCCGTGCGACTTGACATCGTTCTGAGGCGTGGCGAACTGCAGGTCTGGTGCGCTGGTAAATCCATGGGATCATGCGGGACAATTCGACAGCTCGCGCCCCTTGTTCAAGGAATTGTCAGCACGCTGACGCTCCAGCGATACCGTTTTCTCGTTGCACTCCATGCCGCCGGGGTCGCCCTCGGCGGCCATGCGATGCTGCTGGTCGGCGGCAGTGGCGGCGGGAAGACGACCCTTGCCGCGGCGCTCGTAGCGGGAGGATGGGACTATCTGTCCGATGATATGATCCTGCTGCAGCCTGGAACCCTGGCTGCCGTGGGCATGCCTTATAGCTTCGGGATTAAGAGGGGGGGCTGGGACCTGCTTGGAGCCTACTATCCGGGCCACCCTATGCCTGATGCGCACTTGCGGCCGGACGGGAAGCTGGTTCGCTACCTCTCACCACCGCGGCAGCGTACTGGTTTCGCACTGCCGAGAACGGTGCGCTGGATCGTCTTCCTCAACCGCAAAACCATAGCGCCGAGTAAGCTTCAGCCGCTCAGCAGGCTTGAGGGGCTCCAACGCCTGGTCCAGCATTGCTGCGGCATTCCTACGGCTTTGACATCGAACGACGTTCACTGCTTGATCGAGTGGAGCGAGAAGGTTCGGTGGTTCGAGCTGGAGTTTGCTGGATTGACCACCGCCGCCAGGACACTTTCCGGCCTTGGAGGGGTTCGGAACGGCCCTGCGTTGTGATTATGCAAAGGTCGAAGGCTCGACGGCGGTGGACACCCATGGACTACAGCTGGTGGCGCATCTGCGAGCGCCTGCTCCGGACTGGACGGCGGGCGGCTTTCCCATGAGAAAGCTACGCAGCGCCGGGCTGATGCTTCCGCCTATAGCCTACGAACCAGGTGTGCAGCGAGATCGGCACAATCAGACCAAGAAGGAGTATGCGGTCCGGCACTTCCAAATGCCAGCCTGCCACGCCAACGGCGCCCAGAACTACATTGATCCCTATGAGCAAGACCACCGTCTGGCTGACTGTGAATCCTGAATCGAGCATGAGGTAATGCAAGTGCTGCCGATCGCTCGCCATGGGATTGTGACCCACTGCAAGTCGACGCACAATGAGGCTCAGCGTATCGATTATGGGTAGGCCACAGATCCACAGAACTGCGATCGGGGACAATGCAAATTCAGAATGTTGCGACAAATTTACGGCTACGAAGGCCAGCGCCAAGCCGAGCATCATGCTGCCGCTGTCGCCCAGGAACACCGCGGCACGAAGCCGCCATGGATTGCGAATGTTGAGGACAAGGAAACCAAGAACGCTACAGGCGAGCACCAGGATCACGAGAAGCTCATCGAATCGGCCGAGCAGCTGAGCCGCCGCCGCAAACCAAATCAGCGAAGTCAAAGATATACCGCCCGCCAGCCCGTCGAGCCCATCGATCATATTGGTCGCGTTGATCATCCCTACGACCGCGAAGATTGTCACGGGAAACGCCCACTGCCCCAGCATGAGCGGTTGGCCGTGATCGAGATTGCCGGCACTCACGATCAGCAGGTCACCGGACGACGCGATTACGGCGACGCTGATCACCTGCGCCAGCAATTTATAGGGCGCCCGGAGGTCCATTTTGTCGTCCACCAGGCCGATCAATACGATCATCGTCAGCCCGACGAAGAGCCCAACAACCTCGGGAGGACGTTGACTGACCAACAGCGACGAAGCGCTGAAGGCCAGGAACACCGCCACGCCGACCAGGGGTATGGATCCTTCATGCTTCTTTCGCGAGGTTGGCACGTCCACAAAGCCGAGGCGCCTGGCAACCTTCTCCATCGCCAGGCTGAGCACCAGGGAAATCAGGAACGCATTCAGGCAATGCGCCGCGATATTCCGAAGTCCGGCGTCCTCAGCCATACTCCATCCCCATTTGCGGATCACAGCATGATGATGGTGAGGACCCCAAGGTCCTATTCCGCCATTTGGCGGAATCCTCGATCAGAGGGCGTATTTCATGCAGTCTCGCGGGTGATGGGCAAAGAGGTCGGACCTAGGCAGCGATATGAATAGTCCTCCACGGTCAATCGGTGCGCTGGCCGGGCGGATGAAGAACCTGGGAAGGTTTACCTCGTTGGTAGAATCCGTTTCTCGCTGCGGTACGCGCCATCGCCTACGCGGGCCCGTCGGCGCCGGCGACGTTTGTGATTAGGCAGCGGCTTTTCGAGGCGAGCGAACAGATCGCCTGTGTAGAATCACTGCCCTCCGCGCCGCCTTGGCGAGAAGGCCACGCCGCCTGAGGCATTTCCGGTGACTGCTATGAAAAGGCGGTCCAAACGCCCGCGAATACTTTCCCGAATGCGACATGGACGACGCGGTTGGCCGAATACTCCGTATCGATGGCGCGACGCACAGACCGCTCTGACGGCTCTTCCATATTTGCGGAACGGAACATACCCTCAAAGCAGGTTCCTCCCACATTCACTCGCCGACGGAAAATCTCGTCAGTTCAACAACCAATTACCAGCCGTCATCCTGCTTGGTAATCCCTCGTTCGACCTCAAGCCTTTGCGAGCGAAGGCCGATTCATGGTCGATTCGGTGGCGCGCCTGGGCCTCGGCTTCCGACAAACTCCGCGTGATAGCGCCTTTCATCTCCTTGGCTCCCTCAATCGACGCCGTGGCCAAGATATCCGCCATCACCAGGACGAGGTTGTCTAGCGCGCCCCTTCCATTAATTTCGCCATTTTCGAGGCGGCGACCGACCTCCTTGATTATTGTGCAGTGCAAACAGTCATTATGGCGAAATTCCATAGAAGGTGCTCCCTATGACGCAGGCGCGGCGACGACCATTTCCCGTTAAGCTTCCCCCGATGCCGAAGTCCGTGGTCAGAACATCCCCCCGGGCTATCCGAACCCCCCGCCCAATCGACGAACCATGCCGGAAGAACGACTTCCTGCCAACGGCTCCAGCTTGTGGATAATGTGGAAGAAACTTAGCGCCGTTGCCGCACGGCTTCGCCGACGGGTCTTGGCAACGGGCTAGTTTCTGCGACCGCCCCTTGGCCCGGTCGGTCCCGAATTCGTCAAACCCAAACTGCTTATCCGGCTCTCCCTAACGCAGGACGCCGTCAACGCCCCACTGTGGTCATCGGGGAGCGCAGCCGTGAAGCGGCGATATCCGAACGGGGAATCGGGCGAAGCGACGGAAGACGCTTGTGGCCGTAGAACACCAACCAAGTGTGCAATAGCACCGGGACTCCTAGGCCGAGCAACATGACGCGATCGGGTATTTGCAGAAGCCATCCTGCGATCCCCAGGCCCCCGAGGATGGCGCTGATTGCCACCAGCGCCAGGACCGTCTGGTTCGCGCCGAGCCCTGCCTGCTGCATGAGATCATGCAGGTGCTGGCGGTCGCTCGAGAGCAAACTATGGCCGAATATCGCGCGTCGGACCATCAGGCTAAGGGCATCAATTGCCGGCAACGCGAAGATCCACAGGACAGCGATTGGAGATAACGAACCACCGTGCCTCTGTGAAAGGCTGATCGCAACAAAGGCCAGGGATAGGCCGAGCATCATACTGCCTGCATCCCCCAAGAGCACCGATGCCCGAGCGCGCCATGGATGTCGAAAGTTGAAAACCAGAAAACCCAGGATGACGAAAGCGAGGACAAGGATCAGCGGCAGCTCATCGGACAGCCCCAGGATCCCGGCTGCGACCCCGAACCATGCCAACGCGACCAGAGAGATGCCGCCAGCCAAGCCATCGGGGCCATCGAGCATGTTGACCGCATTCACCATTCCCACTACTGCGAAGATGGTCACTGGAGCTGCCCATTCGGCCAACAGAAGCGCATGTCCGGTATAAAGGACCCCGGCATTTTGTATGAGGAGATCGTTTGGCAGCACCATCGACGCGACGCAGGCGACTTGAGCAACGAGCTTTAATGGTGCCCGGAGACCGACAAGATCATCGATGACGCCCAGAGTGACGATGAGAAACAGACCAAGAAACAGGTCGGCATGGCCGATCGGATGTCGTTGCAGCAGAATTGAGGCGATGCAGAGCGCGACAAACATCGCAGCCCCGACGACCGGTATTCGGACGTCATGAGTTTTGATGTCCGATGGCACAGCCACGAGACCGAAACGGTTTGCGACCTTGGCCATCGCCAGTATCAGTACGAGCGAAAGCAGAAACGCATTGGCACAGTAAACCGTAACGATTGCCATAGCCTCTGGGTCTCTATGATCAGAATTCGCTTTTTATTGGCCCGCGCCATGGTCGCAAGGGAACCAAGCGGATTCTATTCAGCCATTCGGAGAGACACAGGAGCATAGGGAATCGTCGAATCGATTAGTGACCTAGCACTATCGGATACCCGCTTCCCAATTGAGGATATCGGCCAAAAGATACTGACGCTCTCGCTCGGGCGCCGATCAATCCTCGACTTTCGCCATTCGAGGATACAGAACAGCCCGACGCGCAACGAGGCGATCGAGGACGCTGCACCAGCGATCGATTGCGAGATGGCGATCGAATCGCCGCAGGAGCGCCTTCCGCGCGTTGCGGGACCAACGCGCCACCTGCTCCGGCGATTGCCGCAGCCGAGCGATACATTCGACAAGTCCGCCGACATCCCCGACCGCGATAGCACTGCCACAGTCCGCATCTCTGAGAATGGCCGGAATTTCTCCGGTTACATCGCCGATGTAGATCGTCGGACGGCCCGCCGCCGCAACACCATAGAACTTACATGGGACCATGAAGTTCTCCAGCATGGGTTTGAGTGATACCAAATGAACATCTGGGACAGACAGGCTCTCGGTCAATTGAGAAGCAGGTTGGTAAGGCCTCAGCATGACATTGAGCAAGTCATGAGCCCTCACCTGCTCATCGATCAACGAGAGCTGATGTCCGGCGCCGATGAAGAGGAAGACAACATCCGGCTGATCCTCAAGAGCCTTGGCCGCGCTCAGGATCGTCCCGAAATCATGACCGCGCCCCATGTTGCCCGAGTATCCGACAACGAACTTGCCCGTAAGACCCCATTCTTGCCGTAAGACATTGTCAAAGGGCGGCAGTGGTCGAATGCATTGACCGTCGGACCAGTTGTGAATCACCGCGATTTGCTCCCGCGATACCCCGCGGTCGTGAATATACTCGGCCATTCGTCCACCAATTGCGACATTCATCGCCGCGCCGCGCATCGATCGGTCGCGGCACCATTGGAGCACCCGATATCCGACTCCCGGCATGGTTACGCCAAGCCCAACAGCGACCTCTGGATAGAGGTCATGCAACCAGTTGACACATATTGCGCCGGTGAAGGCCGCAGCGGCCGAGGCTATGACAGAGAGCAATGGGGGATCGGTGGCAACGATCAGCACGTCGCCCCGCCGCGTGAATCTGAGCAGCCAAAGGAACACGCTGATGTAGTAAGTCGTATAGTCGCATACCCGACCAAGAACCCTGCGGCGGCCGAAACGACTGGTCCAAATGCGATGCACCGTGACTCCATCGACTTCCGCCCGGTATCGGAGGTCAGCATCTGGCGTTCCCAGAAGCTGGCGCGAACTCACGGCATGAACATCCCAGCCACGATCTGCCAAACCAAACGCGAGACTGCTCGCCATGCGGCTTGTCGCGGACTCGTCTGGGTGAAAGTATCGGTTTAGGATCACGAGTTTCATCGCGTTGTCCCTCGAGCCGGCGTCTCTGTCGAGCCGGGTGAGGCTTAGAATCTTGGCTTTGGACACTACACGCGCCGCCCCATTCCCGATCTAGTTAGGAACACTAGATTTGCAAAAGGGAGGCAGCCATAAGCTGACAAAAGTGAGTACGGCGACCGGGGGCGCCGAAAACACCATTCACGCGTTGAGATCGCCGCCGCAGCTCCGATCAAGCGAATTGGACGGTCTCTACGCGCGTGTTGGCATGGCGTATTTCCCGTCGGCGATGTCGCACTCCAAGCGAGGCAAGCTCACCAGATGATCGCCGCGCGACGGGAAGTATGTGCGCGAATGCGTTGAGGTAAATGCCACGGGGAAAAATTGGTGGCGTGATATTGAATATGGAGGACCATCCGTCTGTTTGAAATATCGGCGCTAAACGGCATGTATTCCTGTGTGCCAGTGGAACGCCGCCCCTCGAAGGGGATCGTGTGCGTGCGACGCATAGCCGGCCGATGGAATTAATCGTTTCCGCTTGGCCGACAGAATTGAAGTCGGCCTACGATCTTTCGGAGCATCGTGGGTCTCACAAATTACGAAGGATCGTGATTTTTCGCAGGCGAGTGCCCCAGGCTACGCATTTGTAAGTATTGCAAGCTAGACAAAATATTAGGGCGCATGTCGGCGGGAATGCAAATTGCCCGGAGCCAGGAGCAGAGCAGGAGCTGAACCCATGTGCGGTATCATCGGCATTCTCGGCAAGCAGGCGGCGGTCCCGCTTCTCGTAGAGGGGCTGAAGCGCCTGGCCTATCGCGGCTATGACTCTGCCGGGGTCGCGACCCTGGTGAACGGCCATATCGACCGCCGCCGGGCCGAGGGCAAGCTGGCCAATCTCGAGGCCGTGCTGGCGAGGTCGCCACTGCCGGGGATGGTGGGCATCGGCCATACCCGCTGGGCGACCCATGGGCGGCCCAACGAGACCAATGCCCATCCCCATGCCACCGACCGCGTCGCCATCGTCCACAACGGCATCATCGAGAACTTCCAGGAGCTGCGCGACGAGTTGATCGGAAGAAGCGGCGGCCCGGGGCGGTCAAATCATCTTGATTGCTGACAAGACCGGCATCGCGCGCCTCGGGCGCAAGGCGGCCCATGTCATTGAGGTGCCCGCTGCCGATCCCTTTGTGGCTCCGATCATTTATGCGCTTCCGGTCCAGCTCCTGGCCTATCACGCAGCCGCCGCCAAAGGCAGCGATGTCGACCAGCCGCGCAACCTAGCGAAGAGCGTGACGGTGGAATAGGTAGATCGCGCCTTGATACCGTTGCCGACCGAGACGCGGACCGCCGCAGAAAACGGCAGGCTGCGCCGTTAGATCGACTCGGCTATCGCTCGGCCCATCTCCTCGGTCGTCGCCTTGCCGCCCATGTCCGGCGTGCGCAGGTCGCTCTCGGATAGAACGCGGCCGAAGGAAGCTTCTATAGCCGCGGCCGCCTCCTCATGGCCGAGGTGCCTCAGCATCATTGCTGCCGACCAGATTTGGCCGATTGGATTTGCGATCCCCCGTCCGGCAATGTCGGGAGCCGAGCCGTGGACTGGCTCAAACATCGAGGGGAACTCACGCTCCGGATTGAGATTGGCTGACGGCGCAATGCCGATAGTCCCCGCTATCGCCGGCCCCAGATCCGACAGGATGTCGCCGAAAAGATTGCTGCCGACGACTACATCGAAATTCTGCGGCCGCTGCACGAAATGAGCGCAGAGAATGTCGATGTGGTATTGGTCGACCTTGACCTCGGGGTAGGCCTTCGCCATGGCAGCGACGCGCTCATCCCAAAAAGGCATCGTGTGGATGATCCCATTCGATTTTGTCGCCGAAGTCAGGTGGAGCCGCGGCCGACTCTGCGCCAGATCGAAGGCGTATGCGAGCACGCGGTCGACCCCGCGCCGGGTAAACAGGCTCTCCTGAACGACCAATTCGTCTTCTGTGCCAGCGTGGAGGCGTCCACCGATCTCGGAATACTCGCCTTCGTTGTTCTCGCGCACGATCCAGAAGTCGATATCGCCAGGGCGAACGCCGGCCAGCGGCGATGAAACGCCCGGGAGTAGCCGCACAGGCCGAAGGTTTATGTACTGCCGAAAACGTCGCCGAATGGGGATCAGCAGACCCCATAGCGAGATGTGATCGGGCACCCCGGGAAATCCGACGGCGCCCAGGAAAATCGCATCGTGCCGGGCGATCACGTCAAGGCCGTCCTCCGGCATCATCCGGCCGGTTTGCCGGTAGGTTTCGCAGCTCCAGTCGAAATGGTCCCACTGGAACTCGATGCCGAAGTGCCGCCCGGCGCTCTCCAATACCCTGAGGCCCTCAGGCACGACCTCCGTGCCGATCCCGTCGCCGGGAATAACGGCGATTCGATGTCTGATCACGTCTCTGCTCCGCGTGTTCATTCCCCCGCGTCCCGGTTCATGTAGACTGCACCTCGACTGCCGGGCAAGCAAGTCGTGCCCTCTGTTGCGAGCACAGCGCCATGTTGCCGACGAAAGATCGTCTCACCATCTGCTTCGCCCATGTCGCCTATCGGCTTCGTGAGCGCTTTCTGGAGCGCAACCTGGGGATCGCCAGCTTCCAGGTACGCTCTCTGGACGAGCTGGAGCGCCGAATTGGCGAGGCCGACGTGCTGGCGGTTTCCGGCCTGTGGCGCGACGGGTTGCTGCAGCATGCCCATAAGCTGCGGTTTATCCAGTCGGTCAGCGCCGGTGTCGATCAGTTTGGAGTCCGCGCGCTGGAGGCCCACGGCGTTCGGTTGGCCAGCGCCCAGGGCGCGAACGAGCGCGCCGTGGCCGAGCACGCCATGGCGCTCATCCTGGCGCTGACGCGGCGCTTGCCGGAAGCGCGCGACAATCAGGCGCGTCGGCATTGGCGCGGTATGGCCGGCGCGATCGAGCGCCGGGAGGACGAGCTCGGCGGCAAGACATTGCTCATCGTCGGATTCGGGCGAATTGGCCAGCGGCTTGCCGGGCTCGCCAAAGCCTTCGATCTTCGTGTGCTGGGCATCCGGCGCGCTCCCGCGGCCGGTGGCGAGAGCGCCGATGCCATCCACAGCGTCGATCGGCTGCATGAACTCTTGCCCCAGGCCGATCTTGTCGCGCTTACCTGTCCGCTCACGCCTGAGACGCAAGGCCTGATCGGCGCCGGCGCGTTTCGGGCCATGAAGCCTTCGGCGCTCCTCATCAATGTCGCGCGGGGCCGATGCGTTGAGGAGGAAGCACTCGTCGAAGCGCTGGCCGCGGGGCGCATCGCGGGGGCCGGGCTCGATTGCTTTTCCGGCGAGCCGCTGGCGGAAACTTCGGCCCTGTGGGCCTTCGACAATGTGCTGATCACGCCGCATGCGGCGGGAGAGACTCGACAATACGAGGACAACGTTCTCGACATCCTGATGGAAAATCTTGCCCGACTCTGGGCCGGCAGACTTCCTCTGAAAAATCAAATCGTCTAGATAACGGAGCCGCCATGAGCGAAGACCGCAACCGGCTTGCCGAATGGGTCGACCAGGAACGCGAGCGCATCGTCGCCTTCTTTCGCGCCTTCATCCGCTGCAAAAGCCCCAATCCGCCTGGCGATACCGCCGAGGCGGCGGGCTACATCGGCGATTTTCTTCGCCGTGAAGGGTTGGCATACCGCATCATCGCGCCCAACGAAAAAATGCCCAACCTGGTCGCCGCCTTCGAGGGCGGGAACCAAGGCAAACATCTGACGCTGAACGGCCATATCGACGTGTTCCCGGTGGGCGACGGAACGGGTTGGACCAAGGACCCCTGGGGTGGTGAACTCATCGACGGCAAGATCTACGGGCGCGGCGCCTGCGATATGAAGGCCGGCACAAGTGCTTCGATCTTCACCTATGTTTTCCTCCATCGCATTCGCGAGCGCCTCAAGGGGCGGTTGACCCTGACCGCGGTCTCCGACGAGGAGACCTTCGGGCCCTGGGGCGCCCGCTACCTGGTCGAGTATCACCCTGAGGTGCTAGGCGATTGCCTGCTCAACGGCGAGCCTGGCAGCCCCTACACCATAAGATTCGGTGAAAAGGGGCCGTTGTGGCTCGAGTTCAAGATCCGGACCCGCGGCGCCCACGGCGCCTATACCCATGCCAGCGAGAGCGCGACCAAGTTGGCCCAGCGCCTGATCGCCGATCTCGAGGCGGTCACCCTGATCGAGCCCAAGATTTCCGGCAACATCGCCCGCTCCCTCGAGGCGGCGCGCGAATCCGTCGACAAGGCGATGGGCGAAGGTGCTGCCGATATCGTGTCGAAAGTGACGCTCAACATTGGGATCATCGAGGGCGGCCTGAAGGTTAATATGGTGCCCTTCGCCTGCCGCTTCGAAGCCGACATTCGCCTGCCTCTCGGCGTCACCCGCGAGCAGGTCATGGCAGAGGTGAACAAGATCCTCGCCCGATATCCCCAGGCCACCGTCGAGGAGATCAACTTCAATCCGCCTTCATACTGTCCACCCGATGGCGCCATGGTGGGATTCATCCAGAAGAACGTCCAGGATCTTCGCGGATTCAAGCCCCAACCGATCGTGAGCCTGGGTGGCACGGACGCCCGGCTCTGGCGCTACCGCGACATCCCCGCCTATGTCTACGGGCCCTTCCCCCACGGAATGGGTTCGGCGGACGAGCATGTGGACTTGGAGGAATTCCTGCACATCGTCAGGGTCCATGTCCTGTCAGCGTACGACTATCTGATGGCGCACTAAGTTGCGGCGCATGCGGCGATCGGCGAGGCGGCAGTGCCGGCTGGATCGAGCGGAATCCGACCACTTGTAGAGGGCAAACTTCTACAGGCTCTCGGTCATTTGTACATGATCATGCGCACTTTATGTTCAGTCTTCTGGGCAAGCTCGAATACCTGCCGCTTTTTCTCGTGCAAGGCAGCGGTCTCGCCGCCAGCCGGCGTCACTTCCTGTGCCAATCGCGACATGGCGGACATGGCGGATTCCACGTCATGATGCCCGGCTGCTACGGCACCGAGCATCGCGGCGCCGAGCAGCACCGGCTCGGTCGTCTCCGGAACGCCGACCTTCTTGCCGGTCACGTCCGCGATCGTCTGGCGCACCAGCTGGCTGCGGGCTGCGCCACCGCTGACGACCAGCATGTCGAATTCATAACCGCCACGCTCCAGGGCGCGCATGATCTGGCCGATGCCTTGGGCGAGGCCATTTAACGTCGCCACATAGAGGGTCAGCAGGCTGTCGTAGTCGTCGCTGAGATCGAGGCCGATCACGGCGCCGCGGGCATTCGGGTCGGCGAGCGGCGAGCGATTGCCGAGAAAATCCGGCAGCACATGGAGCTCGCGGGCGAGCCTAACGGCGCCCGAGAGCGACCCGGCGCGCGCCGTAATGTCGTGTTCCATCTGCTCGAATGCCTTCTCGCCGATGCGTTCGGTAAAGCTCGCAAAGGCCGGATGCAGGCGCACTATGTGATCGATCGCGGCGCCGAAAGCCGACTGCCCGCCTTCGGTAAGCCATTGGCGCGGTGTGAGCGCCGAGAAATAGGGACCCCACACGCCGTCGATGAAGCGCGGTTCATCGGAAACTGCCATGCAGCAGGACGACGTCCCGAGGATCAGAGCCAACCGCCGGCGCCTGTCTGCCGTGCGCCCCCCTAGCGAGGCGCCCATGGTGCCGACCGCGCCCGCGTGGGCGTCGATCAGCCCCGCACCCACGGGCAGACCCGGCGTCAACCCCATTGCGTCGGCGGCTTCCGCACCCAGTCCGTTGCCGAGCGGGGTACCCGGCTCAACCACATCGGAGCCGATGCGCGTGAAATTCTGCTCGCCAAGCGCAGAGAGCCCTATCCGATCCAAAAAATCCTGGGCCCAGCGCCGCTCATGGGCGAGATAAGCCCATTTGCAGGTCACGGTGCAGACTGAGCGCGCCGCCGCGCCGGTCGCGCGCCTGGTGAGAAAATCCGTCAGGTCCAGGAAATGGCCGGCGCGGTGATACGTATCCGGCATGTACTTGGCGAGCCAGAGCAGCTTGGGCATCTGCATCTCGGGCGAGATCTTGCCGCCGACATACCGCAATACCTCATGACCGTCGCGATTGATGAAATCGGCTTCGCCAACGGCGCGGTGATCCATCCATACGATGACGTCGCGTGCTGGATCGCCGCTGGGCCCGATGGGCAGCGAAGCACCTGAGGGGTCGAGCACGACTAGCGAGCAAGTGGCATCGAAACTCATCCCCCGGAACATTTCGCGCGGCAGCCCGGACGCCCTCACCGCCTCGCGCACCGATGCACAAGCAGCGCGCCAGATGTCGCGCGAGGACTGCTCGACCATCCCGCCGGCCTCGTGCCAGATCGCGATCGGCTGCCGGTCGCTGGCCAGCAGGCGGCCATCTGCGTCGAAAACGCCGGCCCGCGCGCTTCCCGTCCCGACGTCGACGCCGATGAACGCCTCGCTCATGCGTCAACAATCCCATCCGGCCCCGTCGCCGGCAAGCGGAGATGGCGCACTGCTTGCGCTGCCGCTGCGGATGCGCATTTCCCCTCGTCGAGGCTTCGTATTATCGTCGACGGCGAACAGGGCCGCAGACAGGCGATGGCGAAGAAACCGGAGTTGGAACTCAATAGGCTCGAGGAGGCGGCCCGCGCCGGCTGGCTCTACTATATCGCCGGCAACACCCAGGACGAGATCGCCACGAAGCTCGGCGTATCGCGGCAGACCGCGCAGCGCTTGGTATCTCTCGCCGTCAGCCAGCGGCTCATCAAGGTCAGGCTCGACCATCCCATCGCCGAATGTCTGCGCCTGGCGGAATCTCTCAACGACAAGTTCGGGCTCGCTCTCTGCGAGGTCGTGCCCGCCGATCCCGGATCGCGGTCGACCACCGTTGGCGTGGCGGAAGCGACGGCGGCGGAGCTCGAGCGTCGGCTGGCATCCCAGCGGCCGATGGTGATTGCGCTAGGCTCCGGGCGAACGTTGCGCGCCGCCGCCGACCAGCTGCCGCCGATGGACTGCCCCCAGCATAAGATCGTCTCCCTGGTGGGCAATATTGCGCCCGATGGCTCGGCATCATTCTACGACGTCATCACTCGCGTGGCCGATGCGGTGCGCGCGCCGCACTATCCGATGCCGCTGCCGGTGATCGCAAGTACCCAGACCGAAAAGAAACTTCTGCTGGCCCAGAAGCCCGTCGACCACGTGGTCGATCTGGCGCGCCGCGCGGACGTAACCTTCGTGGGCGTGGGACACTTGGGCGACGGTGCACCGCTGCTCCAGGACGGCTTCATTACCCGGGAGGAATTGCGGGCGCTGGTCAAGGCCGGCGCCGTGGGGGAGATCATCGGCTGGGCCTTCGACCGCCAGGGCCAACTGATCGAAGGCTTGACCAACGACCGGGTCGCCAGCGTCAAGCTGGAGCGGCCCGCCAAGCGGCTGGTCATCGCCGCAGCCATGGGTCCGGCCAAAGCCGGTGCCCTCGCCGCGGCCCTCGCGGGCCGACTCGTTAGCGGCCTGATCACCAACGAGACCATGGCCAAGCGCCTGCTCGGGCGCTAGCGCAATAGCGAGCTGCAAAGAACCGTGGCCGGCGGCGTGTCATGAGAATGCTGCACTGCAGCGACGATATCGGCTTGACTCATGCTGCCTCTGTTTGAGTAAATGCTCGCAAGTTGGGCAAAAGCTCACGAATCGATACATGGGAGGAAACGATGAAAACGGCATTCCGGATGCTGTTGATGGCGGGCGTCATGGCGGGGTTTGCAGGCGCCGCTTCGGCCGACACCAAGCTGACGATCGCCACGGTCAACAACGGCGACATGATCCGCATGCAGGGCCTGACCGACGATTTCACGGCGAAGAATCCGGGAATCACCGTCGAATGGGTAACGCTTGAGGAAAACGCTCTGCGCCAGAAGGTGACGACCGACATCGCAACGAAGGGTGGTCAGTTCGACATACTGACCATCGGCACCTACGAGGTGCCGATCTGGGCAAAGAAGGGATGGCTGGTATCCCTCGACAACCTGGGCGCCGACTACGACGTCGACGATCTCCTGCCGCCGATCCGCGCCGGCCTGTCGCTGGACAACAAGCTCTATGCCGCGCCGTTCTACGGCGAGAGCTCGATGATCATGTATCGCAAGGATCTATTCGAAAAAGCCGGGCTTCAGATGCCCGAGAAGCCGACCTGGGATTTCATCAAAAGCGCCGCGGCCAAGATCACAGACCCCGCCAGCGAGACCTATGGCATTTGTTTGCGCGGCAAGGCGGGCTGGGGCGAGAACATGGCCTTCCTTACGACGCTGGGCAATGCCTTCGGCGCGCGCTGGTTCGACGAGCAGTGGAAGCCGGAATTCAACGGCCCGGAATGGAAGAACGCGCTCACCTTTTATGTCGATCTAATGAAGAACTCCGGCCCCCCAGGCGCCTCGTCCAACGGATTCAACGAGAACCTCGCCCTGTTCGACTCGGGCAAATGCGGCATGTGGATCGATGCGACCGTCGCCGCTTCCTTCGTGACCAATCCGAAGGAATCAAAGGTTGCCGACAAGGTCGGGTTCGCGCCCGCGCCCTGTGCGGTGACCTGCAAGGGTGCCAATTGGCTTTGGGCTTGGTCACTCGCGATTCCCGCCGGATCGCAGAAGACAGACGCGGCACAGAAGTTCATCGGCTGGGCCACGGGCAAGGGATATCTGGCGCTCGTAGCCGCCAAGCAGGGTTGGGCCAATGTCCCGCCAGGTACTCGGGCCTCGCTGTACAAGAACCCTGATTACATAAAGGCCGCGCCTTTCGCCGAAATGACGTTGAACGCGATCCAGACGGCCGATCCGATCAACGGGACGGCCAAGCCCAAGCCCTACGTCGGCGTGCAGTTCGCCGCTATTCCGGAGTTCCAGGGGATCGCCACCTCCGTCGGCCAGTTGTTCGCAGCAGCACTGACGGGCGATATGACCGTGGACGATGCGCTGAGCCGCGCTCAGGACGTGACCACGCGCGAGATGACCAAGGCAGGCTATATCAAATAGCATAGCGGCCGGAGATCGGCCGGGCCGTCCGACGCTTAGCGCCGCACCGCCCGGCTGGATCGGTTCGAGGAACGGGAAGGCGGAGGTAGACCTACCATGGCAACCCGTCATGCCAGCGCCATGGCGAAGATCGCAATCGCACCTTCGGTGCTGATGCTGTTCGTCTGGATGATCGTGCCGCTGGTCATGACCATCTATTTTTCGGTCCTGCACTACAATCTGCTCGATCCCGGCAATGAATTCTTCATCGGCTTCGAGAACTACCGGTACTTCCTGACCGACCCGGCCTTCTTCTCTGCGCTGGGCAACACACTCGAACTGGTTGGCGCCGTGCTGGTGATCACGGTGGTGGGCGGTATTCTCGTGGCCCTCATGCTGGATCAGCCCTTCTTCGGCCAGGGCATCGTGCGGCTTATGGTCATCTCGCCGTTCTTTGTTATGCCCACGGTAAGCGCGCTCATCTGGAAGAACCTGCTGATGCACCCGGTCTCCGGGCTTTTCGCCTGGATCTCGCGCTCGGTCGGCCTCACGCCGATCGACTGGTTCGCCCAGGCACCGCTCACCGCCATTAGCCTGATCGTCGCCTGGCAATGGCTGCCGTTTGCCGCCCTCATCCTTCTGACCGCGCTGCAATCCCTCGACCAGGAACAGAAGGAGGCGGCCGAGATGGATGGGACGCCGGCGATCTCGTATTTCTTTTACATTGTCCTCCCGCATCTGGCGCGCGCCATCACGGTCGTCATCTTGATCGAGTCCATCTTCCTGCTGAATGTCTTCGCCGAAATCCGGGTCACCACCGGCGGCGGCCCGGGCCTGCAGACGACCAACATGCCCTTCCTCGTCTATGCCCAGGCCCTGCTGCAGTTCGATATCGGGGGTGCGTCGGCCGGGGGCATCGTCGCCGTCATCCTGGCCAACATCGTTGCCTTCTTTCTCGTCCGCATGATCGGGCGGAATCTGGAGGCCTGAACCATGGCCCGCGCCCGTTCCGTTCGACGAACGTCGCTGGTGACCGCAGCGGCCTGGCTGGTCGGCTTCCTGATTTTCTTCCCGATCCTCTGGATGATCCTCACCAGCTTCAAGACCGAGCTCGAAGCTTTCTCCACGCCGCCGAAATTCCTCTTCTTCGACTGGACGATCGAGAATTTCGGCATCGTTCAGCAGCGCTCCAACTATCTCAAGTTCGCCGGCAATTCGATCATCCTGTCGCTCGGCTCGACGCTCGTTGGCATCGTCGTGGGCGTACCGGCGGCCTGGGCCATGGCATTTGCTCCGGGGAAACGGACAAAGGACGTGCTGCTCTGGATGCTCTCCACCAAGATGATGCCGCCGGTGGGGGCGCTAATCCCCATATACCTGCTGTTCAAGGACAGCGGTCTCCTGGATTCGCGCATCGGGCTGATCGGCATCGAGTTCCTGATCAATCTGCCGATCATCATCTGGATGCTGTTCACCTACTTCAAGGAGATACCCGGCGAGATCCTCGAGGCCTCCCGCATGGACGGCGCCACGCCCTGGCGCGAAATCGTTTTTGTGCTGGCGCCCATGGCCGTGCCCGGCGTCGCCTCGACCATCCTGCTGAACGTCATCCTGGCCTGGAACGAAGCCTTCTGGACGCTCAACCTGACGACGACGCAGGCGGCGCCTCTGACCGCCTTTATCGCCTCCTACTCCAGCCCCGAGGGATTGTTCTGGGCCAAGCTTTCGGCGGCCTCGACCATGGCGATCGCGCCCATCATGGTGCTCGGATGGTTCTCCCAACGCCAGCTGGTGCGCGGCCTGACCTTCGGAGCGGTCAAATGACCGCCGGAACGAGCGAGGTATCGGCATGAGCGGCAAGATCGTCCTGAAAGGCGTGAGCAAGGCCTTTGGCGAGCATGTGATCATTCCCTCCATCGATCTTGAGATTGACGAAGGCGAATTCGTCGTCTTCGTCGGGCCTTCGGGCTGCGGCAAATCCACCCTGCTGCGCCTGATCGCCGGGTTGGAAGATGCCACGGCGGGCCGCATCGAGATCGACGCGCGTGACGTGAGTGTGGTTCCCCCCGCCCGGCGCGGGCTCTCCATGGTATTCCAGTCCTACGCCCTCTATCCCCATATGAGCGTGCGGGGCAATATCGGCTTCGGCCTTCGCATGGCCGGCGAGCCCAAGGATGTCATACGCCAGAAGGTGGAGAAGGCCGCCGCGGTACTCAATCTCACGGCCTATCTCGACCGCAAGCCACGCCAGCTCTCGGGCGGCCAGCGCCAGCGCGTGGCCATCGGTCGCGCCATCGTGCGCGAGCCCAAGGCCTTCCTGTTCGACGAACCGCTCTCCAACCTCGATGCGGCGCTCCGCGTGCAGATGCGGCTCGAGATCGCCCAACTTCACGAGTCTCTCGCCACCACCATGATCTATGTGACCCACGACCAAGTTGAGGCCATGACTCTGGCCGACAAGATCGTCGTCCTGAACAGCGGATCCATCGAGCAGACCGGAACGCCGCTTGAGCTTTATCACCACCCGGTCAACTTGTTCGTCGCTGGATTCATTGGCTCGCCGAAGATGAATTTCTTCGAAACCGAAGTCCGCTCCGCCGGATCCGAGGGCGTGGCTGTCGTCCTGCCGGGCGGCAAAGTGGTGACGGTCCCGGTGACAGCAGACGGTCTGAGCCCCGGTGCCAAGGCGACCTTGGGTGTCCGGCCCGAGCACCTGCGGCCGGCGGAGACCGGCGAGCTTGACGGCGAGGTGGTCGTGGCCGAACGGCTGGGCGGGGAGACCTACTACTATCTCCGCCTGCCCGATCAGCCGCTGGTCGTCGCCCAGGCTGAAGGCAATGATTCCAGGCGCGTCCACGATCGCGTCGCGGTCCGCATCGATCCCGCTACCTGTCACCTCTTCGATGCCGAAGGGCGCGCGCTGCCGCACCTGCAGCGCCACCCCCTGGCCCACGCACTCGCGACGAATCTTCGGGCTCCCCATCGTCAGGCAACGTAAGGACGCGACCGGTGTATCTCGACAAGTACAAACTCGACGGTCGCTTAGCTCTCGTCACCGGCGGCGGTCAGGCCATCGGGCTCGCCTGCGTCCAGGCCCTTGCCGAAGCGGGCGCGCACGTCGTCATCGCCGACCGCGACGCCAAGATAGCCGCCGAGGGCAAGGCGGCGATGCGCACGGCCGGCTTTGCCGTCGAAGTCGTCGACATGGACGTGACGGATTCTGCGCGCGTCGAGACCGTAGCCCAGGAACTCGCCGGCCGGCATGGCGGCGTGGATATCCTGGTCAACAATGCCGGCATTGCCCGCAGCGACACGGCGGCGGAAAACGTGGCCGACGAGCATTGGCTCAACGTCATCGACGTCAATCTCAACGGATTGTTCTGGTGCTGCCGGTCGTTCGGGCGGCAGATGTTGGCGCGCGGCCGTGGCTCGATCGTGAATGTCGGCTCGATGTCCGGCTTCATCGTCAACCGGCCGCAGCCGCAGAGCTATTACAATGCCTCCAAGGCGGCGGTTCACCACCTGACCAGGTCGCTGGCCGCCGAATGGGGCGCACGCGGCGTCCGGGTCAATGCCGTAGCGCCGACCTACATCGACACGCCGCTCAACCGCTTCGGCATGGAGAATCCGGAGATGTATAAATATTGGATCGAGGGCACACCGATGCGCCGCATGGGCACAGTGGACGAGATCGGTTCGGTCGTGCTCTTTCTGGCCTCCGATGCGGCGAGCCTGTTGACCGGAAGTATCGTGCTGGCCGACGGCGGGTACACCTGTTGGTGAGCCTGCCGGTATGAAGCTCAAGGACAGAGTGGCCGTCGTCACCGGCGGCGCCCGCGGAATCGGTGCCGCAATCTGCGAACGCTATGCCGAGGAAGGCGCCCTGGTCGCGATCGCCGATACTCTCGAGAAGGAGGCGGCGACCACGGCAGCGGCAATCGGCCACGGCGCCTTCGCCCTCGGCCTCGACGTGACCCGACGAACTTCCATCGAGGCCATGGTCGAAGCGGTGGTGGCGAGGGCCGGTCGGGTCGATGTCCTGGTCAACAATGCCGGCGCTTTCGACATGGCGCCGTTCTTGGAAATAACGGAGGACAGCTACGACCGTCAGTTCGCCATCAATGTGAAAGGCCTGCTGTTCACACTGCAGGCAGTAGCGGCCCAGATGGTCAGGCAGGGTCATGGTGGAAAGATAGTCAATTTCTCCAGCCAGGCCGGTCGCCGCGGCGAGGCCCTTGTCGCCGTCTATTGCGCCAGCAAGGCGGCGGTGATCAGCCTCACCCAGTCGGCGGGATTGGCCCTGATCAAGCATCGGATCAACGTCAACGCCATCGCCCCTGGGGTCGTCGATACGCCGATGTGGGACCACGTCGATGCGCTGTTCGCGAAATACGAGAATTTACAGCTCGGTGAGAAGAAGCGGCAGGTGAGCCTCGCTGTGCCCTACGGTCGCATGGGTGTCCCCGCGGACATCGCCGGCGCGGCCGTGTTCCTCGCCTCCTCCGATGCGGACTACATCGTGGCCCAGACGCTCAATGTCGACGGCGGCAATTGGATGAGCTAAGTGAGTTCGTCGCCCCGCCTCGTCATATTCGACTGCGACGGAGTCCTGGTCGATAGCGAACCACTATCGATCCGGGTCCTGGTGGAGGAACTGGCGCGGATCGGCTATGCCATCGACGAGGCGACGGCCTACGAGCGATTTCTCGGCCGCAGTCTCGCCGCCGTGCAGGGCATGCTGCGCGACCAACTGGGCTTCGATCTGTCGACCGACCGGCTCGAGGCCATGCGAGTCACCCTGTTCGAGCGCTATCGCCGCGAGTTGACCGCTATACCGGGAATCGTCGAGACCCTCGACCGGCTGACGATCCCCTACTGCGTCGCTTCCTCCAGCCTGCCCGAACGGATCAGAATATCTCTGGAGGTGACCGGTCTACTGTCGCGCTTTGGGCCTCACATCTTCAGCGCGGCCATGGTGAGCCATGGCAAACCGGCGCCCGATCTTTTCCTGTATGCCGCCCGTCAGATGAGCGTGGCACCGGATAACTGTCTGGTAATCGAGGATAGCGCGCCCGGGATCGCGGCAGCGCTCAACGCTGGAATGCGGGCCTTCGCCTTCGTCGGCGGCAGTCATGCCCGCCAGCCTGGCTACGGCCAACGGATCGCCGCCCTCGGCGCCGAGCGCCTCTTCGACGATATGCGCCAGCTTCCCGACCTCATCGCGAAGGCCGGCGCAGGCTTGGGGTCGGTCTCACCCGAAGAAAACTCGGCCGCGAATCCATAGGCGCGCGGGTACATTCTGCGCGCAAACGTGATTGACGAATGCGTGGGCTAGGCATTCCCTCCCGCTGCCGCGATATGCCGCCCGAACGTCAGGGGGTCGGTATTTGCTCCGCACAGCAGCACGCCGACCCGCCGACCCCCAACGCGCTCGCGCAAGGGTCCGAGCACCGCCGCCGTGGCGGCGGCACAGGCCGGCTCCACGGCGAGTTTCAACTCCTCGAACAGCAGCAGCATCGCCGAGCGCAATTCATCGTCGCCGACCGTCACGAGGGCATCGACATTGCGCCGGCACAGGCCGTAGCTATAGGCCTCGGTGTGGGGGGCCATGAGGCTGTCGGCGATGCTCTGCATCGGCCCCATCTTGATTGGCCCACCCGCGGCAAAGCTGCGAGACATGGCGTCGGCTCCCACCGGCTCCACGCCGTAGACCTTCACGCCGGGCATCAGCAGCTTGAATGCGGTCGCGACGCCTGCGGCGAGCCCGCCACCGCCGATTGGCAGAATTACGACCTCTAGGCCGCCGCTCTGCTCGGCCCATTCGGCGCCCAATGTGGCGGTGCCGAGCACCGTGCGATACCCGTTGAAGGGGTGGACGAAGAACCGGCCCTCCTCTCGTTCGATCGCGTGCACGGTGGCGAAGGCGCTGGCGCCGTCCTCGGCCAGGACGACTTCGGCACCGTAGCGACGGCACAGTGCGAGATGCGCGAGGCTGGCGGTCTTGATCATGACCACTTTCGCCCCGATGCCGAGCCGCATGGCGGCATAGGACACCGCCACGGCATGGTTTCCCGCCGAGACGCAAGTCACGCCGGCGGCGCGCGCCGGCGCGTCCAGGGCGAGCATGTTGGAGAAGGCGCCGCGCGCCTTGAACGTGCCGCTTACCTGCAGCTGCTCGAACTTGAACTGCAACCTGCTGCCGGCGAACCGAGGAATGTCATCGCGCGCGAAAACCGGGGTGGTCCGCACGTAAGGTTCCAATTCCACCCGCAATGCGGCGATCTCGGCGATGTTGGGGACCTTGATCCCGGCGATTTCAGTCCAACTGTCGCTCATGCAACGTTTGTCCCGCTTGAACCATTTACCGGAATGGTGACAGGGCTGGGTGCCCAAGGCCAGTCCGTTCGGAACTTGCAGGCTTCGATCCGAAGCTAGGCCGCGGTCGATTATTGGTTCTGCGCAACACGATTTCGCTCACGCCTGCCATGGGCTAACGTTGGCCGACGCCTTTGCGCTCAACCCTTATCTCGTGGAGGCTGACTATGCCCAACGATCGCTCGCGCCAGACCGCCTCTGAACACTGGGCCCCGGCTGACTTGACGCCGGCCAAGCAGACCGCCTTCGCCTGGGTCAAGGCGCAAGAGCACTGGCTTTCCAAGCGGCATACAGAACTCTGGAACTTCCACGAAAGTGCCTGGCGCGAATACAAGTCCGCCGCATGGTACGTGCGGCTGCTGCGCGAGCAGGGATTCCAGGTCGAGGAAGGTACGGGCACGATGCCGACCGCATTCCGGGCCAGCTTCGGCAAGGGCAAGCCGGTGGTGGCGAGCTATGCCGAGTACGACGCCGTGCCGGGCAACAGCCAGGATCCGGTGCCCTTCGAAAAGCCGCGCGACGGCGTGCACAAGCAGGCAGCCGGTCACACCGACCCCCATTCCGCGCTGGGGCTGGGCTCATTGGGCGGCCTGCTCGCCACCAAGGCCGCCATGGAAAAGCACGAGCTTTCCGGAACACTAGTGTTCTTCGGCGAACCGGCGGAGAAGGTCTGCGGCTCTAAACCGGTGCATGCCGCTCATGGTTATTACGACGATCTCGACGCCGTCATAAGCTTCCACCCCGCTTTCACCACGGCCCATGCCAACACGGTGAATTGGGACACCCATTGCGGCTCTTACTGGAGCCGGATGTATAGCTTCGAGTGCCCCCAGCCCGAGCAATGGGCCGGCATGGGGCTGAATGAAGGCGCTTCGGCCCACACCTCGGCGCGGGCACCTGGCGCCATAGACGCCGTATGCCTCATGTACATGACCAGCAAGATGACGAAAGAGGCGATGCTTCCCCATACCGGTACCTGGACCATCAACGAGGCGATCCTCGCCGGCGGCCAGGCTACCGCCGACAACCTCGCGCCGGGCTTCAGCCAGATACAGTACGCGAGCCGATGTCCCACTCTGGAGATGCAGGAGCGCATCTACGTCGTCCTCGACAACAATGCCGAGCATGTGGCGAAGATCACGCACTGCACCGTCCGCAAGGAGTGGGTAACCAAGACACGGCCGGGCCTTCCCAACCATGCCATCGCCGGCCTCACCTATGGCAACCTAATGCTGGGCGGGCCACCCGTCTGGGACGAGGAGGCCAAGCGCTTCGGCCGTGAGATCCAGAAGAACCTGGGCCTCGCGCCAATGAAGAACCCGATCCATCCGGCGATGGCGGAGTTGGTGACGCCGGAGGCAGACGAGGCGCGCATGCGCGCCATCCTGCCGCCCTGGCAGAAAAACTACACTTCGGACGACTACACTGATTACACTTGGCACTGTCCAACGGCGCGGCTCTATGTCGGGCGGGCCATGTTGGCTGCACCCAAGCCCGGCTATCAGTATCCGACCTGGGTATGGAATGCACTGGGCGGCTATCCTGCAACGATCGATCCTACGATCTTCTCTGCGGCACGGGCGATTGCCGGCAGCCTGGTCGATCTCCTCACCAATCCGAAAGCGGTAGATGAAGCCAAGGCCGAGTTCCGCGAGCGTACAGGCGGAGGCATTGGCGGCTCGAAATGGGTGGGCCCGCTCCTGCCCAAAAATTTTCCGGCACCGATCCACTATCGCTGGCCGGAATACGTCACCACGGCGCGGGGCGAAGAGTGGTGGCTTCCCCAAGGCGCCTAGCGCAGGGTGCCGAACGGCCCCCCGGAAACGCAGCCGGTTTGGAAACAACAATCGACAACGAAGGGAGCCTTTGATGCGTAATACCAGCGCGAGACGAAGGTTGCGCGGAAATGCTATCAGCCTCAGAGCCCCCGCCTCTTCCGTCTTAGTTCTGAATTCGCCGCGTATGGCCGCCGTCGACCACGACATTCGCGCCGTTGACATAGCTCGCTTGCGGGCTAGCCAGGAAGGCGACGACATTGGCGATCTCCTCGGGCTTGCCCATGCGGCGCGAGGCGTTCTCCTGCACCACCGCTTGGAAGGCGTCCGGGCTGTTCCGCTCGACCTCGTCCCAGAAGCCGCCGGGGAAATAGATCGGCCCCGGGCTGACGGCGTTGACCCGGATGCCCTTCTTGCCGATCTTGCGGGATAGCGACTTCATGTAGAAAAGAAGCGCGGCCTTCATGGCGCCATAGGCCGCTTCGCTATAGCCGTAGTCTTCCACGCCGGAGATGGAGGCGATGGCGATGATCGCGGCCGCGTCCGACTTCTCCAACAAGGGCAGGGCGGCGGTGGCGCCCGTGACCATATGCATGACGTCGATGTCGAAGCCCTTCTTGAACTCCGCGGGCGTAGTGTTGGCCGCAAGCGCGCTGGCATTTGCGACGAAGACGTCGAAGCCGCCCAGCGCTTGGGCGCCGTCGGCGATCCAGGCTGCCAGCGCCTTAGGGCCGGCGACGTCGAAGGATCGCGCGAAGACCGTGGCGCCCTTGGCTTCCAATGCGCGGGCGGTTTCGGTCACTTGGGCGGCATTGCGGGCGCAGATGGCGACGGACGCGCCCTCGGCGACAAAGCGCTCGGCAATGGCAAGCCCGATGCCGCGGGTCGATCCCGTGACGAAGACTTTGCGGCCTTTCAATTGCAGATCCATGGAAACCGTTCCCTCTAGCGTCTGATACGAGCGTCGGCTGCAGTGAATTACCTTTGAGCGACGTGGATGGGGGGCTTGCGATCCCGCCATGGCATGGCCCGTTCCAGGGCGGCGCCAAGCTCGATCAGCAGGTGGTCCTCGCCCGGCCGCGCGCCCAGTTGCACGCCGATGGGCAGCCCGTTCGAATGCATGCCCAAAGGTAGCGAAATGGCAGGTTGGCCGGTCACATTGTAGGGGACCATGAATTGCTGGGTACGCTCCTCGCGGGTGATGAATTCCGCAGGCGGCAGATCGACGTTCATATTGTAGTAGCCGAGCTTGGGTCCGGTCTGCGCCGTGGTCGGGGTCAGCCAGATGTCGTGACTGGCGGAGAATGCGCCGATCGCGCGCCGCACCTTGTTCATGTAGGCAAGCGCATCCAGATAGTTGGCGTGAGACACGCTCTTGGCGAACTCATAGAACCTGAGGGTCGCTGCCTCCACCGTGTCGGGTCCCA
>WNFR01001354.1_pt1 | contig 25531 bp, 26 predicted proteins | sample 5400221 | NCBI WGS metagenome assembly WNFR01 (sample SAMN13153357, study PRJNA577476) | soil metagenome | isolation source: 40 cm soil under Madrone tree | place: USA:California | collected 2016-06-14 | reverse complement strand
TGGCCCGCGCGACGCCGCCATGATCGACGCCGCTGAACGCGCCCGAATGCAGGCCGGGAGAGGCCGCGGAGCCCCGGAGGACAGCCGGTCCCGGCAGGCCGCCGCCGCCCGGTCGCGGCAGGCCGCCGCCGTGAAATCCGAACGCCGGGCTGTGGGCGACGTAGGGGGCATGGTCGTGCATCAGCCTGTGATCGTGCCAGTCGGCGCCCCAGTGGTGCCAACCCCACCCGAGCCCGGCAAACAGGCCGATCCCCAAGCCCACTCCGAACAAGATTCCGGGCCCATCGGAATAGAGTCCCGCAATCGGCGACCAGCCGGGATAGACCGTCAGCGGCGCGCCGTACGCCAGCCAGGGATCGTATTGCGGCACATAGACGGTCTGGGTGTCTGCCGGATCGATGACGATCGTCTGTCCCTCGGTCGTCACGGCCTGCTGGGGCGTGCTCTTCAGGTTGCCCGCGGCCTGAGCGCGCCGGCGCATCGCTTGAACCGCGTCGAGCACGTCCGGCTGCTGGTTCACGTAGGCGTCGCCCAGCGCCGAGGTCCAGGCGAGATTTGTATTCATGTTGGCAAGAATCGAGGGAAACTGCGTGAGCGCTTTGACGCTCGGGTCCCAGGACTGCTTGTCGACGGCTTGGGCCAGCGCCTCGCCGTGCAGCCCGGCATTCTGCAGCATCCACCGTTCGGCTTCCACGACCTCGACCGGGTAGGCGGACGCCGCAAGGATCTGCGCAACCAGCTCGTCCGGATACAGTGCGATCGGTGCGACGAGCTGGTCCAGCTGCGCGGCATCGAATCGCTGCGTGGGCGCGGGTTGCGCGACCGCAGCCGGCGGCGACGCGGCGGATTGCGCCGCCGCAGACATGCCGCCCGCTTGCGCGCCCGCGATCACCAGGGAGCAGGAGAGGGACACTGCCAGGCTTTGCCTTTGCCAATTCATCATCGATCGGTCCTGCTTAATTCCGAAAATCCCGAAGTACGCAGGGAACGCGCTCATCCTTCGTTCAAGGTAATCGGCAGACCGAAAATGGCTTGTCCTTTATTGCCGGCCCTGGCGCGATTTTGCGTCTAATCGTCTTTCCTCTGCGCTGGTTCAGCGCTGCATCTGCATGATCTGATCCATCGGCATCATGTTGTGATTCATATGTGCCATGATCCAGAGCGAACCGGTGATGATCAGCAAAACGATCAGCACGCCGAAGGCCAGCGCCATGACGTTGTTGACGTTGTCCGGACCGGTGGTGATGTGGAGAAAGAAGACGAGGTGAACGCCCATTTGCGCGATCGCGAGAACGGCAAGGGCGACGGGAATGCTCGGCTGCCAGACCAGCGTCGTGCGCGCAATAAAGAACGACACGATGGTGAGCAGCGTCGCGAGCCCCAGCCCGATCAGGTAGCTTCGGATGCCCTCGCCGGGCTCGTGCCCATCGAGGTGCTGGTCGCCCGCCACTGTGTCTCTGTCCTGCTCGTAGGGACTCATGTCGCAACTCCCATCAAGTACACCATCGTGAACACCGCAACCCAAATGATGTCGAGGGCATGCCAGAACAGGCTGAAGCAGAGCATCCGCCGGAGAATGTCGGCCCGGTAACCCTTGGCGAATACCTGCGCCATCATGGTCAGCAGCCACAGCAGACCGGCGGTCACATGCAGGCCATGACAGCCGACCAGCGTAAAGAAGGCCGAGAGGAATGCGCTGCGTGTCGGACCTGCACCGCGCGCGACCAGATCGGCAAACTCCCGGACTTCGAGGCTGATAAAGGTGGCGCCGAGGATGAAAGTCGCCGCCATGGCTGCATAGAACCAGGATCCGCGATGCGCTTGGGCGCCGACGCTGGCGAGGCCGCAGGCGAAGCTCGAGAGGAGCAGGCAGGCCGTCTGGGTCCCGGTATTGCGCAGGTCGAACAGCTCATGCCCGCTCGGGCCGCCCGCTGTCTCCCCGACCAGCACCGCGTAGGTCGCGAAGAAGACGGAGAACATGACGATATCGCTGAGCAGGAAGATCCAGAAGCCGTAACCGGCAACGATGCGCTTCGACGTCACCCCACCGGCCGCGTGCTCGGGTGTGTCCGGGTGGCGCCCCGTCTCCCGATCGTACCCGATGGGATCGAGATCGGCGCGACCGGCGGCTGCCTCGAAGCTGCTCATGGCGCCGTCCGCAGTCCGGCGAGCGCTTCGCTGCGTGCGCGTCGGTTGGCTCGATTGACGCGCGCGATCACGTCAGCCGGGATGATGTCCTCGTGCCTGTCCCGCCAGGCGAAGACAACGAAGGTCGAGTAGGCGCCCAATGCGGCCAGGGCCACCATCCACCAGATATGCCAGATCAGCGCGAAGCCCATGAAGGTGGCGTAGAAGGCGCAAATGAAGCCGGTCGGGCTGTTCCTCGGCATCTCGATGTCCAGATAGCGGGGCTCCTCGCGCAGTTTCGCCTGCTGGCGCGCTTGCTGCTTTACGCGCCAGTAGGCCTCCTCGCCTTCGATGCTCGGGAGCACCGCGAAGTTGAAGGCTGGCGGAGGTGAGGATGTCGCCCATTCGAGCGAGCGCCCATCCCAGGGATCGCCGATCTGGTCACGCAGCGCCTCCCGCTGGCGAATGCTGACGGCGAGCTGTGCGATCTGCAGGATTATTCCGGCCAGGATGATGGCCGCTCCAGCGGCCGCGATTAGCAGCCAGGGACGCCAGGCGGCGATATCGTAATGCTGCATGCGACGGGTCATTCCCATCAGGCCCGCAACGTAGAGCGGCATGAAGGCCACGTAGAAGCCGGTGATCCAGCACCAGAACGCGGCCTTACCGAGGCCTTCGTGCAGCCGGAAGCCGAACGCTTTCGGAAACCAATATGTGTATCCGGCAAACGCGCCGAACAGCACCCCGCCGATGATGACGTTGTGGAAATGGGCCACGAGGAAAAGGCTGTTGTGCAGCACGAAGTCCGCCGGCGGTACCGCCAGCAGGACGCCCGTCATGCCGCCGATCACGAAGGTGACCATGAAGCCTATCGACCACAATACCGGTGCGGAATAAACGACCCGGCCGCCATACATCGTGAACAGCCAGTTGAAGACCTTCACACCTGTGGGCACCGCGATGATCATCGAAGCGATACCGAAAATTGCGTTGACGTCGGCGCCGGCGCCCATGGTGAAGAAGTGATGCAACCAAACCGTGAAGGAGAGGATGCAGATGGCCATTGTAGCGGCGACCATCGAGCGATAGCCGAACAACGGCTTGCGCGAGAACGTCGAGATCACTTCCGAGAAGATGCCGAACGCGGGCAGGATCAAAATGTAGACTTCGGGATGTCCCCACGCCCAGATCAGGTTCATGAACATCATCACATTGCCGCCGGCCTCATTGGTGAAGAAGTGAAAGCCGAGGTATCGGTCCAGCAGGAGCATTGCCAGCGTCGCCGTCAGGATGGGGAAGGCGGCGACTATCAGCAGGTTGGCGGCGAGTGTCGTCCAGCAGAACATCGGCATCCGCATGTAGGTCATGCCGGGCGCGTGCATCTTCAGGACCGTCGTGACGAGGTTCACGCCGGACAGCAAGGTGCCGACACCTGAAATCTCGAGCGCCCACAGATAATAGTCGACGCCCACGCCCGGCGAGTAGGTGAGCTCGGACAGCGGCGGATAGGGAAGCCAGCCAGTCCGTGCGAACTCGCCCACGACCAGGGAGATGTTGACGAGCAGCGCCCCCGTGGCGGTGAGCCAGAAGCCAACCGAATTGAGCGTGGGGAACGCCACGTCGCGAACGCCGAGCTGCAGCGGCACGACGAAGTTCATCAGCCCGATCACGAACGGCATCGCGACGAAGAAGATCATCAGCGTGCCGTGCGCCGAGAAGATCTGGTCGTAGTGTTCGGGGGGCAGATAGCCAGGGGACTGGAACGCCAGCGCCTGTTGCGCGCGCATCATGATCGCGTCGGAGAAGCCGCGCAGCAGCATCACCATCGCCAGCAGGGTATACATGATACCGATCCGCTTGTGGTCGACACTGGTGATCCACTCCCGCCAAAGATACGGAAGCCATCCCTTCAGCCCAACCCAGGCGAGGACGCCGATGATCATCACGCCGACCAAGGCCGCGGCAACCAGTGGAATCGGCTGGTTGAACGGAATGGCCTCCCAGCTCAGCTTGCCCAACATGTTCAATGCTCCGTTCGCGGGGACACGCTCGGATGAGGCCGGCCGGTTTGCGGGCCGGGTCCAGGCGGCAGTTGCTCCGTGACGATCTGCTTGAACAGCGCGGGGTCGGCTGCACGGAAGGTGAACGGGCGGGTGTTCATGCTCTGCCTGGTGAGTTCGGCATAGCTCGCGGGATCGAGAGTCGGACCCGTCTTGCGCGTGTCCTCGATCCAGGCGTCGAACTGCTCCGGCGACACCGCGCGCACCTCGAAATGCATGCCGGAGAAACCATCGCCGCTATAGTGGCTCGACTGGCCCTGGAAAGTGCCGGGCGCATCGGCGCGCAGGTTCAACTGCGTCGTCATCCCGTTCATCGTGTAGATCATGCTGCCGAGCTGTGGGATGAAGAAGGTGTTCATCACGCTCGCCGAAGTCAGGGAGAAGTGAAGCGGCACGCCGGCGGGCACCACAAGCTGGTTCACGCTCGCGACGCGCTGGCTCGGGTAGATGAACAGCCACTTCCAATCCAGCGAGACGACCTGGACTTCGAGCGGCGGCGTCTTCGACGCCAACGGCTTGGCGGGATCGAGATCATGGGATCCGATCCAGGCCACGCCACCCAGGAGGATGACCGTGAGGAGGGGGATGGACCAGACGATGAGCTCGATACGGCCGGAATACTCAAAATCCGGCAAGTAGGTTGCCCTCGTGTTGGAGGCGCGAAACCACCAGGCGAAGGCAAAGGTCGCGGCGATCGTCGGGATGACGATGGCGAGCATGATGGCGAGCGAGTCTATCAGGATCGTCTTCTCTGCAATCCCGATGGGCCCTTGCGGCTCGAGGACGGCGGGCTGACATGCCGTGAGGACGAGCGGTGCCATGGCGACGGCCCAGCGCCCGGCCCGGGCGGCGGTCGACCGAAGGCACTGCAAAGGTCTTTCGCTCCCAGGCAGTTCGTCCGGCTTGGCGGACATCGCGACCCTCCGCAATTCATCCTTCCGGGTGGCAAGGCGCGGCATGCCGCCCCTCCTGCGAGCGGGCGGGCACCTGGGGGAATTTACACTCATCGGCTTGGAAGCGACTTCACCGATGTTGCTGTGATTGGCTCGGCCTTGCGCAAATCTCTCAGGAATCGCTGTTCATGCCGATCCTCACCGGTCGGATGGTGGCTACGGTGACATGGGCGACGGCGGGCTCGCGATCATGAGAAGGGCGGCATGCGCGGGGCCGTGGTTACGCCAGACCGGCCGCTGCGCAAGCCGACGCGCGAGAGCCACCCTTTTGGGGACGGCCTGCGCGAGGGCAAATTTATGTCCAGGATCGGGCTGCCAGTGCGGTTGAGATTTGAGGCAGCGACGCCTGAAATAACGCTGCCGCGTGAGTGAAGCGAAAGTGTCGGAGCGTGATCACTGGATCAATTGTGGCCATCCCTCTCGTCGGCGGCCTTCATCACCGATACACCCGGATGACCTAAACGGTAGGGACAAAGCGCATTCACGCCGCGCATGCCGCGGAGCGTGCTTAATGTGCCGTTCCAAAGCTGGATCCTGGCGTTGATGCTGTTACACGCGGCGCGCAAAGCCCGTTCGTCCCTCTGCGGCGACTCCGCGACCAGATCTTCGAGCAACTCCCGCCCCTTGGGGCCGTGACTGTCGCCATCGAGCTCGATGTGCCGATCGATGTAGTACACGAAATAACGCAAGGATTCGTTGTCACGCCTCGTGCCATGGAGCGTCTTGAGAAGCCTGCGGAACATCTCCGGGATGATGTCCTCGCGGCCGTAGAAAAATGCCGCTAAGACTTCTTCCGTCGTTCCCGAATTGGCCAACGCCATGGTATGCGCGACGAAGGCTTGCACATGAGGCGGTACACCAGTGTGCGCCATAGCGTCTTCGACCGGAATACCGGCCCGCGCCAGCGAGCGGAACTTGTCGAATTGGTGGGTGCTGGCGCCGATGTCTGCCATGGCGCGGAGGTAGAGATCGAGGTGGCTGACATAGGAGCCGTCGGGACCGACATCCGTCTCCTCGCCGATCACGATGTCGTTGATCAGGCGCGCAGCCCGTGCGTTGTCCGCCGGGAACCATGGTACCCGTGTGCACGTCATGTCTTGCTGAAGCCGCTTCAGGAGAGACATGAAATCCCAGACGGCGAAGACATGATCTTCCATGAATCGCCTTAGACCGGTGACGGAAGCGACCTCCAAGTAAATGGGGTGGTCCAGCAGCTCCGCCCGAAGGGTGGCTAGGTGGTCACGGTCCTGTTTCGGCATGTTTGAACGCAGCTCCGGGTTGAAGGGTGTTTTGCGCGTCAGCGGCCGCGGCTTCGGCGGCCTGGAACATCAAGCTCGCGAGAGAATGGGGGCGGAACCGCCCGTCACAATCGGTCCGGGTTCTCCTGGCAGCTATCTTTGTCGTTTCTCGCAATGCCGCTTTTCGGAGTCATTGACATCTCCGCCTGGGACATCTCCGCCTGGCTTTCGATCGTTCGTCGATCGATGTTGCGAACGAACTTAGGACGCGGGCGGTTTGACGTCGTGAGCCTATAACGCCCTTTCGATCGTACGGCGGCGCACTGCTTGTTTGCCGCGGTGTAGCCATGATTTGTGCCATCACGCCTTCAACTTTGCTTTCAAGGCGGCGACGCCCTACATCGTGGTGCTGGCCGACATGCACCAGCTTGGGGGACGAAATTTGCGGACGCAGGTTTTGATTGTTGGCAGTGGGCCGGCCGGGTTGTTGCTGGGACAGCTGCTTCACAAGTACGGGGTCGAGAACATCATCCTGGAGCGCAAGGACCAAGACTATGTGCTCGCCAGGATTCGCGCGGGCGTGCTCGAACAGGGCACCGTCGACCTACTGGAGGAGGTCGGTGTCGCTGAGCGACTGCACCGCGAAGGGTTGATCCACGACGGTATCGAGCTGGCTTTTGGCGGCGTCCGCCACCGCATCGACCTGAAGCACGCCTCGGGCGGCAAGACAGTCACCGTCTATGGACAAACCGAAGTCACGCGCGACCTGATGGACGGTCGCGAGAAGGCCGGCCTCATCACGATCTATGACGCCGCCGACGTCAGTCTGCATGATTTCGACAGCGATCGCCCGCGCGTTTGTTACGTCAAGAACGGTACCATGCACGAGATCGCTTGCGATTTTATTGCCGGCTGTGACGGTTTCCACGGCGTCTCCAGGCGGAGCGTCCCCACCGACGCCATTAAAACATTCGAATGCGTCTACCCGTTCGGCTGGCTCGGTTTGTTGTCGAAGACGCCGCCAGTCTCGCCGGAGCTGATCTACACCAACCATGAACGCGGCTTCGCACTGTGCTCGATGCGTTCGTTGCACCGCAGCCGCTACTACTTGCAATGCTCGCTCAACGAGCACGTCGATCAATGGTCTGATGAACGATTCTGGGACGAGCTGAAGCGACGACTCGACCCGGAAGCCGCCGACAGCCTCGTCACCGGCCCATCGATTGAAAAGAGCATCGCGCCGCTGCGCAGCTTCGTCGGAGAGCCGATGCGGTTCGGAAGACTGCTTTTGGCCGGCGACGCCGCGCATATTGTGCCGCCGACCGGCGCCAAGGGGCTCAACCTCGCCGCCAGCGACGCTCGCTATCTGGCGCTGGCGCTATGCGAATATTACGGTGAGAAATCCACCGCCGGCATCGACGGCTATTCGGAGCTTGCGCTGAAAAGAGTCTGGAAAGCCGAACGATTTTCGTGGTGGATGACCTCGATGCTGCATCGTTTTCCTGACGCGAACGGTTTCAACGGAAAGATCCAGCTCGCTGAGTTGAACTATCTGGTCGGTTCCCCCGCGGCGAAATCGTCATTGGCGGAGAACTACGTCGGCCTTCGATTCTAGCGACGGGATCACCTGATCGCTCCTATCCAGCGAGCGACGAGGATGCAGGCAAGGCCGACCGTGCCGGCGAGGACGATGGCCATCGTGATAGGCCAGGGTGGGGGCGGATGGCCTGCGTCGGTGGGCATCAGCGAGCCGGTCACGCGCAGATAATCCCAATGGTGGTGCGAATTGAGCTTCATGCGGCCTTCCGTTTCTGTTGGACCCGCGTTGAACTGGCGTAGCGTCCTGCGATCACCACTGAAGCAAGTCTGAATTCAGGGTTGATATCAGCGCCATTATTGTCAGAGCGACCGCGCCTACGGCGAAGATGATCGCCGATCCAGTGCCAATTTAACGCTCCATGGAGGGTGATGCTTCCCTGTCGTACGGAGCCTCGTCCTGCGTCATCCCCCGCCGTCCCGGCTCCGACTTGCTTGTGGCCCTGGTGCCTTCGTGCGGGCGCGCGAATTGCCCACTCTATCCTCGATTATGCTAGTGTTCGCTGCGTGTGCGTGCCCGGCCGTCAATTGCGGTATGACCGGTGCCAACGCCGCGCAGTGTGCAGGCGTGATGTCACGCCTGTGGCAATCAGGGCGCCGGAGGCGCGCGGAGGAAGAAGATGAGCGTGCGTTCGGGGCGTGAATTCCTTGCTATTCCCGGGCCGACGACGGTGCCCGATGAGGTCCTGCGGGCGATGCATCGTCCGGCCGTGGACATTTATTCGGGCCCCTTGCTGGCGCTGACCGACGGGTTGCTGCGCGACGTCGCCCGTCTATTCAACACCAAGGGCCGCGCCTACATCTACATCGCCAACGGGCACGGCGCCTGGGAGGCGACCCTCACCAACGTGCTGTCCAAGGGCGACAAGATCCTGGTGCTCGAGAGCGGCCGCTTCGCCGTTGGCTGGGGCGACAATGCCCGTCGCATGGGCGTCGAGGTCGAGGTGCTGAAGGGCGACATGCGCCGCGCCGTGCGGCCCGCCGAGGTCGAGGCGCGCCTCAAGGCCGACAAAGGCGGCACCATCAAGGCCGTGCTGGTGGCGCAGATCGACACCGCTTCGGGCGTCGTGAACGACATCGCGGCGATCGGCCAGGCGATACGCGCGGCCGGCCACGACGCGCTGCTGATGGTCGACACGGTGGCCTCGCTCGGCTGCATGCCTTTCGAGATGGATGGCTGGGGCGTGGACGTGGCGATGTCGGGCTCGCAGAAGGGCCTGATGGCGCCGCCAGGGCTGGGCTTCGTCGTGGCGAACGACCGCGCGCGCGCGGTGCACAAGAAGGCCGGGCTGCGTACGCCCTATTGGGACTGGACCGACCGCGAGGGCGACCTCCACTACCAGAAATACGCCGGCACGCCGCCCGAGCACCTGCTGTTCGGTTTGCGCCAGGCGCTCGACATGCTGTTCGAGGAGGGGCCCGAAAACGTGTTCCGGCGCCACCGGCTGCTGGCGGAAGCGGTGCGCCGCGCCGTCGGCATCTGGGCGGAAGGCCAGGCGATCGGCTTCAACATCATCGAGCCGGCCGAACGCAGTGACACGGTCACCGCGGTGTTGATGAATGGCAGCTGCGATCCGGAGGCGCTGCGCGCCTACTGCAACGAGAAATGCGGCGTTATCCTCGGTCAAGGCATCGGCGAGCTCTCCGGCAAGGCCATCCGCATCGCCCATATGGGCCATGTCAACGCGCCGATGGTGCTCGGCACCCTGAGCGTGGTCGAGGTCGGCCTCAATGCTCTTGGCATCCCGCACGGCAAGGGCGGCGCCCAGGCGGCGATCGACTGGCTGGGAGAACAGGTGAAGGCGTGATCGAGAGATGCCCAGCATGACGAAACCGGTGGTCGGCGTGATCGGCAACGCCCATGTCGTCAACGACCGACACAACGTGCAACTCGTGGGACAGCGCAATCTGCGCGCGGTCGCGGAAGTGGCGGGCGCGTTGCCGTTGATGTTTGCCGGCACGCTGGACATCACCGACATAGACGCGCTGCTGGGCGCGGTCGACGGGATCCTGCTGACTGGCGCACGCGCCAATGTTCATCCGGCGTGCTTTGGAGTGGAGCCCGATCCCCGGCACGAACCCTACGACCATGATCGCGATGCGATGGCGCTGGCGCTGATCGAGGCCTGCGTCGCCCGCGGCGTGCCTCTCTTCGGCATCTGCCGGGGATTCCAGGAGATGAACGTCGCGTTCGGCGGCTCGCTGCATCCCGAGATCCGCGAGTTGCCGGGACGCATGAACCATCGCATGCCCCGGCTGGAGAACGGTGAGATTCATCCCGACCCGCAAGTCGTGTTCGCCGATCGCCATGAGGTGCGGCTGGTGGCGGAGGGATTTGTCGCGGGGCTTCTCGGCTGTGAGACGATCCGCGTGAATTCCCTGCACGGGCAGGGAATTCTCGAACCTGGCGAGCGGATCGTCGTCGAGGGCGTGGCGGAAGATGGCACGATCGAGGCGATTCGCGTCGCCGGCGCGCCCGCTTTCGCGCTAGGCGTCCAGTGGCACGCTGAATACGACCCGCAGCGCAACTCCATCAATCGTGCCTTGTTCCAAGCGTTCGGCGCCGCACTGCGGGATCACAGGCGGGCCCCGTGAGGGTGCTCAAGAGGCACTTAGGAATACGAACGACCACCCGCGAGTAATCGCGGCAGCACGCCGATCCAGGCGCGGGCTCTGGCCATCGTGCATCTCGCGATGTTTGACGCCTTGAGGTCGCGCTGCTGCAATACGGTGCGCATTCGAGGCAGTCGTCGATTCGGCCCGCGCGTGGGAACGGACCCGAACCGGCTCGCGCTGATGCCGACCTTGGAGTGCTGTTCGGATCGGAGGTCGACGCCGAAGGCACCTACCGATGGCTTCGTCACCAGCATATGGTAGGCCCCATTATGGATGTTCTGTCACCGGCCTGGATCCAGGGCCTTATTCAGGCCTATGGCCTTTGGGTTCTCTTCACGCTGGTCATGCTGGAAAGCTCGGGTATTCCCGTGCCTGGCGAGACGGCCCTGGTGACGGCCGCCCTCTATGCCGGATCGACGCACCAGATCGGTATCGCCTCAGTCGTGCTCGTCGCGGCCCTGGCCGCCATCGTAGGCGACAATATCGGCTACCTGGTGGGTCGTTCGATCGGGATCCGCCTGATCGCGCGATACGGCAGATACGTCCGACTGGATGAGTCGCGGCTTAAAGTAGGGCAGTATCTGTTTCTGCGACACGGCGGCAAGATTGTCTTCTTCGGGAGGTTCGTCGCCTTTCTTCGAGCCTTCGCCGCTCTCCTCGCCGGCGTAAACCGTATGAGCTGGCCTCATTTCCTGATCATGAACGCCCTCGGCGGAATTTGCTGGGCGTCATTGTTCGGAGGAGGCGCCTACCTGTTCGGTGGGTACATAAAACGCGTGGCGGGGCCGGTCGGTTTGCTATTGCTGCTCGCGGCGATTGGCCTGGTCGCCGCCGGCATCTTCTTTTTTCGACGCCATGAGAAAGAGTTGCAGCAGCGCGCGGAAGCAGCCTTTCCGGGGCCTTGGTTGCAACGAGGCTTCTGATTGCCGCGACCTCATCATCGAGCGTGATACCTTGGGCAATAAGAACGGCAGCAGCCGGACAGAAAGCATTCTGCCAGTGTAACGGCTAGTGGGCTGGAGGCGGTGAGGATCAATCGCGGGCGCGCGGTATCTCCTGACCCTGGCGGTACATGTGCTCAGGCTTCGTGCCTGCCGATTGCCCTCCGTCGACCGACAGGGTGGCGCCGGTGGTGAAACTGCTTTCGTCCGACCCCAACCACAGAACTGCTTTGGCGACTTCGTTGGCTGCTCCCAGGCGCCGCATCGGCGTAGCGCGCGCCGCTTGCCGTTGGGCTTGTTCGCCAGCTGCCTCCAGATGGTGAGTAAGGATGGGTCCCGGCGCGAGAACGTTCACGCGAACTCCACGATCCGCATAGTCCAGCGCAGCGACCTTGGTCAGCGCTATGATGCCTGCCTTGGCAGTCACATAACCCGCGAGATTGGCAACGCCCTGAACGCCAGCCAGTGAAGCCATGTTGATGATGGAGCCACCGCCGGTAGCAAGCATAGCCGGCACCTGGAACTTCATGCCAAGGAAGGTTCCCCGGATATTGGTTCGGATGGCACGGTCGAAATCGTCGACGCTCATGTCGGCGAGAGGTTGCGGGGTGGGGCCATCAGTTGCGTTATTGAAGGCAATATCAAGTCGGCCAAATTCGCCCAAGGTCGCCTCGACCAAGCGTTGGACAGACTGCTCGTCACCCGCATCTACGGATACAAAGTGCGCTTCGTACCCCTCGGCTTGGATCTCCCCGACAACGGCTTCAAGTGCCTTTTCGTCACGGGCCGCGAGCATGACTTTCGCGCCTGAACGCGCCAAGATTTTGGCGGTCACAGACCCAATGCCGCGACTTGCGCCGACCAAGAGAGCCACTTTTCCGTTCAATAAACCCGGAAGTGCTGCAGTAGGTATATTGTTCAACTTTTTTCTCCTTCATTTTGTCGCGATGTTGCTACACGTCCGCGCGCGCTTCGGAGTGAGGTGTCTTGGCAGCGCGCGTATTCGGAAGCAGCCAGCCAGCGGCGATCAGCCAGGGGAAGCCTGGGAAGCGCACTAGAGGAATGAGCGGCAGCGCTTCCGGAGTGATCAGGAAGAGCCAGCTCAACTCCCCAATGACCGCGAGAACGACGCCCAGTATCGCAAACCATCTAGGCAGCGATCGGGACATCCCGCCTGTTACCGCGATGCCTGCAAGGAGGAGGCCGAACGGCATGGAAAACCCCGGGCCGCCGAGCGCCATCTGAAGGCGGTATAGCGCCAGAAGAAGATCATCGCTGGCCACATTCGCTACGGAGGCGGTAGCCCACATCACGGATGTGGCTACGAGCATGAGGGCGGCAGTCGTCCAGCCCCCAAAGAGCGCTATGTTCACTCCGGCCGCCCGGATGCGGAGAAAGCGTAGCCTATTGGCAACGGTCGCAGTGAACAGACCCAGCGGGATTGCTGATCCGAACTGCAGCGCGGATGTGATGGCTATCTGCCTCCCGTTCTCACGGAAGAAGGATACGATCTGCTCCGCGCTCGACGACGGTACCGGAAATGAACCAGACGCGAACAGCGGGCTCACCGCCAACAGGCCGGCGTTGAAGAGCAGCGCATAAATGATCCCGAGCATCATCAGGGGCGGAGACTGATCGCGGGTGACAGAGGCGGCGACTATTGGCATTGATACGTTCCACCGTTAATAATTTCTGTGTGTAATGATTACACAATATAACTATCTGGTGCAAGATGAATCGCGTGGAAAAAAACCCCAGGGACCGAGAGAGAGACGGTGCCGCATTTTTGTTGGCTCAACTGGGAGCGCATGCGGCCTCGAAATTCGCTGCGAGGATGCGGGCTGTCGATCTCACGCTGCCCTTGGTCGGTGTCTTGCGCTTTTTGGCTCGGAATCCCGGCTCGACTCAGAGGGAGCTCGCTGAGGCAATCGGCATGCCTCCAAGCAGGCTGGTCGCCATGGCCGACGAACTTGAACGCCGAGGGCTCGTCCGCCGTGTGCGCGACGAACAAGATCGCCGGTCGCATCGGATTACTCTGACGGCCGCCGGTGAGGCAGAACTGGCGATCATTGCGAGAGAAGCGCGAGAACACAAAAACGAGTTGCTCACAGCCCTATCGGCGCAAGAGCAAGATCAGCTTGCCGGACTTCTCCAACGGGTTGCCGCCCAGCAAGGTCTTAGGCTCGGAATTCACCCGGGCCTGTCGCGCCCATCATCTGGCGAGCGAACGGAGCCATTGTGAAAACCCAGCGATGACTTCGGCGGAGATCATCTAACGGAGCGCTGTATTGATCGATCTAGCGCGCGGCGGGATGCAAATGGCATGGGTTGAAAAACGGTGGATATTCGGATATCCTGTATACGATATCCGAATATTCTGAGAGATTTGCGATGCCCTTGTACATTAAAGACGACGCGACGGCCCGCCTGGTGGACCAGCTGGCGAAGCTGCGCGGCATATCCAAGCAGGATGCCGTAAAACTGGCGGTCAAGGCCGAGCTGGAACGCGAGACCGAGGCTGTCCCCTTGCGCGAGCGCTTCGCACGCCTCCGCGCGACATATCCGCTGCCCCCCGCGACCGGACAAACGGCCGACAAGGCTTTCTTCGACGAGCTGTCGGGGCGCCTGTGACGATCTTCGCGGACGCCTCGGCCCTCATCTCGATCATCACGGGAGAGCCCGACGCCGCCGCGCTGGCCGATCGACTGGAGGCCGAACGACTGCGGCTTTGCTCCGCTCTGTCCATATGGGAAACCGTCGCCGGCTTGTGCCACACGCACATGTTTTCCGTTCCGTCCGCGCGCACGCATGTGCGGCGTTTCATCGAGACCGGCAATTTCCAGTTCGTCAGCATTGGCGAGCGTGAATTTGAAATCGCCATCGACGCCTATGCCCAGTTCGGCAAAGGGAGACATCCGGCAGGGCTGAACATGGGAGATTGCTACGCCTACGCGTGCGCCAAGGCGAATGAGGCAACCCTGCTTTTCAAAGGGCACGACTTCAGCAAGACCGATATCGCCGTTCTGCGGTAGAGCGTCATGCAATCGCATCGACTCATCGAACGCCGCGTAAAGGTCCTTCGATGACAATGTCGTTGTGATCGGTGTCGCGCGCTGGTTCAAAGCACCGGTTAAACCACCACTGCCATCTCGCGCGGAGTAACTTCCGCGCTGGACCGAAGGCGAAGGATCATATGACAAGCATGCAATATTACACAGCCAGGCTCGCCCAGGCGGCGATCTGCATCGCAATCCTCCTTTTCTTCCACTCGGCGCGGGCAGATGAATTCAAGGTTCTCGACGCTTACACGCGTTACGCGAGCAGCCCCGCCGTAAATAGCCCGGGCGATTACATCGGCTGGCTGAAACAACAGCCACAGTTTCAGGGCGGCAAGCTGGATGATTTTCCCACCAGGGCAATCGTCTTGCACTATGTCGATGTGAGAAAAATGCTGAGCGCGCTCGGCTATGGCGACGCTGAAATAGAAGAAATCCCGATCGGACACATAGATCCAAATATGCTTTTTGTTGTCCGGCCGAAAACGGGGCGTGCGTTTGTCGTAAACCGTGGACTACCTGGGGCCGGGGGCATCAGCACGCAGATCGCCGAGCTGGGAGCGCTTGGCGTGAAGTACGCGGTCCATATCGGCACACGCGGGCTTTTGGGACCGCCCCTGCCATACGCCTCGCTGATCATTTCCTCCGGCTCCTACAAGGACGGGGCGGCGTTCTTGCTTTCTTCAAGTCCCGACGAAGCCGCGCAGCAGATAGCCTACCCCGATGCAGGTCTGAGCGACGGCATCGAGCGACAGTTGGCGGGGGCCAAGGTCGCACACGCGCGCGCCCTGGGTTTTACGTCTCCGGTTTACTATTTTCAAAAGATCGGATTGCTCAAAGCTTTGCTGGGCTTTCGGTTTGATCCAGGCAAGGCGCCGGGTTTTGTCGAGATGGAGCAGGCATCGTTTTTCGTGACCTCCCGGTTAAGCAACGTGAGATCCGCGAGTATCGTGGTGAGCTCGGACAGGGCAGTGCCGGCCGGCGACGTTCTGAAGCAGGAATTCTTCGAAGGCGACATTGACGGATTGTTGGCGCTCGCCCTGCGCCATGCAATTCAGGTGCTCTCCGAGCAGCCATGACAGGGCGGCACCGGCGCTTCGCTATTCAATGGCGGCTTGTTCGGCGGAAAAGCAAAGTGATGTTTCGGCGTCTGTTCTCGAAACCTTCGGCAAAGCAACCGGTGGCGGTTGGCGGGCCTCCACCCTCTGCAGATCGGCTTCGACCACGTTCAGCACATTCCCCTTTGCAGCGAAAAGTTGCCCAGTTCCAGGTCCACGGCAGCCAGGGTGACAAGGAGGGGCGGATGGTTGCCTCGCTGTTTGCTTGGCGAGGGCATCCGCCGCAGGATGACAAGGTCGTCAAAATGCGCAGCTTGCGCCAACCAATCAAATCACCAGGGAGAAAAAAATGAAACGCTCGACCTTCGTATGGACCGCGCTCGCCGCTGCCCTCCTGCCGCTTGCCGCCGCGGCACAGTCGGATTGGCCGAACAAGCCGGTCCAGCTCATCGTGCCCTATCCGCCGGGTGGCGTGAACGATGCGGTGGCGCGCGCCTATGCCGACAAGCTGAGCGCGGAGTTTGGCAAGCCGTTCCTGACCGACAACCGCGTCGGCGCCGCCACCACGGTGGCCTCGAACTACGCAGCCAAGGCCGCGCCCGATGGCTACACGATCTACGCTGGCGGCACCTCGCTGGTGATCAATCCGACGCTCAGCGGCAACGTGCAATACGATCCGCACAAAAGCTTCGCCCTGGTCTCGCTGATGTCGTTCACGCCCTTCATCCTGCACGTCAACGCCGAGTTCCCGGCCAAGGACATGGCCGGGCTGATCGCTCTCGTGAAAGCCAATCCCGGCAAGTTCAACATCGCCAGCTCCGGCATCGGCGCCACCAACCACCTGGCGGCCGAGCTCCTGAAGGCCCAGGCTGGACTGAAACTGGTGCACGTGCCCTACAAGGGCGGCGCGCAGGCGGGCCAGGACGTGGCCGCCGGCAACGCGCAGATGATGTTCTCGGCCTCGCTCGAGGCCAAGCCGTTCCTGCAGTCCGGCAAGACGCGCGCCATCGCCATCTCGAGCCTCACGCGCTCGCCGGCCTTTCCCGAAATTCCGACCGTCGCCGAAGCCGCCGGGCTGAAGGATTTCGAGGCGGTGTTCTGGCAGGCCATGGTGGTGCCGGCGGGCACGCCGCAGCCGATCATCGACCGGCTGAACGCGGCCATCGTCAAGATCGCTGCCGACCCGGAAATGAAAGCGCGCTTCGCCGCCCAGGGCGTCGAGCTGCGCAGTTCCACGCCCGCCGAACTGGCGACCTTCCTCGACAAGGAAGAGGTGCGCTGGACGACGCTGATCAAGGAGCAGGGCATCAAGGCGGAGTGACATTCATTCTTCGCGGTGGCGTTCATGATTCATGAGAAGAGCGCCACTGGAGTGGCGCGCTCCCAGCCATGAGTTGTCTTTGCTGGGAGCGCGCGACTCCAGTGGCGCTCTTCTCATGATGCGCTCGCAGCATCGGGGGCATCTGTGAATTCAAAAGGCTGGCATTCACGCGGTTATCTTCCACACCTCGATTCAAACGGCGTTGTCCAGTTCGTCACTTTTCGTTTGGCCGACAGCTTGCCAATGGAAGAAGTCGAAAGGTTGCGGTTCTTGCCTCATGCCGAGGCTCGTCGCGACGAAATGCTCGACCTCGGCTGGGGCGCCTGTTGGCTGGCGTCTGCGGATATTGCCCAGGTGTGGTCGAAGAAGCTCTTCTGGCATTCGATGGCGTCCGCTATCGCCACTGCGCCTGGACGGTGACGCCGAACCATGTGCACGTGCTTTTTGAAGCCTTCGCAGGGCGGAGCATAGGGGCGATCATCGGATCATGGAAGCGGTTCACGGCTCGCGAGGCCAATCGCCATCTCGGGCGTAACGGCGCATTCTGGCAAGAAGACTATTGGGATCGGTTCATTCGCGACGATGCTCACTATGCCGCCGTCGTCGCCTACATCGATCAAAATCCCGTTAAGGCTGGTCTGGTCGAAGCGTCCGAGAACTGGCGATGGGGTAGCGCCCGATTAGTCTTCTGCACTGGGAGCGCGCGACTCCAGTCGCGCTCATGACGTTCAAGGCTCCGCTAAGAACTCCGCGATCGCGTCGGCGGCGTCCTCGCCGTAGAGGTCCTTGAAGAAGTGATCGGAGTCCTCGATGACGACGCGGCGCACGGTGGGCGGCAGCTTCTTGTCGAGGTCGGGCACGATCTCGTCGTTGCCGGCGATCACCACCAACAGGGGCTGCGGGAGGGAGGCGGCGATCTCGGGCGGGATCTCGCGGTAGGCGTCGACGAAGGCCGCACCCGTCACCGGGGCGCGGCGACAGAGCAGGAAATCGACGGGGCGCGTCTCCTGGGGGGCGGCGCGCGCGGAGTCCAGCACCGGCTTGAGCGGCTGCTCGAAGGTACGGGCGTAGGACTCTTCCAGTTCGGCCGAAGTCGCGAAGGCGGGCGCGAGCAGCACGACGCGGCGCAGCGATTTTCTTTGCGCCGCCATCACCGCAGCCTGGGCGCCGCCGCGCGAGAAGCCGATGACGTCGATCGAGCGCGCGCCGTTGAGCTGGAGCCACTCGATCCAGCGGTCGAACTCGCCGCCGATATCGGTCATCGTGTAGGCGTGCGGCATTTCGCAGGTGCGCGGGCCTTTGCGGTCGTCGATGCCGAGCGACAGCGTGATCGCGAGCGTCGCCACGCCCTGGTCTTTCAAATTGGACTGCAGGGCGGCGATGGTTTCCTGGCCGTAATGCGAAAGCGTGCCGTGCACGACCAGCGCCACGCCATCGGACACGCTCCGGCCCGGCGGAAGTTCAAGATTGCCGTTGAGGCGCATTGCCCCCGGCTTGACCTGAATTGGTTCGGCGCCAGCGGACCATGGCGTTGCCAGGGCAAAAGCCACCGCACAGGCCAAAGCCCGACATTTCATGGTGTGCCCTCTCCGTGACCGATCTTGCAGGCGGTCCGCAATGTACCACATGGACAGGGTCGGCAAAGTTCGGGAATTTTCTCATCAACAACGAAGAGAATGATCATGCGGGGATGGATGGCGATGGTGGCGGCATTCGGCTTTCTGTCGTCGTTGGGAACGGCGGCGGCGCAAAGCGGCGACGCCGCCAAGGGCGAGCGCGTGTTCGCGCAGTGCAAGGCCTGCCATACCGTGGAAAAAGGCGGCCGCAACGGCATCGGGCCCAACCTGTTCGGGATTTTCGGCAGCAAGGCGGGCGTCGTGGAGGGCTTCAATTTCTCCGACGCGTTGAAAGCTTCGGGCATCGTGTGGGACGACAAGACGATGGCGGAATTCCTCAAGGATCCCAAGGGCCGCATCCCGGGCAACAAGATGGTGTTCGCCGGCATTCGTCGCGCCGATCAGCTCGACGATTTGCTCGCCTACCTGAAGAAGGCGACGCAATAGTTGGAATGACCGGGAAGGAGAGAACCATGCAAAGCAAAATCTCGACCTGCCTTTGGTTCGACCGCCAAGGCACAGCGTGTCATGGACACGATAGAGAAGATGCGCACTGCGTTCGCCTCAACATCATTGTCATCCTGAGCGAAGCGAAGGATCCTTCGCTTCGCTCAGGATGACAGCGCGTTTTTAATCGATGCTTCGACCCAGCGCAGGAATTGAACACAACAAAATTATCGCTATGTCGACCAGCTGTCGCGCGAGCGGCTGTAGGCGATCAAGCCCAGCGCGAGGCCGATGGCGAGGAACCCGAAGATGGCGCGGTAGCCGCTTTCGCTGGCGCCGAAGGCTTCCACGACATAGCCGCTCGCCGCTGGCAGCACGGTGAGGCCGAGGCACTGCGCGAGGTTGACGGTGGTGACGCCGCGGCCGGCCAGCCGGTCGGGAAACAGCGCGCGGCCCTGGGCCACGACGATGGTGCCGAAGGCGCAGAAGAAGCTGAAGGCCATCAGAAGAGCGGTCGCGGCCCACAGCGGCGGATGGCTGAACAGTGCGAGGCAGGCAAGCAGCGCCATCGAGATGAAGGTGCCGCCGAACACGACTTTCTTGCGCGAGCGCAGCCGGCGGTCCAACGGCCCGTAGCCCAGGATGCCCAGCGTCTGTGCGACGCCCATCGCCAGCAATATGTTGCCGCGCGCCACGCCATCCAAATGGTGCACGTTGTAGAGGTACGGCCCGCTCCAGACGCCCAGCACGGTAAGCAGGGTGGCGTAGGCGAAGAAATGGATCGACAGCACCGGCACGAGGCCCGGCGTGCGGAACACCTCGATCAGCCCCTTGCCGATCTGGCGCAGATTCTCGGGCCGCGCGGGCGGCGGCGGCGCGTTCGGCGGGCGATCGCGCACGATGAGGTAGAAGGCCACGGTCACCGCGATGGTGAGCGCGCCCAAAGCCAGGAAGCCGTTGCGCCAACCGATGGTGGCGGTGACCCAGGCCAGCGGCGTCGCTGCCGCGAGCGTGCCGACATTGGAGGCGGCGAACACCCAGGACAGAGGCGCTGCAAGCCTGGCGGGCGCAAACCAGCGCGAACATATGACCACGACCGCCATGAAGGACGCGGCACAACCCAGCCCGACGACGGTGCGGCCCACGATCAGGTCGGTCGCGTTGGCGGCCATAGCGATCAGGACCGAGCCGAGCGCCGTCAGGAGGGACAAGGCCGCGACAGTGCGCCGCGCGCCGTAGCGGTCGAACCACATGCCGACGGGAATCTGCAGGACGAACACGGCGAAGAAGAAGGCGCTGCCCGCCCAGCCGAGCTGGCGCGCGGAGAGGCCGAGATCGCGCGTCAGTTCCGGTGCGATCACGTTGTTGGAGACGCGATAGAACTGGCTGAGACAGGCCACGGCGACGAGCAGCAGCATGAGAGGCAATTTCGATGCCATGCAGGCGCTCTCCTAGCACGGCGAAACGACGCTGTCGTTCGGCGTGGACCGAAGCATCGGCTTCGTTCACCATGAAAGGCGATGACCACCGCCGCTGTTTCCCGCCCGACCCCGATCGCCTGGCTGATCGCGCCGGCATTGTTGCTCTTCGTGCTGCTCTTCGTGCTGCCGTTCGGCGTCATGGCGGTGATGTCGTTCTTTTCCGGCAATCCCATCAGCAACCCCAACGCCGTGCTGACGACGCGCCACTACGAGCGCTTCATCGACGACTCCGCCGGCATCTTCCATGACGCGCTGTGGTCGACCTTGCGCATCGGACTGGTCACCACCGTCATCGCCCTGCTGATCGGCTATCCACTGGCCCACTGGATGGCGCGCATGCAATCGCGGCTCGGCCATGCGCTGGTGCTGATGGCGGTGATCGCGCCGATGCTGACCGGCATCGTCGTGCGGACCTTCGCCTGGATGACGATCCTGCAGGACAAGGGCGTGATCAACGTCACGTTGATGTCGTGGGGGCTGATCGAGAAGCCGCTGCCGCTGATGTACAACGAGTTCGGCACGGTGGTGGCTCTGGTCCATATCTACGTGCCGTTCATGGTGCTGACCTTGACCGGGGTGATCGGCCGCATCGACGAGCGGCTCGAACAGGCCGCGCGCAGCCTGGGCGCCGGCCGCCTGCGCGCCTTCGCCGAGGTGACGCTGCCGCTCAGCCTGCCCGGCGTGCTGGCGGGCTCGCTGTTGGTCTTCGCGCTCTCGATCAGCGCCTATGTCACGCCGTCGCTGATGGGCGGCACCGACGTGCTGACGCTCCCCATGCTGATCGCCCAGCAGGTCGGGACCAGCTTCAACCCGGGCTTTGCCGGCGCATTGGGCGTGATTCTGCTGGGCGTCTCGCTGGTCATCATCGTCGCCTACAATCGAATCCTGACACGCCTGTCGGGCGAGCAGGGGCTGGCATGAGGGCGCCGCCGCCCAACCGCCGTCCGTTCGATATCGGCCAGGCCGTCTATCTGACGCTGAACGGTGCGCTGCTGTTCTTCCTGCTGGCGCCGATCGCGATCGTCCTCGTGTTCGCGCTCAATCCGACGCCGTACATCTCATTTCCGCCGGTCGGAGTGAGCCTGCGTTGGTTCGACAAATTCTTCGGCTCATCCGAATTCATGAACGCGCTGTGGCTGTCGCTGTGGACCGCCTCGTGCGTGCTGGTGCTGGCGATCGTCATCGGCGGCGCTTGCGCGCTCGCATTGGCGCGCGGCAACCTGCCGGGGCGTGGCTGGCTCACCGCGTTCTTCATGTCGCCGCTGATGCTGCCGGCGATCCTGACCGGCCTCGCGCTGTTCCAGTCCTATCTGCTGGTCGGAATCGGCCGGCCGGTCTGGGGCCTGATCCTCGCCCACACCTTGATCGCCGTGCCCTATGTGCTGCGCACGACCCTGGCGGTGCTGCACAATTTCGACCGGCGCATCGAGGAGGCGGCCGCCGTCCTCGGCGCCAGCCCGGCCCGCGTCTTCTTCGAGGTCACCCTGCCGCTGATCCGTCCGGGCGTGTTCGCCGGCGGCGTCTTTGCCTTCATCGTCTCGTTCGACCAGTTCCCGGTGTCGATGTTCCTGGTGGTGCCCAAGGGCGAGACTTTGCCAGTGGTGCTGTTCAACTATATGAAATTCGACCTCGACGGCGCCATTGCCGCGGCCTCGATGGTCTCGGTCTTGCTGGCGACCGCGGTGGTGCTGGTGCTGGAGAGGCTGATAGGCCTCAAGGCTTACGTTAAGCTCTAGAAGAACAGAGGGGGGTTGGTCATGATTTCACGCAGCGGGATTTCGAGAAGGGCAATACTTCGCACCGGTGCCGGCTTGACGGCGGCCACCGTCGTCGGCGCGCCGGCGATCCTCCACGCTCAGACCCGCACGCTCAAGATCACGACCTGGGGCGGCAAGTGGGGCGACGCCATGAAGGCCGCGGTCCTGCCGGCCTTCGAGAAGGAATTCAAATGTACGGTGTCGGCCGACCAGGCCCTCCCGTTCCTGCCCAAGCTTCAGGCCAGCTCCAGGAACGACCCGCTCTACGACGTCCTCCACGCCAACTCGAACGAGCAGTGGAGCGCGCTGACGGAAGGGCTGGTGATGGACAAGATCACCGTCAAGGAAGTGCCCAACATCGCCGATGTCTATCCCTATGCCGTGAGCGACAAGATCGTCGGCGTCACGATCTTGACCAGCGCGATCGGGCTTGGCTATCGCACCGACAAGGGCCTCACGCCGCCCAAATCGTGGAAGGACCTCGCCGATCCCAAGCTTGCGGGTGCGCGCGGCGGCTATCTGATCCCGGTCAACAGCCTCGGCCAAGTGCATCTCATGATGCTGGGCAAGGTCTATGGCAAGGGCCTCACCGACCTCGACGCCGCCTACAAGGCGCTGGAGGCCCTGAAGCCGATCAAGCTCGTCGATTTCACCGGCCAGATGGAGAAGATGCTGCTCTCCGGCGAGATCTCCGAAGGCGTTCTCCACGATTCCGGCATCTACCGCTATGACGGCCAGAACCAGCCGATCGACTTCGCCAGCCCGAGCGAGGGCGTGGTGGCGCTCGAGCAGGTGCTGAGCGTGACGCCCGGCAGCAAGGTCAAGGAACTCGCCTTTGCCTATATCGATTTCATGCTGCGTCCCGATATGCAGAAGCTGCTGGCCGAGGCGGTGTGGTTTTCGCCCGCCAACAAGAAGGTCAAGCTCGACGCCAAGTACGACGCCAAGCTGCTCACCACCGAGGCCAAGGTGGCCCAGCTCATCCAGCCCGACTGGAAATGGTACAACGCGCGCAAGGACGACATCGACGCGCGCGTGACCAAGATCCTGAAGGGCTGATCATCTGACCTCCGCCGATATCAAACTGGAGCAGGTGACAAAAACGTTCGACGGCCGCGTCTTGGCCGTCGACGATGTCACGCTCGACATCGCGGCCGGCGAGTTCTTCGCCCTGCTCGGACCGTCGGGCTGTGGCAAGACCACCTCCTTGCGCATGATCGCGGGCTTCGAGACGCCCGACAGCGGCCGCGTCCATGTCGGCGGCCGCGACATCACCGACGTGGCCGTGCACCAACGCGAGATGGGCATGGTGTTCCAGTCCTACGCGCTGTTTCCCCATCGCACCGTGGCCGAGAACGTGGCCTTCGGGTTGCGCATGCGTAGTGTGCCCAAGCCCGACATCGCCCGGCGCGTGGCGGCGGCGCTTGCGCTGGTGGCGCTGACCGGGCTGGAGGAGCGCAAGCCCGGCCAGCTCTCCGGCGGCCAGCAGCAGCGCGTAGCGCTCGCCCGCGCGCTGGTCGTCGAGCCGCCGGTGCTGCTGTGCGACGAGCCGCTGGGCGCGCTCGACCGCAAGCTGCGCCAGCAGATGCAATTCGAGCTGAAGGAGCTGCAGAAGCGCCTCGGCGTCACCCTGGTATTCGTGACGCACGACCAGGAGGAGGCGCTGGCGATGAGCGACCGCATCGCCGTGATGAACAAGGGCAAGGTCGAGCAGGTGGGCTCGCCGACCGAGATCTACGAGCGTCCACGCACCCGCTTCGTCGCCGACTTCATCGGCGAGATCAACCTGCTCGACGACACCGACCGCGCCCGCGCGCTGCGCCCGGAGAAGATCCGCCTCGTGCCGGAATCGGGCGCGCGCCTGGCAGGCATCGTCGAGACCGCGAACTTCCTGGGCGGCGCCACCCTCTACCGCGTGCGTGCCGACAACGGCCGCACGCTTCTGTCGCGCGAAGCCCATGGCGGCGCCCGCAGCACCCGCCAACCCGGCGACCGGGTGGGGCTGGCGTGGGACGATTCGGACATGGTCACGCTGGAGGGCTAGCGACCGGCTTGTCGCACGCGTCCCCTTCTGGAGATGACCCATGACCATTGAACAAACTGATGGCGTGGATTTTGTCAGCATCGATCACAAATCTGGCGATGTATTTCTTTTGATCAGCGATCATTTGGAGTGGGATGAAGACGGAGAGCATCTCCTGCTCTTGCAGGAAAAAATAAATGCGTACCTTCGATTTATCGAAAGCGTCGAAATCTACGATCGGTTTCCTCAACTCAAAGGAAAGAAAATCGTGATCAATGTGGCGAATAAGTTTCCCTTTAGTGAGCAGGCGGATCGATTTTTCAAGTTAGCTAGCGACGTGATAACTAAGGCAGGATTCAGACTGCAGCACGGGCGTCAGGTTGCAAGTTGAACTCGCTCGTTTGAATTAATCAAGATGTTACCCGGTGTATGGACCCGTCCGCTGCGGCGGTGACTGCGGTCTTCTGATAGATGAAGACTCTGAGATTCGCGCTCGGCGGCTTATAGTTCCCACATGACCCACACCCTCGGAATCGCCACCATCGGCCAGGCGCCGCGCGACGATATCGCGGCTTTGTTCGCGAGCTACGCGCCCGCCGGCACCAAGGTCATCCTGCGCGGTGCGCTTGATGGCTTGAGCGACGCGGAGGTCGAGGCGCTCGCGCCCGAGAGCGGCGGCGACACGCTCTATACCCGCCTGCGCGGCGGGCGCGATGTGAAGATCTCCAAGAAGGCGGTGATCGCCCGCTCGGCCGATCTGCTCGCCTGGCTGCGCGCCGATGGCTGCGACGCGCTGGTCTATGCCTGCACCGGCGATTTTCCGCCGTTGCCGGGCGATGAGGGCGTACTGTTTCCCTCGCGCGTGCTCAACGGCCTGTCGACCGCCTTGCTGCCGCGTGGCCGGCTCGGCCTCCTGATCCCGCTCGCCGAGCAGGCCGAGAAGCTCAGCGCGAAATGGGCCCGGCCGGGCCTCGAAATCGTGGCCGAGGCGCTGGCGCCCAGCGCCGGACCGGAGGAGGCCGATGCCGCCGCGCGCCGGCTGGCGGCGCGCAAGCCCGATCTCGTGGCCATGGATTGCATGAGCTACACGCCCGCGACCAAGGCCTGGGTGAAGCCCGGCCTCGGCGTGCCGGCGCTGCTCGCCATCACCGCCACCGGACGCGTCCTGCGCGAAATGCTGGAATGACTGCGGCCCGGATGCAGACCCAGTGCTGCATCGTGGGTGGCGGCCCGGCCGGCAT
>WNFR01002539.1_pt1 | contig 25533 bp, 33 predicted proteins | sample 5400221 | NCBI WGS metagenome assembly WNFR01 (sample SAMN13153357, study PRJNA577476) | soil metagenome | isolation source: 40 cm soil under Madrone tree | place: USA:California | collected 2016-06-14 | reverse complement strand
ACTGGGTGACCGATGCCCATGTCGAAACGGAATGTATCGCGGCCCAGTCTCGTGCAAACAGCCTCATAGCCGATTCGGACGATAGCGTCCTCTGGTTTTCAGATTACGGCGTAGAATGGATAACATCCAGAGGTATATCTACGCTCGCGTCGTCTCTCTCTGGCCGCTGGTAGACTGACACTACGAACGTAGCTGGGCTTTCTCCAGACGCATACATACAGATGGCACTTCAGTTAGCTTGGCATAAATCAAGTGGGAGCTTCACGGCGACGTACGAGACCGCGCTCACGCGCGCATTCGACAAAGCCCGGACGGACACGATCCGTGCTCTGACTGAGGACAGCCGCGCGTGGGTCTTGTCGATGGCCGATCCGTTCGCCTCGGTGTGTTATCGTTTTACTTGCGAGTTTCCCTGGACGAACAGATGAGGTTAGGATATGACGAGGCTCGCCCTTTTGCGCCGCGCCATTCAAACTCACACCGCCCTATCGCGTCAAGCGGCGACCGGACGTGGCATCGATCGACATCTACTCGGACTTCGGCTGATGATGCGTCCCGAAGCAGGCGAGCAAGCCACGCTATTTGAGGACCCGCTGTTTGAGAGAAGTCAGGAGTGGAAGCTGAGCACGAGCGCTCTGAGTCCTGGCAAGTTCTTCCGAGGAACAGGGTGCGTTGTGGCTTTTATTTATTCATAAAGAACGAGCAGACAGCATGGAAACCCAGTTTCGGCGCACCATATCACGACGGGTACGGCATCAACTGTGAGTCGCTATATTCGTCCAGCTCTCGGCGGTACACTGAGCGTCTCGGTACACAAAAGATCTCTCCGGATTGGACGTAATCAAGTTCGGTATCGAATCCAAACACTCATCCCCCGATACATCAACCGCCGCATTCCAACGTGAGATCACTAGCGCGCTACGCGAGATGAGGCGTGTATGTTCGCCAGAGCCCATGTACTCAGACATGCCCGCCGTTGCTCGCCTGTGAATCCCTTTCATTTCGACTACAGACTACGGCTCTTTAACAAGACGTAGCATTTTAACATAGACATACGCGCACGTCCGCGCGCTTTCAACGATCCCCCCGCCCCCACAAGTCAATTAAAGCCTGCACTGTATTCCGGTGTCCACTGCTCGAGGTCCTTCTGAGTGAGCCATGCGCCGGGTCGTTTTCCCAACTCGGCGGCCATCTTTCCGACCAGCGAGTCGGCACCTTTGCCTTCGAGGAATGCCTTGCTTGACACGATGAACATGCCGCGCTGGCACCGAGTGAGCATGACGTTTGTCCGTCTCAAATTTTGTAAGAAACCGAGTTCTTTCGTGCGGACTACGGAAATGACAATGACATGGTCTTCGTTGCCTTTTTTCCGGAGTGTTAGATCGGAAATAATCCAGGTATGTGCGAGGATTGAACGAACCCTGGAACGAATCGACGTTGAAGCACTTGTCGCGCCAGTCGAGTTCTTTATCTTTGAGAGCCTGCTCGATGGCGCTCCGCTGTGCATCGTACGGGGTGATGATCCTGTAAGAAATATCCTCCTCCTGGAGGTGTTCCGCGATGACCGTGACGGCCTCGACCTCACGTTGGTTCTGGTGACGACAGTTGGCTCCGTTTCCTTTCACTGTAATTACTCTACTCACCATATAGCTCGATTTATTCGCCCATCGTTTTTCGGAACCATCTATATCAACGAAACGGCATGCGGTGGTGCTCGATGTGACGTGGTGGCGAGGATATGAGCGGAGCCTGCTATCGTAGACTCGTTGAGATATAAACTCCCCAATCTGAGGGGGCATACGGTCTTCGAGTTCGAGTTTAAGATTAAGTCAGTAAATACGCCTCGAAGTCGATTCTTACATTGAGTATCCAAGAAGACTGTAGATCCCTTTAGATGGGCTAGCTCGAAAACGCTTTGTAGGTTCGCCAGGCTATCATGCCCGTAAGGAGGTACTAAAAGAAGTAAAGGATTAGATACTGTAACGAAAATCGTGAGAATACTCACGCTGCTTGTCGTCCCCGATAAAGGATACTTTCCGTAGTGTATCGCCAAATGTCTTGAGTAGAGGGAGATACTGGCCAATCTCGATTTGACTGGCCTCGTCGATCACAACACTGTTTACGGGAACAGCCTGAGTGAATCCGACTTCTCGCAGTTTTGGGTTAGAGATCGTGTCGAGTGTACATAGTATAACTTGTGTGCCCTGAAGAACTTTTTTGAGAGCATTCGGCTTAGGCAGATCATCTGTGAGAATGACAAACTTCCGTATCTTTTCGTAAAGATGTTCGTGCCTTGTGACCACGTTAACGTGATAAGCCCGTCAATAAACAATCACGCACCATCCGCCGTGGAACCCTTGAGATACTACCAACTTGAAGCTGATAGATTCAAGTTTGAGAAGTTTCTCAGCAATATTTTTAACAGCAACATTTGACTGCGCCATTAGCCAGATCCCATTCTGTCCAGCCCGAATGGCATTGTCAACATAACTGGCAATGACGGTTGTCTTTCCAGTACCAGGAGGGCCTTGAATGAGAGTGATACAGTCCTTGAGAGAAAAGGAAAGCATATGGGTGAGGGCCAACTGCTGAGAAGCGTTCAGGGGCGCCTGAGGATGTTCAACGATTTCGACGGGGGGCAAGGAACATAGAAAAGACTCTGGCCAAATGACAGGGTCAGAAGGTAGCCAGATAGCTTTCATCCAGTGGTTTCTCGAAAGGAAAAGAGACCTTTGTAAGATGGACAAGAGAGTGAGGCTCCGGCCTAACTCGGCCCTAGTTTGCGCACCTCGACCCATCGAGATGAGAGATGTTATGTCACTATCTTCCATGTCGTGCTCCATATTTATATGTGCAGTTCTACCACGAACTTTAGTGGTATCGGCTAGGACCGAGAATGTTGCAGAGCCACGAGTGACTTCAGCCATCAATCTCTACGCAAAAAAGTTGACAACGTGCTCGAAAAGTGGTCAAATACTTACTGATGTGCCAGGAGTTACACGAGTAGAATATCTCTGTGATTGTGCAACCATTTTCCGTGTCTCGGGGTTATAAGCTACTTGAGCTTCATGAGTCACAGACTCGGGCTTTAGACTAGCAAACCTCTGTGCGTCGTATGATATCTTCTGCAGGACACGCAATTCCTTTCAGTGCAATGTTGTAAGACTTATAGACACCAAAATAGATCTGATAATTACTCACATCTATCGGAAATTTTCTTGTATCAATTCTTGGGGCTGCATAGAACAGGTCTTTGGTATTTCCGAGTTCATATTGACCAAGATAGGCGCACAGCCAGGCCATCTGAACAACTGGATTCTCTTGTTCACCTGACCCGTAAATAGTGGCCTCGAAGTTACTGGCGATGTGGTCTGCAAAAATGTTGTCACCAACAACGGCTCGGACAGAGCCAATAGGAGATCTGCTGCGCGCAGAAAGAGCAGATTGGATATCGATGGCATTAGCGAGGTGGAGGTGGAGGTGGAGGCGAAGAGATAGTGCGAAAGTGGCAAGGTCAAAGGCATAGAATGTACAATCCGAGTGACAGAGAAGCTCTTGCTCAAGCAGGTTGCGGCGCTTGAGATTCCTCGGCAGCGGGACACTTGTGCTTTCGTCATCATAGGGCTTCGACCTACACAAGTCGATAACGAGTACGCGATTGTCGAGAGCGCATGCAAAAGTCGGCAAACTGCCAGACTTGGAGTAAGCTGGGGAAATGCCCACGGAACGGGGAGAGTTCGCGGCCGAGCCAAAGAGCCACTGAAGATCGGTAATTTCGAGCTTCTTCTCGTGCACCATACGCGCTTCGATGATGCTGTCGATTGGTTCGTCGATGGAGGTCTGATTGAACGAGAGGGACTGAGAGACGGTCAGACGATTCGATAACCGGGAAGGCATGGTCGACGGTCTCTGGGCTTGAATTCCAGTCAGGAAGAGTGATTCCGGTGAGATGTGGGGGTCGGCGTGGTAAGGAAACAAGGCAGTGATTGTGTTATTTATCAATGGGGACGTCTTGTACTCTTGTACTTAGAAACTCCGTCCGTAGCTTGGTCGACTTTGGGCCAATCAAATCGTTGGAGGGAAAGACCAATACCTTACTCGAAGCATTCTCATCGATTGCCCGTTGACGAAAGTTTGCTGCGCAGTTATCGATACCTGGACTACAGCTTGACTGCCTTTTGTTAACCTTCTTGACCGGAGTACTGGTAACCATCAAAGCGCAGCAGGGTTCGGCGAGACTGCGAGGGAAACGACACTGCCAAATGCCTTCATTTGAAACAACGCAGCAAGGTCTGGCCTCGCAGCGCCTTCTATGTCCACGGGGTTAGTACGACTGACGCCATCTCCCCTTCCACAGTATAGTTGGCTACGTTTGTCTAGCTGAGTTTAGTCACGTTTGTGAGTTCTAGTGGACGCGTACGGTTGTTGTATGGGAGGTATGCCCAATTGAATACATCATCGGCCTGATGAAGTTTTGAGCCGCTCTGGCTGGCTTGGGTCGATGCCGTCAATCTGTGAAGAACACATTCCCATATCTAATTGGCCCATCCGGCGCACACAAAGAAGTTCAGAGCAGGGTCCGCTAGACTGCGGCACGAGTACTTTAAAAAAGTATAAAAACCAGTACAGTAATGGCCGAGCCTTTCGCTTAGGGCAGGGGCAGGCGTCGACCCAGTGGATTCGCATATCAATTGATTACGGAAACTCTACTTTTGCTTACTGTAAGATTGACGCGCGTGAAGTATTAGCATGGGATAAGATAAGAACAAAAGCCGACATCTAGTGGACGACGGAACTGTCTCATAAACCATAATTACGGCGAAAACACTATTTATCCTCCCTATAAGACATACCGAAGTCGTATCGTTCAATAATTTACAACTCATTAGACGACTGGTTGAGTAGTGTCGTGTCTGGGGGTTTGTAACGAGCGAACAAACGTGGCTAAGATTCTGAAGGGCAGGCGAAATTTGACTCAAGTTACACGTTCGAACAAGCAAGTCATATATTCCACAACTTGGGCCCGCGGACGGACGAGTGGTCACTACAAACCCTTAGCAAGAACCGCCACTTATATACAATGCTCTCTCATCCCTCGATCAAAGGCACGCATATAGTCCTTTGGTTACCCCGTCAAATATCAAAAAAATTTCTCATAGATGGCTGGTTTCGCGAGATCTCCTCGCAGTGGCCTGGTCAAGCCATGACCCTCAAGGTTAACAAAATCCTTCACATCGAGAAATCGCTCTATCAAGATGTTCTCGTATTCGAATCCGAAACGTATGGCAACGTTCTCGTGCTCGACGACGTTATCCAGTGCACGGAGCGGGACGAGTTCTCGTTCGTAGTTTATCTTTCAGTTCCGCATCTGAGTGACTTTTCGTCAAAGGTACCAAGAAATGATTGCACATATCCCACTCGCGAGTCACCCGCACCCTAAAAATGTCCTCGTTATTGGAGGTGGAGATGGCGGGGTCGTACGTGAAGTACTTAAACACGAAACTGTACAACAAGTGGTGCTCTGCGACATTGACGAAGTACGCCTTTTTCTTCTGCTGGTACATACATTGACTTTTTTTTTGTGATCCATCATCGTGTCTTGGATACATTGACTTCATCACTAGGCTGTTGTACGCGTCTCTAAGCAGTACCTCCCCCATATGTCCGCCCTTCTTAGATCTCCAAAGGTCAAAATTGTCATAGGTGATGGCTTCAAATTCCTCGCAGAGAACACTTCGACCTACGATGTGATCATCACCGATTCGTCTGATCCCGTCGGACCAGCAGCTTCTCTCTTCGAAAAACCTTATTTCCAACTCCTTCACGACGCGCTCACGCCTGGTGGGAACATTTCCACCCAAGCCGAGTGTCTTTGGCTACATCTCAGTTTGATTGAAGAGTTGCGTCGCACCACGCTCGAAATCTTCGAGACGGCGGATTATGCGTTCACGACAATACCCACGTATCCATCCGGCCAGATCGGTTTCCTAGTGTGTTCCACCGCGTCAAACCGTGATCTAAAAATGCCGTTGCGGACCGTTCCCAATACTCGTTACTACAACGCCGACGTGCATAAAGCAGCATTTATTCTTCCAGAATTCGGCAGAGCTCTGATAGAAGAGCAGAAGAACATTGCTCCCCCGGTCGGCCGCGCCGCCCGCGCACTGGCTGAACCCAGTAGACCGAAGAAAAAAGTTCTCCTCCTAGGGAGCGGTTTTGTAGCGCGGCCCGCCGCTGAATATATCTCGCGCGATCCGTCCAATGAACTCACAATCGGTACGTTCCATACCGGTTCTACCGCGGATCCACCCTGAGGGTACAATAGCCTGCCGGACTCTTAAAACTGCAGAGGCACTGGCTGGTGGTCTTCCGGAAACGAAAGCAAGGACTCTCGATGTCACGGATACTTCTGCACTGGATGCTGCCGTCGCTGCTGTAGATGTGGTTGTCTCACTTATTCCTTACACGCACCACACTGCCGTTATCAACGCCGCTATCAAGGGGAAGACGCACGTCGTCACTACGAGCTATGTGTCACCAGAGATGCGGGCATTGGAAGAGCGCGCGAAGGCAGCTGGCATCGTCGTCCATTCGTACTGCGGCGGTCTTCCGGCGCCCGAAGCGGCCGATAATCCATTGGGATACAAGTTCTCCTGGTCCTCCCGTGGCGTCCTGCTAGCGCTGCTCAATGCTGCATCCTGGCTTGCCGACGGACAGATACGTAGCGTGGAGGGCCATGAGCTGATGGCGCTTGCCAAGCCGTACTATATCTCACCCGCCTTTGCGTTTGTTGCTTACCCGAATCGCAACTCGGCACCGTACCGCGAGTGGTACAACATCCCTGAAGCGGACACCGTCGTGCGCGGCACGCTGCGTTATCAAGGCTTCCCTGAGTTCATACGTGCGCTCGTCAAGCTTGGGTGGCTCGATGCCCAGCCGAAAGAGTGGGTCAAAGATGGCCTGACCTGGGCGGAGGCCACGAAGCGCGCATCGGGCGCCACAGCCGCCTCGGAGAGGTAGGCTTCGGGTGAATGTCTTTGCGTCCTTGCCTCGCTAAACTGTAGCCTTAAAGCGCGCTGGTGGCCCGTGTAAAGGAAGTCTGCTCGTTCCCCGATGCTGCAGAAGAACTGCGCATTATTTCGGGCCTTCGCTGGATCGGGCTGTTGTCGGCGGAGCCCGTCATTCCGCGCGCGGGCAACCTGCTCGATACGCTTTGTGCGCGGCTCGAGAAGCTCATGGCGTACGCGCAGGGAGAGCGTGACCTCGTCATGCTGCAGCACAAATTTGTCGTTGAGCGTGCGGACGGCACCGAGGTACGTCGGCTATGTTCCGCCTTCCTCTGTGTTGCGTGCCTGATCTGGCTCAGCAAATCATCACGTCGACGCTGGAGGCGTACGGCGCGCCGGGCGGGCATTCTGCGATGGCCCTTACCGTAGGGGTGCCTTGCGGCATTGCCACGCAGCTGCTTCTCGACGGGGTCATTTCGACACCAGGCGTGTTGGTGCCCTATACTAAAGAAATCTGCGACCCTCTTCGCGAGCAGTTGGAAAAAGAAGGGATTGGCATGCTAGAGCGGGTGCTGTAGGAGCTACAAGAAAAATCACATTGGAATGGGCCATGTCTAGCAGGTGTACAGGAGGCACAAGAAGCACGTACATGTATGTGTAGCGACCAGGGCAACAAAATATCATACAACATATGGTGGGGTATCGGAAGAACGAATGGGAACCCGCTAGCGATACATGAGCTGGACGGCATAGGAATACAACACGTCAGGCGCATCAGGGACGAATCAGAGTATCAAACACTCCACTGCAGTACAATGGCCATCTGGGACAGCATGAGGGTCGTGAGGATCTCAGTTACGACGGCCAAGCCCGCCTGACGAATCATCAGCATCGCCGAATAGTCGCTCGAAAGCTGGCCAGCTTGGTAAGTCGCGAGCAGTTCCTTGCCATCGACGCACTTGCGAGCGCGTCAACTACGGTCAAGGTTAGGCCATAAAAATGGAAAATCGTGCGTCCGCTGCGGGACGTGAAGTACTGCGAGCTGCATGCAGGACCGAGCCCGTCAGTCAGAAAACGTCACGCACATTGTAGGAACTTACGTGCTAGATCCCTTGCGGCGCAAGGCGGTCGTCATGGGCTGAGATGGCGCGTTGCCGTAGATGAGGTAGCCTCTGGCCCGAAGTAGAAAAAGGCGGGACCCATGATGCCCTGGTATTTCTGCACCCACGGCGCCTCGCGGCGGAGTTGCACTTGCGTGTTCGGCGAGTGGGCTACCTGGTGGTCAATAATAATAATAATCAGAATTGGGGAGCAGAATGTGGCGCCGCGTTGCTAGTGATGGAAGAGATCCACCAGCCGAAGATGAAGAGGGCAAGCCCGACAACGGTGACGACGCGGATGAGGCTGTGGTGACGGATCAACGAGGATGAGTGGTCGTCATGTTGAACACGAGGAATTGCGCGAGGAAGCCAAATGAGTTCACTTTTTGTCGAGGAAGTTGCTATGTGCGGTTTGCATGCCTGAGTTCATACCGACGCGCTCGACGCGCTCCGAATTGCACGTGCATGGGTCGAAGTGATACAGCCATTTCGTGGCATATTATATTAGAGTGGGTACGGTACGGAGCTTTCAGTGACACACTTAGCATCTCGGTGCATTATAGACCTCTCCTGACTGGACATGATTACGTTTGGCATCGAATCCAACATTCTGTGCATCGACAAGTCGACGGCCTCGTCATTCCAACGCAAGGTTCGTGACTTATGACTGTTTTCCCAAATCCCAAGAATCCAGACACGCCGCCGTCGCTCGTTGTGAATTTGTTTCATTACACGCTATAATTCTTTAACTATAGACGTGACAAACTACGCGCATATCCGCGCGCTTTCATTTCTCCCATCCCTTAGCGGGTGCCCTTAAGACCTAGCTCTGGTCCCGGCCCTTGTTGTCCTAGAAGCTGCACTCGAAGTTCCAATCCTCTATATCCTTCTGGGTGAGCCATGCACCGGGTCGTTTCCCCAACTCGGCGGCCATCTTGCCAACCAGCGAGTCGGCACCTTTGCCTTCGAGGAATGCCTTGCTTGACACGATGAACATGCGGCGCTGGCATCGAGTGAGCATGACATTTGTTCGGCTCAGACTACGTAAGAATCCGACTTCTTTGGATCGGACTACGGAAATGACAATAACGTGGTCTTCGTTGCCTGTTATTGCGCGTCAGATCAGAAATAATCCAGGTATATGCGAGGATGAAACGAACCCTGGAACGAATCGACGTTGAAGCACTTGTCGTGCCAGTCGAGTTCTTTATCTTTGAGAGCCTGCTCGATGGCGCTCCGCTGTGCATCGTACGGGGTGATGATCCTGTAAGAAATGTCCTGCTCCTGGAGATGTTCCGCGATGATCGTGACGGCCTCGACCTCTTCTGGATTCTGGTGACGCAATTAACTAGGTTTTCTTTCGATATAAGTCCTACACATACCCATGAACTCTTTCCGTCGGCATCTAGTTTTTCGGTACCTTTTATATCAACGAAACGGCACGCGGTGGTCTTCGACTTTGTAGGATGGTCGGGGTTTGATTTGAGCTCGTTGTTGTAGACTTGTTGAGATATAAAATCCCCAATCTGAGGGGGCATACGGTCTTTGAGTTCGAGAATAAGTCAGCAAATTCGTCACGAGCGGAGAGCAGTTCTTACATTGAATATCCAAGAAAACTGCAGACTCTTTCAGATGGGCTCGCTCGAAAATGCTTTGCAAATTCTTTAAATCGTCTTGGCCGTGAGGAGGTACTGGAAAGAAGTAAGGAAAAGACAATGCAAAATGAAATGAAATCCGCCCACATTGTTTGTCGTCACCAATGAAGCATAGCTTCCGTAGAGTGTGGCCAAATGAGTTGAATAAAGGAACATACTGGCTGATCTCGATTTGGCTCGCCTCATCGATGACAACATTGGTGATAGGGACAATTCGACTGAGATCATGGGTCTTTGGGGAGGAGACCATACTAAGTGTACACAGTATAACTTGTGCACCTTGAAGAAACTTTTTCAGTCCACTTGGTTTAGGTAGAGTATCCGTGCGAATGACATTTTTTTCTATCTTTTTGTAGAGGTGTTCATGCCTTGTAGATGTTAACACAATCAACTTGTCAATACATGATCACACACCATTCGTAATGGAACCCCTGGGAAACCAAAAGCTTGAAGCTGAAAAACTCAAACTTAGCAAGCTTCTCGGCAATATTTTTAACAGCAACATTTGACTGTGCCATTAGCCAGATGCCTCGCTGTCCAGCCCGAATAGCATCAACAACATAGGTTGCAATAACAGTTGTCTTTCCAGTTCCAGGAGGACCTTGAACAAGTGTGAGACAGTTATCGAGAGAAAAGGAAAGCATATTTGTGATGGCCGAATGCTGAGAAGGGTTCAATGGTGCGTCGGGGTGCTCAACAATTTCAATGGGAGGTGAAGAACTAGAAGACAAGAAGGATTCTGGCCAGATGTTGGAGTCAGCAGGTAGCCAGATAGCCTTCATCCAGTGGTTGTCCAAAAGGGGAAGAGAACCCTGTAAGATACGCAAGAGAGAGAGACTGCGGTCCGATTCAGCCAAGGTAGGGAGATCTCGACCAATAGAAGTGATCGAGGTTATAACTTTACCCTCCATGCTGTGCTCCGTGTCTATATAGGCAGACTTCCCACGAACCTTGGATGCATCACCGGTAACTGTGTATGTTGTGGAGGAGGTGCCGTGGTCAATCGTCACTTTGACTCTCTAGACGAAAACAGTCAAAAACCCACCAAAAAACATAGTTGAATGCTTACCGATGCAGTAGGGGGTAGACGATTTGAATACCGCTGAGATTTTGCCACCATTTGCTGAGACTTGTGATTGAAGTCTGTTTGGATCTCGTGAGTCACAGATATGGGTTTCATATTGTCAAGGCGCTGCGTGTCGTATGATATCTTCTGCAGAACACTTAGTTCCTTTTGAGAGCCATGTCGTGAGATGCACCATAATAGATCTGCTCAAAAACTCACATCCGCCGAGAATTTCATCATGTCGACTTTAGGTGCAGCATAGAACAAGTCTTTAATATTTCCGAGATCATATTGACCAAGGTAGCCACAAAGCCAAGCTCTCTGTACGAGTGCAGTAAGGTCCCTGTGTTTGTTAGATACATAAAGTGTAGTCTCAAAGGCACTTGTGATGTTGTCTTCGAAAATGGGGGATGCGTCACTAATGATGACTTTGACAGAGTCAACGGGCGATCGAGTAGGGACTGGGAGTGCCGATTGAATATCAATGGCATTGGAAATGTAGATATGGAGATGAAGGTGAAGAGACAGCGCGATTGGGGCAAGATCAAAGGCATAGAGTGTGCAGTCGGGGTGACAAAGGAGTTCTTCTTGGAGACGATTGCGGAGCTCCATATTCTTCGGCCGAGGGCCACTCGTACTACCATCTTCGTAGGCCTTCGAGCTGTGGAACTTGATAATGAGTACACGATTTCCGAACGCACACGCGAGAGCTGGCAAGCTTCCAGACTTGGCGTAAGCTGGGGAGATGCCCACGGAACGGGGAGAGTTCACAGCAGAGCCAAAAAGCCACAGAAGGTCGGTACTTTCGAGGTACTTCTCGTGCACGACACGCGCTTCGATGCTTTCGATCGGCTCGTCGATGAAGGTTTGATCGAAAGACAGGATCTGAGTGGCTTCGGCACCATGAGATGACGGAGGGGGCATGGCGTTTGACTGGAACTATTGGATGTGGGCCAAAATCACAAGGGCGGGAAGTGGGGTCGTAGTCGTGGCAGAGAGCAAGGTGGTGATTGGGTTATCGGTGGATGAGGGTAACAGACAAACAAAGGAAGTCGACTCGTGGCTTGGTCGACGTCCAGGCCCACCGTGGGGCATTGGAGGCAACGTAAATTCCTTATTCGCCACTGTTTCTTTCAATCGGCCGTTAACGAGCGTCACGCGACCAATCACAACGGTCATTGCGCAGTCTTGGTTCAACACGCTGTCGATTGTGAACTCCCAATCTGATTCGCGAGTGAACACCCTGGCCCGCACAACCAACGCTCAATGGATACGCCTAATACGTGTAGTAGTCGTCGTTGATCAATCAGAGGCCACCTATATCGAGTGCACTGCCTCTAATGAGGATTCGATGTTGGAATTCAATGGGCTCATAGCCAACCTCAGACCCGGCCAGTTAAACCTTTCCGAACTCACAACAATAGCGGACCTGTGGAACACCTATGTGAGATATTAGAGAGGAAAGATGCCAAGATACATACAGCAAATCTTTCCGCTACGTCATGGCGAAACCTCCCAGATAAATCACTAGATATCGCGGTCCAACCAGATAATGCGAGGTCGAGCCACTCTTATCATACGTACTACTGCCCATAGTCGGTGTAATCTTTCGCCACTCCATGGATGATGTAACGGTGTCAAGTGGACTTTGTTCTGTGCGCTTACATCGCCCCGTGCTGGAGTCCTGGTGCATGCAAGGAGTAAGTGTTGCCTGCCGTGAGTAATTCAGAGAGAGTTAGCTGTACTCAAGTAGCTGTACTCAAGTAGCACCCGAATAACCTCTACGTGTCTATTATTGCTGCTGACAGATGGAGTGAGATCAGGTCGTCGCGTCGCTTTGTTGTGAGTCCGGATCCACTCTAGTAGGAATTCATACCAAGGCCACTGTGGGCTACACCGGGCCGAAACTTGACCTCCACTCACACACTCACGTCTCGATGGCGACCCCATTCGTCATTGGAATCGGTGCTATTGCCGCAGGTCTAGCAGGCCGTCATTTCCTCCGCCACAGGGCCATGGGCGCTGCAGAACAATGGGTTAAAGGTGGATTCCAAGCAAAAATGGACCGGAAGGAGGCACTTGCAATCCTTGGTCTCAAGTGCGTGTATCTCCCACCTCCTTGTTATGTTCTAGCCAGTGACATTTTATAGGGACAGTCTTGCACTCAAGCCGAAACTGAAGGATGCCCATCGCCATATCATGCTCGCTAATCACCCAGACCGCGGCGGAGCTCCATACATTGCCAGTAAGATCAACGAGGCCAAGGATTTGCTGGAGAAAGACCTTCGATCTCGATAGTCACTATACTCTTGGGTATGCCACAGCCTCGCGCATCTTCTATTATTGCTACTGACTCTTACGCATGCACAGTTCATTGATTAGACATATTACCTTGTACAAACGCTATAATCATCATCTAAAATCATTGACACCATATTTGGCCCACCCATCTTCTGAGTTGAGGTGAACTTGTTTCCACTCTGAGCGATTATTTCGCTGTCGAATCTCTGTATCCACACATCGTGTTGTCCAGCCTATAATGCGTAACTTACACGTCAGTCGTCAGCCGTTTCTTCGTCTGGCTGACTAAGCAGGGATTGGGAGGTTCGAATCATCAGAGCTCGTTCTTGAACACGAGACAAGCCTGGGCATGGACACAACGGATTTCGAACCGTCCACGCTGGGTACCAGAGCGCAGTATGTCGAGTGACAGTGATTCCTCGAAACCCGTGTGACCCACATTTCCAGCTGGGATCAAGTCTATAAAAGGGAGGTCACAAACTTCCAAGAGACGGGAGATGAGGGAGAAATCTGGTGAAAGAGACGACCGTTGGGCTTACCAGTCTCTCCATTTCTCATATATTTTCAGGTTTGGAGAGGATAGCGTCGAGAAGATGGTCGGCTGGACACTGGAGAACGTTCCCGCAGCGTCTGGACCTCAGATTCTCGAGATCGGCAGCGGAAATGGGACTCTACTTTTCGCCCTGCGCGACGCTGGTTATGCGGCTTCCCACTTGACTGGCCTCGATTACAGTCTAGACGCGGTCAAGCTTGCGCGCTTGATCGCTTCCACGCGGAACAGCGAGGAGATTGCTTTTCGCGTCGGCGATTTTCTCCGAGACTCACCGCCTCTCACCACCGGACGACCTGATGCGTCGGGGCGGTGGGACCTGCTACTGGACAAGGGAACTTACGACGCGATCTCTCTCGGAGACAAGGATGGACCCGGGAGAAGTCCACAAGAGGCGTATCCCGGAGAGGCTTCGAGGCTACTCAAGGAAGGCGGATATATTTTGATCACCTGTAAGCCCAAGTTCAATTCCATTCCTCGTGTTGACCGTTTCAATAGCTTGTAACTTTACGGAAGAGGAACTAACAGCAAGTTTCGTCAAACCCGAGACTAAGTTTCAGTTCCAGTTGGTCACCTGCTTTCTCATCCTCCGAAAGGTCATCATTAAGAGTTATCCAGTTCGCGCGTCAAGCATCCATCTATCTCTTTCGGAGGGAAAACTGGATGTGTTTACACTACTGTGGCATTTAAGAAAGGACTTAGTAGTGGGTGGGAGGGTAGTATTTAGAGGCTATAGTGTTGGCACGATGTCCAATCCTGTTCGTAGAGCGTCTATCGAGACACTGATGGCCCATCGAATAAACTCTTCCTCCGTGCCCTTTTTCATATCTGTCAGAAAGTAGACGAGACCCATCGCCAGTACCTGAATTCGCGCTGCTTTCACGAAAATGTCTTCAAGAAAGGCCTTATGACGCGTAGGCGGCGCATCACTTTGTAGCGTTGGAACTGATGTCTGACTGTTGACGAAGAGCTGACGGAAGAAGTGTGAGAGAAAGTCCCGTGTTCGAGGCTTTAACATCGTGAAGTCCACAGGCTGAGTGTGGCCGCTTAGCACGAGTGTGTGAAGCGACGGAAGAGCAGACCTTGAATACGGACAACGTCACACAGCCTTTCGCAACCCACCATGCAAACGCGTTCCCGACATTATTTATCTTCGTCGAAGAAATATCCTTAATTTCAGAGCCATCCTCGCTGCCTTTCAGGTTCTTAAGAACTTCAACTCCACCAACCGATGATTCTCCGAGGCCACGCAGGAAATCCCAAAGACAAAATTGAAGAGTGATCTTATACGAGTGTGAAGTTTGGCAAAGATGTTGGCCAACGAACGCGTAGTATGGGTTGTAGGATTTTTCCTATGAGAAATCGAGATTTGTGACCACCATACGATCCTAATGTCGGGACTTACATTTCCACAACAATTCACTAACACGCGGATAACCTCGCGTTGCTGTACTTCCGTCAAGTTTAGCTGTGCGAGACGTTCACAAGCATCAACGTAGTCCTGTAATTTGATTGGTTAGTGTGTTAGTGAAAACATGCCTAAACCTTCCGTACATCACTGCTCATGAGCACTACAAATATACCCCGCCTAATATCGGTATTCATGCCCTGCTTCTTGGCGAGCTTGAGTAGTGCGTTTTCGACTACATCCTCATCTCGGGTGTTCGACGTTCGTTTTGAGCTTTCTTGTCGCTCTACGAGAGGGTCGCCGCTCCAAGCAGCTCCGACCAGCCACCACTTGCCTCTTGATTCCGCGGAGTGCAAGTCGTCCAGATTCACTCGCAGAGGATCGTGCGCCGCCACTGAGCGATGCAGTTAGCTCTATCTCACAACAAAGAAGCTGAAGTGAGATACAATGCCGTGTCTTGCTTAGCCCAGTTAGAAACTTCTTCAAACGCTCGGTGACATCGCCTCCAGCGTGTTGTGTAGCAGCGCGCTTGACTTTATTATTCTTCAAGTTGATCAGCGTCTCCAACATAAAACGCGTTCTCGAACTATAGAAAGACCTTAGCACGTGTGTCCCGCCAAAGACTACTAGATGGCCAACCTTAATGGCATCTCCGTATCTGACGTCTTGCTCTGTACAATTTGGACGATATCTTTCAAGGCGCTCGGGTCATCTTGGCGTAGCTGCTGCCCGGAATCTATAGAACTAGGTCAGCTAAAAGACTGATTTCTAAAATCTGGTACGTACTACGTAACAGCTTGAGCAAGAGTTCAACGACATATTCAGTCAACTCCGCAGACAAGATATTGCGAATGATGTCATAAATCAATATACAAGAAATAACTTGGAAATTGTAAAGCTCCGAAAGGAGAACTATGAGATTCGAGCACTCCTTTCCTGACGGCTGACCGAAAGCGTCACTAGCGGTAGCTGATGCAAGAGCACTATAGTGATGTTCGTACGAGGAGACAACCCTCTGCACGAAAAAGGCAGCTCAAAATGAGAGTTAGTCGCAGTGCATAATGTAAAGGGTGTCTTTACCGAATTCCGCCCCAATGGTCCTATGCAAACTAGATACTAGTGCAGCATGAAGGATTACGTGGGAGTCCAGCAATGCGGAGTGAGTAGATACGACCTCGATGACGAAAGATACGATGGATGTCGTCACGTCTAACATATTAGTGAGCAAATCAAACTCAGAAATACATTAAAACCTCACCATATCGTCGGTGTTCGCGGTAGAGAGCCTCAATATTTGTGAGTATAGTCACAATGTTTTGTTCACTTAGTCTGATGAAAACCGGATAAGGCTCCTTCCTATTTGTGGAGGGACAATAATTACTTGTTGAGTAAGCCCTTTAGTTGGCGGGTCAGCTTGACATTGCTATCGCTCTTGCTGGACTTTTGGGGTTCGTCTCTGAGGTGAGGTGGCAAGTAACTCGAACCTCCAGCTAGATGTTTTAAATCAGACATGATGGCTAGAAGAGTACAACTCGTACGTACCCATGGGCGATTTCACAGGGTGCTGACGTTGGTCCAACGATGATGGATTTATATGAGACTCAGTACCAAGTGTTGCTATTTCAAGGGTCGCGTCGTTAATCCCGTGCCAGTCTCCGAAGTCTGCCGGCCTGCTATCATCGGAACACACTTCACCTTGGATTTGGTCATTTGGGGCAAGTCCAGTTTCAGAGAGTGGGGACGATTCGTTAGAGAATTGGTCGGGATGCTTGTAGACGAGCAGGAGATTGGGAGGCCGTCACGATAAATTCATGTGTGGGACCCACCTTCTCCGACTGCACGGTGGTCATAGCATCAAGATCACCAAAGAGATCTGTTCTTGTCAGTCTGAGAATGTTATAGAAGAAATGAGCAGCGGTCGCTCACCGCCTAGTCCATCCTTGTCGATGTCTTTAATGTAGCTGGTGCGTTTCCTTGACCCTTTGCCGGAGTTCAGCTTCGCCTCAAGAAGGGCTATGTATCTGTCCTCTTCAGCCTCCTGCCAGCTGCGAGGTAATGTAGACACATGGAGGTGGTCCCGTGGCCGATTAGAGGCTGCTCCATAGCCACCGTCGTCGGGTTTCTTTGACATTGCTGAAGCTTTGGAAAGACACTTCCCAGGATTCAGCTCCGAAAGTTGAGAGCGAGGTAGTTCTCCAACTCTCCTTCTTTTGCGTGCATGTGCTTCGGGAACAGGAACAGTAGCAACAGGCTTCGGGTGTGCAACTGTTGAAGAGAAATGTTGGGCCTTTCTTCGTTTTTTCTCCTCACGACTTTGTTTCCTAACCTCCTTTCGACCTACGTTTACGTTTTTGTTCTTGTTTGGATGTGCACGACCCCGGCGAGGCCTCGAAACCGCATCTATGGTATGGTAAGACAAATAAGATACACAAGCGCTCTGCGATTACCTGGTGTATCGTCTAGCTGGTCTAACAAGCTCTGGGGGAGTCGTAGGTTATTGGACCGAAAACGCGTGGACATCTTTTAGATTCTATTTCGAAATGAAATGAGAACAGGATGTGTTCACGTTTAAAACTCGGGCCGGTCGCAAAGTCCCGTCCTTCCACACCAATATCCTAAACTAATTTGACACACTCCTCGCTGCTTATAAGTCTCTGCTCGTGCAAGGAGTGACTGTATGTTCCGCGCATACAACGCAAGCCTTCCAAGTCATTGGTGCTCATTTGGCGGTCAGATAGCGGTCGCCGTCGTCATAAATAGCAGGACAGCTTTCTAGATACGACATGCCTGTGGAACTACAGAACACAGAAACTGACTTCTGAATCCCAGCGTTGGCTCTGTGGAATATTGATATTGTGACAAGCGGTGGTCACCGGTTTTTCGTACTTTCGTTGAAAAATAAGGTCTGCACATTCAATATCGAGCATTCGTGATTAGTACACACAGAGGTGCGATTCTGTGACCCGACATCTCATTGCACATTTGTCACTGCGCGCAAGTTGCCCTTGTTGGCTGATATACTGCGAAGACACGATGTCCGGGTCCGCATTCATTCGCCAAAGGAATATAGCTGGTTCTCTAACATCGTGGCAGCTTAATTGTGGTCCAACCGGGCTTTTGACAGCCGCTACGCTGGTGCGACTTGGGCAGGACTGGAAATGTCCAACTCACTGGAAAGAAACATGGCATCAGAACATCTACATGGAACGCAAACTCATGGACGTGGGCACCGTAACGTTGAACAAACAAATTCAGCAAATTCAGCCTCAGAGCGCCACTCAGAGCGCCACCTGGACGATAGGCTAAATCCATCCCTAATTTTCCTTATCGACGTTCTAGAATGTGTCTTTCCGTTATGGCGGGCCTAAGGGTATCACTTATGAAAAAAGGAAAAGCGCCACTTCATTATCGATAGTATAATTGTTATCAACGGTCTCCCCGACTTTATCTCTCTGAGGGGCAACATAGCTTCCTGGCTTGACCGATGGGACCTTTGTTCACGACACCACTTTTATTGATCGAGAACATGATGTTCCAAAGGGTGACCAGTGGTCGGTGACAAAATCCTGTAGTCCCACCAACAAATGCAGACTTGAAAAAGTCCCTACAATTTGAGTTTGAATTTGGAGAGAAATCAGTTGTACTATATTAGGTGTTGTATTTAGCCTCAGATTCTACTTGAATGTGCCAAAAAAAAGGTCCTAAGTATGTCTGAGACGTACCGACACGCGCGAACCATGCAAGGGTGCCTAGTATATTCCACGGTCAGATGAGCGTAACGCGACCATCTTGAAACTTCTCCGATGCTGTTCTAGAGCGAAGCTCCAACACAAGGACGACCATAGAACGGGCAAAGGGAAAGACGAATCTAGCTCGTCGCAAAACCGTTGGTTCAAGGGATGCTATATACGAGCCATGTCTCGACGCCGTTACTTGGGCCAACGAAATCCCTCAAGAGACTAACAACACCAGATTTGATCGCCCATCCTGAGAAAATTACAAGGGTGGTAAAAATGGGATGGCAGTCCAGCACGACTTGGAAAATATCAGAACCTGTCTAATGCCATGGAGTCAAAGAGAAACATACCTCGCAGTCCAAACCCGGCAGACATGCCTCCCAACAAGTTACGCACCAGCCACGTCCGATCTAGGACATCGTCGTCCAAAAGGTGCCACAGCTGACTATCTAGCGGCATCTTGTACACGTAAGTGGGGCAAGGGATGTCCTTCTGCACCTGCGATCCCCAGACCGACAAGACCGCAAGAAGCATGAACTTCGTGAACGAAGAATACAGTAGGCAAAGAGAAATGTGTGAAGGTCTATCTTCCGATAAGAGACGCAGGGTGGAAGTAATACGAGAACATGCCTGAGCTGCTGACGGATGCTAGACGGCGGGTTCGAATACTTCTTCCATTTCGCGACCCCGTCGAGAGCTGTGAGCACCAGAATGGAAGCCAACGTGATCCCACCGTGGAACGTGGCCGTTTCTAAATCCATACGCGGGAAGTTAGAGGCAATTCGACCTCCTTATCACAAGCACATACCTACAAGGCTACCCAACAGGATGTGCAGGAACGCAGAAGCTTCGCCATTGTCTATCCACGAACTTGATTCCGGTGTGAGCAAGAAGCTGTTACCATCTAAAGGGCGTAAGAACGACAGAGCTACAAAGAGAAGTGAGGATAATCCTACGGAGACGTGACCATCGCACAACTGCAGCAGAAGGGGTCATCGTTCACTGACTGGAAGGCGGGTAATGCAACCTACGTGAGTCCACAAGCACGACGCCCGCACCAATGCGTACGATCAACCACCGACGGGTCTATTACATGAAGCAGCCATTCATAAATTCGGATATGATTTGATGCTCACCTTTTCCCTATTCCTTTCCTCTGCGAGTCTATATTCTGTGTTCTCCTCTTTCTGTTGATCGTATCCCCGCGCATTTTGATCCACCTTCCTAGGGGGAGTCCCGCGATTGAAGAGTAAGTGCCTGTAGACCCCACGCTTAAGGAGGATAAGGTCTAGCGCAATGACGAGTGGGTCATGCTCGACGTAGGGATCCGCAGGTGCGCAACATGAGGGCTGTGGCAGGATGGAATTATGAGAGTTGGGGTGTCAAGAGAGGGGGGATGCATACGAACACACTGCTCTAATCTGACGTTGTTGACGGAATGATAGAGGGTGTAAAGGTAGGGTACTGTTTCAGCGCAGTTGGTGCAGAGCGGCATGGGCGAATGTCTAATTTAGCCAGGTATTTATGAAGATATACATATATACATTACAGTATTCTCGACTTCCTCTATACAATGCAAAAAAAATAGTAAATGGACAAACCACCTCCTCCGTTACCAAACCAAATAGGTATTCCGTTAGATCAACGACCCTTCCCATCCAGAATATCCGCTACCCCTTCCAAAATTACCTTTGGCAATAACAACATTGTCTGGTCGACGGTCCCTTCAACCAATCCGTCCGCCGCGGCTCTCGCATTCTTCTTCGTCGAGCACCTCAAACCGAGTTCCGTTGAACACAGAACCGCACCGGACGCCTCCGCAAATGTACCAAACGCGTTGGTCATGCGAGATGCGTCAAAGTCGCGTCCTTGCTCTGCAAGAATCACTTCAAAATTCGTCGACATAAAGTCCTCATGCAACACCCGCGCAAGGGCACACGCCGAGTGGACCACACGCTGCGTCTGTGCTCCGTAGCGAGACCGTAATACATCCAACGTGACCTCAGAGGGTGCACAACCACAAAGGACGAAAACGTCCGCCCAGGCGCGTAGGATTTGCGTGACGAAATCATGCACTGCTGCCTCTTCAAGGCGTGGGTTGAGCGCGCGAAGGTGAATAAGCGTGAGAGCGCGCCAACGTGAAGAAGTTGCTTGAGGTTCTGGTAAGTGGCCCGGCGACATTTCAGTACGCAGAATAGCGGCAAGTGCGGAGTGGACGGAACAGGTGCTTCAGAAAGTGTATTAGTGACGTAACGTACCGGTTGCATGCAAGCGAGTGTGCAGCTGGAGGAACAGCTCGTTGGTCGTCAGTGGTAATCCGACACAGAATACGCCTAGAAGACGGGCGACGCAGGTTGAAACGCATGCCTGCAGGCCAAACTGGAGGAGGGTGGGCTCGTCCGAGTGGTCTCTCGACACGAGAAGTTTAGCAAAGGCAGCGCCTAACCTCGAGGACACGCCTTTTGTGGCCTGATTCATGCGCGCTTGTGGCGTCCTGTCACGACCAGGAAGTGTCACATTCTCCGTCGCCCCCGCGGCGAGTTGTAAAATCTCCGTATTGAGGTCTTGAACCGCTTGGATAACCTGAGCGCCTGAACAAGAGTCCGTTTTCGTGACAAAGACTTCGAGGCCGGGGGGAGGACAGCCGTCATCATATGTTGCTGTGACGATGCAAGGGACGGGAGGGAGTGATTTGTTTCGGCGCCCACGGAAGGGGCTGGATGATTTCATAATTGAGAGTTCGTCAAGGTCATGGTCATGGTCGGAGTCGTAAGCAGTCCTACTGCTCGGGCTGCGTGTACCGCTTGAATGGCGAGCGTCGTACCTGAGCGCGCGGCGGTCAAAATCTCTGACCGTACCCCGGGATCGGCGGTTTGCCATGGCGAAATCCCTCTCCCGCTTGAGATCCTCTATCTGTTTATCACGAGACCGAAGAGCATCCTTAGCATCCTGGAGAGCCCGTTCTAGGACGCGATACTTGTCTGCCAACTTGGTGGCGTCAGCTTGGGATCTCGTAAGTTCTGAGCGAGTAGCGTCGAGCTCGCTGCGTACGGAAGCAAGGATGGCATTAGAAGGTTCGACACGGGATGATTGAGGGGAATGATTAGATTTTCCGTTTGGAGAGCGCTCTGTAGAAACAGAAGGGGATGACTGATCGCCACCTCTACGCCTGCGTGCAGCAGCACGACCACGCGCCAGGTTGTCTAATTGGGAGGGGGGAGGGGGAAGGCTGTGGGCACGGTGAAGGGTGCCGTCTATGGTACTCTTGTCGGAAGAGATGAGAGAAGAAAAGGGTTTCCTAAGGGCAAATAGCTCTACGGTGGTTCCTTAGGGTACCTGAACGTGGATGTTAGCTTTGAGAGGAATCATAATGGCGGGGAGAGGGAGCGATCCAGCGCACAATAATTAGGAAGGATCGTATTGCTTTTTGAAGGGGTCAGTAGACAGGTCGGGGATGTGAAAAGGGAGGTGTAAATGCGGCATCACCGTGACCCTTGCAGTGGCCATGAGTGCGACCCAAGGCGAGGCCGAGTCACCGGCCGGATCGAATTTCCATGAATGGCATCCTTTTGCCTCGTTCCATTCACCACGTTTTTCGATGTTTCTTTCCGAGATCTTCTTTATCTCTCCCCCTTTCCACCATCCCACGCGCGTACACGCATATACGCGTACCCCTTCCTTCACTCCCTTCTCTCATCTTCACTCTTTCTCTTGTCACACACCAGGTAACGGTCCCTCATGACCGTCACCAGCGACACCCGTAAACCTTACAGTGGGAATACACGTTCCCTTGTCCTCGCTTTTGATGTCGGCACAACCTTCAGCGGTGTCTCATATGCCATCCTCGAACCAAATGAGATCCCGAAGATCCACGGTGTAACTCGGTGCATATAATCCATTCCCTCGCTCCAATCCTTTCCGCCCATCCCGAGTTTTAGCTTTCCTGGACAGGAGCATGTTGCGGGAAGCTACAAAATTCCGACGATCATGTATTATGATCAGGATGGCAACACGAAAGTTGCCGGAGCAGAAGCAGAAAGTAATGCAATCATCGATCTCGCCGAAGATGAAGGTTGGACCAAGGCAGAACTGTTCGTACTCAATCTCTTCCTCTAGTTTTCGGATTGCTACATGTTGTTACCCCCAGATTCAAGCTTCGGCTGAGGCCTCAAAGTATGAAACTCCAAATGAACGGGATGCGCCTCCCGGCTCTTCCTAAGGGCAGATCTGCTGTGGAAGTATTCGGGGATTACCTTGGCTATCTCTTCCGGTGTACGAAGAGCTTCATTGTTGATACCCACGCTGGTGGCTCTGCGTTATGGCGTGCTGTGGAAGATGATCTTCAATTTGTCCTCAGCCATCCGAACGGCTGGGAGGGCGCCCAACAAACAAAAATGCGGAGGGCCGCAATTCATGGTGGCCTTGTTCCCGATACGGATGCTGGGAAAGCCCGAATACGATTTGTCACTGAAGGAGAGGCTAGTTTGCATGCCTGCGTTTTGAATGGTCTCGCCAAAGAGATGCTCACTGTGCGTTCGTCCCTTTTCCGTCTCTCTTTTTCATAGGGTAATGACTGTCACCAAAATTCAGGGACACTCGGGACATGGTTTTCTTGTTGCAGACGCTGGCGGAGGGACACTAGATATCAGCTCCTATGCAGTACGGAATACCGCACCACTTGTTATGGAAGAGATCGCTCCTCCAGATTGTTCGTGAATTATTGTTTACTTTGCACCTAACGCTGAGCTCACCATTTTGCAGGCGTTTTCGCTGGATCTGTGTTCGTTAGTCGGAGAGCCCGTGCCTTCTTCGAAGGTTAATTTATCTCTAACCTATCGCCCCACTTTGCCCCCTCATTTCTACGTCAGAGAAACTTCGTAGCTCCAAATACGGTACTCCTGACACTCTCGAACACATCACCAAGCGCTTCGACGAGACGACCAAGCGTCTGTTCCGTGACAAGAAAGAGCCCCAATATGTACAGTTCGGCTCGCCGCTTGATAAAGACCCTGCTGCTGGTATCCGTCAAGGCCAGTTGAAGTTGACGGGGTGAGTGTCTCTTCCTGTGCCATTTTCTCCAGGCTAAGTACCTGCCCAGGGTCGAAGTCGCAGAGCTTTTCAAACCGTCGATAGAAGCAGCCATTAACTCAATAACACACCAGGTAGAGACCACAGGCGGTTTTGTGAAGGTAGCGTTGTCTCGGGATGCCCGTGTTTATATATGAAGTAAAAGTTTTCAGTCAGTCTGGTTGGTTGGTGGATTTGCTGCAAGTCCTTGGTTATTCAGCCAATTGCAAGAGTGCCTCGCTCCTTTAGGCGTGACTGTGAGCAGGCCAGACAACCAAACGTCAGATCCTTTGTTTGTTCCTACTATACGAGATTGACCTCTAACATAGGTCCAAAGCTGTCGCAGATGGTGCGATTGGCTTTTATTGTGATCACCATGTGTCAGCTCGAATGTCCAAATTTATGTATGGAGTGGAGTTTTTGCGAGAGTACAACCCAGAAGATCCGGATCATGTTGCAAGGCAGGACAGGATGTGCGAACTACCGTCTGGTCCGCAGCTCCTTGCGGACGCTTTTGACTGCATTCTCGCCAGGGTATGTGATTGCGCTTCCTCTCGTCCTAGTCGCTCACGAATTGCCTCTTCAGGGGGTGAAAGTCAAAGAGTCTAGCGTTTTCACCCGCAAGTATTGTACTGAAGTCACTTCCCTTGCTACGCTCTCGGTCTTTGAGGTCGAGATCTGGTGTTACCGTGGCGGTACATCTGTGCCAATGTGGATCAATCGCCAGGCAGAAGATTTCACTACTTTGTGCATTGTCCAGGCAGATCTGTCACCGCTGTCAGGTAGCGCACAATCGAAACCGGGAAGGAATGGAAAGACGTACTGGACAATAGTATTTAGCGTGGAGATACATTTTGGGTTGACAGAGTTCAAAGCCCGGATCAAGTGGGTGGATAGTGTAAGTTCTCAGTTTCCATAGACCCACCAACTACTCATCAATTTTTCAAATTCAAGGGAAGAACTCGCTAGTGTGTATCCAGGTCTATTACATTACTTCTGATTCTGACGCCACATCTAGCGGCCCAGCCAGTATCATCTACAATGAAGGGGGTCAGCGTGCAGAAGAAGACGACCTTGATGATGACGACCCTGCACAGTCCACTTATGTTTCCCGCGCGCCATCACCTCCTGCAATCGATTCTCATCTCCCCGTGCCCGAGAAGTCCTACCTCGAGGTACCAAATGCGACCACTAGCGTTCGCTCCGGCAAATCACGCGATTCCCCACCTGAGCCTGATGTTGTCGACAAGGGCAAGAGACGTGAAAGCGCAAACTCGGGTGGTGGTCACTCGCGTTCCATGTCAACTTCGCGCAACATCCCTGGTGGCATCGAAATCCCTGGCCCCATTGCTCTCACTGACTCTAACTCATCGCGGCGTAGTGGCTCTGGTCGACTCAGTGAGACACTTACCTCCGTCTGGGGCAATATTCCCCCCTCTGCTGGGCCAAGGGCCAGTTCCTCTGTCCTCCCTTCACCACTTGAGGGCCCGACATCACGGAATGCACTTCTCAATGCCCTCAAGCCACTTGCTTCTGTACCCGAGGGCTCAGCTATTCCGGAAGTAATCCATGCGGACACCAGCGCAGATACCGGAGCGCAGGCGGGCATGTTCGAGGCTTATCTCACCGAACCACCCAAAAC
>WNFR01003577.1_pt1 | contig 25537 bp, 26 predicted proteins | sample 5400221 | NCBI WGS metagenome assembly WNFR01 (sample SAMN13153357, study PRJNA577476) | soil metagenome | isolation source: 40 cm soil under Madrone tree | place: USA:California | collected 2016-06-14 | reverse complement strand
AAGTCGCCGGCCGGAGAGTCGAGGTGCCGTTACCTGAAATTGCCTGAGCTGATCATCGGCAAACCAAGTCAGGCACCGCCACCCTGCGACATGACTAACATTTTCAGCGACTTCCGCCGCTTGGTTGTGGCCGCGCTCGATGATCTCGCTACGCAAAAAGGACTTCCGCGAAGGCTCGATCTAGGGCGAATTGCAGTCGAGCCGCCGCGCGATCCCGCGCATGGCGACCTCGCGAGCAATGCGGCGATGGTGCTTGCCGGCACGGTCAGAGAGAACCCGATGGCGCTCGCCGAGCGGATCGGCGCCGCTCTTGCGGGGCGCGAACTCACGACCGGCGACTACCGCGGCTCGGGGTTTACGGTCGCGCCCGCAAAACCGGGGTTCATCAATATCAGGCTGGCCCCCGAGGTTTGGCACGCGCAGCTTCGCGCCATCCTGCGCGCCGGCACCGCCTTCGGAGATTCGGCGATTGGTGGCGGCGAGCGCGTCAATGTCGAGTTCGTTTCGGCCAATCCCACCGGACCGATGCATGTCGGGCACGGCCGCGGCGCGGTCGTCGGGGATGCGCTTGCCGGACTGCTCGTCAAGGCCGGTTTCGAGATGCAGCGCGAGTATTACATCAACGACGCCGGGGCCCAGGTCGATATCCTCGCGCGGTCCGCCTATCTGCGTTACTGCGAGGCCTTGGGGGAGGCGATTGGACCCATTCCCGAAGGATTCTATCCCGGTGAATACCTCATCGAAACCGGTCGCTTGCTAGCCGAGCGCGATGGACGCGAATGGCTCGGCCGGCCCGAAGCGCAGTGGCTCCGACCGATTCGCGACTTCGCCGTCGAGCGGATGATGGAGTTGATCCGGGCCGACCTCGCTGCCCTCGGTGTCAATCACGACCGGTTCGTCTCCGAGCGCGAGCTGGTCGAGAAGGGCGCGATCGACGAGTGTCTCGCCTCATTGGCGCAGCGGGGGCTGATTTATACGGGCGTCTTGGAAGCGCCCAAGGGCAAGCTGCCGGACGATTGGGAGGCCCGCGAGCAGACCTTGTTCCGCGCTACCCGGTTTGGCGACGATGTTGACCGGCCACTCAAGAAGTCGGATGGCTCATGGACCTATTTCGCCGCCGACATCGCCTATCATCGCGACAAATTCCGCCGCGGATTCAACAATTTGATCGACGTGTGGGGGGCCGATCACAGCGGCTACGTCAAGCGCATGCAGGCGGCGGTGCGTGCGATGACGGACGGCGCCGCTGCGCTCGACGTCAAGATCTGCCAGCTGGTGAATCTGTCCGACAGGGGAGTGCCGGTGCGCATGTCCAAGCGCGCCGGAACCTTCATCACCTTGCGGGAAGTCGTCGACGAGGTCGGCAAGGACGTCTTCCGCTTCATCATGCTGACGCGCAAGAACGACCAGGCGCTGGACTTCGACTTCGCCAAGGTCACCGAGCAGTCGAAGGACAACCCGGTCTTTTATGTCCAATACGCCCATGCCCGTGCCGCCTCGGTGATGCGGCACGCGGCCGAGCAGTTTCCCGATGACGACCTGTCGGACACAGCGTTGAGCGAAGCGCCGCTCTACAGGCTCTCGGACCCTTCGGAGATTGCTCTGATTCGCCTGCTCGCCGGCTGGCCGCGGCTTGTCGAGAGCGCGGCCGAGGCGCACGAGCCGCACCGTATCGCCTTCTATCTCCAGGAAGTAGCGGCGCAGTTTCATGTGCTGTGGAACAAGGGCAAGGACGAGGCGACCTTGCGCTTTATTCTTGCCTCCGATCCAGAATTGACCCGTGCGCGTCTCGCTCTGGTCCGCGGTGTCGCGATTGTCATTGCTTCGGGGCTCGCCGTGTTCGGGGTCGAACCGGTGCAGGAGATGTAGCCATGTCGTACCAACTGGGATCGATGGATTCGGACCAACGAGCCGAGCTCTTCGCCGACCCCCGGGATCGAGAGGCACGGCCGCGATTTCGCACGTTGCTCTTAACGGGGGCTGCGCTTCTCGTCATGGGGCTGTTCGCCGGAAGTCTGTGGTTCGCATATATGCAGGGGTTACGGCATGCGACCGTCGGCATGGCGGACGTGCCGCTGATCCGCGCCGACGAGCGTCCGACAAAGGTAAAGCCCGAGAAGCCGGGCGGAATGGAGATCCCCGATCGGGACAAGATGATCTACACGCAAAAGCGTGCGGCGGTGGAACACCTACTACCGGCGCCCGAGAAGCCGATGCCTCGGCCCATAGCCGCGCCGACGCCAGTCGCCCAACCCGAACCTCCGCAGCCCGCATCAGCTGCGGCGCCGGCCGTGCCCGGCGCTCCGGCGACCCCTCGGAGCTCTGTCCTTTCGGCCCAACCGCAACAATCGGGGGCGAAGTCACCCGATAAGACCGCGTCGGCACCCGCCGCGCCGGCGAAGTCAACGACCGGTCAGATGCCGCCGGCGAAAACCGGCGGAGCCCGGATCCAGCTCGGCTCGGTGCGCAGCGAGGACGCGGCACGCCAGGAATGGGATCGCATCAAGCGGACGAATGCGGACTTGCTCGCGAGTGTTTCGGCGACGCCCATCCGTGCCGATCTCGGTGACAAGGGGGTATTCTACCGCATCCAGACGGCCCCCATCGCCGACGCCGACCGGGTCTGCGGCGAGCTGAAGCGGCGCAATATCGGGTGCATCATTGCGCGATGAAGCCCTGCGCGCGGTCATTCTGGGCTGCTCCGGCGAGAGCCTGAGCGCCTTCGAACGCGATTTCTTTCCCGCTGCGGGCCCGGTCGGCTTCATCCTGTTCCGGCGCAACTGCGGCTCGCCCGACCAGGTCCGCGAGCTGGTCGCCTCGTTGCGCGAGTGCGTCGGTCGAGACGACGCGCCTGTTCTGATCGATCAGGAGGGCGGCCGCGTGGCCCGGCTGAGGCCGCCGCAGTGGCGCCTCTACCCGTCGGCCGCCCGCCTCGCGTCCTTACCGGACCCGCTGGCGGAGAGGGCGGCGCGCACCGCCGCTCGCCTGATCGCCGACGATCTCGGACGGTTGGGGATCACCGTCGATTGCCTGCCCGTCCTCGATCTTCCCGTAGAGGGAGCCGATCCGGTAATCGGAGACCGAGCTTACGGACGCAACCCGGAGCGTGTCGCGCGCGTCGCCCGAGCCGTGTGCGAGGGGCTGCTCGAGGGCGCGGTATTGCCGGTCATCAAGCACATACCCGGTCACGGGCGGGCCTCTGTCGACAGTCACGATTCTTGCCCGCTTGTCGAGACCGGGCGTGACGAGCTGTCGCATACCGATTTTGCCCCGTTCCGGGCGCTGGCAGGGATGCCCTGGGCGATGACGGCCCACATCGTCTATGCGTCGCTCGATGCGACCGAGCCGGCAACATTGTCACGACGAGTGGTGTCAGAGATTATCCGCGGAGAGATCGGCTTCGACGGCGTTCTCGTCTCCGACGATTTGTCGATGCGGGCGCTCGGCGGAAAGATCGGCGAACGGGCGCGGCGGGCATTGGCTGCCGGTTGCGACCTTGCCCTCCACTGCAACAGCGATCCCGGCGAGATGGAGGAGATTGCCGCGGCCGCCAGGCCGATTTCGGACGCCACGGCCGAGCGGCTGAGGCGCGGCGAAGCGATGCGCGGTCGTTCCGTGGCGAACCGCTTCGACCGAAGCGAGGCCGAAGCACAGCTCGATGCGCTCCTCACCGGCGCGCGAAATATGGAGCTTTCGCAGTCGTGAACTCGGCGGGCGGTCTGACCGCGATGATCTACCAGGCGAGCACCTGGGTCTTACCGGTCATCTTCGCCGTGACTTTCCATGAGGCGGCGCACGGCTTTGTCGCCCACCGTTTCGGCGATGACACTGCCTGGCGGGCGGGCCGCGTCACCTTCAACCCGCTGAAGCACGTCGATCCGTTCGGCACGATCATCCTTCCGGCGATGCTCATTCTACTTCGCTCGCCCTTTCTGTTCGGCTACGCGAAGCCAGTGCCGGTCAATTTTCGGCGACTCGAGAGCCCGCGACGCGACATGGTGTGGGTCGCCCTCGCCGGGCCGGGCACCAACGTGCTGCTGGCGATCGTCTCGTCGCTGCTGTTCTACGGGGTGGGTTTGATGCCACCGAGTCCGGCAGAATGGCTGGCGGAAAACCTGGTTCACTCGGTCCAGATCAACGCGGTGCTCTGCGTCTTCAACATGTTGCCGTTGCCTCCGCTGGACGGCGGAAGGGTGGCGGTCGGGCTATTGCCCGATGCGCTCGCTCTCCCGCTGGCTCGGCTCGAGCGCTACGGCATGCTGATCCTGCTGCTGTTTTTGTTCGTGATCCCCTATGTCGGCGAGCAAACGGGAAACGATTTCAATATCCTCAGCTGGCTGATCGGTGCGCCAACCGAGGCCCTGATCCGGCTCGTGCTGGCGATCACCGGTCAAGGCGAATGAAGGCGGAGCTCCTCGAAGAGAGCCAGGAGCTGGTACTCGAGCTCGACGGCTATGAGGGGCCGATTGATTTGCTGCTCGCCCTGGCTCGCGAGCAAAAAGTCGATCTCGGGAAGATCTCGATCCTGGCTCTCGCCGACCAGTATCTCGCTTTCATTTCCCGCCAGCGCTCTTTGCGCCTCGAAATTGCGGCCGACTATCTGGTCATGGCAGCCTGGCTCGCTTACCTGAAATCGCGCCTGTTGTTGCCGCAACCGCCGGAGGACGACGAGCCGAGCGGGGCGGCGCTAGCCGCCGAGCTGGAGCATCGGCTGCAATTGCTGGAGGCGATGCGGACCGCCGGGGGCCGGCTGATGGCTCGTCCGCGGACCGGCCAGGATGTCTTCTTGCGCGGCGCGCCCGAGGGGCTCGCGGTGATCGCAGTTCCGGTTTATGAGCTCGGCCTCTACGAGCTGCTGCGGGCCTATGGCGAGGGCCGCCGCCGCACCAAAGCTGCGGTGCTGGCGATCGAGCCGGCCGAGTTTCATTCGATGGACGAGGCCTTGAAGCGTCTGGCGCGCTTTCTCGGCCATGTGCCGGATTGGCGCGAGCTGACGAGCTTTCTGCCGGAGGAGCTGCGCGGTGAGATCTTTCTCCGCTCGGCTCTCGCCGCGACCTTCGCCGCGACCCTCGAACTGGCGCGCAGCGGCTGCATCGAGCTCCGCCAGGACCGGGCGTTCGGCCCGATCTATCTGCGCAGCCCTGCCTCGGCCTCAGCCCTTCCATGACCGAGCGGGCGCAGCAATTGCGGCTGATCGAAGCTCTCTTGTTCGCTGCAGCCGAGCCGCTTGGTGAAGACGCTCTGGCGCGGCACCTAGACGAGGCGGCAGATGTCTCCGGGCTACTGCGGCAACTGGCGGAGAGCTACGCGGGCCGCGGCGTCAATCTCGTCCGGCTGGCCGGCGGTTGGGCGTTTCGCACCGCCCCCGACCTTGCGCCGAAGCTGCGCATCGAGCGGCCGGTCGCCCGCAAGCTGTCGCGGGCGGCGGTCGAGACCCTGGCCGTGATCGCCTACCACCAGCCGGTCACCCGCGCGGAAATCGAGGAGATCCGCGGGGTCGCTCTCGGCAAAGGCACGATCGACGCGTTGATGGAGGCCGGCTGGGTCCGTCCCAAGGGCCGGCGCGCCGGGCCCGGCCGCCCGCTCCTCTGGGTCACGACCCCAGGGTTTCTCGTGCATTTCGGCCTGGACAGTCTGAACGAGCTGCCCGGCGTTGACGAGCTGCACGCCGCCGGCCTTCTTGATCTCGCCCCGATGGCCCTCGCCGAAAGCGCGACGGAACTGAATTCACAGGAACAGAGCGGGTGATCGCCCAATTCAGACAATGATGGGCTCCTTCCTGCGCACCCGCTTTCACCGAACCTACGCGTTGCCCACATAAACCCTATCTGACATCATCGCGCCGCTTGCGAATGTTTTTCCTATCGAGCCAGTACGCTTTGGGATGCCGTCGCGATGCTGTTTGACCTCAGCATGACGGAGCTGATGCTGATCGGCGTGGTCGCGCTCGTCGTCATTGGGCCGAAAGATCTGCCGAAAGCGCTGCGCGTAGCCGGGTTCTGGGTCAAGAAGGCCCGTACCTTGTCGCGAGAGTTCCAAAGCAGCGTCGAGCAGATGATCCGCGAAGCCGAGCTCGACGAGATGCGCCAGGAACTCAAAAAGGCGAGCGAGATCGATCTCGATAAGGAATTTCGTAACACCATCGATCCGACCGGAAGCCTTGCCGAGAGCCTGAAGCCGCCGGAATTGCCGAAATTTGCCGACGCGGACTTGCCGGCCGCACCGGCATCCGCGGCCGAAACTGTCGCGGTGCCCGCGACGGAGCCGGGCGAGACCGACACGGCCGATCCCCCGGCGCCTGCAATCGCTCTGCCGGATTCCAGTGGTCGCGATGTCGTACCGCCAAGGCCGTAGGGCAGATCGCCCGGGCGCGCAGAGGCGCCGAATGGATTGCTGGGCCAAGCCCATCAATGACCGGTACCGGGTCCTGGTTAGAGCTTTCTAGGGACCCGCGTTGGACGACGACAGAGAGGCCGAGCTCGAAGAGGGCAGGATGCCGCTCCTCGATCACCTGGTCGAGCTGCGCAACCGGCTGATGTGGTCGATCGGCGCGATCATGGTCGCCTTTCTGATCTGCTATCAGTTCAAAGAGCATATTTACGGGTTTCTCGCCCACCCGCTCGCCGTCATTTTCGAAGGGCAGACCGGCAGGCATCTGATCTACACCGGCCTGACGGAAGCGTTCTTCACCTATGTGAAGGTCTCGTTCTGGGCGGCCCTCTGCCTCGCCTTCCCGATCGTGGCGATGCAGATCTGGAAGTTCGTCGCGCCTGGCCTCTACAAGAACGAGCGGGGAGCCTTCTACCCCTATCTCTTCGCCACGCCGGTGCTGTTTGCGCTGGGCGCATCGCTCGCCTATTTCGTCGTGATTCCGATCGCCTGGCGCTTCTTTGTCGGCTTCGAATCGCCGGGCGGCGACGGCACGCTGCCGATCGTCCTGGAGGCGAAGGTCAACGAATACCTGTCGCTGGTGATGACCCTGCTGTTCGGCTTTGGTGTGGCCTTTCAGCTGCCGGTGCTGCTGACATTGATGGCGCGGGTCGGGCTTGTCACCTCGGCGGGTCTCGCCTCGAAACGCCGCTATGCGATCGTCATCATGTTCGTGGTGGCGGCAGTGCTTACGCCTCCCGATGTGATCAGCCAGACGAGCCTGGCGATACCGTTGATGATCCTCTTCGAGGCTTCGATCATCTCCTGTCGCATGGTGGAGAAGGCGCGCGCCAGGCGTGAGGCCGAGGAGGAGGCCGAGCTCGCCGGTAAGGGCAAGCCAGCCCCGGGCGCCTGATCAGACTCGAGCCGGATGGACGCGCTGCCCTCGGCCCGCTATATGCCGCACTCGTGACTATGCCTTTCCTCTGTCGTCATCGCCGGGCTTGACCCGGCGATCCAGGAGATGCCCGGGACAAGCCCGGGCATGACGGGAGCTGATGCACGATCTTAGATGGACCCGTGAACACCCCGCGGAATTCAAACGCGGCCTTGCACGGCGGGGCCTAGAAGCCGAAGCCGAAGAGATCCTCGAGCTTGATAGGAAGTGGCGCGAGGCGGAGACCCGTGCGCAGGAAGCCCAGGCTGAGCGCAACCGCCTTTCCAGGGCGATCGGGGCGGCCAAGGGCTCAGCGATTTCCGCAAACGTCGAAATCGGAGGTCTCGGTGCAAAGTCAGCCGCCGAGGCTGCGCGGCAGGCGAGTGCCGCCGCCGCGTGCCTGCGTGGACAAATTGACGAGATCCTGGCCGGTCTGCCGAATCTGCCGGCCGAAGAGATACCGGACGGGCCGGATGAGACGGCGAATCGGGTGCTGCGCCATCATGGCGAGCCGCCCCATTTTGATTTTGCCCCGCTGTCGCACGAGGCCGTTGGCGAACAGCTCGGCATGATGGATTTTGCCCGCGCGGGGAAACTCTCCGGCTCGCGCTTCGTCGTGCTCCGTGGTGCCCTCGCCAGGCTCGAACGGGCCTTGGGACAGTTCATGCTCGATCTGCATACGATCGAGTTTGGTTACCTTGAGGTGTCTCCGCCCCTGCTGGTCCGCGACGAAGCCGTCTTCGGGACCAGTCAGCTGCCGAAATTTGCGGAAGATTTATTCCGCACCACCGATGGTTACTGGCTGATCCCGACCGCCGAGGTCTCGCTGACCAATCTCGTCGCGGGTGAAATCCTCGACGAGAGCGCGCTGCCGTTGCGCTACACAGCCTGGACCCCTTGCTTCCGCTCGGAGGCCGGCGCGGCGGGCAAGGACACGCGCGGCATGATCCGCCAGCACCAATTCGAGAAAGTCGAGCTCGTCTCGATCGCGCGACCGGAGGACTCCGCGACTGAGCACGAAAGGATGACCGCCTGCGCCGAGGAGGTGCTGAAGCGCCTCGGCCTCGCCTACCGCGTCGTGCTGCTGTCGACCGGCGATATGGGATTTGCCTCGCAGAAGACTTACGACATCGAGGTCTGGCTGCCGGGGCAGGGGACATACCGCGAGATCTCCAGCTGCTCGAATTGCGGCGCCTTCCAGGCGCAGCGTATGAAGGCGCGCTACCGTCCGGCCGAAGGAAAGGGCACATTGCCCGTGCACACTCTCAACGGCTCTGGCCTCGCGATCGGCCGGACTTTGATCGCGATCCTAGAGAACTTCCAGCGGCACAACGGCACGGTGGCGATCCCCGCGGCGTTGCAGCCCTATATGGGTGCGCAGGAGGTCATCGAGCCTCATGGCTGACGGGCGGATCGAGCTCGGCAAGGCCCGTATCCTCGTCTCGAACGACGACGGCATCGGGTCGCCGGGCGTCAAGCTGCTGCAGGAGATCGCGTGCGACCTTTCGCCCGATGTCTGGGTCGTCGCGCCCGAGCAGGAGCAGAGCGCCGCCAGTCACTCGCTGACGACGCGGCGGCCATTGCGCATGTCCGAGGTGGCGGCGAGATGCTACGCGGTCGATGGCACGCCGACCGATTGCGTAATGCTGGCGATCAAGCATCTTCTCCGCGACCAGCGGCCCGATCTGGTCCTTTCCGGAATCAATGCCGGCGGCAATGTCGGCGAGGATCTGACCTATTCGGGGACGGTTGCGGCCGCGATGGAGGCGACCTTGCTCGACATTCCGGCGATCGCGCTCAGCCAGCATTACCTCGACGGGGAGCCGATACCCTGGCAGACCGCTGCGCGCTTCGCACCCGAGGTGATCCGGCGGTTGACCCAGCTTCCCTGGCCCGAGCACACTCTGATGAACATCAACTTTCCGGCCGCGACCGTCGAAGGTGTTCGGGGCATCGCGGTTACCAGCCAGGGTAAGCGGGCGATCGCGGACAACCTGACGGAGCGCTTCGACCCTCGCGGCCGGCCCTATTATTGGATCGGCCCGGTACGCGAGGACGGCGTCGCCGAGCCCGGTACCGACCTGGCGGCGATCAACAAGAAGCAGGTTTCGGTCACTCCGATCTATCTCAATCTCACCAATATCCCCGTGCTCGCCTCGCTGAAGAGAGTCTTCGGCGCTGATGACCGAGAAGCTCGAGCTCGGCGAGCGCCAGACTGTTCTCGAGATCGGTACCGGCTCGGGGTATCAGACCGCGGTTCTGGCGAGTCTCTGCCGCCGGGTTTTTTCGATCGAGCGGCATCGCGAGCTGTTGCGCAATGCCGAGCGCCGCTTTGAGGAGCTGCGCCTGCGCAATATTGTCTGCCGATTCGGCGACGGCACCAAGGGTTGGCCCGAGCAGGTGCCTTACGACCGGGTAATCGTGACGGCCGCTGCTCCGGAGGTGCCGTCGACCCTCGTTGATGGGCTCGCGCCGGGCGGGGTCTTGGTTGCCCCGGTTGGTGAGGATCACCGCGATCAGCAGCTCGTGCGGATCCGCCGGAATGATGATCGGTTTTCGACCGAGGATCTTGGTCTGGTGCGGTTTGTCCCGCTCGTTGCCGGGCTGCCCCGGCGACCAGCGAACCAGGACTTGACATGATTCTGGCTTATCGCACCAAATAGCGTAGTTGCTGCGCGTCGGGGGGCGTGCGGGGGATGATGAAAAGAGGCAGTGGCGCGCGACGCAGCATCGGGGCTGCGTTAGAGGTTCTCTTGCTCGCTTGTCTACTCGCGGCCTGTGCGCCACGGGTCGACGGACCCGCGCCGGTGGTGAACGGCGGGCCGGCGGAACGAAATCCGCTATCGATGACGGTCCAGCACGGACAGACCTTGTCCGGTATCGCCCGGACCTACCACGTGTCGACGCGGGCTATCGCCGAGGCGAACCAATTGTCGCCGCCTTATCGCATCCAGGCCGGCCGCACGCTAATAATTCCCGGGACCGGCGAGCCTCGCGTTGCTGCGGCGTCCGTGTCCGTCGCCGCGCTCCCCTCGGCAAGGCCGGAGGACACGCTACCGCCCGTGATGAGGCCCGATCTACCGGCCGCTCCCAACCCGGGCGAGGCGACACCGGCCGGTCGCCCTCTCCCGGCCTCGCCCGAAAGACCGTCCGTTGTGGCGGCGCCGGTGTTGCCATCAGTCCCGCCGGCGCCTCCGGTCCCGCCTCCGATCGCCGGACCCGCCCTACCTGCGGCCAAGCCCACGCCCGCCCCACTGGCGCCGACTATGGCTCCCACCCCGCCGGCACCACCTGCGGGTTCCGAACCGCCCGTGGCAACGCCTCCGGCTGGCGGCAATGGCGCCTTTCTCTGGCCGGTTCGGGGCCATGTTCTGGCGAGCTATGGCTCGCGAACCGACGGCACGCACAACGACGGGATCAATATTGCGGCTCCGAAGGGGGCGGCGGTGCAAGCCGCGGATTCGGGTGTCGTCGCCTATACCGGGAACGAGCTGCGCGGCTATGGCAATCTCATTCTCGTCAAGCATGCGAACGGATGGATCTCGGCCTATGCCCATTGCGATCTGATTCTAGTCAAACGCGGCGAAAAGGTCACTCGCGGGCAAGTCATCGCGCGGGTCGGCTCGACAGGCAATGTCAGCGAACCGCAGCTGCATTTCGAGCTTCGCCGCGGCAACCGCGCCGTCGACCCGCGCGAGGTTCTCGCCCCCTTGCCCACTGCGGCAACGAAGGATTCGCGGTCGGGCTGAGAATTCCGTCTCCCGCAGCATTGCCGGTAGCGGCGATCACGCGAGGGGTTTGCCGAGTCGGCCGGCGAGATCCTGGATGAATTGCCAAGCCACGCGGCCTGAGCGCGACCCGCGGGTGATCGACCATTCGCCGGCCTCCGCCTTGAGCTGCTCGGCCGGCATATCGAGCCCGTAACGCTCGGCATAGCCACGCACGATCGCATAGTAGGTGTCTTGGTCGAGGCTGTGGAATCCCAGCCACAGACCAAAGCGATCCGACATCGACACACGCTCCTCGACGGCCTCCGCCGGGTTGATGGCGGTTGAGCGCTCGTTCTCGATCATGTCGCGCGGCATCAGGTGACGGCGGTTCGAAGTCGCGTAGAGCACGACATTTTCCGGCCGCCCCTCGACGCCGCCTTCGAGCACGGCCTTCAATGATTTGTAGCTGGCATCGTGCTGGTCGAAGGACAGGTCGTCGCAGAACAGCACGCAACGCCGCGAGCTCAGCCGCAACAGCGACAACAGCCGCGGCAGGCTCGGAATGTCTTCGCGATGGATCTCGACGAGGGCGAGGGCCCGCGGCCGCTTTTCGTTGACGGCGGCATGTGCGGCCTTGACCAGCGAACTCTTGCCTGTCCCGCGGGCGCCCCACAACAATACGTTGTTTGCCGGGAGCCCGGCGGCGAACCGCTCGGTGTTGTCCAGCAGGATGTCCCGGACCCGGTCGATCCCGCGTAACAGCTCGATCTCGATTCGGTTGACCTGGTGGACCGGGTCGAGCCAGCCGCGGTCGGCGTGCCATACGAAGGCATCACCGGCATCGAGGTCGATGGCGGGTGGCGCAGACGGCGCGAGGCGCTCCAGAGCATCGGCGATGCGGTGAAGCAACGGCAGAAAATCGGGATCGGACGCCATTAGATCGAGGAATCCTGCGGCAGCGGCGAAACCGCGGACGCTATCACAGCCCGCAGAAACGGCGAAATGAGCCACAGCGCCGAGGATTGCTCTTTAACCGGGCATCGCGTACCAATTCGCGTGCCGCCCGGCGGCCACCATATGATGGCAACCAGGAAGGCCGCTCCTTTGGTGATGCGGTGGCGCCCGATTTCGAGGCTCGGTACCAATGTTGATTTCGACGGCCTATGCCCAGGGAACGGGCATATTAGATCAGAACACGCTGATCCAGTTTCTGCCGCTGATCCTGATCTTCGTCGTATTCTATTTTCTGCTGATCCGCCCACAGCAGCGAAAGGCCAAGGATCAGAAGGCGATGCTCGACGCGTTGCGGCGCGGCGACCGGGTTGTGACCGGGGGCGGGATCATCGGAACGGTGGCGCGGGTCGACAATGCGGAGGAGGTCACGGTCGACATCGCCGACGGGGTTCGCGTCCGGGTGCTGCGCGGTACAATCACCAGCGTGCTCGCCAAGCCCGATCCCGCCGCGGTTCGTGAAGCCGCCAAACAGAAAGAGGAAGCTCGCGCGAAAGCCGGACCAAAGGAATGATCGGGGCGGTGATGCCGGTGTCGACGCAAAAACCGGCGTTTTCGTCATGGCCGGGCTCGACCCGGCCATCTGAGGCCTCACGTGGGTCGGTCGTAGAGGTCATTCCACTCGGGATTCTGCGCCAGGATGAGATCGACTTTCCAAGCGCGAGGCCAATGCTTCAGATTCTTCTCATGCTGGATCGCTGCTCGAATGTCCTCGTGGTGCTCGGCCCAGACGAGACGCCTAAGCCGGTATTTTTTGGTGAAGCCATCCACTATACCCTCCCGATGTTCCCAAGCACGCCGAGCGAGGTTGCTAGTAACGCCGACGTAAAGGGTCCCATTCGGGCGGTTCGTTACTATATAGACCCATCCACCCTGCATAACGCGAGTATTGGTGTTTCCGGAAGCGCCTGTAACCGGTGGTTAGATGGCCGGGTCAAGCCCGGCCATGACACCGAGATTAGTAGATCACCGGCCGTTCCGAGCGCGAGAAATTCGTAGAATGCTGTATTTTGCAAATTGGAAAATCGCCCTGATCTGCGCGGTCTGCGCGCTTGGTGTGCTGCTGTCGCTTCCCAACCTGTTCAGCCCATCATTCCTCGCGCGGCTGCCGAGTTGGCTGCCGCACAAGCAGGTGGCGCTCGGTCTCGACTTACGCGGTGGCTCCTATCTGCTGCTCGAGGTCGATGTCGCCGCGGCGCAGCGCGAGCGGCTCAACTCGATCGTCGACAATGTGCGCAACGCTTTGCGCGATGCCAATATCGGATATACCGGGCTCAACGTCGAAGGCGATGCGATCGCCTTCACGATTCGCGAACCCGACCGCATCGAGAATGCGCGCCAGGCGCTACGCAAGATCGATCCCGACCTCACCGTCGACATCGCCCCCGACGGCTCGGGGACGATGCGGTTCAGCACCGTCGCGACCGAGGCGCGGCGCCGGCAAGCGGTCGACCAGTCGATCGAGATCATTCGCCGCCGGATCGACGAGACCGGCACCAAAGAGCCGACGATTCAGCGCGAGGGAGCAGACCGCATCCTCGTCCAGTTGCCGGGGGTCGACAATCCCGAGCACGTCAAGGCGCTGTTGGGCCGGACCGCCAAGCTCACCTTTCAGCTCGTCGATACTACGGTCTCGCTGGAGGACGCGCGCCGCGGCCGGCTGCCGCCCGGCGATGAGATCCTGCCGGCGGAAGAGGGGCGGGGCGCGCGGGTCGGGCCGGCCGCTTATGTTGTGCGCAAGCGGGTGATGGTCGGCGGCGACACTCTGGTCGACGCGCAGCCGACATTTCAGAACAACGAGCCCGTGGTCAGCTTCCGCTTCGACGCCGCCGGCGCCAAACGCTTTAACGACGCGACGCGCGACAATGTCGGCAAGCCTTTTGCGATCGTTCTCGACAACAAGGTGATCAGCGCCCCCGTCATTCGCGAGCCGATCCTCGGCGGCAGCGGTATCATTTCGGGCAGCTTCACGGTCCAATCGGCGAGTGACCTCGCCCTGTTGCTGCGCGCGGGCGCCCTGCCGGCGCCGATCACGATTCTCGAGGAGCGGACGGTCGGCCCGGATCTCGGCGCCGATTCGATCCACGCGGGAGCGATCGCCAGCATCGTCGGAGTGGTGCTGGTCGTTGTCTTCATGTTCATTTTTTACGGGCTGTTCGGCTTATTCGCGGATATCGCGCTGGTGTTCAACCTTTGCTTGATGCTCGGCACCCTCTCGCTGCTCGCAGCCACCCTTACCTTGCCGGGTATCGCCGGCATCGCGCTGACCATGGGCATGGCGGTCGACGCCAACGTCCTGATCTATGAGCGCATCCGCGAAGAGGTGCGTGCCGGCCGAACGGTGCTGTCGGCGCTCGATGCCGGTTTCAAGCGCGCCTTTGGGACGATCCTCGACAGCCACGTGACGACCTTGGTTGCCGGCGCGCTAATGTTCTGGCTCGGCTCCGGCCCGGTGAAAGGGTTTGCCGTGACCCTCAGTATCGGCGTCCTGACGTCGCTCTTCTCGGCGATTTTGGTGACGCGGTTGCTGATCGTTACCTGGTTGCGCGAGAGGAAGCCGAAAGCGATACCGATTTGACCGGGCGCCATCGTAGACCGTCATTGTCGGGCTTGACCTGGTCAAGCCCGGGCATGACGAGGTCCTCAGCTATATGAAGACAAAATGAGACCGCTGATCGTCATTCGGCGCACGCCGAAAATTGACTTCATGGCCTGGCATAAGGTGGGCTTTGCCTTGTCGCTATTGCTGACGGTCTCTTCGATCGTGCTGTTTCTGACGGTCGGGCTCAATTACGGCATCGACTTTATCGGCGGCACCTTGATCGAGGTTCGCGTCACCCCCGGGCCGGCGAACCTCGCCGATATGCGGCAAGAGCTCGACACGCTTCATATCGGGGAGCCCTCACTCCAGGTGTTTGGCCCGCCGACCGATGTTCTGATCCGGTTGCCGCGGCAACCGGGCGGCGACGCTGCGCAGGAGCAGGCGGTCCAGCTGGTGCGCCAGGCGCTCGGCGCGGGGGTCGAGTACCGCCGGGTCGAGGTGGTCGGCCCGAGCGTCGGCAGCGAGCTGATCCGCGCCGGCGTCATCGCTACCGTCCTCGCGCTGTTCGCGATCGCGGCCTACATCTGGTTTCGTTTCGAGTGGCAATTCGGCGTCGGCGGGATGATCTCTACCGTGCACGACGTGATCACCACAGTCGGGCTGTTTGCGCTGTTTCAGCTCGAGTTCAATCTGACGACCCTGGCCGCGATCCTCACGATCGCCGGCTATTCGGTCAACGACACCGTGGTGATCTACGACCGGATCCGCGAGTCGTTGCGCAAATACCCGAGGATGCCGTTTCGCGACCTGATCAACCTCGCCCTCAACGAGACCTTGTCGCGAACGATCCTGACCGTCAGCACGGTCGCTCTGGCCGTTCTCTCGCTGTTGTTCCTCGGCGGGCAGGTGCTGCGAGGTTTCAGCATCGCAATGCTGTGGGGTGTCGTGATCGGCACATATTCGTCGCTCTTCATTGCCGCCCCGATCCTCTATTACGTGCGGCCGAACCGCGCGGCCGTTGCCCGCTCAACCGATACGGCGCAAATCCGCGCGGGCGGCGCCCGGGCGCCTTAACCAAGCGGCAGCTGCGATGGATCTGACGCCCCTCGTCCCTACCGGCCGCCAGGTCATCGAGCGCTACGCCCCGAGCGGCTTTCGTGTCGCGGGTGTCATCTACCATGGCCCGGTCCTGGTGTTTCCCGATCGGACTTTGCCGTGGGACGCCGCGGGCGAGGGAGGTGTCACCTGGGAGAGTTTGGCGCCGGTGATCGCGCATGGCGGTGTCCAAATCCTGTTGCTCGGGCTCGGCCGGGCAATGAGCCCGGTGTCCGTTACCTTGCGCAGCGCTTTGCGAGAGGCCCGGATCGCGCTCGAACCGATGGACACCGGAGCGGCGTGCCGCACCTACAACGTGCTCGCCTCCGAGGGCCGCCACGTTGCAGCAGCGCTGATCCCGCCGGTGTGACCGGCTCCCCTGATCAAGAAATCGTCATCCAAACCTGAGCGCTGATCGGATTGCTCGGTCAGCAACCATTCCGGTTGTTGGGAATTGTTTGCCGTGTACGCACGTTTTGCAAGGGAGACTTTTGAGGGAGTCTATCATGGCTTTTCGCGCACGCGTCTTAGGCACCGCAGTACTCGTCGCGGGCTTGGCAATGGGCCCAGCGGCCCATGCGGAACACTGGCATGGCGGTTGGGGCCATGGCGGGGGTAACTACTACCACCACCGCAACGGCAACGCCGCGGGCGCGGCGATCGTCGGCGGCCTCGTGGGTCTCGGCCTTGGTGCCGCGATCGCGTCGAATGGCGGTTATTATGGCTCGCCGGGTTATTACGCGCCGCCCTACAGCTATTACGGCCCGCCCCCGGCCTACTACTCGCCGGTGCCGCCGCCCGTCTACTACGGCTACTGAGCGCCCGCAAAAAATTTGTTGCTGAAACAGGTGATGAAATGATCCCGTCAAACCGTCTCGCCTCGGTCGCAGTGATAGCGCTCCTATCCCTGCCTGCCGCCGCCCTGGCACAATCATCGCAATCTACCGCGGTCCAAAGTGCTACGCCACCGGCAGCGGCGGCTTCCCCGATGGCTGGCCACCCCGGGCCCGGTAGGAATGCGGAAGAGCGCGTCGAACGCCGCATCAAGGAACTCCACACGCAGCTGCGAATCACTCCGGCCGAGGAGCCGCAATGGAACCAATTCGCCCAGGTGATGCGCGAGAACGCGCGTGACATGGACGAGGCGTTCATGCAGCGCGCTCAGCAGTACCCGACGCTGAACGCCGTGCAGAACATGCAATCCTATGAGCAAATTGCCGAGGACCACGCGAGACGTGTGCAGAAGCTGGTTCCGGCATTTCAGAAGCTCTACGACGCGATGCCAGACCAGCAGAAACAGCTCGCCGATCAGGTGTTCCGCGCCAACGCGGAAAAGCATATGCAGCGCGCCGCGCAATCGCATCGTGGCCGCAACGGGTAAACAGCATAAAACAGGGGCAAAGCCCCGCGGAGTGCGGGGCTTTGCCTATTTCAGAGGCAATTTGCTAAGGTGTTCAGGTCGCAGCGCCTGTATCTGTTACAGCCAGCAAGGCGCGCTCCTTGCATCCCAGTATCGGAGCAAGCGAGCCCGATATGGCGCCCGACCCCCCAAGCGCGTTTTTCGTTCCACCCGGCGTCGGCCACAACCGGGGGCCGCCGCTCGATCCCGGAGCCGAGTGGCGGAAGTTCTGCTGGAAAAAGGCTCACGCGCGGGCCTGGAAGACGCCACCGCGCGAGATTGCACTCGCCCGGTTGGCCCGCGCTCAGACGCTCGGCATGACCTACCGGGAATATACCGCGGTGCTGCTCGATAGGGGTGTGCACCTCTGAACGTTCGACAGCCATCTCGTTGTTATGCCCGGGCTTGATCCGGGCATCCAGCCACGATTTGTTCAACGGCGGCATGGATCGCCGGATCACGCCTCGCGATGACGATCCCTTCTTCGGGCTGTTATGCGGTCGGTTCAGCGAGCCTTCGCCAGGTTCTGGGTGACGAAGTCCCAATTCACCAGATGGTCGAGGAAGGTCTGCACGAAATCCGGCCGGCGGTTCTGGTAATCGAGATAATAGGCATGCTCCCAAACGTCGCATGTGAGCAGCGCCGTCTGGCCTTCGGCCAGCGGATTGACCGCGTTCGGCGTCGCCACGATCTTGAGCTTGCCTCCTTCGGCGACGAGCCAGCCCCAGCCGCTGCCGAACTGGCCGACCGCCGCCGCCTTGAACTGCTCCTTGAACTTGTCGAGACCGCCGCAGTCGCGGTCGATTGCCTGCGCGACCGGGCCGCTCGGCGAGCCGCCGCCATTCGGCTTCATGCAGTTCCAGAAGAAGGTGTGGTTCCACACTTGCGCGGCGTTGTTGAACACTCCCACCTTCGAGCTGTCCTTGTAGCTCGACTTGATCAACTCCTCGAGCGACTGCTGCTCCATCGCGGAGCCCTTGACGAGGTTGTTGAGGTTGGTGACGTAAGCTTGATGATGCCGGCCGTGGTGGAAATCGAAGGTATTCGCCGACATATGCGGCTCGAGCGCGTTTTTCGGGTAAGGCAAGGGCGGCAGTTCGAAAGCCATGGCGACCATCCCGGGTTCTGTGAACGAAGTCCGTTGGAAAACACCGGTTCCGGAGCGACGTTCCGCCAGGGCGGATCGCCTGTCGCCGGTCGCGGCGTTGGTGCGGCGCCACGACCGCGACCGGTTTCAAACGGTGCTGTTCGCACCGGCCGCGCGTCGCGAGGCGCTGTTCGCGCTTTACGCCTTCAACTACGAGATTGCAAGGGTACGCGAGAGCGTCACCGAGCCGATGCTCGGCCAGATCCGACTCCAATGGTGGCGCGAGACCATTGCTGCCGCCTTCGCGAGCGGTCCCGTCCGGAACCACATTGTCGTCGAGCCGCTGACCGCCATAATCCGCGAGCTCGCACTGTCGCGCGCACATTTCGAGCGGCTGATCGATGCCCGCGAAACCGATCTCGATGACGACCCACCGGCGAGCCTCGCCGCCCTGGAAGACTATGCCGAGGCGAGCTCGGCAAGGCTGGTCTATCTCGCCCTCGAGATCCTCGGGGTGCGCGCCGCCGCCGCGGGTGAGGGCGGGTTGCATGTCGGCATTGCCTATTCGCTCGCCGGTTTGCTGCGGGCCATGCCGTTTCAGGCGCGCATTGGTCGCCGGTTCATCCCGGCCGATATCGCTGCCCGGACCGGGCTCGCTGACCAGGATTATCACGCGCTGCGCGGCAACCCCGGGTTGCGGGCCGCAACCGCTGAGCTCGCTGCGGCGGCCTCGCGGCACCTCGACGCGGCCCGTGCCCATCGCGGGATGATCCCGCGTTCAGCACTCCCCGCGCTGTTGCCCGCTGTTGTCGCGCAACGCTCTCTCTCGCGGCTGAAGCGGGCCGGTTATGACCCGTTCGATTCGAGTCTGGCGACGGCCGACGCTCTACAGAGCTGGCGGCTTGCCGCGGTCGCGCTGTTGAACCGGTTCTGACGAGCGCTTCTACCGGCCTTGAAAATCGGGCAGACGGCGTTCCGCCATCGCCTTGACGCCCTCTTTGAAGTCTTCGGTCCGGCGCAGCCAATCCTGCTCGACGAGTTCGCGCTCGGTGGCGGCTTCGATCGCGTCGCATAGTCCGCGGCGCACCGTCTCGCGTGTCGACAAGACGGCGAGCGGCGCTGATTGCGCGATCTCGAGCGCCAGCGCCTGGGCCGCGTTGCGCACTTCGGCGAGCGGCACCAGCACCTCGGCAAGGCCGAGCCGCACCGCTTCGTCACCGGGGATGCGGCGCCCGGTATAGAACATCAGCGCCGCCTGCTGGGCGCCGACCAGCCGCGGCAGGGTCACGGTCAGGCCAAAGCCGGGATGAAAGCCGAGGCGGTTGAAATTGGCGCTGAAGCGTGCCTCCTGGCAGGTGACCCGGAAATCGGCGATCATAGCCAGCCCGAGACCCCCTCCGACCGCCGCGCCATGCACCGCAGCGATGATCGGCTTTCGGGCGCGGAACAGGCGGGTCGCCTCTTTGTAGAGATGGCGGCCGGCGCCGCTGCGGCCTGCTTCCGAGACTGTTCCGGTCTCGAGGCGCTTCGAGAAATCGGCGCCGGCACAGAACGACCTTCCTTCCGCCGCCAACACGATCGCCCGGCATCCCGGGTCGGCATCGAGCCGCTCGAAAGCTTCGCCGATTTCCGCAATCAGCTCGCTGTCGAAGAAATTATGCGGCGGCCGGCGCATCTCGACCGTCGCGACGTAGCCGTCCTGGCTGACACCGATGTCGCTCATTTAGGATCTCCTCAGGGCTTCCGTTTGACGATCAGCGCGTCGACCACGGTGAGGCCCTGTCCTTGCGCATGGACGATGACCGGGTTGAGGTCGATCTCTTCGATTAAATGGGCGTGGTCGGCGGCGAAACGCGACAGAGTCGTCATCAGCTCGGCCAAGGCGGAGCGGTCGGCGAGCACTGCACCGCGGACGCTGTCGAGGATTGCCGCGCCCTTGAGCTCGCCGAGCAATGCCAGCGCCTCCTCCGGGCCGATCGGGACCGGGGCGAAGGCAACATCGCGCAAGACCTCGACATGGATGCCGCCGAGGCCGACCATCAGCATCGGACCGAAGGTCGGGTCGCGGGTAACGCCGAGGATGATCTCGCGGCCGGGTGGCGCCATCGCCTGCACCAGAACGCCGTGAACCGCAGCGTCCGGGTGAGCCGCTTTGGCGCCAGCCAACACCCGCTTGTGGGCGTCACGAACGGCCGCGTCTCCCATCACGTTGAGCGCAACAGCGCCAGCCTCGGTCTTATGTGTGAGGTCGGGTGATTGTACCTTGAGCGCGACAGGGCCGCCGATACGAGCGGCAGACGCTACCGCTTCTTCGGCGCTCGTCACCAGGGCCTCGGGCGGCCGCGGGACGCCGTAGCGCGCGAGCAATGCCTTGGCCTCGGCCTCGGTCAGAACCGGGCCGCCGGCGGCCAACGCGCGGCCGACTTCGTCGCGCACATTCGGCGGGGTGGCCGGCATCGCCCTGGGTTGGCGCAGCCGCGCCTGGAATGTGCCGTAGTCCACCAAGGCGCGGATCGCGCGAGCACAGCTCGGCATCGAGGTATAGCAGGGAACGCCGGCCTCCGCGAAAGTCGCCATCGCCCCCTCGGTCGCGGTCGTGTAGGTACACAGCAGGATCGGCTGCTCAGTGGTGCCCGTGACTTCGGCCAGTTCCTCGGCGCGCGTCTTCGCTGTCGCCTCGTTGGCGAGCGAGCCGATCAGCAGGATCGTGTCGATGCGCTTCGACTCGCGCACGATCTCGACGAGCTTGGCGTAGCCGACCTCGTGGATCGCCTGAGCTGTGCCGTCGACCGGGTTCTGCGCCGAGGCATAGGACGGCAAGAGCGCCATCAAGCGCTGCTGCAATTGCTCTTCGAGCACCGGCAATTCGAGCCCGTGTGCCGATAGGATGTCGGACATCCACACCGCGCTGCCACCTGAGCCGGTGATTACCGCGACGCGGTTTCCCTTCGGCAATTTGCAGAACGCGAATGCGGCGGCGATGTCGAGCATATGGTCGAGGTCTTCGCCCCGCATGATGCCGTGATGGCGGAAGATCGCATCGTCGACTGCACCGGCATATGCCAGGGCGCCGGTATGCGAGGCGGCGGCACGCCGCCCGGCTTCGGAGCGGCCGACTTTGGCGAGGATCAGAGGTTTGCCGGCAGAAGCGGCCTTGTCGGCGACGGCGCGGAAGCGGGCGGGATCGCGGATGCCCTCGAGATAGGCGAGGAATACGTCTGCACCGCCGGTGTCGATCAACCAATCGATATAGTCATGTGCTTCGAGACAGGTCTGGTTGCCGGCGCTGGCCTGATAGGTAAAGCGCAATTGCCGCGGCCGCCCACGGCTCAAGAAGGCGAAGGTCAAGGCGCCGCTCTGGCAACTGACCGCGATCGCCCGGCTCTTGCCACTCAGCGGGAAGAGGCTTTGCTTCGGATCGTGGAACACTGGGCTGAAGGTCGCGACCAGCGGTTTCAGAGGATTGACGATCCCCTCGGAATTGGGTACGCAGACGACGATGCCCGAGCGCTCGATGACTCGGCGTAATGCCTCGTCTCTCGCCTGCGCCGCCTCGCCGCGCTCCTCGGCGAAGCCTGAGCTGATCACGACTGCCGCACGCACGCCTTTGTGACCGCATTCTTCCAAAGTCTGCACGACGTAGGCCGCCGGCACGATGACGACGGCAAGGTCGGGCGCCTCCGGCAATTCGGCGACGGTCGCATAGCTCCTCAGGCCGAATACCTCCGGCTGGCTGCGCGTCACGGGGTAGATACGCCCGGGATAGCCGTGCTCGATCAGGAATTGGGTCGTCCGGCCGCGCAGGGTGTGGGTATCCGCCGAGGCACCAACGATCGCGACGCTGTCCGGGGAGAAGAGCGGTTGCAGATCCGGCATCGGCTCAGCGCAGGCCGAGGCCGCGGGCGATGATGCCGCGCAGGACTTCGCGGGTGCCGCCCTGGATCGTCAGCTTGGGCGCGATCAGGGTGGCGTGGAGCAAAGCCTCTTCGAACCGGTCGTCGTTGCTGTCGGGCAACGCGTCGCCGGTTTGCGGCGCCAAGAGGCGCACCTTGTCCGGCAGAGCTTGCTCGAAATTCGTGCCCAAATCCTTGACCACCGCAGCTTCGACCCCGGGTGTTTTGCCGGCCTGAAGCATGCCGGCGACGGAGAGCGACATGCGGCGCAACGTGGCGAGGTGGGCGACTTCGCGCCCGATCCCTTCGGCGAGACGCTCGCTCGGCTCCTCGCCCGCCACGCGGACCAGCTCGACCAGGCACGAGAAGGTCTCGATCCACCGGTCGGGGCCGCTGCGCTCATAGGCGAGCTCGTCGGTCGCCTGCTTCCAGGCCATGTCGACCTCGCCGATCAGATGGCTGTCGGGCAGAAATGCGTCGTCGAACACGACTTCATTGAAATCATGGTTGCCGGTCAGGTTGATGATCGGTCGGATGGTGATCCCCGGGGTCTTCATGTCGACCAGGAATTGGGTCAACCCGTGCCGACGGTTTTCCTTGGTCGCCGGCGAGGTGCGCAGCAATGCGATCATGTAATCCGATTGGTGCGCGTTGCTGGTCCAGATCTTGCGCCCGTTGACCAGCCACCCGCCATCGGTCTTGGTCGCCCGGGTCGATGCGGCGAATACGTCCGAGCCCGAATTGGGCTCGCTGAGACCGATGCAGAAACACAATTCGCCGCGGGCGATCTGCGGCAGGATCTTCTGCCTGATTTCCTCCTGGCCGTAGCGCAGGATGACCGGCCCGCTCTGCCGGTCCGCGGTCGAATGGGCGCGGGTCGGGGCGCGCGCGGCCAGCATCTCCTCGGTCACGACATAGCGCTCGAGATGCGACCGCTCGTGACCGCCGTATTTCTTGGGCCAGGTCATGCCGATCCAGCCCTTGGCCCCAACCTTGCGGCTGAATTCGCGCGAGAACGACCCCTTGCCGCCGTATGGCGAAAAGGTGCCGGCTTCGGCCTCCTGGCGCAGGAAGGCGCGAACCTCCTGGCGCAATTCCTTGGCTTCGGGCGGCAGCTCGATCGGATCGAGGCGAAAGCTGAAACTCATCGGTATCTCCGTCGGCTGCCGTCACCCCCGCTTGCACGGGGGTGACGAAGAGAGTCCTATCGTCACGATGCTTGGGTGATGAAGGGCCAGAGCTCGTCGGCGCCGCGTTCCGCGACCATCCGCCCAAGGCGTGCGGCCCACACTGCCTCGTTGCCGAACTCCTCGCGCCACGCCCACAGCCGGCGTGTCGCATGATGCAGCGAGTGCTCGTAGGTAAACCCCATCGCGCCGTGCACTTGGTGGGCGATCGCCGCCCCGGTGCCGGCCGCTTCGCCACCGCGCACCTTGGCGATCGCTACCTCGCTGATCGCGATCTCCGGGAGGGAGCAGGCCTCGGCGGCCGCGTCCGCCGCAGCACTCGCGGCCGCCGCTTCGCCCGCCAGCGTCGCTAGGTTGTGCTGGACCGCCTGGAACTTGGCGATCGGGCGCCCGAACTGCGAGCGGTCGAGCGCATACTGGACCGATTGCTCGAGGATCTTTTCGAGCGCGCCAGCCATCTGCTGCAACCGCACGGCCGCGCCGAAACTGACGAGCCGGTCTTGATCGACCGCTGTCGGCCGCACGGCCTCGGGGACGACACCGTCGAACGACACATCATCACGCGGCTCGCCCGCGAGGCTGGTGGATTGGCTGATCGGCAGACCCTCCGCCGCGACTAGCGCCACCGCGGGATCCCCCTCGCGGCGCACGAGGACAGCGATGTGGCTGGCGTTGCGGGCGAACGGCACCCGACGTGCCCGGCCGCTGAGCAAGCCGCCAGCGGTGAGCGCAATGCGGCCATCGGAATGCACCGGAGCGATCGTCAGCGGCCCGCTCGGCACTGCGATCCCGGCCTGCGCGAGCAGCCAACCGGCCATCAGTGTCTCGGCGAGCGGGACGGGCGCGGCAAACCATCCCGCCACGCGCAAGACCGCGAACCCGTCGGCGAGCGCCGCCCCGGCCCCGCCGAGCTCTTCCGGAACCCAGGCGAGCGTCAACCCGGACTCCGCGAGCGCGTCCCACAGCGCCTTGGGCCACTCGCCCTTTTCCGCCTCGTTGACCGTATTGGGGTCGCATAGATCCTGGAATATCCGAGCCGCGGTATCGACGATGATGTTGTCGGTGGTGTCGTTCATATCGCTGTCCGCTCGCGCATCCCCCGCTGCAGCGATCGTAGAGCAGGCGAGCAAGGACGGGAAGACTTCCGCCTCCGGAGCCGGCTCAGCCCTTCGCGGCGTCCAAACCGGCCACCGGAACCACAGCGGAAATCTCGGTACCCTCGATCAGAAACACGCGGCCGTGCGACGCTGCCAGCCTAGCCTTCAATGCGGCCCGGTAGTCGTCGGACCCGTACCATCGCCGGGCCGCATCGGCGTTCGGAAATTCGATAATGAAGATCCGCTCCGGCATCGGACCACCTTCGAGCAGATCGATCTTGCCGCCGCCGGCTACAACGCGCCCGCCAAAACGGGCGATGGTCGCCAGGGCGCTCGGCACATGGGTCTGATAGGCGGCGGGGTCGGTTATGTGGATATCGCCGACGACGTATGTGGGCATCGCACCCTCCGTGGTACTGACCGCGCTCAGAACGGCAGCGCAGTTTGTCGCAAACCGCCACGCCGCCGCAACCGGCCGGACCGAAGAGCACATGAGGGACGACGGGTATTTTGGGTTAATCTTGGGAGAACACCGAGTATTGGGTCGATCATGGCCGCCATCCGCCGTCTCGCCGCCATCCAAGATCCGGGGCGAAAATTGGTAGCGATCCTCCCGGATGATGTGGTCAAGCTCTCGGATCAGCGCGGTTTTTTCGTCGTCGGTCAGGTCAAGTTCCATACCCCTCGATATAGGGCTGTAGGGCGTCATCTGATAGTTGGTTGCCATCCTTATCGTAAAGTGAAAGTTTAACTTCGTCAAAGGTAAGCGAGAGTTTAACTCCATCGTCAGCTACGTTCACATGTCGGTATTCATTATCGACCAAGTTGCGAAGTCGAAAAAAGCGGTTACCGATATCTTCTGTCGCGAATAATGGATACACTTCTATCCTCTCTTCTATAGAAAGGTTAACCGAAAAGTAAACTATAGCAACACTGTCCAAGCGAATCCCATCTTCTGTGATAAACGGTATACCTGATATCATTATCGGTTCCATCGGTTCTGTCACCGTAAAAGTCAGTTTTCCATGGAATGCTTTTCTGTGTTGTTTTACAATCTGCTGAATGAGGTTCTGGGTAACTGCTCACCCGTGATCACGGAGGGATGAGGATAGGGCGGCCGGCGAGGGCGTCACGGAGTGCCTGGAGAGCGGAACGGCCATGCAACCGCCCGGTGGCGATGACGGATAAGGCATCGGCATAGGTACGGGCG
>WNFR01001390.1_pt1 | contig 25538 bp, 24 predicted proteins | sample 5400221 | NCBI WGS metagenome assembly WNFR01 (sample SAMN13153357, study PRJNA577476) | soil metagenome | isolation source: 40 cm soil under Madrone tree | place: USA:California | collected 2016-06-14 | reverse complement strand
ATTTTCTCTTGTGGGAATGCGCCTTTGCGGAATTCGTGTTTCTGCAAAAACGCTGGCCGGACTTCACGGCCGCCGATCTCGAAGCGGCGGTGGAGGAATTTGAGAGGCGCGAGCGCACGCGCGGAGCGTTACCAGATGGATTGCCGGACGCCATCGCCGGGTAACTTGAATCAAGCGGAGTGTTTCTTCAAGGACCGAAGTCTACCCGCGCGGCTCTGCTGGGTTGAACCAAGACTACAAACCCCAGTCAGCCTGGCTAGTAGGGTTGCGTTCTTGTTCGCCTTGGCTTTATCCGCGCCCTTGGCATCGGTCTTGGGCTGGCTCTTCGGTCCAATGATCGAATTGGAGTCCAGCGGGTAAGATTTCCCGTGGATTACCACCGAAGCGAGCGTCACCTTCAGTTCGTTCTTTTTGACCTTGACGATGCGGCAGGTTACTTGGGTGCCTTTGGGAATCACTGTCTTCCCATCTACCTGGATCGGCTCGGTGAGGCTGGCGGCAAAGGTGTCACCGACCTTGTTCTTGTCAGTGGCTAGCGTTTGCCTTGCCGCCGCGCTGATCGCGGTGCCTTTCGGCAAGGTGATCATTGTCGTCGGCTCCGCTGCTTTGGCTACGGCGGCAGGTTTTGGTGCCGCAGGTCTCTTAGCAGTGGTGGCTTTTTCGTTGGTGGCCTTGTTCGAGCAGCCCGCCACAGCTAAGACAGCGGCCGCTGCCAAAGCAAGCCTGAGGTTCCGATGGACTTGAAAATTGAACACTTCACACCTCCAAAGGGGCACCCTTAGGGTGAAAGGGATGAGGTGGCTGGTTGGACCCGTTCCCCGTCTACAATTTGACATCAAAACAGCGGGTACCCTGCTTTCGATAAATCGTACATACTCCGGTAGTTGGAGTCTTTGGGCATTTGTAACAGGCGTTTCCTTCCCAGCACCGGCCTATCGGCCAGTAGCCGAAGTGATCCGGGTTCCGTGATCCGTGGGCGCGTCGAAGAACCGCGCAGAAGAGGAGCTTCCCATTGCAGGTAGGCTTGGGCACTAACTCATAGAGAACAGGCGGTTTGCCGCTACGGGTGTCCTTGGCGCGCATGCCTGACGTTTGGTTCCTCGTAGTCGTCTATACGTCAGGAGCCAGGAATGGGAACTATGGGACTTGCGCTGCCCTGGAAGGCTAGAATCACTTCCACGCCGCGCGAACGGGGGACGCGAGTGGAACCTTCCGAGCACTTTGCCGGCGGCCCCAACCCGGCCGCCATGGATGCCGTGAGTGAGGATGCCGCTCTGGCTGCTGGATGCCGGTCCGGAGACCTGCGCGCCTACGAGCGTCTCTACGCCATGCACGGTGCGCGTATGAAAAACGTGGCGCGGAATGTTCTTGGCAGCGTCATTGACGCTGAGGATGCGGTGCAGGAAACCTTCCTGAAGGTGCAGCGCAGCATCGCTGGCTTCCGGGGCCAATCGAGCTTCGTCACCTGGACGTACCGAATCCTGATTAACACCTGCTACGACGCGCGCCGCAGCCGGTTGCGCAACAGGGAAGTCGCGAACGACGATTCCGAGGAGGCACCGCGCCCCGAGCCTCGCGCGCCAGGAGCGCATCCTTCTCTCCGCATGGCGCTGGAGCGCGCGCTCGCGAAACTTACTCAACACCAGCGCGATGTTTTCCTCTTGTACGAGGTCGAAGGTTTCCGCCATGCGGAGATCGCCGGGATGCTGGAGATGACGGAGACGGCCTCGAAGAACACACTCTTTCAGGCGAAGAAAAATCTTCGACAGATGCTTGAACCGCCCCGCAGCAGCGGCGCGGAAACACGGTGAATGACGATGAATGTTACTTGTAGCGATCGAGAGCGGATTTTTGAAGACGGCACGCCCGTGGAATGGGCGGCGCTAGAAGCGCATGCCGCGTCCTGCCCGCTGTGTGCAGAAGAGGTTCGCGCCTGGAAGTCGCTGAGCGTCGCGGCGGAAGAGCTGCGCGACTACTCAGACAGCCCTTTATTGTGGCCGCGGATTGAGCGCACCCTCGCTGAAGAGGCGGAGCGAAAGGCACAGCGCGGCGAAAGGTGGAGCTGGTTTTCGCGCTTGCCGAAATTTTCGCTGGGATGGCAAACCGCCCTGGCCGGAGCCTTTGCTCTGCTGCTGGCGATTTCGGGGGGCTGGATTCATATCCACAATCCTGTGGCCCCAGTGGACTACGACAAGTCGCTCTTGAGGAGCAGCACTCTGAAGCAAGTGGAAAGCGCGGAAACGGCATACGAGCGGGCGATCGACAAACTTGCCGCGGAGGCCAAGCCGCAACTCGAAAACCCCGCGACGCCGCTGCTCGCCAACTATCACGAGAAATTGCTGGTGCTGGATAGCGCTATCGCGGATCTGCGGGCGCAAGCCGGATTGAATCCATCAAACGCGCAACTGCGTTACCAGTTGCTTGCCGTGTATCAGGAAAAGCAGCGCACGCTGGAGGAAATTTTGGAGGCTAGACAACGATGAATTGCACCGAAGTCCAAGTTTGGAAAGCATTGCTGCGCGCCGCGGCAATCGCGGGATTGCTCTCGCTGGTGGGGGCCGAAAGACCCGCACGAGCGGGGAACTCCGCGCAGGAACAAGTGACGAAGGAATTTCAGAAGAGCGTGACACTGGGCGGGGGGCAATCGGTTCATGTCGAGCACAAGTTTGGCGAGGTCCGCCTCCATGGCGAAGCTGGCAGGGAGGTGAAGATTTCGGCGACGATTCGCGCGCAAGCCAGCTCGCACGACGAGGCGGAATCCTTCGCGCAAAAAATCAAGATCGAAGTTCAGCAGACTGGCGAAGGAGTACGCATCAAGACCATCTATCCCGAGGAAGAGAAGAGTTGGTTTCGCAACAGCAAGCACTCTTCATGGTCCGTGAGCTATGACATTGGGATGCCGTCCGATGCGCCAATCACAGTGCGAAACAGTTTCGGTGGCGTCGAAGTAACAGGGGTTCATGGAGCCGCGGATGTCGAGAACGGATACGGTACGCTCATCGTCCGAGACGCCGGAGCCGGCCGTTGGATCAACGCGTTCGGAAGCATTGAACTGACGGGGGCCGCGGGAAATGCGTCCGTGAGCGACAACAACGGATCCGTGCAAGTGTCGGACATAAAGGGCACTCTCGAGGTACGAAATCGTTTCGGCAGCATCACTACGAGAAATATTCAGGGCGCGGTGACTATCACCGGAGGAAACGGCGCGGTCACATTGACCGATGCCGCCGCCTCCGCGAACATCACGACTTCCTTCGGCAACGCGGAGGCGCGCAACATTCGCGGCGACCTCCTGGTCCGCGACAACAACGGCAACGTGGAATTTTCCAATATTGGCGGCGGGGCCGACATCACCAACAGTTTTGGCAACGTGACTTTTTCCGACGTACGCGGCCGAGTGAATTGCACGACGAACAATGGGCGAGTCAAGGGCAGCTCGGTGACGGGAGGGTCTGTGACCATTCGCGACTCCTTCGGCAACATCGAGCTGGACACCATCAGCGGGGCTCTGGACGCGGAGACTTCCAACGGTAAAGTGCTCGTGCGAGATGCGCGCGGGAGTGTCACGCTGAAGTCTTCCTTTGGCGCCATTGAAGCTACGAACATTCCGAAGGGGATTCGCGCCATCACTGGGAACGGGGCAATTACACTCACGGACATAGGCGGAGATGCGTTTGCCAAGACCAGTTTCGGAAGTGTCTTGGTGGAACGAATCAACGGAAATCTGACAGTGGAGAACACCAACGGTTCGGTCACTGCAAGGAGCGTAAAGGGTGACGCAGGCGTGAAGACATCATTCGCCGGGGTCACGCTGGAATCGATCGGCGGGCGCATCGCGGTGGACAATCAGAACGGGGCAATCTCGGTGACGGCCATGCGGCCGGCCAGCGGCTGCCGCGACATATCGCTGAAGACCTCGTTCTCCTCCATCCGCGTGCGCGTTCCGGAGGGTGTGGGCTACAACGTCACTGCAAGGACGTCTTTCGGCCGGATTTCCTCCGAAATACCGGTTACTTCGACGGGCAGCATCGGTGGCGACACGCTGAACGGCACCATCGGCTCAGGAGGCTGCCAGCTGCAGCTCACGGATTCTAACGGAAGCATCGAGATCGCGAAAGCTCCCTGATTGTGCATGCCATTATTTCGTGGCTCGCCTGGCGCGATCCATCGCGAACGCTTTCTTCAGGACGCGGGTCGCCGTTTCGGTGAGATGAAATCGGGGGAGTTCCTCTTCGCGCGCGAAGGCGACATCGGTTACATCGCTTCCGGCCCGGGGCTCACCAGCGAGGCGTTCGCAAAGATAATCCACAATCACGAAGTGAAATCGAGGCCTTAGTATCGCTTCCGCGCCGGTTGGCCCATCTTCCAGGAAAATCCGGTCGAACACTTCGATCATGTCGAGAACGCGAACTTCGATTCCCGTTTCTTCGAGCAACTCGCGAGCCACGCCCTTTCCCAGACTTTCACCCAGTTCCAGTGTCCCGCCCGGGATTGACCATTCACCAAGCAACGGCTCGCTGCCGCGCCGGATCAGCAGCGCGCGGCCCCGGTCAATAATCACGCCGCCGACGCCAACTACCGGCCGTTCGGGGTATTCTCTGGGAGAGGTCATTGAAGTGGTCCTTCCAGCTGTGATGCGATGACGCTCAAAGCAGTGCTACCATGCACGGGAGTTGACTTCGTATGCCGCGGTATATAATACGCTGCACGGTGGCGGGCGCGGTCCTCGCACCCCCCACTTTGCAAACGACTGTACGGAGGGTGGAGCCGTGATCCGTTGCCCTGAATGTTCCGCCGAAATCGATGTCGATGAAGACGAAGTCGAAGAAGGCGAGATTCTGAGCTGTCCCGAGTGCGAATCCGAACTCGAGGTCTCGCAGACGCATCCCGTCCACCTGAATCTCATCGCCGATGACATGGACGAAGAGGACGACGAGGACGAAGAAGACAAGCCGGGAGAAAATGGCGACCTCATTGATGATGACGATGATGAGGAAGACGAGGAAGAAGGCGAGGAGTAACCGGCGCGTCACCCGGCGCCTGGCATCTTACTGTTCACGTGCCGCCATCTAAGCTAGCAAGGAGCAATAGAATGCACCGCCCGCAGTGGATTGCGATTCTCTGCACGGCAGCGCTTATGGCCTCCTGCAGTAATGCATTTGGGTCGGTTCAGGAACCTGTGCCTTCGCCGCCCACTGCCACGCCTGCTCAGCAGACTCCTGCCGCCACGCCGAGCAAACCGGGCAAACAAAAATACAGCCACGCAAATGATTTTCTGATTCACGGGACTGTCTTCACCGACAAGGCGCTCTCTTTCCCGGGCGTACAGCTTCGCATCCGGAAGGCCGGCGAGAAGAAATTCCGATGGGAGAGCCACACGAATTCGCGCGGCGAATTTGCAGTCCGCGTGCCTCAGGGCTCAGAGTATGTAATGGTGGTCCGCGCAAAGGGTTTCGCGGAACAGACGCGCACAATCGATGCAAAAACCGGCGCGAACGAGGGAAGCGCAGTGTTTCGAATGCAGCCAACTGCTGGAGGCAAGGGATGAACATGCAGCAACGCATTTGCGGGCTGGCAATGATTCTTGCAGTCTTCGCGGCTGTTGGTGCGGCTCAGGACAAAAAGCATGAGGCCCAGCTCCGCACGGTCCGGGGCGTGGTGGCGGATAAGTCCGACAGCCCCGTTTCCGGCAGCGTTGTTTTTCTGAAGAACGTGCGGACCAATTCCGTCCGCAGCAGTTACACCGATGACACCGGCAGCTACCGCTTCAGCGGTCTGGATCCGAATGCCGATTATGAATTGCACGCGGAAAAGGAAGGCGCCAAGTCGTCTACCCGCACGGTCTCCAGCTTCGACAGTCGCAAGGACATCGTCCTGAATCTTAAAATCGACAAGAAAAAGAGCTAATTCTAAATTCCAGCCGGCGGGAGAGCTACGCTCGTGAGCTGTCCGCAACGCTGTTTGTCGCCGAAACCGATTCGTGGCTGAATCCATGCTCATGCCTGATAAGAGGGATAAAACCCTTTCTTCACGAAGCGAATCCAATTTGGGATCCAGCATTGTGGAAACGTCGCCGTCTCTTTGTTGCTAAAAAGCAAGTCTCCGGTTAGACAATTAGAGTTGTCTATGGTCAGACAGATTGGGATGGCGGGTCCCACAAGAGGCCAAAAACTCAGGTTGGCGACTGCCGGCGTTTTTGATTGGGGCTCCTATCCGTTCAACGGCATCCTTGCTGGAATTGAACAAGCGAAGAATGAACCAAAATCCTGGGGACAGGGATGGGACGCCTACGCAAAACGCTATGGCACATCCTTTGCCGACAACAGCATAAGCACGGTGATGACGACGGCGATTTTTGCGACCTTGCTGCATGAAGACCCGCGCTACTACCAGTTGGGAAGAGGGCGCTTTGAGCATCGCGCCTATCAGGCGATCAACCGGCTGTTTGTTACTCGAACGGATTCAGGCCACGGCTGTTTCAATTTCTCGGAAACGATGGGGAATGCCACGGCTGCGGCACTCTCCAATATCTACCATGCACCGGAGGATCGTATGGCTTCGCGAAACGCCAGTGCTTTTGCCCTTCTTTTTCTGTATGACGGTATGAACAACGAATTGAAGGAATTCTGGCCGGATATCCGCCGCAAGATGTTTCATAAGGACACGCCGTAGTTTCACCTTGAGCTACTGCAGCAAGGACTCCTGTGCAGTGGCGCACTTGTGGGTGATTTGGACACAACGGAAGAAAAATCGCGCCACAGCCGGAAGGCGTTTGGCGTCGAATATCAGTTGAGGGTGGAAAACTTGTCTTCGCCGCAAAACGTGCTGTTCATCTTTGGAGACTGACCGCAATCACAATGAAAACGGCACGAAGAATTGTATTCCACGCTTGCAGCACGATTTCTATCGCGCTGATTCTGCTCGCTCATCCGATTCGCGCCCGGCAGACACAGGGAACGAATTCAAATGATGGCAAGGCCTCTGTAACCGGCAGGATCACGACGGTCTCGGGGGACGGAGCTACCAACGTCCTTCCTGGGACGACTGTCAAGCTCATAGGCCCGCCCGTGGGACTAGCGCCACAATCGACGGTTACGGACGCGGAAGGCCGCTACGAGTTCACTCACGTTGCCGCCGGCGCCTACACACTGGAAGCGAGTGCCGATGGCTTTAAGACCTGGTCGACGACGATTACCCTTGGAGCGGAACAGGCGCTTGTCAAAGATGTCGTCCTGCAAATCAGTTCCGTCAATCAGCAAGTGGAAGTTCAAGGAGAGGCCGCCGAAATTGCCACACAGAATGTGGCGATAACCGCGACAGTCAACACCGAGCAATTGGAGAGCCTGCCCCTACCGACTCAGAAGTTTACAGAGGCTTTGTCCTTGATTCCCGGTGTCGTTCGGACTGCCACAGGCAAGCTGACGTTCAAGGGCCAGGCGGAGAGCCAGGGGATGCTCGTGGTTGACTCAGCGGAAAACGTGGATCCCGTCTCGGGAAGCTTTTCGATTCCCATTCCAGTCGACATCATACAATCCATGACCGTTTACAGTTTGCCTGAAAGCTCCGAGTACGGAGGTTTCACGGGAGGCCTGACGATCATTGAAACGAAGCCTCCCTCCGGCACTTGGGAATACAAGCTGCGGGATTTCATCCCGGCGTTCCGTGGGAAAAACGGCAGCCTCGTGGGACTCGCCAATTGGACGCCTCGATTTGAGTTCGGCGGCCCGCTCATCAAGAACAAAGTGAATTTCACCGAAGAGGTTACGTACGAACTGAGAAGACAGCCAATCCGCGGGTTATCGTTTCCTGTAAATGAGGTCAAGACGCGGAGTGTCACCTCCCTTACGAACGTTCAAATCATACTCTCTCCCCGGCACGTGCTGAACTTCCATGTCAATACTTTCCCAATGGAACTCGAGTTTGCCAATATCAATGCGCTGATACCGCAAACCGCGTCCACGAACTATGGCCGGAGCGGGGTTTCCGGCGGTTTCTCCGATTCCTATCAGTTCGAGTCAGGAGCCGTGCTGAACACCATGGTTCGGTACACCCGCTTCGAGAGTAACGCCCGCGGACAGGGAGCCGCCGACATGGAGGTTTCTCCTGAAGGATGGGGCGGCAACTACTTCAACAGTTGGAACCGTAAGGCAAACCAGCTGGAGGTCCTGCCGGCGTATCAGCTCTCTGGGAAGTCCTGGCACGGCGCCCATGAAGTGAGATTTGGGGCGGATATCCTATATCGCAGCTACGACGGTACGAGCATATCCCATCCAATCCAGATTTTGGCGCAGGATGGCTCGGTTGCCGAACGGATCGACTTTCAAGGGGCTGGCCTGCTGAGTGCAACAGACACGGAGATCGCGGAATTTATCCAGGACCGCTGGACTCTGAACAGCCACTTGACGCTCAACTATGGTGCGCGTTTGTCCACGCAAACCATTGGCCGCAGTGCCGCGTTCGCACCGCGCGTCGGTGGAGCTTATTCGCTGAATGGGGGGAACACAGTAATTCGTGCCGGCGCTGCGGAGGTCTACGGGCATGTGCCTTTGCTGGCGGCTGATTTCACTAGCAATCAGGAGCGTGTGCTCAGTTTCTTCGATTCTACCGGGGCACTAATAGGCCAGCCCGTAGTTCTAGTAAACACCTATCTGATTTCAGGCGCGCCCCCGGCCGTGCCTGGTGCGCCGCGGGACCCTGGATCGAGCCCTCGAACATTCAGTTGGAACGTCGTGCTTGAACACCAATTCCGCAAGAATCTTAATCTACGGGCTAGCTATGTCAACAGCCACACCGTGGGACTTTTTCTTCTGGATCAATTGGTTGACACGGCGAGTGGGAGCGGGTTGCTGGCCATAAGGAACGCGGGAGTTGCAAATTATCGGCAGGCCGATATCACCGCGCACTATCGCTTTGGCAACCACGCGGATATGAGCCTGTCCTACACTTGGAGCCGGGGGCGTGGTGACCTCAACCCGCTCGCGGACACACTTGTCCCTTTCCAGATTCCGGTGATCCGCCCGAATACTAGCGGCATCCTGTCTTCCGACGTTCCTCATCGCGTTGTAGCTTCGGGATTCTTCGGGCTTCCCTGGAAGATGGTGATCAGTCCAGTGGCCGACGTGCACACGGGATTGCCGTATTCAAATGTGGACGTTCTGCAGAACTACGCCGGTGTTCCCGATAGCCAGCGTTTCCCGATTTATTTCTCGCTTGATGTAAGACTTTACCGCGAATTCGGCTTTCACATCCCGCACACTGAGCGTTCCAAGAGACATAAGGTTCGACTCGGCGTGTATTCGACCGACATCACGAATCGCCAAAACCCGCACGATGTATTCAACAACATTACGTCGCCCTTTTTCGGCCAGTTTGCGGGCTTCCAGAGACGCTACACCGGGCTCGTATTAGATTGGGTTCAGTAGAGAGGGCCGCGGGTTTACCGTGGTTGTAGCTCGGGCTGCCTTCGACGGACAACGCCCTAGTACAGTGCAGGCGCCAAGACCTGTATTGCCCGAGGCACCAGCTCGATTTCCACCGGCGTTGATCCGAGGATCTCGCCGTCTCCATGGAACGTGCTGGGCTTCCTGGTTGTTAGCCGCACTTTGCTTACTTGCCAGCGTTTCACGCGGGAAGTCCGGAGTTCACCGCTTACCATCAAGCGTGGGAGTAGCCGCAATACTTCGAACGCGCCGATAGCTTCGATCAGGACAACGTGCAGCAACCCGTCGTCAAGGGTCGCCCCGGGGGCAAGTCTCAATCCCGCACCATAGGTCGGGGAATTCAGCACCGCTGCGAGCAACACTCTAGCCTGGTAGGGAATGAGATCGCTCTCCGGGAAATCAACACGGACTTGGAGAGGCACGAATCCCACCAGCGCTCGCAGCGCCGACGCGATATAGCGCCATCGACCGGGGAACCGCCGGTACCGGCCACTCGCGAAGCGCGCCGCCTTTGCGTCAAGTCCAATACCTCCTCCACCAACATACAAGCGCGTCCGCCCCTCGGCCGTGCGTACTCTCACAAGATCCACAAAACGGGGAGTACCCTGGAGGACAGCTTCCGCTGATTTCATGGGGTCGTCCGGCAATCCGAGCGCGGAGGCAAAATCATTTCCACCTCCCACGGGAAGAACGCCCAAGAGCACCTTAGCCCCGAAGGCCGCATTCGCCAGCGTCTGAAAGGTTCCGTCGCCTCCCATGGCCATTAATACAGTGCGTTTTTGGGATATGGCATCTTGCACGGACAGCTCAAGTTCTGCGGCGCTGTCGGTGCGTACAAATTGCACATGAACTTGAAACGATTCAAACAATTGTTGGATCTGTGGAAGACGAAGGCCTGCGCGGCCTCCGCCGGCCGTGGAGTTGAAGAATACGGTGACCGCAGATTCACGCAGGATGCTGGGAGTCTCTGCGTCATCGTTCATTCATCAGATCCTCAGCTCAGCCACAAGGAAGTAAGACGCTTCTCAAAGAACGGTTTCACGGCCTGAACGACCATTTTATCCGTCGGGACCCGAATTGAGCAGATTGGTGCCGGCGGGGGGAATCGAACCCACGGCCTAGGGATTATGAGACCCTCGCTCTACCACTGAGCTACGCCGGCAAAAGTCAGCTCTTCATGCTACGGATTCAACTGCGAATGTGTCAAGACGTTGTCCCCGACGACTTCTCGTGGGATTCTAGCGAACAGTCTTGTTTGAGCCCGCACAAAGAACTGGACAGAGCGAAAAAGACGTCTTGAAAGGAGCAAACCTGGTCCTATAAATTATAGTACTACGGTACCGTTGACCGGTACAGTCCTGAAACCTATTCTCCTGGTGTTCGGGCACTGCCCCACCTACCAGGTAGGCGAAAGCTTATCGAAACCGTGGGAAGGGGCAGTGTGTATTGATTCGGAACAGGCTAATTGCCTGAGCTGCTTGACATTGATGTGTTGAAAGATATACTGCCTCTGGGTTGTTTCTCACCTCGGAGGCACAATGTCACGCAAACTCACGGTTGTATTCCTGGCCATGCTCATTTTGGTCGGGGCAATGAGCCTGAAGACGGTGGTCGTCACTCATGGTGATGGTTCCATCGTCATGGCGAACAGTGGTGGTCCTGTACCACCTACGCCATGGAAGAACTCCGGTGGTCCCGTGCCGCCTACGCCGTGGAAGAATAGCGGTGGTCCGGTTCCGCCAACGCCCTGGAAGTAACTAACCCTGAGGGGGGCATATCCCCTTAGAATAGTGGTTACCAAACCCGGGCGAGCTGAAGCTGAGGTTCTCATGCCTGGTTTGGTTATTAACATATTGGATCTACTGACCGCGCTCCTTCAGGCCAGCATAGTAGTGGTGTCTATTGCGAAAGGCTACAGTCGCCGCTATCTGACAATTAATCTCTATCTGGCCGCTTCTACAATCGTTCTATTCTCCCGCTATTACATCCTCTCGCAACATGGCCTTCTTTCGGCTGAATACATTTATTTCTATTACTACTCTGATGCGCTACTGACGATTGGGCTTTATTTCACGTTAATGGGCCTTTACGCCACTGTGTTTGAGGAGATGAAGGCCGCTCAGTATCTTCGAGTCTTTACAATTCTGTTGCTCATAGGGACAGCGGCTTTCACGTGTGCTGTCGTCCAACAATCGGGCCCCCGCATGATTACGCGTTACGTGGTCGAGATGTCGCAGAACCTGTATTTCGTAGGTGTCGTCCTGACCTACGTGCTTTGGGGTGCAATCCTGAAGCTGCGCGAAACGCGTACCCGTGTGATCCAGCTTGTTCTCTCCCTAGGCGTCTATTTCAGTGCATTCGCGGGGAACTACGCTCTCCGCAACCTCTACCCGCAAATGCATGTTGTTTGGGAGTTCGTGCCGCCCGTTCTTGGCTGTTTGTTGCCACTGTCGTGGGCCCGTGCTTTTTGGAGCGTATCCGAAGAAGCTCGCCTTGCGCCCTCGCGCCTCATGGCGGTGCCGCGATGATGGCCGGAATCATTCTTGCTTGCTCCATTGTCTTGTTGCTGCAGTTCTTCGTGTCCTACTGCCGCTCGCTCATTGCGGTGTCCTCAAAGCAGGTTCTCTCGCCTGAGGTAAAGGACGTTACGGGTATCCAGAGAACCGCTTCCGGAGATGACTTCAAGCGCGTTATGCAGCTTCTGCAGCTCTGTCCGGAGCGCCCAGAAGACAAAAACAGCGTCCAGGCGATCGGCGCTTATTTCAACCTCCTGAGTTTCCTGCGCTCGACCCTTGCGCGGATTGTCCCCTCGATGAGGGCGTGGGCGGAATCGGAACGCGGCCACTGCGCCTACTTTGCCGCAGTTGCCCTGGAGCGGCGCATCTCTTTCAGCCGGGACATGCTGGCGCAGCAAATGGACGCCTGAATTTCGTTCTCCTGTTTCCCGCTGCTAGCCTACTATCTCTTTGGTCATAGCCCCCCTTTCCCTTCTTTCCTTGACATCCAAGCGTATGTTAGTCTTGCAAAGTTCCCTCCTCACCGGAGTGGAAGCGTCCGCAGCGCAAAACTAACCGGTGACTAAAACATGCTCGCAGTGTGGCGCGGTACTGCCGTCAAGCGCACACGCCTGTAATTTTTGTGACTCATCCTTTTCGGTCGGTCCTTCTATCTGGGAAGACATCCCGGATATTTCTGCAAGAGAGAATCTCGCAAACGTTGGTCCGGCCGGGCAAGACTCGGCGTGGCGGGGCGAACTCTCGGAGCGGCTCAAGGCTTACCGCATGCGGCGTCGAAAGCTGCCGCGGAACGCGGCGCAGTCTCAGTTTACTTTCGATGACCCTTCGGCTAAGGAGCCGTCTGCTTCTGTCGTGGTTGCTGAACCTCCGGCATCCGTCGAAGAGAATTTTTCCTTTACCATCGCCATTGGCCGCCCTTCAAAGAAAGCGGTCCTCGAAGAATCGCGAATGGAGATTGATGTTTCTCTGCCACCAGATTCAGAGACGGGCCCGCAAGCACGGGTCGCAGAAGACAAGAGAAAATGTCTGCCCGGGCTTCATCCCGTGGCCTCCATGGACGATCGACGTCTCGCGGCGCTGATTGATTCTTGCTGCCTGCTGTTTGCTTATGGCGGATTCCTGATGCTTTTTGGCTCACTGGGCGGCCAATTCACACTTAGCAAACTGAACGCGGCCGTTTACGCCTCGACCTTTGCCATCGTGTACCTGCAATACTTCGCCCTGTTCACCATCTTCGGCGGCACAACTCCGGGCATGATGATGCGAAGCTTGGAGGTCGTCAGCTTTTCCGGCGAACCGCCCACGCCCAGGCAAATGCTTCTGCGCAGCGCGGGTTACATTCTTTCCGCAGGAACTTTTTTTCTGGGCTTCTTTTGGGCCATTTGGGACGAAGATGAACTCACGTGGCACGACCGGCTCTCGCGCACTCATCTGAGCGCGGCGCAGACTTTTGCCGATATTGAAAGCTCAAGCGCGGCGCACGGCCGGTAGTTTTTTTCTGCAATTCTCGCGCACCCTATTTGCCCCGCCGTGCGCTACATTGCGCGGCACTCTCTCGCGATGCGGACTATTGCCCGCAGGCTGCGTTCCACATCCATCTCTGTTGTGGCCCAGGAAGACACGCTGATCCGCATCGCGGTCTTTCCCTGCCAAACTGTTCCCCCGCACCAGCAGGTTCCGTCCTCCTGGACGCGCCGGATCACTTCGCGGGTTACTTCGGGGACGCCAAAGGACACCAACACCTGGTTGATCACGACATCGTTCAGCACTTCGAAGCCGCCTTCTCGCAGCCCTTGGGCAAACTGTTGCGCGTGAGCGCATGTCCGCTCGATCAGCGCGCACAACCCTGACCTCCCGAGTGATTTCAGAGCCGCCCACAACTCCATGCCCCGCGCGCGCCTCGACGATTCTGGAGTGTGATGCATAGGCTCGCGGCGCGAACCTGGTTCCAAATAGGAGGCCGTAATGCCCATCGACGTGCGCAGCGCAGGGCCATCTTTGACGATGGCCAGGCCACTGTCGTAGCCGACATTGGGCCACTTATGCGCGTCAGTGGCCCACGAATCGGCTTGATCGAATCCTCGGGTCAAATGCTCGTACTTGGGCGAGATCCGAGCCCACAAGCCAAACGCGCCATCCACATGCACCCAGGCGCCGTGTTCCCTTGCCGCTTCGCAAATTTCCCCTGCGGGATCGAACGCTCCCGTATTCACGTTCCCTGCCTGAATGCACACAATTGTCTGCTCCGACAGGCGCGGCAACTTATCGGCTCGCATTCGTCCCTGGCCTTCTGTTTCCACGGTGGTTACGCGTTTCCTGCCAAATCCCGCAAGGCTCAGCGCCTTCAAGACTGACGCATGCGCTTCCGCGCCAACGACCACCTCGATGGGCGGAGCCCCAAACATCCCGTCAGCAGTGACATCCCATCCCACGCGGGCTAGAAGAGCGTGACGCGCCGAAACAAGTGCCGTGAAATTCGCCATAGTGGCACTGGTAACCAGACCGCCCGCACATTCCCGTGGTAGCCCCAGCGCTTCACAAACCCAGCGAAGAACTACTTCCTCCAATTCCGCCGCGATGGGAGACATCACGCGCAATGCTGCATTCTGGTTCCACGTCGCCGCCAACCAATTTGCGGCCAGGGCTGCCGGAACCATTCCGCCGTTCACGAAACCGAAGTAACGCCCTCCAGTGGTAGCCATCGTTGCCGGGGAGCCAATGTGGTCGAGTCTCGCGATTACGGCGCTTGGATCGCTCGGCGACCAGGGAAAGGGTTCATGAAGATCGGCGAGTGCGGCAACAGCGGCTTCAGAAGGAGCCACTCTTCGTTCAGAGATTTCTCGCACATACCTTTGCGCATTGTCTACAGCCAGTTTCATGGCGTCGTCGATCAGCGATTGCCGCCCGCTTCCTGTGTCAGTGGCCATTTGGCTCTTCCTTTCCATTCCGCCCGCACCTCTTCGCACTCGAAGACACCCCCGGGCGACAAGCGCTCTCTCGCTCACAGGATAAGTTATTCAGTTTTCGATGGAATGAAAGAGCCTAATTGTCCGCTTTTTTCTTTGTGACGGCCTCGTCGGAAGCGATCTTGCCGTCGCGAATGAAGATGATGCGGTGCGCATGCTGCGCGATGTCGTGCTCGTGGGTTACGAGAATAATGGTATTTCCCTGTTTGTACAGGTTTTCGAAGAGCGCCATGATCTCTTCACCCGTTTTCGAATCGAGGTTGCCGGTGGGTTCGTCCGCCAGGACAATCGAAGGGGAATTCACCAAAGCTCGCGCAACCGCGACGCGCTGCCTCTGGCCGCCGGAAAGCTCATTCGGCCTGTGGTTCATCCGATCCATCAAGTCCACGCGCTCGAGCGCCTTCTTTGCCTTCTCGATGCGCTCTTCCGCGGGCGTGCCGTTATAGATCAGGGGCAATTCGACGTTGTGGAGCGCCGTCGCGCGTGGCAGGAGATTGAATGTCTGAAACACGAAGCCAATCTCTTTGTTTCGGATGTAAGCGAGCTCATCGTCATCCAGGTCGCTCACCAACCGCCCCGCCAGCCAATATTTGCCTGAACTTGGCGAATCCAGACAACCTATCAGATTCATCAATGTAGATTTACCGGACCCGGACGGTCCCATAATGGCCACGTATTCGCCTTTGCGAATCTCCACGTCCACCCCACGCAAGGCGTGCACCTGCTCCGCGCCCATTTCATAGACCTTGGCCAGCGCTTCGGTCTTGATTACTACGCCGGAGCTGACCAGGTCTTCCCGGAACGAATCTGCGGCTGGTGTCTCGACAGGCATGCGAATCTCCCTGGTCCTCGGCAGCGCGTCAGCTCTGCTGATCGTCCTGCTTTTTGGGTGCGCTGTTGTCCACTTTCACTTGAGACTCCGGCTTCAGCGTGCGCAAGGCTTTGTAGCTGCCGACCACAATCTCGTCACCAGCTTTCAACCCCTTGGTGATCTCAATGTCAGTCACGCCGGCAATGCCGGTCTCGACGGGCAGAAACACTGCCTTTTTTCCGTTGACCACAAATACGCCCTGCACTTCATCCTTCTTGGGATCGTTCGGCGCTGGAGGAGGCGGCGCTGCCAGCGTCACATTGGAACTGCCCTGCTTCTTTGCATTCTTGGCTGCTTCTTCCAAATCCTTGCGCGTTCGCACGGCTAGCGCTTGGATTGGAATGGCGACAACGTTTTTCCGCTCCGCCGTCTTGATCTTAGCTGTCGTGGATAGGCCGGGCCGCAGATTCTCCGGCGGATTCGCCAGCGTTACGACGACCTTGAAGTCCTTCGCTTCCTGGGTGCTTGTTGTCGTCTGCGTGGTCGTGAGTCCGGAACTCCGCAGCACGGCCTGCGATCCAATCTCCGTCACTTTGCCCTTGAAAATCTTTCCCGGCACAGCGTCGATGGTCACATCGGCCTCTTGACCCATTTTCACGTTGACGATGTCCGTCTCGTCGACCTTGACTTCCGCCGTCACTACCGACATATCCGAGAGTGTCATGATGAAGCTGCCATTCGCGTTCTGCATGCCCATTACGACGTAGTCGCCCACGCGCTCTGGCAGATAGCTCACGATCCCATTGATCGGAGATGTGTACGTGGTCTTGTGCAGAACGTCCTGGGTCCGCACCAACACGGCGCGGCCTTGATTCACTTGCGAACGTGTCTGATCCAATTGCGCCTTCAAGGACTGCACACGCGCGCGCGCCGAGTCGACCGTTGCCACTGCCCCGTCGTAGACTGTTTTCCGTTGATCGAAATCCTGTTTGGGGATCAGCCCATCCTTGAAGAGACCTTGCCCCCGGTCGTAATCCAGCTTGGCCTTCTCCAGGTTGGCTTGTTGCAAGATTAAATCCGACTGTGCTGCTTTGTAGCTGGCTTCCGCAGCCTGCACGCCGGACTCTGCCGAAACGACTGCCGCTGACTGCGCTTGGACGTCTGCATTTGCCTGCACATTCTCTTGCAGGAGCAACTTGTCACCCTTCTTGACGTGGTCGCCTTCCTTAACAAAGATCTCGGTGATTCTGCCGTATCCCTGGGCAGTCACGTTTGTATAAGTCGTCGGCTTAATTTCGCCTGAGGCCGTCACCAGTGACACCAGGCTGTCCTGGTTGGCCACCTTGGCCGTTTGAACGGTGACAACGCCCTTGTTCGCCTGGTTCACGCTGAACAGAACAATTCCGCCGAGCACCACCACAGCGCCCACGCCAATTGCCACTTTATGCCACGTCTTCATTCGATTCCCCTTCGGTCTAACACTTCGCCGTTATATTGCCAAACCTCCACCGCCGACCGTAATCCAACCGATACACAGGAAAGATCCTTCCGCGGGGATACAGATATCAGGCCAACTGCCTCTACCCTACATACGCCCATTCGGGTCGAAATGTTTCGCGGGAGGACTACTCCACTTTCGCGGTTCGGACCGCAAAGCAGGGGACTTATTGGAACCGGCTTCCCCGCCGGCGTTAACCTCGCCTCTACGGAGACCCAACTCGCCCCGAATGCCATTCTATGTTCAAAACATCCGAAAGGGAAGAATCCACATCCCGCGAGGGCGGGATCCTCGCTGAACAACCGATGAACCCCATTTGACGAGGAAAAGAGTCAAGTGGTCAGCTGGAAAAAGGCATTGATCACGAAAACCAACTCCGTTTGGCAAACTCTGTTTAATGATATACTCGGGTCATGCGGTCGATCTGTTTCGACCGAATCCGTCCGCGGAGAGGTGGCAGAGCGGCTGAATGCGGCGGTTTGCTAAAAACCTACCTGCCCTGTTTGCACTCGCTGATTTTCACCTGTTTTCAGTAATTTACGCTGCTCTCAGTTGTATCGAGATAGCCTCATTTGCAGGTTAGAGTGCACCAAGAGTGCACCAGACCAGGTTCCGTTTTAAGAAGCCTCTACCGTCTGCCTTCTAGGGAGGTCGTTGCAGGTTGGTGTGCCGTGGGAGGCCCTCATTCGGGCCAGAACGTCTACGTTGGGGCCCAATTGTGCAACTATTTTTCACTGCTTTCTAATGCTCATCACACGCTTAAGGTGAAGTCGGGATTCGTGGTGCGCCGGCGTTTAGGCGATGCCGAGCTTTCTCTGCATCTCTTCAAGAGAGACTCCTTTAGTCTCCGGAAAAAAGAAGAGAACGACAAGAAACTGAAGCCCCATCATGAAAGCAAAGAAGACGAAGGGATACCCGCCGGACGATGCGGCCAACAATGGGAAGATTCCTGAAATGAGCGCGTTCATAAACCAGTGCGAGAAGCTTCCAAGGCTCTGCCCCTTGGCCCGCACTCGATTTGGAAAGACTTCACTGAGGTAAACCCAGATTACGGCGCCTTGCGAAAACGCAAAAAACGCGATGTAACCTATCAGCAGCCAGACGAGGAGATTCTGATGGCGTCCCATAAAGAATACTGCCGCAACTCCGCCGAGACATGCTGCGGTACCCACAGAGCCGATCAAAAGCAGTGTCTTGCGACCGATTCGATCAATGACCGACATGGCGAGCATCGTGAATACCAGGTTCGTGGCCCCAATCGCGACGGCCTGAAGATCTGAAGAAACCTTATTGAAACCGGCGTAGGCGAAAATGTCGTTGAGGTAATACAGGATGGCGTTGACGCCAGAAAGTTGGTTAAACATCCCGATCGAGACCGCCAAGAAAATTGGCAGCCGGTATTTCCAGGAGAAGAGCGGATCGTTTGCGACGTGCTCCGCATCAATAGACACGATGATATCTTGGAGTTCCTGTTCGTAATTTTGTTCGCCAGTCATACGGAGTACATCACGCGCCTCGGCCACTCTTTGCTTTTTGACCAGCCAGCGGGGGCTGCGGGGGATGCCGAAGAGAAGCAGAAGAAACAGGACAGCGGGTACCGCAGGAACACCAAGCTTCCACCGCCATTCAGCAGCTCCAAGCTGCATCGTTCCCACAATGTAGTTCGAAAAATAGGCGAGCAGAATTCCGAAGACAATGTTGAACTGAAACAAACCCACGAGACGGCCTCGCCACTTAGCGGGCGCAACCTCCGCAATATACATCGGACCAAGAACGGAGGAGCCGCCAATGCCCAGCCCCCCGATGAATCGGAAAAGCACGAGAGCAAACCAGTTCCACGCAAGGGCGCAGCCTAGAGCTGATACGAGGTATAACACGGCCATGGCGCGGAGACTATCGCGGCGTCCAATTTTGTCTCCTGGAATTCCGGCAAACATGGATCCGAGGATCGTCCCCCACAGTGCGACAGAAACTGTCAGCCCCAATGCGGCCGGAGAGAGTTTAAAGGTGTCCGTGAGCGCATGCGTGGTGCCAGCGATGACGGCAGTGTCAAATCCGAAGAGTAGTCCCCCTAGTGCTGCGACCACCGTGCTCTTCAAGAGATAAAGATTAAGTTTCATAGAGCCTTTCTGAGAACCAGCGTGGTTCCCCCAATCGTCATATTCGCAACAGGTGGACACGCGGAGGCAAGAAATTGCGGAAGGATTGGCACGAGCAAGAACGCGTAACTGGAGGGTGCTGACAGACCTCGCAGATGAAACTTGTAGTGCGGGGACGCAGTCGACTGCTGCCAAACTAGACGAATCCGGGTTCGCGAAGAAGCATTCTTCTTGAGGGGTATATATAATTCACGTGTCTCAAGGCTTTGGAGGGATTCACGCACCGGGCCACCCGTGCAAAGAAGGATCCTCAAAAAATGGAACCGACAACCAAGCTCGTCATCGGAATAGATATCGGAGGAACGAAGGTTGCCGGAGGTTTGGTAGATGCTTGCGGAGAAATTCATGTGCGCAGCAGGACGCCGATGATCACAGCCGGGGAGGCTTCGAAAGGCCTCGCCGCGGTGTCTGCCGCGATTCAAGCGTTGTTTCCTGATGCTGCTGAACGGCCGCGAATTGAAGCGATAGGAATTTGTGCTCCCGGGCCGCTGAATCCTGTCACGGGCATCATAATTAACCCGCCGAATCTTGCTATCTGGCATAACTATCCGTTGGCTGAGGAAATGCGCCGTCTCTACAACGTGAACGTGAAAATCGACAATGACGCCAACGCGGCAGCTCTGGCGGAAGCAAAGTGGGGCGCCGGGCGCGGGTATCGAAATGTTTTTTATGCGAGCATTGGAACCGGCATAGGCACGGGGATTGTTTTTGATGGGCGTATCTACCATGGGAGGACCGGTGCGGCGGCGGAGGGCGGCCACATCGGAATCGATAGCAACGGACCAAGGTGCAACTGTGGGAAGCGCGGCTGCATTGAAACCTTGGCAGCAGGACCCGCCATTGGGCGACGTGGCGGTCAGAAACTCTCTAAATATCCGAAGTCGCTGCTTGCCGAGTTGGCCAGCGGAAATGCAGATGCCGTGACCAGCGAGTTGGTTGCGAAGGCCTATGCAGCGAGAGACCCGGCGGCCGAAGAAGTGATCCAAGAAACATTGGATTTGCTGGCCTATTGGCTTGGAAGCATCATCGACCTCCTTGAACCGGAGGTCATCGTGGTTGGGGGAGGTGTTTCGACGATGCTCGCGCCTTTTTTGAATGAGATTCGTGAACGTTGGCAAGGAGCGTGTCTCAATCCGGCGCCGATGGAAATTCCACTGGTACTCGCCCGCTATGGGGAAGATGCCGGAATTGTGGGCGCTGCTGCTCTGTGTGAATTCGAGTGACATATGACGATATCGGTCAGCGTGCCGGAGCAGTAGCAACACCCACGTTCCTGTCCGCGCCACCATAATAAAAGAGCCAGCGCCCTCCGTCGCGCACGAGTCCCTCTACAAACACCACATTAGGTACCTGTCCGACTTTTTCCCATTCGGGCCCTGGAGAAAAAATGGGTGCCGGGGCGCGGGCGAGAACCTTGGTCGGATCACTTTTGTCAAATAGGACCCAACCTGTCGAGTAAACATTTTTGTCGTCTGCGCCGTTGTAGATCAGGAAAATGCCTTCAGCCGTCAAGACCGGCGGAGGGCCTGGTTCTACAACCTGCGAATCAAACGAGCCGGGGCGGCTAGAGAGAACCGGATGATCAAGGGCCTCCGTCCAATGGAGCAAGTCTTCGGAGTAGGCGATGCCCATTTGGGTGTCCTGGCCACGCGCATCCGCGAGAAAATACATCCAATATTTGCCATTGATTTTTTGAGGGATGATTGCGCCGGACTTCGTCCATTTCACGTTCCACTTGCCCTTGTAAGCAGGAAGGATAATGCCTTGCCGCTTCCAGTGGACCAAGTCGGTCGACGTGGCGAGACAGAGTTGCGCATCCTTCTTATCGGCACCAATTCCATCTACGTTGTTGTATCCCGTGTATGTCAGATAGAAAGTATCGCCAAATTTGACTAACCTGGGGTCCTCGACTCCACCGCCCTTTTCATACGGCGTCTCCGAAGTCAATACCGGTTCAGGCCGACGAACGAAGCGAAGCCCGTCATCGCTCGTGGCGTAGCCCAGCGATGAGGTGCCCTTATGGTCTTGGGCACGGTAGAGCATCACAAACTTTCCATCCTCTTTCACGACCGCGGGGTTGAATGTTCCCGCGGATTCGAATCCGTCACCGCGCGGAGACACGATGGGATCAGGGGAGAGCCTTGTCCACTTTCCAAAGGGCGGCGCAAGCGGCGGTGCAGCGATGGCCATCGCAGCGCATAACACAAGCAGCGGCAGCGTAAATTGTTTGGCCACGCGACCCACGGAATTCAATTCCTTTCGCATTGCGTTCATTCCTCCGCTGAGAATAGAGCTGGGTGATACCATGCTTCAACGCCGCTTTCTTCCTTTCAAGACAACCCAAAAGCGATTCAAAACTCTGCCAGCAGCCGGACCCACGACTGCCCCGGGACCTGCACAGTGCTGCCAAGCGATTGGCCATCATGACTGAGTCGGACCTCGTGCCCCTGCGCCGGCGGGATCGAGATGGAAGTGGAGCGCTGCACTGCTGTCGGGTTATACAAAATGAAATTTAGCGCGCGCGGGGGGAACAGTTTCGCGTCAAACGCATCAAGCAGATCGAGATTTACCAGCATGAGCTCCCGATCGGTAGCTTGGCCAAGGGCCTCGTACATCAAGTACATCCATAATGACTCCCCAGCACCGTAGATTTCCTTGCCCACATTTCCGGTTTGGCCGCCAAGTTCGAGCGTGCCGAGATTCTCGAAGGGAATAAACGCCATTGACGTATGTTGGCGTTTCTCGAAGCAATCCTGAAAGAAATAGAAATTGTTGCGTCGTTGCTGATCCATAAAACGGAGCAGACCCTCAAATACGATCCCGCGTTTCAGGATGCCGGTCCAAGGCAGAACAGCCTCGACATTCTCCTTGAACGCTGGATACAGGATGGAGGCCGCAGCTTGGACCATCCCGCGTACGTCATGGGACTTCTGACTTGGATCGGAATACCAATAAAACATACGCAGTTGTTCGTAAAGCAGATAGTTGGCCTGATTGCGCATACCGAGCTCCGCCGCAGCCAATGCGCCGTAAGCAAGTTCCTGCGGTTCATGGAAGAGGCGATCCGAGGGCACGGTGTACAGAACCTGAATTGCGCGTCGCGCTTCCTCCAGGTATTGCTCTTCTGAGGTCAAATGGTAAGCAAGAATCGCAGCCCATGCGTAGAGGCCGCCTATGGCGTAATTTGTTCCGGCTCCCTCGGCAAGAAGTGTGGAAACCTGATAGTAGATGGGGAAAAGGTAGTCATACTGGCGAGCCATTTTCTTGGCGGTGTGTAACGCCTCCAGAAAATGATCCTTGATCTCCTTGGACCCCGCCAAAAACCCGATTGCAGAGTATTTCACGAGCCCATTCTCAAAGGGATACCAAGAATCAGTCCTTTCGTTCGGTTTTCGCACGAAATCATTGCTGATGCTCTGAGTGTCTTCGTGGTAGAAGGAGGGCAGCGCCGCCAGAAGTTCATTGCACTCAGTTTCGTAACTCGGCGATGGATGCAAACGGAGATAGAGAAGAGATGGCCAGAGGACATCCGCGACGGTCATGAGCTCGAAGTTGCCCGCAGGCTGCTGCCAAATCTGAGAGCTATCCTTGACATAAGCCCGTAAGCCCACCTGTCCGTTCACCTCGACTCGAGTCGTGCTCTTCTCCTGCAAATCCTTGACGGTAGCCGCCGCGAATTCCCTCCACGTCGAGGCACAGTGAGGCCATGTAAGCCGCTCCTCGAAAAGAGGAAGCAGGGCCGGCATCCAACGCTCCACCGCTTCCTGCTCCGTAACCAACCGATTGAGTGGTCTCTGAAGTAAAAAGCTCGTGAATCGCACGTCGCCCGCCGGAAGTACATCCCCCGTTGTCTGATCGGCGACCAGGCCTACACCAAGGCGCTGAGTTCCATCAGGTTCGATTTTTGAGATGGTTGAGCAGCGATAGACTAAAAATTGCGGAAGATTTTCGATCGACATCCAGCTCATGTCGCTCACGTCGAAGTACATCATGGTTTCGATGCCAGCGTTCTGATCGAGAAGATAAACCGCAGGCAGGTCGTTACCGTAGGTACCCAGCGAGTTCCTGGTCGGCTGGGTGAGCGCGACGCGCCGCCAGCTTCCCGCTTGGCCTTCCATCAGGGTGGAAGTCGAATTCAGCCAGGTGATGATTTGGGGTTCTATTCTGCCGTCTTGATGTAGTCGAATAGGCCTCGGAAGATGGAGCGTGGTTCGAAAGCGAAACCATGGCTCGATATGGCTTGCGGCCAAAGTGCTGATTTCCGCTGTCCACTCATATTCGAATCGTTTCCCCTCCAGGCTCACCGCAGCAGCTGTTCCGTCACACATGATTCGTTGACCTTCATGGCCTAAGTGGGATGTCATCAACGGGAATGATGCACCGGTCAAGAGCTGGACACCTGGCAGTGTCGCGGGTTTCCATTCGCCCTCAACGCACAAAAAGTTCTGGAACGTCAGTGGTGTGCCAACAGGCGAAAGACGGAGCTGCTGCCCGCCACTCTCTAGAATCGTGGAGGAATGAGAGGAGTCCGCGGAGGTAGGAAATGAAACCCCACCACAGAATCTAGCGCATGCGGGTGAACCGCTCGCAGCCGTTGCCAAAATCGTTTTCACGAAGCTGCGCCGATTGAGAAGAGTCATTTGGCTGAGACCTTAGGACAAGACGAAACTCGGGCCCTGCCAAGAGCATGCCTTGGCAGGGGCACCACACTATCAATATGTGATCTTCAAGCCAAATTGTATGGTTCGCGGCCCACTAGAATCAGTGACTGCACCGAAGCCACAGGCAAACGGTCCGCTGCATGTCCCTCCACCAGGGAGCGTGCCGCCCACTTGCGTAAATGGCGTGCCAAGAGGCGTAGAGAATCCACTAGGTGCGGAGTAGATGTGGCGGTTGAAAATGTTGAAAAACTCTGCCCGAAAGTCAATGGCTGCGTGTTCGCCGAAGAGACGGGTTTTCTTGCCCAATGTGAAATCCTCGTTCCGGCCTCCGAAAGTCCGAGCACTCGAGAGAGAGCGGGGTTCGTTGCCAAAGGTGAAAGGGGCCGGGACTGTAAATGCGTTGGGATTCCAGAAGGGAGTCGAGGCGGTGTTGAAGTTCGAACTTTTGTTCGTCTGGGTTACTCCGGGAACGATGTTTACTCGGGCGATCCCAGTGAAGTGGCACCCGGCGAATAACACATCGCCGGCCGTTCCGCCGCAGCTCCCCTATACCGTCGTGGGTGTTCCGGACTTGTAGGAAGCAACACCAGCGATATACCAGCGCCCGCGACTCGCTCCACTACTCCGCCTTGATTCAAATAGCGCTTGCCATGTCCGGCGGGAAGTTCATAGAAGAAGCTCGCCACCAGTGCTTGCGGGGTATCAAGTTGGCTAACCGCTTTTTCGGATCCGCGACTAAAGGAATTCTGGCCGATAAAGCTATTCGTGCCGATGAAACCGGACACTCCCGGACCCGCTGAGTCGGCGTCCGTGAGGTTTTTCGATACGGTGTAAGAGACGAGGAAACTCAAGCCCTCGGCGAAGCGCTTCTCCAACCCCAGTTGCATCGCGTGGTAAGTGGAGTCGCCCGTCCGATCTGGGGTGAAGGAGTTATCTTCCTGGTTAAAGTCGCCGTACTGAGGAAATGGGCGCAGAAGCTGATTGATGTTTCCACTGAACGTCGGATAAGGCAGCTTGACGCCCGCGGCGATAGCCTTCGGGCATCCATTATTCGAAAGGCAAGTAGCGTTCATTCCCAACTCATTGCCAAGGGAGAGGAATGAGGGATTCACTTGATTGGGAATAATGTTCAAGGCCGGCAAGTGAGTGCCTTTGCTGCCGACATAGGCCACGCTTAGCACAAGGTTCGTGGTGATTTGGCGCTGTATGTCCAGATTCCAAGTCTGGATGTCGGCAGGACGTCCGCTGTTTCGCGGCACCAAGATGACGCCGCCGTTGCCGTTTTGCCCCTCCGGCGTGAAAGGTCCGGTCGGCGGAAGAAGATGTGGCACGCCACTATCAATTTGAAACGGAGCGACGTTCGCTGTGGTGAGTGTCTCTTTGTTGAAGAATCCCAGGCCATCCTGGTCGGCGAAAGATCCTTCCTTCAAAGGCTCGTAGAAGATGCCATAGCCGCCACGCGCAACAGTCTTGGAATTGATGCTGTA
>WNFR01001350.1_pt1 | contig 25542 bp, 29 predicted proteins | sample 5400221 | NCBI WGS metagenome assembly WNFR01 (sample SAMN13153357, study PRJNA577476) | soil metagenome | isolation source: 40 cm soil under Madrone tree | place: USA:California | collected 2016-06-14 | reverse complement strand
CCAACACCTCGTCGGTTCGACCCCGATGAAATGGCCCCGATGAACAAGATACTCGGGAAGTCCACGCATTCGATTTGCCATGTATGGCCATCGCCGGAGACTACGCCGATTTTCTCAATTCTTGCGGCGCCCGCAGGTCGGTGACCACGGTCGACTTCATATTGTAAACAGGATCTCCGTCAAGCGTGTGCTCTCCTTCGACCCGGGAAACGGCGATCATCACCGGTTTGATGCGCAACACCGTGCCGTCGGCCAGCCGATATTCGCTCCACAGCTCTTTGGCTTCGAGCACATCGACGTCCTTAGGCGTCTGCGCCGCGTCTGACGCTCCGTCGTTCACTTATTCCTCGCTAGCTTCGGGTTGGGTGGTGCCGGCGCGGAGCCCGGGGGAGAAGTTCATCCCGCTTCGGCCGGCTGCACAGTCGTTCCCATCTCGTTCGTTACTCGGCCTCAGAAGCTGCCGGCCGGTCACGCAGAGCCAGCCGCCACCGCGAGCCTTGTTTTGCGTCGGGACTGGAGGCGTCGCCGGATATCGCTGCGAGTTGCGGTTCGGATGGCGCTGTGGTTTCGACCAGCGGGCTGCCATCCTCGGCATTTTCCGAGCTTTCTTTCGAGGGATCGGCAGAATCGCCGGATTTGTATTTGAGGGCGAGAGCAGCGGCCACGCGGTCGAGTGTTTCGAGATCGGCAACATCTGCGTCAAGCGCCTTGGTTTCTTCTGCATATTTTGCATCGATTCTCGCTCGGCGGGCCTGAAGCTGTCCCTTGATCCGGTTGACATCGTAAGTTGTAAGTTTCCACATGGGGTGTCGACTTCGTTAAGCGGTAAGATTTTTGCATTTAACGTTAGCCCGGTTAAATCAAAGCTAACGGCTCGCCGATTTCCCGACGATGGCAACCGGCTTGCCGGAGGGGCGCGTTCCACGCCGCCCCTGAGGCAAGGTTACGCGAAGGCGCGGCGGCGGATCAGACCGAGACCGAACAATCCGGTTCCCAGCAGCACCAAGGACATCGGCTCCGGCGCCGGAACCGCCCCGGCCACGAACAGGTCGGACAGGTCATTGGCATTGCACGCATCCAGCAGACATGGACCAACGCCGAACACCTCCTGCCAGGTCAACAGGTCCGAGGAGTGCGTGTACAAGATATTGTTGGTATACGCGTTCCCTTTCGCGTCAGGCGAGATGACGATTTCGCCGAGCCTACGGCTCGGGTCGTCACCGCCTTAGACCGTCTTGATTTGCCCTGCGTATGCCGCGCCCGCGACACCAGAGGCAACCAGGCCGCTGGCAATAACCAGCCCCGCCCGTTTCACGACAGGTTTTCTGGCCCGATTGTCGGCGTTCTCGGCTACACTGCTCATGTCCCTTCCCTCGCAGACGGTGCGACCTTTAGTGGGCGGAGTAGCTCCGCGAAGGCGACCGTAGAGGGTTAACATTGCAGGCCGATGGAGGGAGTGTTTCATTCAGATGACACTCCCCTTTTGCCGATACGTCGGAATTGGAGAGGCTTAATGGCGCGGATCAACCATGTGGCGCTCAAGGTCACCGACCTCGAGGCAGCGACGAAGTTCTACGAGAACGTGTTCGGGTTCCGCCAGGTCGGGACCGGGCGCTCGCGCGGGCACATTTCACGGCATCTGACGGACGGCTACGTCGACCTCGCGTTGATGGTCTACGACAGCGAGGACGACCCCGAGGCAAAGCTCGTCGGCGAGGGGCCCGCCATTCACCACTTCGGCATCGAGGTCGAGGGCCGTCAAGCCTTCATCGACAAGATCCAGGCCAATGGCGGGACCCTCTTGTCCAAGCCCGATTCGGGGACGGTCAAGTTCCGCTCGCCCGACGGCACAATCGCGGAACTCGTCGACGTCGGGCGCTACGAGAAGATGCGGGAGGAGCCGCGCTGAATCGCGGGCTTATAGCGGCGCGCGCAACGCCTTCATGTCGGGGGCCGCGCGCAATGCAGCCTCGGTCTTCGCCTGCAATGCCGGAAACTCGATATCCTCCACCAATTCGCGCACGACGAGCCCGTCGGCGGTGACATCGATGACGGCGAGGTCGGTGTAGATCCGCCGCACCACGGCGGCAGCCGTCAGCGGGTATTGGCAACGCCTGCGGATGCGCGGCGCGCCCCCCTTGGTCGTATGTTCGACCAGCACGCGGATTTCCTTGGCGCCGACGGCGAGATCCATGGCACCACCGACACCCGGCGGAAACCCCGGATCGTCTGTCGTCCAATTCGCAAGATCACCCTTCTCGGATACCTCGAAGGCGCCGAGCAATGCCAGATCCAGATGGCCGCCGCGGATCATCAGAAACGAATCCGTGTGATGGACATAGCTGCCGCCGGTCACCAGCGTGATCGGTTGCTTGCCGGCGTTGATCAGATCCCAATCGACCTCGTTGCCGGAGGGCGCCGGGCCGACCCCCAGGACGCCGTTCTCGCTGTGCAAGACGATCTCCCGGTCGGTCGGGATAAAGTCGGCAACCAGTGTCGGCAGACCGATCCCGAGGTTGACATAGGCGCCGTCCTTGAGATCCTGGGCGGCCCGCCACGCGATTTGACGACGGTTGAGCGGCATCGGTTCCTCCAAGTCTTTTCGCTTCGGCGGCGCGAAAGGGGGCGGGTTCAGCGCGGGACTTCGACGACCCGGTCGATGAAGATGCCGGGAGTGACGATCATCTCGGGGTCGAGCTCACCGAGCTCGACGATGCGACGCACCTGCACGACCGAAAGATCCGCCGCCATTGCCATGGTCGGGTTGAAGTTGCGCGCCGATTTCCGGTAGGTCAGATTGCCCCAGCGGTCGCCACTTTCGGCGGAGAGCAGTGCGACATCGCCCTTCAGCGGCTTTTCCAGCACATAGATACGACCGTCGATTTCCCGGTGCTCCTTGCCTTCGGCAAGCCGCGTCCCGACCGACACCGGTGAGTAAAAGCCGCCGAGACCGGCGGCCGCACAGCGCATCCGTTCGCTGATGATGCCCTGCGGCACGAGCTCCAGCTCGATCCGGCCCGCCGCATAGAGCTCCTCGAACACCACCGAGCCGGAACTGCGGGGAAACGAACAGATGATCCGCCTGACGCGGCCCGCCGCCATCAACGCCGCGAGCCCGCCCCGTCCGGTCCCGGCATTGTTGGCGACCACCGTCAGGTCGCGCGCCCCCTGCTCGATGACCGCCTCGCACAGGGCGTCGGGCAGCCCGGCGCCGCCGAACCCGGCACACAGGATGGTGGCGCCATCGGGTATCCCGGCCACCGCCTCGACGAGATCTCGCACCCGCTTGTCGATCATTTAGAAACCCACCGCATCGCCGCCCTTGAGCGCGAGCATCGCTCGGGCTTCGTCGGGTGAGGCGATCTCGAGCGACAGGTTTTCGACAATAGCACGGATCGCGCCGACTTGATCGGCGTTGCTCTGGGCCAGCTTGCCGCGCCCGATCCACAGTGAATCCTCGAGCCCGACCCGGACATTGCCGCCCATGATCGCCCCCATCGAGACGAGCGGCAGCTGATGACGGCCGGCGGCGAGGATCGACCAGGCATAGGAATCGCCGAACAGCTTGTCGGCAATCCGCTTCATATGGACGAGGTTTTCCGGATCGGCACCGATACCGCCGAGGATGCCAAAGATCGTCTGCACGAAGAGCGGCGGCTTGACCAGACCGCGGTCGAGGAAATGCGCAAGGTTGTAGAGATGCCCGACATCGTAACACTCGAACTCGAACCGCGTGCCGCAGCCCTCTCCCAGATCTTTGAGAATGCGCTCGATATCCGCGAACGTGTTGCGGAAAATAAAGTCGCGCGTCATCTCGAGATGCCGCGCCTCCCAGGGATGCTTGAATTCCTTGTACTTTTCCAACAGCGGGAAGAGCCCGAAATTCATCGACCCCATGTTTAGCGAGCACATCTCGGGCTTGGCGCGCAACGGGGCGGCGAGGCGTTCTTCGAGCGTCATTCCATGTCCGCCGCCGGTCGTAATGTTGACGACCGCCCCGGTCGCCTGCTTGATCCGCGGCAGGAACTGCATAAACACGTCGGGATCGGGCGTCGGCCGCCCGTCCTTTGGATCGCGCGCATGAAGATGCAGGATCGCTGCCCCGGCCTCGGCGGCAGCGATCGCATCGCGCGCAATCTCGTCCGGGGTCAGCGGCAGGTATGGGCTCATCGTCGGGGTGTGGATCGAACCCGTGACGGCGCAGGTTATGACGACCTTGCCACGCAGAGGCATCTTGTTCCTCCCCTCTTCATCTCCCCACCATAATGGCCGAGTTTCGGCCGCAGGTGGGGCGTCTTTTTCCGACGGAGATCGCGCAATCGCGACCGCGACCAGCGGCCTAGGGCTCTTCCAGCACCGAGCGGTGCGAGAAATCCGCCTTAGCCGTGCGCCCGGATGAACGCCTTGACCTTGGGGTAGGTCTCGGTCTGCCATCGGCGGCCGTGGAAGACTCCATAATGGCCGACTTGGAGCTGGAGGTGATGGCTCCTTTTTGCCGCAATGATGCCGCTGCAGAGCCGGTGCGCGGCAACAGTCTGGCCAGGCCCGCAGACGTCGTCGCGCTCGCCCTCGACGGTCATCAAAGCTGTACGCTCGATGGCTGCCGGCTCGACCGGCTCGCCCCGCACCCGCAAGCGACCGCGCGGCAGATCGTGGTCATGGAACACCCGCTTGATGGTGTGCAGGTAGAAATCCGCCGGCAGATCCATGACCGAGCTGTATTCCTTGTAGAAGGCCCGAGTGGCGGCAGCGCTGTCGCCGTGGCCGCGGACCAAGTTCTCGAACATCCCCCAATGGGCCGAGACATGGCGCTCGAGGTTCATGCTCAGGAAGCCGGCGAGCTGCAAAAAGCCCGGATAAACCCGGCGGAAAGCTCCGGGATAGCGTCCGGGCACCGTGGTGATGACGGTGCGCTCGAACCAGTCGAGCGGGTGTGCCTCGGCGAACCGATTGACTTCGGTCGGATTTGCCGCGGGGTCGATCGGCCCCCCCATCAATATCATCGATGCCGGCTGGCAGGCCTCGCCGGCCGCCGCGAGCAGCGACACGGCGGCGAGCACCGGCACCGAGGGCTGGCACACCGCCATGACATGCGTCTGCGGCCCGAGCAGGCGGATGAAGCGGATTATCAAATCGACGAAATCGTCGAGACCGAATCGCCCGAAAAGGAGCGGGACATTCCGCGCGTTCACCCAATCGGTGATGAAGACATCGTGGTCCGGCAACAGGGTTTGGACGGTGCCGCGCAGCAACGTCGGGAAGTGGCCCGAGAGCGGGGCAACGACCAGGATGATCGGCTCTTCGCGCGGCCTATCCTTACGGAAATGGAGCAGGTTGCAAAACGGATCGGAGGCGACGACCTCCTCGGTCACAGCAATCGCTTCACCCTCGATCGTTACCGCCCGGATGCCGAAATCGGGCCGGTCATGCGACATGCCGGCGTTGGACAGCAGCTCCATCGCGGCCGCAGCGCTGCGAATACATGGCGCATTCCCGACCAGCGGCCACGGGTGGTTGAGAAAACCCCGGAAAGCCTCGGCCATCAGCCGAATCGGACCGAGTACGTCGTTGTGTACCTGATAGGCCTCGTACAGCATAAATCCTCATACGTGCATCGCCCGGCCGGAACACCAGCACTGCTTTATAACAGACGGCGGATGGGAATTTGGGGATTTTTCGGCGGCCGACAATCGGCCGGGCTCAGCGTGGCGGAGCAGCCACTCCGCCGCGAACCTCGTGAACCACAAGCCCCGAGAGCCGGGACGGCGGTGCTAACCATCGCGGGTGCGCCAGGCTCGTGGCCACGTCGCTTCCTCCGGCCTTCCAGCGCCGCGCCACCGCACCCGGCGAGAAATCCTGCATCTTCGCGGCGAGGTCCGCCGCATTGCCCTCGTGGATCAGGTGCAGGATCGTCATCGTTGCATTGCTGCCTTCGGAAAGGCATCGGCGAACCTCGACATCACCGCGCGATGTCGGCGGTAGGCGCTCGCCGAGCAGAGCAATCATGCGGCGGAGATCATGCGTGCGCCGCATGGCAGCAATGTCCCGTGCCGAGCGGCTGAAGCCACCATGACCTCCGGGTACCGGATCATAACCATCTATGGCAAAGCACAGCGTGTCCGCGGGGCGAGCTTCGTCAAGAACGGAAACCGAGACCGCGCTGCCGCCAAACATTTGGCGACCGATCGTAACGGGCGGCAATCCCGGAAGCGGCGTCCCGGCGAGCACATGGTCCAGTCCCAGCACGTGCCGGTCATTGTCGAAGAACGTCTCGGCTCCCGTCGTCAGGTTCACCGCTCCGAGCACCAAGCGGATGATGCCCGAGTTGATACGATCGAAATCAACGGCCTCGCCGATCATCTCGCGCAACTCGGCGGCCGGGACTACGGGTTCCTCCGACAGAGGCGAAAATTCGGCATCACGTCGTCCCAGAGCCAGCCAGTTCGCGAACGCCGCGCGTGCCCAGCGGGTCGGGCCGCGCGGACGCCGGGCCGCCACACGACCACTCAGTTTCCGCCAAAAATGCCGCAACCTTAGAGCGCGTTCATGCGGCAAATTGCCAGCAATAATCGCGGCGTTGACGGCACCGATCGCGGTGCCGGCAATCCAGTTCGGCCGCACGCCGCATTTCTCGAGCGCTGCATAAGCGCCGGCTTGGTAGGATCCGAGCGCCCCGCCGCCCGATAATACCAGGGCTATCCGCTCGAAACGCGCCAAGCTCTTATCCGGGCACCCTCGCGTCAACCCTTGCTCCTACGTCAAGCGCCTAACGGTGGGACGGCCAGGGGCCGCGGCACATTTCAGCCGGCCGAGAAGAGCTCAAAGGCAATGGCATGAGGGCGCGGCGCAACTGCAGCGGGCATTTTTTCGGCGCCGCGGGGCTCCATTGGTGCTCCTCCGTCTCGGTCGTTCGTCATCATAGGAAGTCTCGCCCGCGCGTCCAGTGCGGAAACGCCCTATTTGTTGGCCGGCCCTGGGGAAGGTATGGCGGGGAGAGATCGCAGGTAGAGTGCGATCGCCTGACGGTCGGCGTCCGTGAGACGGGAGGTGCTCTTGACGACCTCGGCCATCGCGCCGCCGACCTTGTCGAAATCGGGAGTGTGGCCGTCGGCCAGCACACCGATGATATCGTCCTCGCTCCAATTGCCGATGCCGGTCTTGCGGTCGGGCGTGATGTTCGGGACCTTCTTGCCGTCCGGCCCGTTCGGGTTCCCGGCGAGAAAGCGGTCCGGCTCGGTCGCGCCGAACCAGTTGCGCGGTGTGTGACATTCGCCGCAGTGGGCAAGCGCGGTAACGAGGTAGGCGCCGCGATTGTACGGTTCGGAGCGCTCCGGCGCCGGCCGGAATGGGCCTGGACTAAAGAAGAGCAACTTCCACCCGTTTTGCAAGAAACGCCAGGAGAACGGGAAGGCCACGTCATGCGCACGGCTGGATTGCCTTACCGGTGGCTGGGCAAAGAGATATGCTTTGATCGCCCGCGCATCATCGTCGGTAATTTTAGTAAAGCTCGGATAGGGAAATACCGGGAAATAGTTTGAGCCATCAGGCCTTACGCCTTCGCGCAATGCACGCAAAAATTCAGCCTCGCTCCAGCGGCCGATCCCGGTTTCCGGATCGGGGGTGATGTTCGGGCTGTAGAATGTCCCGAACGGCGTCGCGAGTGCGCGGCCGCCGGCATAAGGCCGGCCGCCATCCGCAGGATCAGTGTGGCAGGCGACACAATCGGCGGCGGCGGCGAGATAGGCGCCGCGGGCGATCAAGTCCGGATCGGCGGCGCCAGCGGGCGCCGCCAGCAGCATGGCGGCAGCGGCGACAACCCTTACTGCAACTTTGCGCGGAACGTCTCGTGGCACGCGATGCAGATGTTGAGATCCTTGAATGCTGCTTCGACCTTGTCTTTATCGCCGCCACGGAGCGCCGCGTCGAGCACTGCAACCTGATCACCAACCTTCTTGACGGCCGCCAGGAATTTGTCGTGTTCGCTCCAGACCTCAGGTTTGGTCCCCCATTTGCCATCGGGAGCCGGACCCTCCGTTCCCGGCGGAAAATAATTCGGCACCGTCGGGACGGATTTGGTCAAGGACTCCACGGCAGATAACGCCGCTGCCTGATCAGCTTTGCCCTCTACATAGTTCCTGACGACGAGCCATTCTCGACCTTGAGCCTTCATCAGGTTTTGCCGCTCGGCAATGATCTTCTCTTTGTCCTGCGCAAGCGCCAGCCCGCCAAGACCCGCCACGGCGAAAGTCATAACCGCCGCGAGCACCACGTGCCGTGTCGATGATTTCATCCCCCCTCCACTTTCGTCAACTTGGACCGTATTGGTGGTTGCCGCAGAATAACGTCCAGCTTTGCCAAAGCAACAACGCCGAACTCTCCTCACCACTACGTGATCGGTATTTCGCGCGAATTGAGAATTTGCGCCGCCTGCAATCGCTATGGAGGTGGCTTGTGATGTGGAAACGTCGGATAATCCTGCTTCGCCAAACACGGCAGCTGATGGAGGTCGCGACGTGGCGTTGTCTTCGGAGATCAGCTGGGCGGGGCTCGTGCGCCGCGGGCCGTCAATCGTCCGCCGGCTTCGGCTGGCCAGTGGTCTCGTCCTATTTTCTTATGTCTTTCTGCACTTTCTCAACCACAGCCTGGGCAACATCTCGTGGGAGGCGATGGAGCACGGCGCTGTGGTGCAGGAATGGATTTGGCGCGGCCCAGTTGGTACCATCACCCTCTACGGCGCTTTCGCGATCCACTTCTCGCTCGCCTTCTGGGCGCTTTACATCCGCCGGCACTTGCGCATGGGCGCGATCGAGGCGCTGCGGCTCCTCCTCGGATTATCGATACCGGTGCTGGTGCTACAGCATGTCCTCGCCTTGCGCTTCGCCTACAGCTATTTCGACATTCACGCGATTTACCGACATGCGCTTTTTCTTTACTGGGTTGCAGATCCCCAGATAGCCGGCGTCAAGCAACTCGCCGTGTTTGTCATCGCCTGGCTGCATGGCTGCATCGGACTACATCTGTGGTTGCGGGTGAAGGCCTATTACCGCCGCGTGGCGCCGTTCCTGCTCGTCGTCGCCGTGCTGTTGCCGACGGTGGCGCTGCTCGGCGTCTTCCAAGGTGCGCGCCAGGTGGAGGTAAAAGCCCGCACCGATCCGGCCTGGCTGGTGGACTTGCGCAAGACCGGGGTTCGCGCTAATCCGGCCGCCGCCGCCGCCCTCTGGACAATCGCGCTGTGGTCCTGGGGCGGGTATGCCGGCGCACTCGCCCTCGTCCTCGCGGCGCGCGGCGTGCGCGTCCTCCTCGAACGCCGCGGCGGGACCATCCGGATCGTCTATCCCGACGGCCGCGCGGTGCGCATTCCGAAGGGGCTCAGCGTGCTCGATGCCAGTCGGCGTGCCGGCATCCCGCACGCCTCGGTGTGTGGCGGGCGAGCGCGCTGCTCGACCTGCCGGGTGCGCGTGCTGCTCGGCTGGGAACGCTTGGCGCCGCCGTCACCCGCCGAAACCCGGGTGCTGACCCCGCTCGGCGCGGATCGCGCGGTCCGGCTGGCGTGCCAGCTCAAACCGATGGCCGATATCAGCATCTGGCCGCTGCTGCCGCCCGAAATAACCCTGCGCGAGGCGGACCGGCTCAACGTCACCGAAACCGGGGCGGAACGCTTTGTGGCGATCCTGTTTGTCGACATCCGCGCCTCGGCCCAACTGGTCGAGAGCCGTTTGCCCTACGATGTCGTCTTCATCCTCAACCGTTTTTTCGAGGCGGTCGGCAGCGCCATCATTGCGGCGGGCGGCACCCCCAATCAATTCATCGGCGACGGCATGATGGCAATCTTCGGCACCGAAACCGGCGCGGAGCAGGCCTGCCGCCAAGCCTTGGAGGCCGCTCGCCTGATCGACTGGCACCTGGCCGACATGAACCGCGCCCTGGCAAACGAGTTGCAACAGCCGATCGGCTTCGGCATCGGCATTCATGCCGGCGAAGTCATCATCGGCACGATGGGCTATCGCGAGCACGCGCAGACGACCGCGATCGGCGAGGCCGTTCATATCGCCTCGCGGCTTCAGGACCTCACCAAGGAATACCGCTGCCAGCTGATCGTCTCCGAAGCTGTCGGAACAACCGCCGGCACTCCCCTCGGCGACTTCCCCAGGCATGACATCCAAGTGCGCGGCCTTAGCGCGCCGCTTGCGATCCGGGTGATCGACAGCGCCGCGATGCTGGCTCATGGTGAACACCCGTCCCTGACCACCCAAACCGAACAGGGTACGGAGCCAATCTACGCCGAATCAGCGTAAAGCCGATCCTTATAGTCGGTTGTATATTCTCGTCGGCCTGCGCCGACGGGATCCCCATTCACGTGATCGGTATTTCGATATGGGTCTTGAAACCGGGACGCTCCCGCATCCGTTCATACCAGGCTTTGAGATTGCTTAATGGCGGCCGCTCGATCGGGAAGGCATGCCAACGGTAGACCATGGTTCCGAGCGTGATCTCGGCGAGGGTGAATTCCGAGCCTGCCAGATAGGGCCGGTCGGCGAGTTCCTCTTCGACGATGGTCCACGCGGATAGCGCCTGGAGGCGTGCCGCCTCGATCGCCGCTTGGTTGCGCTGTTCCGGTCGCGCGCGGACGAGCATGCCAAGCAATGACGCCATCGGCGGGCCTGAAGTGGCGAGCTGCCAGTCCATCCAGCGCTCGACATTCGCGCGGGCGGCTGGTGCGGCCGGATAGAGGCGCTCGCCCTGCCGGGTTACCGCCAAATAACGGCAAATCGTGTTCGATTCCCAGAGTATCAGACCTTCATCGCTGATCGTCGGCACCCGGCCGTTAGGGTTCATCGTGAGGTATTCGGGGTCTCGATTGCCGCCGAAAGGTCCTCCGAGATCCACCCGCTCATATTCGATGCCGAGCTCGGCACAGCACCACAACACCTTCTGCACGTTGGATGAAGTGGTTCGTCCCCAGATCTTCAGCATCGCGGCTTCTCCGATTACACTGGGGTATATGGAGCCTCAGTTTCCTGCTCGGCGCAACAGGGGTCTGGGCGAAATCATATATCGTTGCGTAATCGGGAGGCAGCTTCGATAGCTCGCTCCCAGCAAGGAGGTGGCGGATGTACCGGCTCGCTTACTCTTTGGCCACTGTGCTGCTGCTCTTTATCGGGACCGCCGAGGCGGTCACCCAGCAAGGTCAGGCAGTCAACACGAATTGGCGAACTGCTGACAAGTGCGCCAAGCAGGCCCAGGCTGCTTATCCCGATTACAGCGCAGAATCGAATGCCAAACGGGACGCCCAACTAAAAGCGTGCTTGAACAGCAACAACCTTGCCCCGCGCGGGCCGCTGTCGCAGCCCCCTCGATAAGAACCCTGCGAGGCGCGCGTCAGCCCATTTGACCCTCGCCCCAGCCCTCCGACATCGCTGGCAGCACCAATGCGCGACCCGACGAGCGGGCGGCCTTTTCGGATCGCACTTGGTCGAGAAAGGCAAACTGGGTGTCGATACTGATATCGAGACTTGATGTAATTTCGAGCGCAGGATCATCCAAGACGTGCGTCCGTCGACGGCGGCGCCACGCCATGACAGCCCGGTCGCGCAGCCGCAGCAGCTCCGCTATTTGAGGACGAAAGAGCCGAAATACCGCGCCGAGCCATTGGTTGAGCGTCTCCGACGGGCCGACCTCGGTGACCGCAAAGCGGTCGAGCATGCGGATGACATCACCGGCCGGATACCAGGTTTCGCCGGTGACCCAGCGATTGGTCGTGAACAACCGAACCGGCCTGCCCTGGCAGTCGACGACAATCGCTACAAGGTGGCTCACTTCCTCCCTGATCCCGCGCCGGAGGGGCGGTGCCTGGGGTGGCGGAGGGGGGGCTTCGGCGACGGCGATTTCGGGGAGGAGCAGCGGCGCGACGCCGACGGGCATGCCCTCGGCACGTAGGAAGGTATGGAAATGACCGTGCTCCCGACCGGCGCGTCGCCGCACGGGATGCGTATGGTAGAAATATTGGGCATGACTGTGCGGATCGTAGACATCCTCGTCGGGGTAGTGGCGCCAATCCGAAATCGTCGCATGACCACTCATGACTTCGCTGACGATATTGAGGTTGCGCCGCGCGAGTTCACGCCCGATCTCGCCGATGAGCGCGGCCGCTGCGGTCATCCGATCGATTTCACCCCAGCTTACTCGGAGGCTTTCTTGTAGGTTCCCGTGCGCCACGCAACAAGCCTTTGCGAACGAAAGGTGATCATCATCATAGCTAACGCCGCTGCGTCGACAAAGCGGGATTACGCACCGTCCAAACGACAATGTCCGCCATCACCGCTCCGAGCGCTTCGTCGAAGGCGAGGACAACCCGCCCGATGTCGTTCGCAGCAGCCCGTTCGCGCCGCTCGAACGAGGCATGCGCCACGATATCGCGACCCGACGGATTGACGAGCCGAGCAATGATCGCTACCCACACTTCAGGCGCCCCGTTCGGCGAATCGTACAGCGCCTCGAAATGCCGGATCTCGGTCTTCAAGATGAAGTCGGCACGCAGTCCAATCGATTCGCGATCGATCGCCGCGATCGCCCCGCTGTTCTCGAACGATTCTAACAGCGCAGTCTGGACCAGCAATGGGACCCTCTCGGTCCACTCCGAATCGGCGAAGTAGTCTATCGAGACGGCTGATCGGCTCAGCGCGATTCGGGGAGTATCGAGCCCGGCCGGCGCGAGCGGGACGTCGACGAGGATTTGCGTCGACAGATGGGGCAGGTTAGCCGAGTAAGTGCTCTTCGGTGTGGCGCGATAGAGATGGGGTGATGGCGGGAGCCCGAGCAGGCTGGCACAACCGGCCAGCAAGAGCACCAGCGCGACCCCCGGCCATCGACGCGAGATCCGCGCCGTAGGCGTGGTCATTGCGGTCGGTATCCCTCGCGTCGATCGCCGAACAGCAGCTTTGGCGGGTTGCGCTCGAGCTCGGAGGCAAAGCGCGTCATGCTCGCGACAAACCGCTGCAGATCGGTAACGAGATCGCCGACCTGGTTCAAGGTGCTGTGGGTAAAATCTCGGATCCCGGGGCGGTTTTCCTGGATCATCACCTGAAACTGCCGGCTGGCGTCGGTGAGGTTCTTGGCCAAGCGGTCGGCGTCGCCGAGCGTCTGCGACAGCTGGTCCTTCAGCCCGCCCTTTTCCACGTAGCTCTGATCAATGTCGCGGAACAGTGATCTCGCCTGGACGACGGCCTGATTGGCATTGTCCATCACCTCGCTCAACTGCCGGCTGGGCTCTACCAGAGCCTCCGTTATCGATCGAAGATTTTGCAGGGTGTCGGAGACAGCTCGGCGGTTGTTCTCGTCGAGCAGATCATTCAAGCGGTGCGCCGCCGCTTTGAGATCCGCCACCAGCTCCGGAAGGCTGGCCTTAACTTCCTCCAGCTCTGAACGGCCCGCTGTGATCACCGCGTATTTGTGTCCGGGGCGCGGCACGAGCTCACTTGCCTCCCGAGTTCCGCCACGGATCTGAACCGTAGCAATTCCGTTCAGAATGTTTGCTTCAAGAAATGCCTGAGCGTCGGACTTGATGTTGACAATGCTTGTATCGATCTCGACCGTGACCTGTATTTGTTCGAGATTGCTCGGATCGACGCGAATATCGATGACCCGGCCCACCGGGATGCCATTGTATTGGACCTGAGAACCTTTGTTCAACCCGGCTACTGACCCCCGGAAGTATATGTAGTACCTTTTGGTTTCCTGTGCGAATTCGGCGCGGCCTAACCACAGAACGGCGACAAAACCGAGAAAGATCACCGCCAGAACAAAGGCCCCGACGGCAACGTAATGGGCCCGCGTCTCCATCTATTCTCTCTTTGTGCAAACCAGCTCAGACACCCGAGACGACCGCCGTCCCGGATTCTGCCAAATGCTCGGCTTCGGAGCGCAAAGCAGCGCGCCCGCGCGGGCCGTGGAAATAGGATTGGATCCACGGATGATCGTCGTGCAGCATCTCTTCCAAAGAGCCCACGCGGATTTTCTTATCGACCAAAATCGCAACGCGATCGCAGATCGCAAACAGCGTGTCGAGGTCATGGGTTACCATGAACACCGTCAAGCCCAAACTGCTCCTCAGGTCGCGAATCAAGACGTCGAAATCGCCGGCGGCGATGGGATCGAGCCCGGCCGTGGGCTCGTCGAGAAAGACGATTTCAGGGTCGAGGGCGAGCGCCCGCGCAAGACCGGAGCGCTTGCGCATCCCACCGGACAGCTGGGACGGATATTTTTCCCCGGTCCCCTCGGGGAGCCCGACGATGCCGATCTTGAAAGCCGCGATCTCGTCCATCAGACGCAGCGGCATGGCGTAGTATTCCTTCAGCGGCACTTCGATGTTCTCCGCCACCGTCAGGGAACTGAAGAGCGCGCCATTCTGAAACAGCACTCCCCACCGCTGCTCGATCTCCCGTCGCTCCATATCACCGTTCGCCAATATCTCCTTCCCGAGAATTTCGATGCGGCCCGCGATCGGCCGGTTGAGCCCGATGATGGTGCGCAGCAACACAGATTTGCCTGCTCCGGACGCGCCGACGACACCGAGAACCTCGCCACGGAAGACGTCGAGATCGAGACCGTCGTGGATCGTGTCGGCACCGAACCGGGTGACAAGGCCGCGCACACGGATGATCGGCTCGCCCGAATAATCCGGCATGCTCAAATCTGTAAGGCGGAAAAGAAAATCGAGAAACCGGCGTCGGTTACGATCACCAGAAATATCGCTTCGACAACCGATAAAGTGGTCAGCCGCCCCACGCTTTCGGCGCTGCCCGTCACCTGAAAGCCTTCATAACAGCCGATCAGCGCGATAATTATGGCAAAGAACGGTGATTTGATCATGCCGATCCAGAAGGACCACGGCGCAATCGTGGACAGCTGATGGAGGAACTCCGGGATGCCGATGCCGAGTTCGGCCCACGCCATCAGACCGCCGCCGAAGATCCCCATGAAATTGGCGCACAGGGTCAGCATCGGCAAGGTCACCAAGAGCGCGAACAGTCGGGGCAGAACCAGAACTTCGACCGGATCGAGGCCGATGGTGAGCATCGCGTCGATCTCTTCGTTGACCCGCATCGTTCCGATCTGCGCGGTAAAGGCGCTGCCCGATCGGCCCGCGAGGATAATGGCGGTCAGCAGAACCCCCAACTCGCGAGAGATGCTGGCTCCGGTCAATGGCACCGTATAATTCTCGAGCCCGTAAGGGCGCAGATAGTCGGCACCCTGAAAAGCGATGACGACCCCGATCAGGAAGTTGAGCAGACCGACGATGGGCAGCGCATTGACCCCGGTCTGCTCCATCTGGGCAACAACCGCCGTCATCCTCAGCCGCCGCGGATGAAGCATCAGCCGCAACGCGGTCGCGGAGGCGACGCCGAAGAAGCCAAGGATGCTATATGCACGGGCGATCAGCCCGAGCGAGATTTCCCCGATACGCCCGATGAAACCAGCGATCGTATGGTGCGCCGGCCGCGGGTGGCGGGCCGGGGTGATTTTCCCTGCCGCGCGCAACTGTTCGATCAGCGGCTCAAAATTTGGCAGCAGATTGTGCATCTCAACGACGTTGCCGCGCTCTATCAGATCATGCTCGGTCCGCAGCAGCAGCCATGCGCCGGCAGTGTCGAGCCGGTCGATCCCGGTCAGATCGAGCGTCACCCGAGTGCCCGTCGGCATCCTCAAAGAACGCAGCTTCTGATCGATATCGGCGGCGGTCGTCACCAGCCATTCACCGGCAGCCGACAGGACGAGCGAACCGGGCGCTTGCGAGGCGACGAGGGTTGCGGCGACGGGCGCCATGACGATCCAACAATACCTGCTTCAGCAGCCGTCGCAGGAGGGCTTCCCAACTACGCGAAAAGCGGCTATCTCGCAACAGGGCGCATTTGGTTGCCGAAGACAGTCAAGGGATGGCGGTGATGGACCTCAAGCAGCACATCCGCTCGATCCCCGATTTCCCGAAGCCCGGCATTCTGTTCTACGATATCTCGACCTTGCTTGCCCATCCGCGCGCTTGGCGGGCGACTGTCGAGCGCCTCGCTGGGGCGATTCAACTCCACCAGCCAGATCTTCTGGTCGGCATCGAATCTCGTGGGTTTCTGATTGCGGCCCCGCTCGCCTTCGAACTCGAGCGCGGTTTTGCGATGGTCCGCAAAAAGGGCAAGCTGCCCGGCCGAACCGTGCGCTACACCTATGATCTCGAATACGGAACCGACACCATAGAGATCCAGGAAGATGCCGTCGTCCCCGGGCAGCGCGTCGTGGTGCTCGATGATCTCGTGGCTACCGGCGGGACGATGCAGGCCGCCATCGACCTCGTTCGCCGGCGCGGCGGCGATGTGGTCGCCGCTGGCTGCATCATCGAGCTCAATTTCCTGCGAGGCCGCGACCGGATCGACGTTCCGTTCACCTCGATGGTCGCTTATGACGCCTGATCGGCGGTGACCGTAGTTGGCGGTCCGAGGCCGCGGCCGATAACCGCATAAAGCGGATCTCCGCCACCCGGCGGGGTCCGATCGAGGCAGCGCAGGTCGCCCCAATTGCCGGCCTCGGCGAAATAGTGGGCGATCAGACACAGATGTCCGGCATCATCCAGAAGATGCCAGCAGGCGATGGCGCGGGTCGGCAAGCAGCAGTTCGAGAAGGTCACGACAAGCGGCGCTCCCGGCTTGAGGACGCGTCCCACTTCGCGGATGACCTCGCAGGGCCTCGTCAAATGCTGGATGGATACACAGATCGCCGCACCATCGAACTCCGCAGCGGCGAACGGAAGGTACGGATTGCTGTTCAAATCCTGGACGCGCCACTCGTCGAGAAATGGGTTTTCGGCAAGCTCACAAGCGGTGGTGCCAACCCCGACAACGCGAGAATAGGGGATCTCCGGCGGCAAGTGACTGACCAAGCCGGACGAGAGATCGAGGATGGCTCCACCGGGGGGTAATATCTCGCGATAGAGATTGGTTACCGCGGCGATCGACGCGGCGTCGATATGTCGAGCGTGCGCGGCCTCGGGACGGGCCGAAGCATCGAACCACTCGGCTTCAGGCAAGGGTGCGACCCTCGGAACGAGCGGCATATCCCCCTCTCCAGCCAACCTTTCCTGAGATAGGGATTGCCGTGCCGCCAATCCATAGCCTACCGCTCGTGCTTTTTCAGATCGCGCGTCGCCGTTCTAAATTTTCACCACGCCGCCACTTCGCCTAATCCGTCAAGGCCTCCTCCGGTAGCGTCAGCGGCAGATCGAGATCGCGGGCTACGGCAGGATGCGTCACCCGCCCATGGCAGACGTTGAGGCCCTGCCGCATATGCGGGTCTTCCACCATCGCGCGGCGCCACCCGCGGTCGGCGATCGCCAAAACAAAAGGCAGGGTCGCGTTGTTGAGCGCCACGGTCGAGGTCCGGGCAACCGCTCCCGGCATGTTGGTCACACAGTAATGGACCACGCCCTCGGCGAGATAGGTGGGCTCGGCATGGGTCGTCGGCCGGCTGGTTTCGAAGCAGCCGCCTTGATCGATGGAGACGTCGACGACGACCGCCCCCGGCTTCATCGCCCGGACGAGGTCACGATCCACCAGCTTGGGTGCCGTCGCGCCCGGGATCAGCACGGCACCGATCACCAGATCGGCAGCGGTGACTTCGCGCTCGATGTTCTCCATCGTCGAGAACAGCGTGTGCAGCTGGGCCCCGAACTGAAGGTCGAGCTGGTAGAGCCGCGGCAACGACTTGTCGATGACGGTGACGTAAGCCTCCATCCCCATCGCCATGCGCGCCGCATTGGTGCCGGCGACGCCGCCGCCGAGGATGACGACTTTGGCTGCCGGAACTCCTGGTACGCCGCCGAGCAGCACACCGATGCCGCCCTGCTCTTTCTCGAGACAATGTGCTCCGACCTGGACGGCCATCCGCCCGGCGACCTCGCTCATCGGAGCGAGGAGCGGCAGCCCGCCGTGCCGGTCGGTGACGGTCTCGTACGCGACAGCAACGATACCCGAGGCGATCAGCCGCTGCGTCAGCTCCCTGTCTGCGGCGAGATGCAAATAGGTGAAGAGAACCTGGCCCTCGCGCAGCAGCGCCACCTCCTGCGGCTGGGGTTCTTTGACTTTTATCAGCAGTTCCGCGGCCGCAAACACCTCGGCGGGGCGCGCAAGGACGGTTGCCCCCGCCGCTTCGTAGGCCGGGTCGTCGAACCCAATCCCCGCACCTGCTCCTTTCTCGACAACGACCGCGTGCCCGTGGTGCACCAGTTCACGCACGGCCCCGGGGACCAGGCCGACGCGGTATTCGTGGGTTTTCAGCTCTTTCGGGACGCCGATCCGCATCGCAGGGCTCCGCTCACCCGGGCTGGCGGGAGAGCCGTTCTACCACCTCGTCGGCGAGCGGCAAGGACGCCGTCAGCCCCGGCGATTCGATCCCATATAGGTTAACCAAGCCCGGAATCCCGTGAACCTCAGAACCTTGCACGATAAAATCGGCTGCCGGCTCCGACGGCCCGCTGATCTTTGGCCGCACCCCGGCGTAACCGGGCTGGAGCGCACCGTCCCGCAGTCCGGGCCAGTAGGCCCGGATCGCGGCGTAGAACGCCTCGCCGCGCGCCGGATCGACGGCATAATCGACTTCGCTGATCCACTCTACATCCGGCCCGAACCGCGCCTGACCCGCAAGATCGAGGGTGATATGGACGCCGAGCCCGCCGGGTGGCGGGACGGGGTAGACGAGCCGGCGAAACGGGGCGCGTCCGCTGAGGGTAAAATAGACGCCCCGGCAAAAGAAGGCGGGCGGGATCGTCTCCCGCGGGATTCCCCGGATGGCGTGGGCGAGAGCGGGCGCGTAGAGCCCGGCGGCGTTGACCACGACGCGACAGCGAATGTCGCTCGGCTCCTCGCCGCCGATGGACAGGTCGAAACCGTCGTGGCGTACTCGGCCGCACCGCACTGGCGTGCGCAATACAACCATGGCGCCGGCCGCCTCGGTCTCGCCCTGGATGGCGAGCATCAACGCGTGGCTGTCGATGATGCCGGTCGAAGGCGACAGCACGGCGGCAACGCAGCGTAGCGCCGGCTCGAGCCGTTGCGCCTGGGTCGCGGTCAGCCACTGCAAATCGTCGACGCCGTTGGCGCGGGCCGCCTCGGCGATGCGCTCGACACCGGCGATCTCACTCTCTTCGGCCGCGACGATGAGCTTGCCGATCTGCGCATGCGGCACCCCGTGCTCGCGGCAATAGGCGTAGAGCCGCTGTCGCCCGTCGACGCAGCAGCGTGCCTTCAGGCTGCCGGCCGGATAATAAAGTCCGCCATGGATGACCTCGCTGTTGCGTGAGGAGGTCTCGAACCCGATCGTATAGGCTCGCTCGAGAACGAGAACCTCATGCCCGGCCAGTGCCAGCGCCCGCGCCGTCGCGAGCCCGACCACTCCGGCGCCGACCACGACGCACTCAACCTCGTCCACTCCATCCCTCCTCGATCATTGCCGAATGGGCGAAGGTGCCACCGAGAGAGCAGCAGTTGCGGCAAACTCTACACGCACACCCTGTGATCGTGCGCTAAGCACATCAGGCTCGCCGGTTTCAAGCGAGCGGGGATTGGCATATCATATCGGGTTCGTAACGAGCGCAGGTTGCGCTCGCGCCGTCACGCCGAGCGTCCACGCCTCCTCGATTTCGATACGATTGCGCTGTTCTCGCGTCAGGGCCGGATCGCCGACGAGCAGATCTGAAAGCTCGCCGGCATTGTCGCGTTCGGCAAAATAGCGAGCGACGGTGCGCACCTGAGCCGCGTCTTTGGGCTCACCCGCCAGGGGCGACACCGACCACAACGAGGGATAGACCTCGGCCATCAGCAACGCGCCGCTCGGCTGCGCGGCAAGTCCCGTCTCGAACGGCCAAACCCGCGCCTTATCGCGCCAGCGCGGGTCGTCGCGCAAGGCCCGTACCACCGGGAGCCCGGTTAGAACCTGACCGCCAACGGAGCCCGCGCCCAGAAGCTTCCAGCACGGCTGGGCTCCTCGCATGTATTCATCGATCAGCCTGCGCTCGGCCAATCCATCCTGCTCATGACGGCGATGGTGCTTGGGTCCGAGGCAGTGCCGCGGGGCGGCCGCCGGACATCCCCAGAATGGAAATTGACTGCCGGATATGCGCTCGTTCAGCGCGGCGGCGACATCGAAGCGGTTGTTGAAGTTATGTTCGTCGTCGCTGACGAGCCGTGCGATCTCGTCCCAGACCGCCCGCCAAGGCGGACCAGAAAGGCCGAGTCGCGCGGCAAAGCCGGCGGGATAACCGAACGGGAAATCGAAACCCATGAGAACCCTGGCATTGCGCGACATCGCCGTCGACAGCCATTCTGCCAAGAGGGTCTTGGCTGCATGCCGGGTGGCCGGGTTGACGAGTCTTTCGCCCGCGGCATCGATCCAGCAGATCCAGATACTATCGCGACCGGTCCGCGGCACGCTCGCCGCACTCCAATCGACCATCGCAAATGTGTCGAACATCAGCGCTGGTGCGGCCTGGCCGGGTCGCTGTCGCAGACCTCGCGGATGCGATCATGGAATGCGCCCAGCACCTCTGGATGGTCGCGCAAATAGAGCGCCTTGACAAATTCGATCTCGGGAAAGAGACCGGCGGCAGCGTCGGCCTGCGCGTAGATTTGTTTGAGCAGGACGCCGGTGAGCAGGAAATAGGGAAAGACGATGATCCGGCGGAAACCGAGCCGGGCGGAGTGCCCCAACACCGCTTCGACGCGCGGTTGAGCGACGCCGGTGAAGGCGACTTCAGCCCAGCCGAAACCCATTTCGTCGCGCAGCCTGTGCGTGAGCTTGGAGATGTTGGAGTTGGCATCCGGGTCGCTGGCGCCGCGCCCGACGACGACGAGCAAGGTCTCAGCGCGCGGGATCGCCGGATCTTGTGCCGCCGCAGCGATCCGGTCAGCCGCCGCTCGCGGCAGCTTTGGGCCGATCGAAAGATCGCCTCCTAGGCGGACGTCGACCGCTGGATTGTCGGCCATGAACGTGTTTATTTCGCGCGGCAGGTCTCGCTTGACGTGGCTCGCCGCAAGCAGCATCCCCGGGATCGCAAAAATCTGCCGCGCCCCCCGCCCCGCCAACGCGGCGAGCCCATCGCGGATCGTCGGCCGGGCGAATTCGAGGTACCCGATGGCAACATCGAACTGCGGCAGGCACGGGCGCAGCGCTGCGGCGACCATCTCAAACTCGGCGATCGCTTCGCAATCCCGGCTGCCATGTCCGCAGAGCAGCACCGCCGTCTCGGTCAATCGCTGTCCCTTCCCGACCGACAACGGGGATTGAGCGCGCGATGGTGGCGATCGGCGTCGATCCGTTGCTGCTGCTCGTCGCAGGCCTCCTCATCGATGCGCTGTTCGGCGACATGCCGGTGATTTTCCGCCATATCGACCATCCGGTCGTCGTCGCGGGTCGCGCGATCGCGTTTTTCGACCGCAAGCTCAATCGCCAAAACCGCAGCGAAACCTCGCGCCGCGATCGCGGGATCGTCACCGTGATCCTGCTGGTCGCCGCCGCCGCGACGCTCGGGCTCGCGATCCAACGGCTCTGCCGCGGTCATCTGCTGGGGGCCGTCTTCGAAGCCCTGTTGATTGCCGTGCTCGTCGCCCAACGCAGCCTTTATGACCATGTCGCCGCTGTCGCCGAGGCGCTCGATGCCGGTGGTCTGGCGGCGGGTCGCGCGGCGGTACGTCACATTGTCGGCCGCGACCCGATGAGCCTCGACACGCACGGCGTGGCGCGGGCGGCGATCGAGAGCCTGGCGGAGAATTTCAGCGACGGCGTCGTGGCACCGGTGTTCTGGTATCTGCTGCTCGGCCTGCCCGGCCTCTTCGCCTACAAGATGGCAAATACGCTCGACAGCATGATCGGCCATCGCACCCCGCACTATCGCAGCTTCGGCTGGGCGGCGGCGCGCTTCGACGATTTCCTCAATCTGGTGCCGGCGCCGATTAGCGGGCTGCTGCTCGCCGCGGGTGCGGTCCTCGCCGGTCGGTGCCGCCCGGATCGGGCGCTGGTGATCATGATCCGCGACGGCCGCAAGCATCATTCGCCGAACGCCGGTTGGCCGGAAAGTGCGATCGCGGGGGCGCTCGGCCTGGCGCTGGCCGGACCGCGCCGCTACCCCGAGGGTCTCGTCGACGATCCCTGGCTCGGCGACGGCAGCGCTCGGGCGGCCACGTCCGACATCGTGCGCGGGCTGCACCTTTACCGGCTCTCTTGTCTGATCGAAGGCGGCTTGCTGGTGGCCGCCTGGATTGCCCTGCATCTCACACCGATTATTTGACGCTGGCAGGCTAGGCAATCGGCTCCTTCAACACCAGCGGCAGGCCGGCGGCGACGAATACGACGCGATCGGCGAGAGCCGCAACCTGTTGATTGAGGCGGCCGGCGGCATCGCGAAATTGCCGTCCGAGTGGTGTCTCCGGGACAAGGCCCAGCCCGACCTCGTTGGCGACGAGCACGACCGGCCCGGCCGCCAGCCGTAGCGCACCGCACAGCATGTCGGCCTCCTCGTCGATCGGCTTGGCAGCGAGGAGCAGGTTCGAGAGCCACAGCGTCAGGCAATCGATAAGGAGGGGACGCTCGGGTGTCGTCTCGGTGGCAATTACCGGAGAGAGCGCCAGCGGCTCCTCGACCGTACGCCAGAATGGGCCGCGCCGCGCCCGGTGGGCGGCGATGCGCTCGGCCATCTCGGCATCTCCGGCCTCCGCCGTCGCGCAATAGGTGCCGCCCGAGGCGGCAGCATTTTCGACCATCCGCTCGGCATACCGGCTCTTACCAGATCGCGCCCCGCCCAACACGAGCGTGACTGGGGGAAGGCCCGAAACGTCTTTTGACACGGGAATCACGTTAGCACAGCCGAACTGACACCGTCATTTGTCGTTGGTAGCATGGCCCGCGGGGTAAGGCTCGACCCGCGAAGAGAGGAGGATCGTATGAAAATCGAGGGTGGTTGCCTGTGCGGGAAGGTGCGCTATTCGGCGGACGCCGAGCCGGCCTTTGTCGGAGTCTGCCATTGCAAGAACTGTCAGAAGGCGTCCGGCACGGCATTCCGAGTCGTGCTGGCGGTCCCGAAGCCGGCGCTCTCAGTGCAGGGCACGCTCAAGACGTTCAACGATCGCGGCGACACCGGTAAGACATTATACCGGCGTTTCTGCCCGGAATGCGGATCCGCTATCATTACCGAGGCCGAGGTCATGCCGGACCTCACCATAATCATGGCCGGGACGCTCGACGACGCAAGCTGGGTAAAGCCGGGAATGGAGATCTACTGCGATAGCGCGCAGCCTTGGGTTAGTCTCGAAGGCGAACGCCAGCGCTTCCCGAAAATGCCCGGGTGAGTTCCTCACCCAGGCTGTAGGACATCGCGCGCGGTCTGGTTGAAGAGGACCCGTCGCTCGTCGTCGGTCGGCGGGGCCGAGCGGCGCAGGTCCTTGCCGAGATCGACCCCCCGCTGCACCGCGGGACGCTCTTTGATCGTCTCGCGCCAGCGCGCGACGTTGGGGAAATCGTCGAGCGGTTGGCCGAGCGGACGGGCGATCAGCACCCAGGGCCAGGAAGCCATATCGGCGATCGAGTAATCATCGAGAATGAACGCACGACCCTCGAGCCGGCGCTCGAGAACACCGAGGCAGCGGTTGTACTCGTCGGCATAACGCTTATGCGAATAGGGGTGCTCGCCCGGCGCATAATTGACGAAATGGCTGAGCTGACCGGCCATCGGGCCGAGATTGCCGACCTGCCAGAACAGCCACTCGAGGCACTCCTTACGGCCGCGCCGATCCTGCGGCATGAAGCGCCCGGAGAGCTCGGCCAGATGGATCAAGATGGCGCCCGACTCGAACACCGGCACCGGCCCACCGCCAAACTCCTCTAGGGCGTCGTGATCGACGATCGCCGGCATGCGGTTGTTGGGGCTGATCGCCAGGAACTCCGGCTTGAACTGGTCGCCGCGCCCGATATTCACCGGGATCATTCGGTATTCGAGGCCGCACTCCTCGAGCATGATGGCGACCTTCCACCCGTTCGGCGTCGGCCAATAGTAGAAATCGATCATGTGCAGGTCTCCGCGAACTCTCGGCACAGGCTTGCATGTATGGAAGGCCACCGTTGAGGCAAGAAGCTTTCGACATGATGATAGAGATCCAAGGGCAATGGCCGCAGTCTGAGATCCGGCGCATAATGACGGCTTGACGGGAGGACCATCATGACCCTGACCCAAGATCTCGGCCGTTTCGCCGCGGATGTCTCGTTCGAGCGGCTGCCGCAAGGCGCGGCGGACGTGGCGCGCATCGGCTTTATCGATTGCATCGCGACGATGATCGCGGGTGCCGGCGACCCGGCGCCGCAGTTGCTGCGCAAGGCCCTGCAGCCCTCGGGCGGCGAGGCAACCTTGTACTTCACCGGCGAGAAGTGCCCTGCACCCGAGGCGGCGTGGATCAACGGCACCGCCGGGCACGCGCTCGACTATGACGACGTCGCCTCGCTGCGCGGCCATCCGAGCACCGTGCTGGTCCCGGCGATCCTCGCCGAGGGCGAGACGCTCGGCGCTTCGGGGCGCGACATGCTCGCCGCCTATGTCGCCGGATACGAGACCTGGGCCGAGCTCGCCTGGCGCGACCCCGGCCACCATCACCGTAAAGGCTGGCATCCGACCGGCATCTTCGGCCCGATCGGTGCGGCGGCCGCCTGCGCGTCGCTGCGGCGTCTGGATGCCGATGGCGCCACCCGGGCGTTGGCGCTCGCAGCCTCGCAGAGCAGCGGGATCATGGCCAATTTCGGCACGATGACAAAGCCGTTCCACGCCGGCCGCTCGGCGCATTCGGGGCTGATGTCGGCGCGGCTCGCCGAACTGGGTTTCACCGCCGCGCTCGACGCCCTCGAACATCCGCAGGGGTTCCTGAGTGCGGTATCGCCCGACGGCGCGGTCGACCGCGAGACCCCGGCGCACGGGCTCGGCAGCGAGTGGAGGATCGTCAAATACCGTCTCGGCATCAAGAAATACCCGGCCTGCTACTGCACCCACCGCGCACTCGACGCGATGCTCGAGCTGCTCGCCCGCCAGCCGCTGCAGCCCGCCGAGATCGCGCGGATCACGGTCTCGCTGAGCGATACCCATGCGCTGATCCTGCGCAACCACCAGCCGCAGACCGGACTCGCCGCCAAATTCAGCATCGAATTCGCGATGGCGGCGGCAGTGATCGCACGGCGCGCCGGCCTCGCCGAATACACCGACGGCTTTGTCCGCCGCCCCGACGTTCAGGACCTGATGCGGCGGGTCGGGATCGAGACCAATCGCGACTATGATCCCGAGGTCTCCGGCGCCTCGGTTTTCGACCAGGTACGCGTCGAGCTGGTCGGCGGCCGTATCGTCGAAAGCGCGAAGGTGGCGCGGGCGAAAGGCCATGCCGACCGGCCGCTGAGTGAAGACGAACTCTTCGAGAAGTTCCGCACTTGCCTCGACGCCGGCGGGGCGCGGATTGCGCCCGATGTGCTGTTCGACCG
>WNFR01001349.1_pt1 | contig 25542 bp, 25 predicted proteins | sample 5400221 | NCBI WGS metagenome assembly WNFR01 (sample SAMN13153357, study PRJNA577476) | soil metagenome | isolation source: 40 cm soil under Madrone tree | place: USA:California | collected 2016-06-14 | reverse complement strand
GAGAGTTTCCAACCCCAGCTTCTGTTCTGCGCTTGCCTTCAATGGAGATTTGCCCGCCATGCCACGCCCCCGCGAATCACTGCAAAGACGCAATCACAACCTTGATCCGTTGGCCAGACTGCCGGAGTCTGCTTAGGTATGGCCTACGCTTACTCCTACGGAGGTCACTCCGTTACCACAGGCCAGCGGGGGAATAGGCGCATAGCCACCGCCATATCCTCGACGAGGACGTGCTCGTATTGCTCGGCGACCGACCGTGGAGCATGCCCGCAGATTGCATCTCGGATACCGGGCTCTATGCCAGCACGACGGGCACGCACTTTGAATGTGTGCCGCCAGCCGTGATTGGGCTTGACTCCCTTATCGGCCAGCGAGGCGCAGCGAGAGGACAACGAGCGTACCCACTTGGCCAGTTTGTCGCGGGCGCGGAGGGCCGGACCTCGACCCTTGCCGATGTTACCCGTGTTGAACAGCGGAGCGTTGGCTCCCTGCTGTACCCTCACAGCCTCGACGTAATCCAATAACCCTTGGTCGATCAGGTGGGGATGCAGAGGGATCGTGCGGGCCTTGTTGGTCTTGACGGTGCCGGCCTCTGGAGTAATCCGCAACACCGCATACTCAACTCGCCGCAGCCCCTCGGGAGCGTTGACAGAGAAAACCCTCACCTGCACGTCACAGACCCGCGCTTGCGTCAGTTCTCCTACCCGAGCCCCGGTGTATGCGTCCAACCACGGCACCCACCGATGCGCAGCCTCGGCGAACATGATATGGCCGGCTTTGGTCCGCGGGATGGTCGGGACAGTGAGGGCCGCCTGTAGGATGGTCGCGGCTTCCTTGTCGGTGGACCCTTTCCCAGTTTCGCGTGTCTCGGCCTTGCTGGGCACCTCGACCGTGACACCGATGAATGGATTGCGGAACACAAGCCGCTTGCGCTGTCCCCATTTCCACACGGCACGAGGCGCAGCTATCCATGCGTCCCGCACAGTAAGCGCGCCGCGTGATCGACCACCGTTGGTCGGCTGCCCAATCAAGCTGTCTGCCCAGCGCTGTGCGTCCCACCCCAACTCCTGCCACCCGGAAGCGTCTAAAGCTCGGAACACACACCGCCAGCGGTCGATGGTCGAGGGTTTCTTCGGATTGTCCTTGCAATACGCTTCGAACAGGGCCACGGCAGTAAGGTCGGTAGCGCAGGCGGTAATAGCGCTGCTGCCGTTAGGTCTGTAGGGGGCAAGCTGGTCGAGGTGCTTATCCTCAGACCAGTCCCCGCCCGCCCGGCGTTCCAGCGTCTCAGTGGCCCGTAGGAACTCCCCGGCCACCGCGGACAGGAAGCTGGTCCGCCCTGCATGCATCAGCGCTACCCCGCGATCCGTCAAGAACTGGCTGGCCCGGGCCTCGGTGTCGATCGCGCTCAGCACCTCTGGCTGGTCGAAGTCAAGCTCACCTGTCTCAAGGTCGCCCGCTATGTCCACCAGCGTCTCGCGTAGGCTCGACCACCGCTTGGGGCTGCCGGGGTTGTCGAGGTGAAATCCGATGAACCACCTATACCACTCACCCGCGAGCGCGTCGGCATCCCGCTGTGAGAGTTCGACGCCCTCACTGGCCCTTGCTCCCTTGAGCGCCTCAATCCGCCGATTGACCAGCGCCAGCCATTCCGCGTGTAGGACCTTCGCGCGGTGAAAGGGTGTGCTGGCGGGCTCGCTGAATATTGCTTCCCAAGCGAACTTGCTTCGCGACCTCGATCTCTCGCCGTAGAGGCGCTGATACTCGGACCGGATGGATGCAGGAAGTGCCTTGCGGGACTTCCAGGCCCCGGAACTCGACCTAACCAAACGTGACACGCTGAATACTGACCCCACTGTAGTTGTCCTCTGTATCGACAACACATCGAAGGGCCTGTAAATCCAACAAGTTGACGCTGCGACGGAGGCCCCCATCACCTCATGAAAGGAATCGGATTCCACGCCTTCCGCGGTTCCTCCTGCCGAACCTGACGCCCCCTCGACCGTCGCCGCTGTCGCGGCTTCGCGGCCGTCCATCGCCGCGTTGTGTCTCGCCTTCGCGGGCGTCTCGATATCCAGTTTCGGCGGCGTGTTGGCGTGGGCGCGCCGGATGCTGGTTGAAAACAAAGGTTGGATGACGGCGCACGAGTTCAATGACCTCCTGGCGTTGTGCCAGTTTCTGCCCGGACCTAACATCGTCAATCTCTGCGCGGTGTTTGGCGCCCGGATGCGCGGCATTCCGGGCGGGCTCGCCTGCCTCGTTGGATTGCTCGGCCCATCGGTCGTGTTGATGATCGCGGCGGGCGCCGCCTATCGCCGTTTTGGCGCGTTGCCGGAAATGCACGGCGTGCTGTCAGGCCTTGCGGCTGCGGCGGCCGGGGCGGTCATTGCGGCGGCCGTCAAGATGGCCGAGCCGCTGGTTCGCGTTCGGCTCGGCCCGGAGCACTCCGTGGCGCTCGCGACATTTGTGGCCGTCGGGGTGCTGCATCTCAGTCTTCCCCTGGTGCTGCTGGTGATCGTGCCGGTGAGCATCGGTTTTGCCTGGCGGCGCGCCGATGCGAAGTGATCCCGCGACGCTCGCCGCGCTGTTTTTGCAGTTCGCCGTCCTGTCACTGTTCGCCGTCGGCGGCGGTGGCTCGGCCGTGCCGGAAATGCACCGTCAGACCGTCGAGATCGCCCGGTCGCTCACGGATCGCCAGTTCAGCGAATTGTTCGCCATTGCGCAGGCAGCGCCGGGACCGAACATCATGTTTGTCGCCCTGCTGGGACATTTTATCGCGGGGGTGCCGGGCGCCGCGATCGCGACAGTGGCGATGTGCGGACCGAGTTGCATTCTCGCCTGCGCGGTGGCGCAGGTTGTCGAGCGCTTTCGCAAGGCGCGCTGGCGCATTGCGATTCAGGCCGGTCTGGTGCCGGTGACGATTGGACTTATTGCGGCGAGCGCACTCATCATCGCGCGCGGGGCCGATCGCAACTGGGCCTCGCTCGCCATCACGGCAACGACATTCGCTGTCGTCTATTGGACCCGGCTCTCGCCGCTGGTGGTGTTCGCCTGCGCAGCACTCTTGGGGCTTGTCGGCTTCGTGTGACGTTACAATGAACGCTTTCGGCGCCGCCCGGCCTTGTGCTAGGCATGGACTAGAGCATAAGCTGACCAGTCACCTCGCAGGGAGGAAAGAATAAATGTCGGAGAATGTCGGCGGCGCACCCGAGCCGCAGAACCGCGGATCGTTTGTTCGCGCACCGCGGGAATTCTACGGCGGCCTTGTGCTGGTGGGTGTGGCAATATTTGCGCTGTGGGCGTCCCGCGATCTACCCGGCATGCGCGGCTTCGCCTTCGGACCCGGCACGGCGCCGCGCATGTTCGCGATCGTGCTTGGGGTGCTCGGTATCGCGGTGGCGGCGACAGGCGTCCTTACGAAAGGGCCGGGCATCGATCGCTTCTATTTCCGCGGACCGTTCTTCGTCACCCTTTCGGTGGTGCTGTTTGCTTGGCTGGTGCGGCCGCTCGGCCTCGTTATCGCGAGTTTCCTCAGCATCCTGGCGGCTGCCGGCGCAACTCCGGAGGCGCGCCCTCTCGAGACGCTCATCTGGGGGGCGGTGCTGACAGGCTTCTGCGTCCTGCTGTTTCCCTATGCCCTCAATCTTCCGATGCAGATATGGCCCAATAGTTGGGATCTGGCGACCATCCTCAAAGGCCTTTCGTCAATCCGATGAATTGCATGCCGGCTGCGGCCCGCATCGACAGCGTGAAGTAACCAGCCATGCTAGACCTCCTTCAACATCTCGCCCTCGGTTTCGGAGTGGCGTTATCGCCGATGAACCTGTTCCTCTGCCTGATCGGGGCCATGGTCGGCACCTTGATCGGCGTGTTGCCGGGCGTCGGTCCGCTCGCCACCATCGCCATGCTGCTGCCGATCACCTTCGGCCTGCCGCCGGTCGGCGCGCTGATCATGCTGGCGGGCATCTACTACGGCGCTCAATATGGCGGTTCGACCACCTCGATCCTGATCAACATTCCGGGCGAGGCGTCTTCGGTGATCACGACCCTTGACGGGTTCCAGATGGCAAAGAAAGGCCGCGCCGGCCCGGCGCTGGCCATCGCGGCCATCGGATCGTTTTTTGCCGGCTGCGTATCGACCGTGCTGGTCGCTGCGCTGGGTGCGCCGCTGACGTCGGTCGCGCTGCTGTTTGGTCCAGCGGAATATTTTTCGCTGATGACCCTCGGCCTGTGCTTCGCCGTGGTGCTTGCGCGCGGCTCGATCCTCAAGGCGCTCGCCATGGTGATGCTGGGGCTGATGCTGTCGATGGTCGGCTCCGACATCGAAACCGGCCAATCCCGCATGGCCTTCGACATTCCGGAACTCTCCGACGGCATCGGCTTCGTGGTCGTCGCCATGGGCGTGTTTGGATTTGCCGAGATCATGCGTAATCTGGAGCAAACCGGCACGCGCGACGTCATCAACGCCAAGTTGACCGGCCTGATGCCGACCTGGCCGGATTTGAAGGCCTCCGCCGGCGCGATCGGCCGCGGCACCGTGCTTGGCGCAATTCTCGGCATTCTTCCCGGCGGCGGCGCCGTGATCGCGGCTTTCGCGGCTTATACCTTCGAAAAGAAAATGTCGAGGGACCCCTCCCGCTTTGGCCACGGTGCGATCGAGGGCGTGGCGGCGCCTGAAAGCGCCAACAATGCGGCGGCGCAGACATCATTCATCCCGCTGCTCACGCTCGGCATCCCGCCCAATGCCGTGATGGCCCTGATGGTCGGCGCCATGACGATTCACGGCATCGTTCCGGGTCCCCAGGTGATGACAAAGCAGCCGGAGTTGTTCTGGGGCATGGTTGCGTCCATGTGGCTCGGCAACCTGATGCTGATCATCATCAATCTGCCGATGGTTGGAATGTGGGTAAAACTGCTGCAGGTGCCGTACCGCTTCCTGTTTCCGGCGATCCTGATCTTCTGCTCGATCGGCGTCTACTCGATCAACAATGCGCCGTTCGACTGCGTGATAACGGCGGTGTTCGGCCTGATCGGCTATTGGCTGGTCAAGCATGACTTCGAGCCGGCCCCGATGCTGCTCGGCTTCGTGCTTGGGCCGCTGATGGAGGAGAACCTCCGCCGCGCCATGCTGATCGCCCGCGGCGATCCGACCACCTTCGTGACCCGCCCGATCTCCGGCGCCTTGATCGGCATTGCGGTGGTACTGCTGGTTTTCGCAGCGCTGCCGATGTTCGCGAAGAAGCGCGACCAGATCTTCGTCGAGGACTGATGCCGGGTCTCTGATGCCTGATCCCTAAATCCGGCGGGCAAGTCCCGCCGGATTTTTTGTCGCGTTGGAGAATAGCCGCCGGGGACTTGCGTTTGGGCGGCCGTCGGCGCGTTACTCTCCGGCTCAAGGCGAATCGTCGCCCTGATAAGTCGAGCCATGCGCCAATATCTCGACCTGATGGAACGCATCCTCGCCGACGGCGTGGAAAAGCGCGACCGTACCGGGACCGGCACCCTGTCAGTGTTCGGCCATCAGATGCGGTTCGATCTCGCGGCCGGCTTTCCGCTACTCACCACCAAGAAGCTGCATCTGAAATCGATCATCTACGAGCTTCTCTGGTTCCTCGCGGGCGACACCAATATCAAATACCTCAACGACCACGGCGTCTCGATCTGGGATGAATGGGCGGACGAGCGCGGCGATCTCGGCCCGGTGTATGGCCGCCAGTGGCGCTCGTGGCCGGCTCGGGACGGTGGCGCCATCGATCAGATCGCCAACCTGATCGACGCGATCCGCCACAATCCGGATTCGCGCCGCCTCATCGTGACGGCCTGGAATCCGGCCGACGTCGACAAGATGGCGCTGCCGCCCTGCCACTGCCTGTTTCAGTTCTACGTGGCGAATGGCACGCTCTCGTGCCAGCTCTATCAGCGCTCCGCCGACGTGTTTCTGGGCGTGCCTTTCAACATCGCGTCCTACGCGCTGCTGACCATGATGGTGGCGCAGGTCACCGGTCTTGCCCCCGGGACCTTCATCCACACCTTTGGCGACGCCCATTTGTATCTCAACCATATCGATCAGGCCCGGCTCCAGCTTGCGCGGACGCCGCGGCGACCGCCGGAAATGCAGATCAACCGGGCGGTGACGGATATATTCGCATTTCGCTTCGAGGACTTTGCCCTCGAAGGCTACGACCCCTACCCGCATATCAAGGCAAAGGTCGCGGTGTGATGGGGTCGGCCGGAAGGGGCGCGGGCATTCCGCTGGTTCTCGTCGCTGCTATCGCAGAGAACGGCGTGATTGGGCGTGCCGGCGGGCTGCCGTGGCGGCTCAAGACCGATCTCAAGCGGTTTCGCGCACTCACCGTCGGCCATCCGGTCGTGATGGGGCGCAAGACCTACCTTTCTTTCAGGAAGCCCCTGGAAAACCGCACCACCATCGTCGTCACGCGAGATCCACAATTCGCTGCCGCCGGCATTGTGGTGGCGCCCAGCCTGGAAGCCGCGATGGAGGTAGCCGAGGGTGACGCGCTGCGGCGGGGCGCCGCGGCCATTGTGGTTGGCGGCGGCGCCGACATATATTCGAAGACAATCGACAAGGCCGCGCGCCTCGAAATCACCCGCGTGCACGTCCAGCCGGAAGGAGATACGATATTTCCGGGGATCGACCCGGCGCAATGGCGCGAGGCCGCCCGGCAGGACTATGCGGCTGGGCCCGATGATGAAGCGCCCTTTACCACACTGACCTACGAAAGACGTTGACCTACGAAAGGCGTTCGTAACAGGAGCAAAACCCATGGCGTCCTCGCCGGGCTTGTGCCGGCCCCCACCCTACCCTCCCCCGCAAGCGGGGGAGGGTAGGGTGGGGGTGGGGACCGCCACGAGTTTTACCCCTGGTACAGATGTTCGCGAATAACGCTCATAGATCTTGGCGGTGGCCGGCCGCCTCGCGCGACAGCCGCAGTTCGTCCAACGGCACCAGCGTTAACGCTAACTTGCTTTGGACGGTGCGCGGGCGCGACAAGTGGCGAATGCGCTGCGAGTGCGCGTTGAAAGGGGAGGTGGCGTCCCCTATAACCCCCGGACGTGAAATTCCCGGTCGGCCAGAAGGGTTCTTGATCAGGGTTTTCGGTTCGGCCGATGTGGAGGTCAGTTGATGCCGTGGAGTAATCAGGGCGGTGGCCCCTGGGGCTCAGGCCCGAAAGGGCCATGGGGATCCGGTTCCCCGCCGTCAGGCTCATCGCCGCCTGACCTGGAGGATTTGCTCCGCCGCGGGCAGGACAAGCTGCGCAACGTGTTGCCGGGCGGCGGCCTTGGCGGCACCGGCGTCGTGATCATCGGGCTGCTCGCCGTCGCTTTGTGGCTCGCTTCTGGAATTTTCCAGGTTGCACCCGATGAACTCGGCCTCGTCATGCGGTTCGGCAAATTTAACCGCAAGGTCGACCCCGGCCTCGGTTACCACTACCCCTACCCCATCGAATCGGTGGAGATTCCCAAGGTCACACGGGTAACCCCGATCCAGATCGGCGTGCGGTTCGTCGAGGACGCCCGCCGCGGCACCCAGACACGCGACGTGCCGGAGGAGAGCTTGATGCTCACCGGCGACGAGAACATCGTGGACGTGGATTTCACGGTATTTTGGGTCGTGGGGGCGGGCACTACAGGTGCGTCCGACTTTCGTTTCAATTTGCAAAACCCGGAAGGCACCGTGAAGGCGGTGGCCGAAAGCGCAATGCGGGAGGTGATCGGCCGCTCCGAACTGGAACCGGTTCTCACCGGCGGACGACAGCGAATCGAAAGCGAGGTGCATGACCTCGTCCAGAAGACATTGGATCAATACAAAGCCGGCGTCACGGTCACTCAGGTGCAGATGTTGAAGGTTGAGGCCCCGGCCCAGGTCATCGACGCGTTCCGCGACGTCCAGGCCGCCCAGGCCGACCAGGAGCGGGCACAGAATGAAGCGCGCACCTACGCGGGGCGGGTGGTTCCGGAAGCGCGGGGTCGTGCCGCACAGTTAACGCAGTCGGCGGAGGCCTATCGCGAGCAGACCGTCGCCGAGGCCAAGGGCCAGACAGCGCGGTTCAACAAGATTTACGAGGAATACAAGAAGGCGCCGGACGTTACCCGCCAGCGGCTTTATCTCGAGACGATGGAGCGTCTGTTCAGCGGCACCGACAAGGTCATACTGGATTCCTCCGGGCAGGGCGGGTCCGGCGTGATACCGTATCTGCCGCTGCCTGAACTGCGAAACCGGCCGCCGGCTCAGGCGCCGCAATCGACGACGGGAGGAGGCAACCGATGAAAGCCAATTTTATCGGCGCAGTCGTGGCCGCCGCCGTCATCCTGGCGCTGGCGGCGTACGGGTCGCTGTTCACGGTTTATCAGACCAAGCAGGCTCTGGTGGTGCGTTTCGGCGAGCCGGTCCGGGTCATTACCGAGCCGGGCCTTCACGTGAAGATCCCGCTGGCCGATACCGTCATCACGATCGACAACCGCATCCTCGACCTGGAAAACGCAGCCCAGGAAGTATTCGCCTCTGACCAACGGCGCCTCGTGATCGATGCCTTTGCGCGCTATCGCATTACCGATGTGCTGCGGTTCTATCAGACCGTCACCAATATCGACGGCGCCAACTCGCGGCTTTCAAGCCTGCTCAACGCAGCGCTGCGGCGCGTGCTCGGAGAAGCCTCCCTGATCCATGTGGTGCGCGACGAGCGTGCAGCGTTGATGGCGCGCGTACGCGATCAGCTCGATCGCGAAGCGCGCGCTTTCGGCATCGAGGTCGTCGATGTACGCATCAGGCGCGCCGATCTGCCGGAGCAGAACAGCCAGGCCGTCTATCAACGCATGCAGACCGAGCGGCAGCGTCAAGCCGCGTCCATACGGGGCGATGGCAGCCAGAAGAGCCAGGAGATCCGCGCCAAGGCGGACCGCGACGTCACCGTGTTGGTGGCGGAGGCGCAGTCGCGCGCCGAACAGACTCGTGGCGAGGGCGATGGCGAACGCAACCGCATCTTCGCTGAAACCTATACCAGGGATCCCGATTTCTTCGCCTTCTACCGTTCCATGCAAGCCTATGAGGCGGGATTGCGGGCCAGCGACACGCGGCTGGTGCTGCGACCGGATTCCGATTTCTTCAAGTATTTCGGCAATCCGGCCGGTAAGGAAATGCCTAAGGATGCGCCGAAGCCACCTGCGCCATAGCCTCTCCCTACCCTTCCCCGCGAGTGGGGGAGGGTCTAATTACCCTCCCTCGCTTGCGGGGGAGAGGAGGGAGGGAACATTGCGTCTTGCCGAAGCGTCCCATGACCGATTTTCTGGCAGCAATTGCACTGGTGTTCGTCATCGAGGGGCTCATTTTTGCGGCCTTCCCGGAAGCTGCCAAGCGCGCTGTCACGGTGATGACGCAGACGCCGGACCAGGGATTGCGCTTGGTCGGGCTTCTCAGCGCGGCGTTGGGCTTGGCTTTGTTATGGCTGGTGCGCGGGTAGCGCCAGCCGGGGCTGCTCGACGGGAGTTCGCCCCCCTCCCTGCCTCCCCTGCACCCCCTCCCTAACCGGAATGGAGGGGCACGCTCATTATACGCTCTTGCGCGACGGCGCCTACAGGCGCACTGTTAGGAGATGATCTCCGAGGAGACTTGACGCCCATGGCTGGCTTTCCGCTCCCCCGTCTTGGTTGTTTGCTTATTCGTTCGCCTTATCGCGTGATGCCGGCGGCAGCTGCCGCCGTTATGGCGGCGGTTGCGCTCGTTGCGCCGCCAGCCCAAGCTCGCGGCCCCGACAACATCGCAGATGTGGCCGAGAAGGTCATCAACGCAGTCGTCAACATCTCGACGTCTCAGAGCGTCGAGGGTCGCAATAGCGCGACGCCGCAGCCCTTGCTGCCCCCCGGATCGCCATTCGAGGAATTCTTCGACGAGTTCTTCAAAAATCGCCGCGGTCAGCAGGGCGACAACAACCAGAACCGGCCGAATGGGCCTCGCCGCGTCAATTCGTTGGGCTCCGGCTTCATCATCGATCCGTCCGGAATCGTGGTGACCAATAATCACGTCATCGCCGATGCCGACGAGGTGACCGTTATCCTCAACGACGGGGCGCGCCTCAAGGCTGAAATTCTCGGCCGCGACACCAAGGTCGATCTCGCCTTGTTGCGGGTGAAGCCGGAGAAACCGCTCATTTCGGTTCAGTTCGGTGACTCGGACAGGCTGCGGCTCGGCGAATGGGTGATAGCGATTGGAAATCCGTTCAGCCTTGGCGGGACCGTGACGGCGGGCATCGTGTCGGCGCGCAACCGCGACATCAATTCGGGCCCGTATGACAATTACATCCAGACCGACGCCGCCATCAACCGGGGCAATTCGGGCGGTCCGCTGTTCAATCTCGAAGGCGACGTCATCGGAATCAACACGGCGATCATCTCGCCGTCGGGCGGCTCCATCGGCATCGGGTTCGCGGTGCCTTCCAAGACCGCGGTTGCGGTTATCGACCAGCTGCGCCAGTTCGGCGAGACGCGGCGCGGCTGGCTTGGCGTGCGCATCCAGCAGGTCACCGACGATATCGCCGACAGCCTCAACATCAAGCCGGCGCGCGGTGCGCTGGTGGCCGGCATCGACGAAAAGGGGCCGGCGAAGCCGGCGGGCATCGAAGCCGGGGATGTCATCATCAAGTTCGACGGCAAGGACATCAAGGAGATGAAAGACCTGCCGCGCATCGTCGCCGATACGCCGGTCGGCAAGGATGTCGACGTCGTCATCGTACGAAAAGGCAGGGAAGAAAGCCGCATCGTGAAGCTCGGCCGTCTTGAAGACGGCGAAAAACAAGCAGCGCTGACGCCCAACAAGGATGCGGCGCCCCCGGAAAAGACCGTCGTGCAGAAGACGCTCGGCCTCAACCTCGCCAATATGACCGACGACCTGCGCAAGCGTTACAAGATCAAGGACAGCGTGAAGGGCGTGGTGATCACCGGCGTCGAAGCCCAGTCCCCCGCCGCCGACAAGCGTCTCAATGCGGGCGACGTCGTGGTCGAGGTGTCGCAGGAGGCGGTCGCCGATACCGACGCACTGCAGAAGCGGGTCGAGCAGCTCAAGAAGGAAGGCCGTAAGTCGGCGCTGTTGCTTGTCGCCAATGCGGATGGCGAACTGCGCTTCGTGGCGCTGAGCTTGCAGTGAGGCTTTATCCCTCCCCGTCTTCGGGGAGGGTGGCGCGCTTTTGCGCGCCGGGTGGGATTGCGCGGCGACACCCAAGAGAACCCCACCCGACCTCGCTTCGCTCGGCCACCCTCCCCGAAGACGGGGAGGGATTCTACCTCTCGACAAACTCCTCGCGGCGATAGCCCTGCGCATAAAGCAGCGCGGTGAGATCGCCGTGGTCGATGCGCGCGGCCGCAGCTTCGGCTACCAACGGCTTCGCCCGGAATGCGACGCCGAGGCCCGCATCGCCGATCATCTTCAGATCGTTGGCGCCGTCGCCTACCACCAGGGTCTCGTTGCGGGCGAGCCCGAGCTTGCGGCGCAATTCCCGCAGCGTCTCGAGCTTGGCGTCGCGACCCAGCACCGGCTCCGCAGCCGTACCGAGAAAGCGCCCGTCCTCCCCGACGATGAGCCGGTTGCCGCGGTTCTCGTCGAATCCGATCAGCGCCGCAATCCGCGCGGTGAACACCGTGAACCCGCCTGATACCAGGCACGTATAGGCGCCATGGCGGCGCATCGTCCGCACCAGGGTGCGCGCCCCGGGCGTGAGCGTGATCCGCTTTTCAATCACCTCGTCGACGACGCCGGCAGGAAGTCCCGCCAGCAGCGCGACGCGCTCGCGCAGCGCCGGGGCAAATTCGACCTCGCCACGCATGGCGCGCTCCGTAATGGCGGCGACGCGGGCCTTCTGTCCGACAAAGTCAGCGAGTTCGTCGAGGCATTCCTGGCCGATCATGGTGGAATCCATGTCGGCGAGGAGCAGGCGCTTGCGTCGTCCGGCGGCTTGCTGCACCACCACATCAATCGGAGCACCGCCCATGGCGCCACGCAGGGTCTCGGCCGTGATGCGATTGTCGTTGCCGTCAGGCGGGATAAACGGGATATCGAGCGCCACGCCGGGATCAAGCCATGCGGGCGCCCCGGCAGCCGGCAGGTTCCGCGCCGCTTGCCACCCGGTATCCTCCGGTATGGGCTGCGTAGGATGGGCGAGCAAGGTGGCGACGTGGGTCATGGAACTTTAAGAGCTGGGATGGGCGGCGCGCGGGACGCAATGCAGGATCGGATGCAACAATCCGAGCAGGACAACGTGCAAGACAAGGTTGCGGTGCTTATCGCAGGGCCGACCGCGAGCGGCAAGTCGGCGCTCGCGCTCGCGGTCGCCGAGCGGATCGGCGGCGTTGTGGTCAACACCGATTCGATGCAGGTTTATCGCGACCTGAGAGTCATTACGGCGCGGCCCAGTGCAGCCGAAATGGCGCGCGTTCCGCACCTGCTCTACGGACACGTGGACGCCGCGGAAAACTATTCAGCCGGCCGCTTCCTGGGCGACGCCGGCGCTGCGCTCGCAGCGGCGCGTGCGCAATGCCGGATACCCATCTTCATCGGCGGCAGCGGCCTCTATTTCAAAGCGCTCACTGCTGGGCTGGCGGCGATCCCACCCGTGCCGCCGGAGATCCGGGCCGCGGTGCGTGCGAGACTTGACGCGTCCGGCCCCGCGGCTCTCCATGTGGAACTCTCGCGCCGCGATCCCGTGGCGGCAGCAGGCCTGCGCGCCGCTGATCGAACCCGCATCGCTCGTGCGCTCGAAGTCGTCGAGGCGACCGGGCGCTCGATAACGGATTGGCGGCACAAGGGCATGCCGCCGCTGCTCGACGCCGCCCGCGTCGGTAAAATTTTTCTCGCTCCCGATCGCGATGCGCTGTACCGGCGAATCGACGCGCGTTTCGACGCCATGTTGTCCGCCGGCGCGCTCGACGAGGTGCGGGCGCTGGCCGCGCGGGGTCTCGATCCGCTCCTGCCCTCAATGAAGGCCCACGGAGTACCGTGGCTGATGCGCCATCTCGCCGGCGAGATATCGCTTGCGGCCGCAGTTACGGAAGCAAAGAAGGACACCCGCCATTACGCTAAGCGGCAGTTCACGTGGTTTCGCCATCAGCTTGCCGACTGGCCGTGTGTCGATCCGGCCACCGCCTGCGAAGTGCTCATGCGCGAGATTGACCGCTGAGGCGGGACACGCCTGCCCCTTCCTTTACCCTCCCCCGCAAGCGGGGGAGGGTAAAGGAAGGGGCGGCGGCCGCGACCCCCGCGGCAAGAACCCACCAGGCCGGCCGCAGCCCATCGGCGATGTCGAGATGGGCGGCCAGAAGCCGCCGCGCATCGACGCCGGTTGCGGCCGCGTGCCAGCAGGTCTCGGCTGTTGCGGTCAGAGCCGCTGCCGCGACCGCGAGCCCCATGAGCCGGGCCGCCGTGACTTCCCCAGTGAAGCGGTGGATGAGCCGGTAGCCCATGAGCCAAGCGAAGAGGCCGAACATCAGCATCGGCTCGAAGGTGTTGGTTCTCGACCGCAGCAGGAAGTGCACCCAGGAAAGTACGGCAACCGCATAGACACCGCGATGCAGCCGGTTCCAGCGCGCACCGCCGAGCCGGCTTACGGCACGATCGCTCGACGACGCCGCCAAAACCGCGAGCCCGATCATTGCGGCGGTCCCGAAGGTGAGATAGGTGCGCAACAGGACTTCAAGCCCGACCTCAATCCAATCAAACTGCTGATCGAGCACATAGAGGCCGAAATGCAGTGCGGCGAGGCCGAAGGCTCCAAGTCCCAGGATGCGGCGCGTCCGGATGAGGCTCGGCGCCGCCAGGATGCGGCGGGCCGGACTGACAAGGAGTACGAGCCAGAACAGCCGCAGCGCCCAGTCTCCGCTGATCCCGATCGCGTCGGTCACGGGCCTCACCCCGAGTTCGCCCTGACAGGCGAGGCCCACAAGCCAAGCTGCCGGCGCCACCGCGACTGCAAACGCGACCACCTTCTCGGGCGCCGGGCGACGGTTAAGGAGCGCCGACATGGGGATCGGCGCGCCTATTTCGGAAGGCGGAAGAACAGGTCGTAGAACGCAATCAATATCTCGACCACGATCAAGATCGCGATGACGAATTCCAATCGTGCGCTGCGCTCGGTATCGATGATGTCCGTCAGGGCGCGCGTCGTCTCCTCAATGACCTGAAGCTTGTGGCGCAATGCGATTGCCCGTTCCTTGAGTTCATATTCGTCTTCGAGCCGGGCATAAAGCCGCTCGAGGTCGGCACGGTCCCACAGCACATCGGGCTTCTCCTCGATCGCGATGCGGCCGGACATGCGATGATGAACCAGCAGCGCCTGGCCGATCAGGCGCAGCATGTTGCGGCGGTTGAAGGGGGCGCGGCCGGTGGCTGCAAGGCGGTTAGCAAACGGCTCGATCAGCTCAAGGACCTTGTTGACCTCGCGTTCATCGCGCACGAGGCCGACGTTCTTCGCCAGTACGTCGGCAATCACCAGCAGCCGCGGCGGCGTCAGGTCCTTGACGGAAATCGACCCGCCCATCTCAACCTGGTCATCGCGCTCCGGCGCGATTTCGATCGTCGCGACCTCGTCCTCGATCTTTGCCGAAGGACCGGCCACGCGCGGCCGGATGCCACGGAGCAGCTCGTCTTCCTCGATCGGCGACAGGCCGACGAGCACCACCCCACCGTAGCGGAACAGAACCGCAAAGCCCGACGAACCGACCCTGAACGCCAGCGGGGATGTGGAGATCACATCGCTGCGTTCGAGACCGGCCGTATCGATTCGCTCGCCCATCAGCAACGCGCGGGCGGTACAACGCATAGGCTGCACGGGGAGGGGCACTGGGTCCGGCATGCGATAAGATTAAAGCATTATCCGGCTGACTTTAAGGGTCTCACCTGTGCGGCAGGAGCTAAGATTCTCTCGATACATCCGGTGGATGCCCCGTGCGGCACGCATGGGCGCCTGCGATTCCGAGAGGGCGCGGGCCTCTTCTCAATCACGCACTGGTGATATACAGTTGCGGTCAACAGCTGCCAGAATGTCGGACGTGCCGAAGTCCCGACTCAAAAGGCAGTTCGCCCTTGCCCGCGGCGGGCATCGCACATCCTTGTGAACGCCGGTTTTTTTGCGGCGTTCCGATAAAGAGCTGATGTTTGCCTACTCTGCCCGAGGGGGCAAGGATCAGCGAAGATCAACGGGGGAAATAGATGAAGTCCCATATGAAGACACTATTGGTAGGTGCGGCGCTTGTTGCGATGGGCGGCGTCGCATTGGCGCATCATTCCTTCGCCATGTTCGATCAAGAACATCCGATCGATCTCGTTGGCGTTGTGAAAGAGTGGAAGTACACCGCCCCGCATGCCTTCATCATTTTGGAAGTCAAGGAACAGGACGGCACCAGCCAAGTATGGAGCCTTGAAGGCGGCGCGCCAAGCGGGCTCATCCGTGACGGATGGACCAGCAAGACCTTGAAGCCCGGTGACGAGCTGGCGCTTAAGGTTGACCCGCTGCGCAGCGGCGCTCCCGGCGGTGCGTGGAACGTGAACAAGATCAAATTCAAGAACGGTGACCCGATCGTCGCTACCCACTAGGGGTGTTTCGAGTAGACGGGAGGCCGGTTTGCTGTCCGGACGGACGCTTGCGCCGCCAGCGTGAGCGTAGGTCCGGACGCAGTCGTTTTTGGGGCCGTCCTTGCGGCGCCGCCGATCAAAATCCGCCTTAGAAACTCCCCAGCCACAACCGCAACCAGGATTGGAGCAGCGGTAGGATTGAGCTAAGCTTGAGCCAAATTTCTGCGCCTGCAGAATTTAAGCTGGGAGGATCAAGATGCTGAACCGAAACGCGATCGCTGCACTCACCTTCGCGGCGACGGTGTCGCTGCCGATCGCAGGGGCCTGGGCGTTCGATGAGTCGAAATATCCCGATTTTTCGGGCCAATGGCGCCGGCCGCCCGGCATCGCCATTCAATGGGATCAGACGAAGCCTCTCGGCCGCGGCCAGCAGGCGCCGCTCACGCCGGAATATCAGAAGGTTTTCGAGGCCAGCCTGGCGGACCAGGCGGCCGGCGGCCAGGGAAACGACCCGCCCTCCCGATGCATGCCGTTCGGCCTGCCGCGCATCATGTCGGTCATCTTCCCGATGGAAATCCTCATTACGCCAAAGACGACCCACATCCTCTTCGACTACGCGCTGCCTCGCCGCATCTACACGGACGGGCGTCCGTGGCCCAAGGAAATCGAGCCTACTTTTTATGGTTATTCCATCGGCAAGTGGGTGGACGAGGATAGCGACGGCCGCTACGACGTGCTTGAGATCGAGACCCGCGGCTTCAAAGGGCCGCGCTCGTACGAGGCGACGGGCATCCCGCTCCATGAAGACAGCCAGTCCGTCATCACGGAGCGCCTCTACGTCGACAAGGCCGACCCCGACACGCTGCATGACGTAATCACCGTCAACGACCATGCCCTGACGCGTCCGTGGACGGTCGACAAACACTACAAGCGCGATCACGACCCGATCTGGTTTCAGAACAATTGCTCCGAGGACAACCGTCACGTCTGGATCGGTAATGAGCACTATGTTCTCAGCGGCGATGACCTGCTGATGCCCGCGAAGAAGGATCAGGCCCCGCCGGATTTGAAGTATTTCAAACAGACGCGGAAGTGAGGCGGGCAAGTGCCGTTCAGGTGGCCTGACCACCGTCTGATTGATCTGTTCGAAATCGAGCATCCGATCATCCTGGCGCCCATGGCGGGCGCCATGGATGCCGAATTGGCGGCGGAGGTGTCAGCGGCCGGCGGGCTCGGTTCGCTGCCTTGCGCAATGTTGACGCCGGCGCAGCTGCGCGACCAGTTTGCCCAAATCCGCGCCAGGACCGTGAAGCCGGTCAACGTGAATTTTTTCTGTCACGCGGCGCCCGTTCCCAACAATGCGCGCGAAGCACGGTGGCGCGACAAGCTGAAACCCTATTACGAGGAACTCGGAATTGATCCGAGGGCTCCGGTGCCGACCAGCAACCGGGCGCCCTTTGACGTGGCATTCTGCAAGGTGATCGAGGAACTCAAGCCTCAGGTCGTGAGCTTTCACTTCGGTCTTCCGGCGGACGAACTCATGCGGCGCGTCAAAGCCGCCGGCTGCCGCGTGGTCTCTTCCGCGACCACCACCGCCGAGGCGGTTTGGCTCGAACAGCATGGGGTCGATGCCGTGATCGCGCAAGGCTTTGAGGCCGGCGGCCATCGCGGCATGTTTCTCACCGACAACATCGCCGCTCAGGTCGGCACCTTTGCGCTGGTTCCGCAAATCGTCGACAACGTAAAAGTGCCGGTCATTGCGGCGGGTGGCATCGGCGACGCCCGGGGCATTGCGGCGGCATTCGCGCTCGGCGCTTGCGGCGTGCAGATCGGCACCGCCTATCTGCAGTGTCCCGAGGCGAAAATCGCAGCGCCCCATCGCGCCGCCATGCAGGCGGCGCGCGACGATGCCACGGCCATCACAATCTGATGACGGGCCGGCCGGCCAGGGGATTCATCAACCGCATCATGCGCGAGGTTGGGCCGATCAGCGATGTGGTCCCAGAGTTTCCGCTTGCGGCGGGCGCGCTGGCCCCGTTGCGTGCAAAGGCGGAAGCCGGCGGATCCGGGGCGTTTTCACCGATGTGGTCAGGACAAGCCGCAGCGCTCGGCCGTGAGATGGGGGCCGCAGAATTGACGAAGAGACTGGCAGCAGAGGCGCAGGATCAGTTGCGGCGGCTTGCGGTGCTGTCTTAAGATCGAGGCCAATCAAAAGAAGCAACGAGGGGAAACGCATGAGATTGGAAGTCGTGTTGATAGCTTCGGCCGCAGCGCTTGCTGCCGGCGGAACCGCGATGGCGCATCATTCATTCGCGATGTTCGATCAGGGGAATCCGATAGAGATCGCCGGAACCGTGGTGGAATTCCGCTATACGAGCCCGCACAGCTTTATTCTGGTCGACGTCAAGGGGAAAGACGGCGCCAGCACGGTGTGGAACCTGGAAGGTCCCTCTCCGAGCATCCTGGCCCGCGACGGCATGTCAGCCAAATCGCTTAAGCCCGGCGACGAGTTGGTGCTGACGATCGATCCGTTGCGCAGCGGTGCGCCGGGCGGCGCCTGGGCTCTGATCAAGACCAAGTTCAAGGACGGCAAGTCGATCTCCGGCCAGTGAGATTTCTGCTCCGGCCATCGGCGAAAGCCGGCAGGCCGGAGGCTGCGAGGGAGTATCCATGCAATTCCGGTTTCCGGTCTGCACAATCGTAGTGGCATCTGTGCTCGCGGCGGCGATTGGCGGCGCGCGGGCGCATGATGAAAAGAAGTACCCGGACCTGCGCGGACAATGGCGCCGCGTCGGCTCCGCCGAATGGACGCCGGCTGGACAGAAGCCGCCGCTCACGCCTGAATATCAGGCGATCTATGATGCGGGACTGAAAGACCAACTGGCGGGCGGCCATGGCACTGAACCGTCGTACATGTGCCTGCCGCCCGGCATGCCCCGGGCCATGCTGGCCTATACGCAAATGGAGGTCGTCGTCACCCAGGATACGACCTACGTTCTGATCGACCACATCAACGATAATCGCCGCATTTTCACCGACGGGCGCGACTGGCCCGCCGAGATCGAGCCGTCGCTCCGCGGCTATTCCATCGGCAAGTGGCTTGATGAGGATGGCGACGGCCGCTACGATGCGCTGGAAGTCGAGACTCGCCATTTCAAGGGACCGCGCGCCTACGACACCACAGGCCTGCCATTGCACAGCGACAATCAGACCGTCGTCAAGGAACGCATCTACTTCGACAAGGCTGATCCCAACGTCTTCTACGACGACATCACGACCATCGATCACGCGTTGACCAAGCCTTGGACGGTAACCAGGACCTATCGCCGTTCGAACGATCGGCGTCCCGAATGGCTGGAGATGAACTGCGCCGAGGGCAACACGCATGTGCATCTCGGCAACGAGAATTATTTCATCGGCGCCGACGGTCTCTTGATGCCGGCCAAGAAAAACCAAGCGCCGCCGGATCTTAAATGGTTCAAGCAGCTCAAGAAGGAGTAGCGGCTCGCGGGTTGCGAAGTCCCTGTAGCCCGGCTGGAGGGCCGCTTTTGCGGCCCGTAATCCGGGTTCAGCGTTTCATCTGTGGGCGAGGTTGCTCCCGGATTACGCTGCGCTCCATCCGGGCTACGAGGGCGAGTGCCTGAAAGCAACCCTCGAAGTCGGCAATGAAATACGTTAGAATTGTTTCAACTCGTCCACGACAATAAGCGCGAGGAAAAACCGGCCAGATTGGTGATGAGCAAAAGACGATGCACCAACGTCGCGGTGTGCCGCCTTGGCGATCTGCAATATCAACTCGGAGGGAAACGCATGACACTAAAGACTTTCACGAGATATCTGGCCGCCGGCGTTGCATTTGGCGCGATGGCTGCCGCCGCCCAGGCAGCCGACAATCGCGGAGTCGTTGCGGGCGTCGTGAATGACGCGGCCGGGCAGCCGGTTGCCGGCGCCATGGTGAAGCTCATCAATGCAGACCGCCATCTGACCTTCATGGTGGTGAGCCAGGAGCAGGGCCGCTTTGAAGCGAACGACCTGCCGCCCGGCCAGTACGTGGTTCAGGGCATCGGCGCCGGTTTCGAAAGCAACAAATCCGCGCCCGTCGATGTCGAGGGTGGCAAGAACGCAAAGCTCGACCTGGCGCTTGCCAACAAGCAGGGCGCGACGCTGCCGCCCGCATGGCCACACCGCCTCCCGGAGGAACAGATCAAGGGAGCGTCACTCAATCTGCCAGCCGGCGATGGACAATCTCTCGTGGAGGCACGTTGCACGACGTGCCACAACACCCAGCGCATCGTCGTCAAGCGCACCACGCTGCCTGAATGGGAACACATCATCGAACGCATGCGCGGCCAGATGGCGATCCAGAACATCCCCGACATTACCGGTCAGGAAGCCGTGACAATCGCGAACTACCTCACCGCCAGTTTCAAACCCGAACAACCCTACGACGTCAACAGCCGGCTGCCGCGCGACTTGCTCACCGGCAAGGCCACGAAATATCGTGCCGTTACCTATGATCTCACCAATCACTATGCCGAACCGCACGATGTCGCTGCCGATCCGCAGGGCAATGCCTGGGTGGCGGAGCGCGCCGGCAAGCTCGGTCGCTTCGACCCCAAGACATACGAGTTTGTCGAGGTGGCGCCCCCGCCCGGGCCGGCCGCGGCCAATCGGCAACGGCTCGGCAATCCGCAGATCGACAAGAACGGCATCCTGTGGGTGGCGGACGGCCCCAACGGGCGCTGGCTGAGCTACGACACAAAGTACGACAAGTTCGCGAGCTTCCAGTGGCCGAAGGGCCACGGCAATGCGGGCGGCAACAGCATGGCGGTGCATCCCGACGGCACCATCTATGCGACCGGCCTCGGCAAAGAGGTGCGCGCGCTGAACCCGGAAAAAGTGGAATTCAAATTCTATGAGTCGCCGAGCGCTCACGGCAAACAAGAGCCCGGCGCCTACGGTCTCGCGGTCGCCGGCGACGGCTCGGTGTGGTGGGCGCAAGATAACATCGACAAGATGGGGCGGATCGATCCCGCCACCGGCAAGGTCGAGGAGTACACGATCCCCTACAGCGAGGGGCACGCCTTCCCGCGCCGCATGAACAGCGACGCCAATGGCGACCTGTGGGTGGCGCTCTGGCAGGCCGGCAAGCTCATGAAGATCGACCACAAGACCAGGGAAATGAAGATCTTCTCGCCACCGACCGCCAACGCCGGCGCTTATTCAGTGGTGGTGGACAAGAAGAACGACCTCGTCTGGGTGAGCGAGCACAAGGTCGACAAGATCGCCCGTTTCAATCCCAAGACGGAAGAGTGGGTCGAATTCCCGTTGCCGGAAGCGCAGTCGGATCCGCGCCGTATCGACATCGATCCGAACAATGCGAACCGGATCTATTTCAGCGGCAACACGGCCGGTCGTGTCGGCTTCGTGGAGGTGCTGCCCTGACCTGCTCCCTCTCCCCGCTTGCGGGGAGAGGGTCGGGGTGAGGGGGCCTCTCCACAGGCTCAGATGCGAAGCTCAGACTCGCGGAGAGGCCCCCTCACCCGGATCGCGCAAGTGCGCGATCCGACCTCTCCATAGCCCGTCGACGACGGGCGTAAAGGCCCTGATGGCAAGCGGGGAGAGGTTATGCGCTCAGTCGTTTCCCGCATAGCCTGCGATTTTCCAGCCGGTTGCGTCCTTGACATAGCAGAGCTGGTCGGTGTCCAGCGATGATATGAGGTCCTCGGACACGAATCCAACCTTTCCGGACGGCGTCACGACGCGCACGAAGGGCTGCTCCTGCTCCGGCGCGCCAGCGGCCGGCTGTTCCGGCATGACGCGAACGAGGTTCAGGCCCAGTTTCTCGATAACGGGCGCGTCGGCTTTCGCCGCGGCGTGCACCTCGACGTCGGGCTTGCTCGGGTAGCCCCACTCGCTCGGGTCGGTGCCGGTGTCCTTGGCAACCTGATCGGCGGCCATCTCGTCGAACCTCGGGCTCGCCGGACTGCACATGATCCCTTTGCGCGCCGGCACCGGCTCAAGGGTTGCTTCATTGGCTGCTGTAGTTAAGGCTTCCCAGCCGGAGCCGTCCTTGGCGTCAAGGTCGATCGCCGCCGCCAAATTGTCGATGCCGGATTTTTTCTTGTCGGCTTTGTCGCCCTTTTCGCTCATCCAGAAGAAGTTGCGGACGATGAGCCGCGCGAGCGTAGCGCGGTCTTTGCGGCTCGCGATGTCGCCGAGCTGCATGCGGAACGCCGCGAAGCTCGGGTCGTTGTACGGCTGCGCCAGGGTCACCGGGACCAGCTTGTAGGGCTTAGGCGGGGCCGGCTGCCGGGCTTGCTGCTGCGCGGCTTGGCCGGGTTGCCCGGGCGGTTGCGCCTGCGCGGGCTGCCCGCGCGGTCCAGGGGGCGGGACCTGTCCGGGGCCGGGAGCGAGTTGACCGGGACGCGGCGCTTGGGCTTGTGCCGGCAGCGCTGCCAGCGCAACGGCGATGAATGCTGACAGCAATAGAGAAGGATGGGCAAAACCGGAATGTCGCATTGGAGTGGCTCCGAGGCCGGTGGAGAGGGTGGCGCAATATATGCGCCGAGTGGGGTGCAAATGCGACGGGATATGAATGATGTAGCACGCGACCACGGCAGCCGGAACCCGACAGTGGGCGGCGAGTTGGCTATCCGATCCGAGGCGTCACAACATCGAGACGGCAATCGAGCTTGACTGGAAGCACCATCTCGCAGCTGCGCGACGACATCGATGCCGGCCGTACTGGCGACAAAATCGACTGGCCGGATCCGGCCGCAGTGCCGCTCGGGACCGACGAGGAGGCGGCCGGCACGCCGCCGGACCCGTGGGCTGTCGAGACGGCGCGAAGGATCGAGGTATCGCGGCCCTGCAAGTCAATTGCGCATCGCGGCGTCGGCGCGGCGTGGCTGCTGATCGTGTTCGCCGCAGCGCTCGGATTGGGATTGGTGGCATGGATACTCTGGCAAGGGAGCTGGGCCCGGAGCTGATGCCTGCACGTCTTGCAGAAAGCGACGAGCGTGCCGCCGAGGCGCCCCACGTCGTCATTGTCGGCGCCGGTTTCGGCGGGCTGGAAGCCACCAAGGCACTGGCACGGGCGCCCGTCCGTGTCACGCTCATCGATCGGGTGAACCATCATTGCTTTCAGCCGCTGCTCTACCAGGTCGCCACCGGCACGCTCTCGCCGGCCGATATCGCGTGGCCGGTGCGATCGATTTTCTCTCGCCAGCGCAACGCGGAGATTCTGATGGCCGAGGTGACCGGCGTCGATACGCACGCCCGTGCGGTCGTGTTGATAGAAGGCAGGCGTGTTGCATACGATTACCTCATCCTCGCGACTGGAGCGACCCACTCTTATTTCGGCCACGAGGAGTGGTCGCCGGCTGCCCCCGGACTGAAGCGCATCGAGGACGCAACCGGCATCCGCCGGCGCCTGTTGCTCGCGTTCGAACGGGCCGAACTTGAGGATGATGAAGCGGCGCGGCGGCGCCTGATGACGTTTATCGTGGTCGGCGGCGGACCGACCGGCGTCGAGATGGCCGGCGCGATCGCCGATATGGCGCGCCTCACGCTGGCCCGGGATTTTCGCCGCATCGACCCGCGCAATTCGCGCATCGTCCTGGTCGAGGCCGGCTCGCGCGTGCTCGCTGCTTTTCCGCAGACGTTGAGCGCATATGCACTACGCGCGCTGCAGTCGATGGGCGTGGAAGTGTGGACCACAGCACCAGTTGTTGAATTGGACACACGCGGCGTGAGCACGGCGCAAGGCAACCGCATCGAGGCCGCCACCGTCATATGGGCTGCCGGCGTAACGGCATCGCCGGCCGCAGCGTGGATATCGGCTGCCGTCGATCGGGCGGGACGGATCAGGGTCGAGCCGGACCTGTCGGTGCCAGGCCACCCGGAAATCTTTGCGATCGGCGATACCGCCCTGGCGCTCGGACCGGGTGGCCGGCCGGCGCCGGGGCTTGCCCCGGCCGCCAAGCAGATGGGGCGGTATGTGGGACGGCTTATCGCCGCGCGGGTGCAATCACGTGCCGAGCCCGGCGGCTTTCGTTACCGTCATCTCGGCGATCTCGCGACGATCGGGCGCAAACGTGCCGTCGTTTCGTTCGGCCGTCTTCGTCTGACGGGCTTCATCGCTTGGGCGTTCTGGAGCGCGGCCCATATTTTTTTCCTGATTGGCGTGCGAAACCGCGTCGTGGTGGCCCTCACGTGGATTTGGGAGTACCTGACGCTGCAACGAGGCGCCCGCCTGATCCTTCGCGCGTCGCCCGATTAGCGCGGTGAGTTCCCGTCAGCCCGGGGCAAAGGCGCCTGCCGCAGCTGATGACATCGCGCTCCGGCCTCGCGCGACTTTGCCCACGCGGTCAAACGGCGCGGTCAAACGGGGTGGGCAAAGGCGCATGATTGGCCGCGCAAGTTGCACCGCAAGCGCGACGCGCCTTTGCCCACCCTACAAGCGAAAACCCAACACGCACTTACTTGACGTTTTTCACCACCCATTCGTCGACCACGCGCGCGATGTCGAGATTGTTCTTCTCGATCATCACCATATGGCCGTTGCCGCGAATGCCCTTGTCCTGCAACCGGATATATTCGGTCTTGACGCCGGCTTGATTGAGGTATTTCGCGGTGCAGTGGTCGTAGACCTGATGATATGAAGCCTCGGCGGCCATCACCATGACGGGGATGTTCTTCAAATTGACGAGCTGGCGCGCCGGCGCCTTCTGCATCCAGCATACGAACAAGTCCGGACCGTCGGCCTTGGCCTCGCGCTCGACCGCAAGCTCGCTCGCCTCCTTCGCCGGCGGATCATAGGTGAGCGGGATGTCGGTCGGTCCCCAGGCGCGCTGCTTCCCGCTGGCGATGATGGCGCCTTCGAACGGAGGTCCTGACGGTTCGATGGCGACGATCGCCTTGACGAGACGCGGCCGCGCATCGGCAATCAACCAGCCGAACGCGCCCGATTGGGAATGGGTGAGCACGATCGCGGGGCCGATCCGGTCAAGCAGCGCCGCGCCGGCGTCTTTGTTGCGCTGCTGGGTCTCCTCGTTAGACACCACGGTCTCGACTTGGGTCGCATAGAACGCATCGAAATACGGATCGCCCTTCTTGCCCTTGTTGGGGCCATCGCCCGGCCATTGGGTGTGCAGCTTGGCCTGCGGCCAGCTGCCTTCGCTCTCGATCGCGGTGAACTGGAACTGCTCATTCTGGGCCGTGAACATCCGGGTCGGACCGTCGCCCGGATGCGGCGCCGAGCGCCCGCGCATCGGCTGGTCGATCATGTAGACGACGTAGCCCTGCTCGACGAAATACTCTGCCCACCCCTTGCGGCCGTCGGGCGTGCCCATCCAGTTGGTTGCGGTCTGGGCGGCGCCGTGGATCAGCACCAGCGGGTAGGGCCGCCGCACGTCCTTGGGCGCCAGCACTTCCACGTAGACTTGGCCCTGCATGATTTCCTTGCCGGGCTCGCCGACATATTTGCCGCCCGCATAGAAGTAGCCGCGCTGGCCGACCGCGGATTGATCGACCGCCGGCACCGGCAGCTTGGGCGGTTCCGCCCGCGCGGGCGCCACGGCGGCGGCGAGCGCCGGCAAGAGCACACCGCAGGCCATTCGCGAAATGAGACTATTCATGGTTTCCTCCCGGACGCCGCCGCGCGATGGGCGGCAAAGTTTCGTTCTTCGCCAGAGCATCTTTGTGTTGACGTTACAGGTTTCAGTGCCCGGCCGAGCAATCATCAAAGCACCGGACGAGGCAATCGTGCGCGCGCAAGCGCGTCATGTCCAGGGAGGTGCAAAGTGTGTTGAGATATTTTCGAGCGCATCTAAGCAGAGATTCTCTGTTTGCCCAACAGATTGCGATTTCGTTCCGTGTTCAAGTCGGCGACGGCACTGTGGATAGCGGCGTCGAGGGTGTCGACATCGGTAAACGTCTTGTGGGCGAGATTAAAGGCTTTGAGG
>WNFR01001505.1_pt1 | contig 25547 bp, 23 predicted proteins | sample 5400221 | NCBI WGS metagenome assembly WNFR01 (sample SAMN13153357, study PRJNA577476) | soil metagenome | isolation source: 40 cm soil under Madrone tree | place: USA:California | collected 2016-06-14 | reverse complement strand
GAACAAGTCCATCGAGGCGATACCGTCAGCATGATTGCAAAGAAAGGTCCGCCAGCCCTGTGACGGCCCTCCCCTCCTCCGGGCCATGTACTTTGCAACGCTTGTCTGGCCAACATCGATGCCGAGCTTGAGCAGTTCGCCGTGGATGCGGGGTGCGCCCCAGAAAGGGTTGGCCAGGCTCATGTCCCGGATCAACTTACGGATCTCCAGCGGGACTCTCGGCCTCCCGCCGCCCCGTCTGGATTTCCAACGCCAGAACAATCGGAATGCAGCACGGTGCCAGCGAGCCACGGTCTCGGGCTGGACGATGGCCAGCGCATCTACAATGCCAGGAACAAGGCGATACAGCCCAACGAACACCCATCGGTCGAAAATGCCGAAGGCAAATCTCTTCGGGAAGTACGCCGAAGCACATTGATCTGCTGCCGGAGAACCAGGATTTCCGCCTCAAGCCTTACTCTTGAGCGAAACAAGCTGGGCAGCGCAGACCACAGCAACACGAGAACATCGACCATCGGGCATGAGCATCATTCGATTCGCCCTCACTCGCCAACCGTATAGAGTTTCCGACAATGACAAGCCCGTTTTCGCCGGTCGGGTGTACTCACGGCGCGGTTGATCGGCGGGTCGTGACTGAGGACTATTGAACCTTCCGCGCTTTGGCTCTCGAAGCCGTGTGCTTCTGCCGCGCCGCCGACGCGGACATTGACCTCGACGGAACGCACACGTATCGAGATGTTGCCGTCACCAATTCGGAGACTGCCTCAGATGGATCTCGACCTTCGCGGACAAGCCGTGCTGATCACTGGTGGGTCGCAAGGCATTGGCTTGGCCATGGCTCGGGCCTTCGCCGCCGAAGGATGCCATTTGCATCTCGCGGCACGGACTGAATCCCGTCTTCGCGAGGCTCGGCGCGAGATAACCGAGAAGTTCGGTGGGCGCGTGGAGATCCATCCAATCGATGTTGGAGTCGGCGAGAACGCCCGGACCCTCGCCCACGTCTGCAGCGACGTCGACATTCTGGTGAACAACGCCGGCGCCGTGCCCGGCGGCAGCCTCGAGGAGGTTGATGAAGCGCGCTGGCGCACGGCGTGGAATTTGAAAGTCCTAGGCTACATCAATCTGACGCGCGAAATTTATGGGGTGATGGCCGAGCGTGGCCGCGGCGTCATCGTCAACGTTATTGGCACCGCCGGAAACATCGTCCCAGCAAGTTATATTGTCGGCGTCAGCGGCAGCGCCTCACTTGTCGCCTTTACACAGGCGCTGGGCGGCATGAGCCTCGATCGCGGCGTGCGCGTCGTTGGCGTCAGCCCCGGTGACGTGCTCAATGAGCGCGGCATAAGATTCCTAAGGCAGCAGGCGGCCGAAACGTTGGGCGATCCTGAGCGCTGGCGCGAGCGGCTTGCAGATCAGCCCGGCAAGCGGGCGGCGACCGAGGAGGATATCGCCAATACCGTCGTCTTCCTCGCCTCGGGCCGTGCAGGCTATATCAGCGGCGAGGTGCTGGCGGTTGACGGCGGCCTCCGCTGGCGCCAGCGCGTGTTATAGGTCCCATCGGCAATCGGCGGAGAACCTGCCACCGTTCTGTAACAGCAACAGCAGTTTAACGCCCAACGCCGACGCGCCCGACGGAATCGAAGCCCAGCCCTTACTTTGATCTCGCAACCAAGCTGACTTTGAGCAACGACGATGGGCGCGAACAAAAACTCCCGGCCAATGATGTGGCCGGGACTCTACTGCCGATGGTTGCGGGGGAGGGAAACCACCGACAGTTGACTCTGCCTCCCATTGCCATTTGAACCTCAGTGCGTGGTCGCCGGGAGCGATTTGGGGCCGATGTAATTGACTCGACAAGTCAATATAGGTCGGCCTTGGGAGCCATTCTGGCCGAATTGTCGGGCAGATCGGCCGCTGGCGGCCGACGCATCGACGCTCCTTTCTTACTGAATATGTCATCCCGGGTCAGTCGGATAAATTAGTCATCCAGCGACATTTGGCCTTGCGAGTCACCCAGAGCCGGATTCGAGCAGTGCCGTTACCGCGTCCCGGCGGGGTAGCGGCCCAACGGCCCCATATCCATTCGTCGAGAGAGCCGCCGCGGCGCTGGCAAAATGGGCCGCCTCGGAAAGACTGCGCCCGGCACAGAACTCGGAAAGCAGCGCACCGGTGAACGCATCACCGGCGCCGGTGGCGTCCACGGTTTGTGCCGGATAGGCGGGTATGGCTTGGCGCAGGTCATGTGTCAGAAGCAATGCGCCGGCGAGGCCCAGCGTGACGATGACGGCGCGCGAACCAAGATTTAGAAAATGCTCTGCGATCGCGTTTGGTTCGGCCAAGCCGGTCAGAACTTCCGCATCCTCGCGTGAGGTCTTGAGTATATCCGCGACCGCTGCAGAAGCAGTAATGACGGCGCGCGCGCGATCGAGTGGCCAGAGCCGGAGCCGCAAATTCGTGTCATAAGACAATCGGGCTCCGGCCGAACGGGCGAGGCCCATGGCGTGCGATACCGTATCGGCTGCTGAAACGCTGATGGCCTGACTGATGGCGGATACATGCAGGAACTGCGTTCTCGCTATGGCCTCCGGCGGAATATCTTGCGGCGTAATGCGGCTCGCTGCCGAGCCCGCGCGAAGATAGGTGAAGGCATGGCCGGTCGGGCTGTGGGTGACGAAATAGACACCCGTCGGCGCAGTGTCGAGGCGTCTCACATGCGTGACATCGACGCCTTCGCCACGCCAGAGATCCAATAAGGCATCGCCAAACAGGTCGGCGCCGAGGAGTGCGATAACGCCGGTCCGCGCTCCCAGTCTTGCCGCCGCAATCGCGACATTGGAGGTGTCGCCGCCAAACCCGGGCAAGAAGCGACCATCGGGCTGTTGGTTCAACTCATACAGCGGTTCGCCAAGGCAAATAATATCTAGTATTGCGCGGATCACGCCGCCTCCCCGACATCGACCATGGGTCAGGCCGGAAGCCGGCCCGGGTCCGCCCCGTTCAGAGCCGCGCGTCGATCAACGCGGATCGACCCCGGCGGACGCGAAAACCCGGCGCGCCACCGCCTGGATGGGCCGCCCGGCCCTCCGCGTCTATCCGCTTCGAATCCACAAGCGCACCGCCCATGCCGACGAAATCCGAGCCCGCGACGAAATAGGCAGCAAGATCTTCAGGCTCGACACCGCCGGTAGGGCAAAACGGCACTTGCGGCAACACACTGCGCAACGACTTGACATAGAGCGGCCCACCAACGCTCGCGGCTGGAAATATCTTCACCACATCGGCGCCCATCGCAATCGCAGCCCGCACCTCCGAAGGCGTGGCAGCGCCCAACATTAGCAGGACATCGGCCTCGCGGCAGGGCCCCGCCAGGCTTCCATCGACCCAGGGAGCGACGACAAAGCGGGCGCCGGCGTTGATACAAGCTCGCGCCGTCTTCGCATCCGGGACGGTGCCTGCGCCCACCAACAAGGCGGGATCGGACGAAAGCTCACGAACCAATTCGATGGCATTCGGTACCGTCATCGTTATCTCAAAGATGCGGAAGCCTGCGTCATATAGCCATTGCACAACCGTAACGGCCTGACTGCCAATGGGGGTGCGAATGATCGGCACAATTCGCGCGCCGCGCAGCCGTTGAAGAACCGCAATTTTCCCCGCTTGGCGCATATCAACCGCGACCGAATCCTTGGTATGAGGTGCCTTCATCGATCCGGGTACAAAGATTTCACTGACCTCAACAGCCGTACTCAGCCGGGCAACGGAAGCTTTGCCGTACGGCCACCGTCCACCACATAGATTTGACCTGTAACAAAGCTCGAAAGATCCGACGCCAGCCAAACTGCCAAATTACCGATATCGGTTGGCGTACCCAACCGGCCCGCCGGGTGAAGCGTGATGACGCGCTCAACAAAAGCGTCTCGATTGGGCTGCGATTTGATGAACGCGGCGCTCATTTCGGTGTCAATCCAGCCTGGCGCGATTGCGTTGCAGCGTATCCCCGACTTGCCCAGGTCCACCGCGACCGCTCGGGTCAGGCCTTCAAGCCCCGCCTTGGAAGCGCAATAGGCGGCGTGGAGCGGGTTTGCACCCCCGCCGTCGATGGAGCTTATGTTGATGATGCTCCCGTGGCCCGACGCCCTGAGGGCCCCGACGGCACTCTTGGTCAAGAGAAATGGACCCTTGAGATTCACATCCAGCAACCGATCCCAGTCGGCTTCGCCGGTCTGCTCGACGGAGAGCTCGAACACGATGCCTGCATTGTTTACCAGCACGTCCAGGCGGCCAAACTGCGATACAGTGGCCGGCACCAGTTCGGCGATCGAGCCGGTGTCCGCCATATCTGTCTTGTGGTAGGCGAGCGGGTCGCCCGAGGCCGTGATGGACGAATCGGGGCGGCTACGCTGCGCAATCATCACCTTCGCACCGGCGGCGAGGAACCTCTCGGTAATGCCGCGGCCGATACCACGCCCACCGCCCGTGACGATCGCGACCTTGCCCGATAGCAATCCCATGATCTACCTCCTGCTACGCCGCCACGAGGGCCAAGATCACCGCCAGACGCGGCTGGGCGGCCCCGTCGCTAATTTCGCCGCGAGGATCCCCTGAGACGAAGTGGCATTCTGACACGCAACCGATCGGCGAGGTCGTCATAAGGCATTTGCACCAGCGCTATGGACATGGCTTCGGCTTCATCCTCATCGCCGCGGGCGATAGCCTCGGAAAGTTTGCGATGAAGCGGAAGGCCTTTTTTGAAAAACTCGATGTCCTCGGTTGTCATCTTCACCTGAATTGACATCAGAGAACTGATCAACCTGCCGAGATATTCAAGCAGGGCGTTGTGGGAGGCGTGGTGAATGAGGCTGTGAAATTTTATGTCCGTTTTGGGGATGTCGACCGGGTGCTCCACGCACGCCTCAAGCTGTTCGCATGCCGCGATGATTGCCTTGCGCTCCTGCTTCGTCGCCCGCTTGGCGGCGAGGTAAGAGGCCCGCGGCTCGACGATAAGGCGAAATTCGACAAGATCGAAGACATGGTGCAAGCGGAGCTTGCTCGATGCATGCCAACCCAGGACCGAGGGGTCCAGCAGGTTCCAGTCGGATTTGGGTCGAATTCGCATCCCGGTCTTCGGCCGGACCTCGAGCATGCCCTTGCCGACCAGTACCTTGATCGCCTCCCGGAGCGCGTTCCGGCTGACGCCAAGCTCCGCGCCAAGTACCGGTTCCGTGGGGAGCTGTCCTTTGGTGCCGAATTCGTTGTGAACGATGCGCAGGCCAAGCTCTTCGACCACCTGGTCGTGCAGGCCACGGTGCTGGAACGGGCGCCTGGACGGCCCGTTGCGCTTGCGAATCTCGGACAACCTTACTCCCGTCATCTTGCCTCACATTTTTCATGCTTCGATGATGAACGCGGACGGTCGATTATCCCAATTCGCTAGGGGTTGCAACGCCAGTGATCCGATGGCAGCTCGCTATGCGAGTTATCTCGCCTTTCGTCTATAGGTAGGATGATACGATGTTGTGTCCGGCTGCGTCGAGTGATAAATTGAAAGTGGTCGTCGTAGCGTCGCAAACGTCGCCGTTCAATCATGGGCGTAACGACATTTGCACAAGAGTATGTCGTCTTGAATCGAAGCAAGTGTCGGCCGATGTGTCGCGACCAATTTCAGTCTGCTGTGCGAAGGCTGCAAGCCCACGCCTGGTGGCGCGTATTTCGGGCTTCGGGTCTGACCGGCAATCCAACCCGATAGTCCACCAAGCCTGAATCGCAAGGACGAAATCGATGCGCATCGAATCCGCTGAGCTCACCTTTCTCAACATGCCGATGAAACAGCCCGAACTGTGGGCCTGGGGCTTGCGCGACGGCTATACAGTGGGGTTGGTGGAAGTTCACACTGACGCCGGAATCACGGGCATCGGCGAGGTAGTGGTTTGCGTGGGCCCCGATGCCGGGGTGATCCGGGCGATTTTCGACCAGATGAAACACGCCTATATCGGCGAAACGCCCTTCGATACCGAGCGCGTTGTCGCCAAGATCATGAGTGCGGGCTGGTACTCTTTCGAACGAACGGCGGGCCTCGTGATCGGCGGCCTCGACATGGCTTGCTGGGATGCGTTGGGCAAATTCCTGAAGCAGCCGATTTACAAGCTCATGGGCGGCGCCGTCAGAACCGAGTTCGATTCCATGTATTTCGTGCCGGCGGACCGTGATATCGCTGTGATGACCGAGCGGGCCGTGGCGGCAGTCGCTCGCGGTTTCAAGACCATCTATTACAAGGTCGGCATTGACGAGGGACGCGACGTCGAGCTTGTCCTGCGGACCCGGGAAGCGATCGGTCCGGGCCCTCCGCCTCGGGGTCGATGCCAACGAGGTGTGGAGCCCATCCACCGCGATCCGCATCCTCTCGAAAATGCGCCCCGCCTCTCTCGAATATGTCGAGCAACCCGTGCTCATGCATGACATTGTCGGCCTCGCCCACGTTCGCAGGCACAGCGGCATTCCGGTCGCCGCCAATCAGAGTGCTTGGGGTCGGCATGCAATTCTCGACATTATCCGCCGCGAGGCCGCCGACGTGATAATGACCGATCCCCACCAGGAAGGAGGCTGAGGGCGATGAAAAAGATTCTGGGCATGTGCGAAGCGGCCGGGCTCGCTTTCGTCAATCATGCCTTCAATATCACGACCGTGAACATGACCAGCCACATGCACGTCATGGCGACGTCATCGGCCTGCATCCTGGCGCTGCAAGGCCATCCCGATTACCTCGCCGACGACTACGTAACCGTTCCAACCGACTACTCAGGCGGGAAAATGCGGATCATCGATCGCCCCGGCCTGGGCCTCGAGATCGACCGCGACAAGGTCAAGGCCTTCCATCAGGCCTTTCTACGCGAGGGCCAGGCAGTGTCCTACGCCTCGGCCGCGGCCGGGTTGATCGGCACCATTCCGCGGGACTGAACGCAGGATTTATTGCCGCGGGCGGGTATTGGCGGGATCGAATGGAGAAGGCGCGATGACACGCGCCGGGCGTCGCTCCCCCAGCACAGCGACGTGCAGCGTGGTTCCTTCCGCATTGTGGGGCAGATCGATATAGGCGTGCGCCAGGACGCTGCCGACCAGATGTCCATAGGCCGCTGTCGTGATCCGGCCGACCGGCTTGTCTTTCCAATAAACGGTTTCATTTTGAAAAGGATCGGCCGGTCCGGAATCGATCTTCAGCACGGTGAACCGGCGCTTCAGGCCTTCACGCTGCTGCAGCAACAGAGCATCGCGGCCGGTGAATTTCGGCTTTTGCAGACAAATGAAGCGGTCCAACCCGGCTTCCAGGGCCGAATACTCGGGATTCAGATCGCCCCAGAAAGACCGGTAACTCTTCTCCGTACGCATGGAATTGACGGCTCGCGCACCGACCAGGCCAAGGCCGCAGGATTTGCCGGCCTCCATGAGGATGTCGAACAGTTGGTTCTGGTACTCGATGGGATGGTGCAATTCCCAGCCGAGCTCGCCGACGTAATTGACGCGGAGCGCCCGCACGTTGGACGCGAGGCCGACGGAGATCGTCTGCCCCCTCCACCAGGGAAATGCGCCATTCGAGAGGTCCGTGTCGACCAGCGCACCCAGCAGCTCACGAGACCTTGGGCCGGCGAGCGCAAAGGCGCCGAAACCTGACGTGACATTGCGCAAGGTGACGCTGCCGTCATCGGGCAAGGCCTTCGACAGCACATCGAAATGGTGCCGCTCGGCGACGGTAGGCCCCACGAGATAGAAATGATCCTCGCCGAGCCGGGTCACCGTAAACTCGCACTCGACGCCCCCGGAGGCCGTCAGGAGATAGCATAGACTGCCCTGCCCCGGCCGCGCGGGCAGCCGGCTGGCAAGGAGCCCATCCAGCCAATCGGCTGCGCCCGGCCCCGAAACGTCGTATTTGCTGCTGGGTGTGAGGTCGTACATGCCGACCTGTTCGCGCAAGGTGCGGCACTCGCGGCCGACGTATTCAAAGTAATTGCTCCGACGATAACTATGCTGGTCCCTGGCTTCCACGCCGGCAGGGGCGAACCAGTTGGGAACTTCCCAGCCATACGCGACACCGAAGACGGCTCCATGCTGTTTCAGCCTCTCGTAGCACGGGGTAGTCTTGGCCGGCCGCGCGGCGGGCCAATCCCAGTCGGGGTAGTTGATGCCGAAATTCGCGGCGAAAGCCTCCTTGGCCTTGATGCGGGCATAGCTCTTGTTGGCGTAGATGCCCAAGCGCCGCGGGTCGAGTTCATGCAGATCGATGCTGGACTCGCCCTGGACAAGCCATTCGGCAAGGCAATGGCCGATGCCGCCACCCATGGCAATTCCACCCGTAAAACCCTCCGCCAGCCAGAAGTTCTTCAGGCCGGGCGCCGGTCCGACCAGCGGTCGATTGTCGGGCGTCACGGCGATCGGACCGGAAACGCAGGTGCGAATGCCAACCTCACCCAGCTTCGGCACGCGCACGACGGCCCGCTGAAAGTAAGGCAGCGTGACATCGATGTCGGGGGGCAATAACTCGCCCTCGTAGTCCGGCGGCATGCCGTCGAGGGCAAAAACCGGAGGGTCCTGATCGTAAGGGCCGAACATCAGGCCCTGACGCTCCTCGCGGATGTATCCCTGCACCGTGTCGTCCCGCAAGATCGGCATCTCCGGAAGGCCGCTCTTATGTCTTGCGACGATTTCCGGCACCTCTTCGGTGACTAGATACTGGTGCACGATGGGCACCACGGGGATATCGAGCCCAACCATGGCGGCGGTCTGTCGCGCGAAACTGCCGGTTGCGGCTATGACGTGTTCGCACAGGATATCGCCCTTCGTCGTTTTGACCTTCCACTCGCCTGAACGCGTGCGCTCGATGGCGGTCACCTCCGTTTGGCGATTTATTTCGGCCCCGAGCAGCCGGGCGCCTTTGGCAAGAGCCTGGGTCACGTCCGCCGGAGCGGCATGGCCATCCTCCGGATGGTAGAGAGCCCCTTCCAGATCGTCGATCCGCTGGACGAGCGGCCAAAGTTTGCGAACTTCGGCGGGGCCGACGATCTCGACCCGGGCGCCGAAGCTATCGGCGATGTCCTTGTAATGCAGATATTCGTCCAGACGATCCTTGCTGCTGGCCAGACGCAGGGTGCCGCTGGGGTGGTATCCCACGGACTGCCCCGTCTCGGCCTGGACCCCGGCATAGACCTGATGACTACGCTGGTACAGGCGACTTGCGGAATAGCCCGTCGAATAAATCGACATCAGCCCCGCGGCATGCCACGTGGATCCGGATGTCAATTCACGGCGTTCCAGAAGCACGACGTCGCTCCAGCCGCATTTGGCGAGGCCATACAGGATGTTTACCCCGACGACACCTCCGCCAATGACCACGACCCGCGCTGTTGTCTTCATCCGATTCGCTCCTGAACTCACGCAACACTGACTTGGCCGATCCTTGCCCACACGGCGGCCGGCGATTGCTCCTGTTAGCTCTTCGCTTGCCGGCCCGGCTGAATCCGGCTCAATTCCTCGGGCGGGATGTGACAGCGATAGAGGTGACCCTCGCCACTCTGCTGCCATGGCGGTTCCCGCAAGCGACAAACCTCGCCCAGGAATCGCGGGCAGCGCGTATGGAAGCGACAGCCGGAGGGCATATTGGAAGGGTTGGGAAGAGGCCCAGTCAGGCGAATGCGCTCGGTCTCGTCGCTGCCCTCGACCGTCGGCATGGCGGAGAGCAGGGCTTCGGTATAGGGGTGATGGGGCGGATGAAATACGTCCGCCGCCGGCCCGATTTCGATTACCTGTCCCAGATACATGACCGCGATCCGATCCGCCAGATAGCTCACGACCCCCAGGTCATGGGAGATGAAAAGATAGGCCACGTATTGGCTCGCTTGCAGGTCGGCCAGCAGGTTCAGGATGGCGGCCTGGACCGAGACGTCGAGCGCGGACGTCGGCTCGTCGCAAAGGACGAGAGCCGGCGATCCGGCGAAGGCCCGGGCTATGGCAACGCGCTGTTTGAGACCGCCGGAAAGTGCGGTGGGGCGAAGGTCGAGATGCTGCGGCCGCAGGCGGACGGCGGCCGCGAGCGAAGAAATCCTTCCCTCAATCTCTGCTGCCGTCTGCCCCTTCGAGAGCAGCTTGGCGGCGCGGCGCAGGATACGCCTTACCGAATGGCTCGGGTTTAGCGCGGTGTCCGGATTTTGGAAAACCATCTGCATCTTGCGCCGCAGATCCATCTCTCGCCAATCCGCCGGTTCAGCAAGATTGGCCCCGTCGAACCGGATCTTGCCTTGCGAGATCTCGACCAGGCCGACGATGCATTTGGCCAGCGTCGACTTGCCGCTGCCGGACTCGCCCACGAGGCCGAGTACTTCGCCGGCCCCCAATTCGATTGAAACGTCGGTGACCGCTGCCACCTGGTAGTCGCGTCCGCCGTAGCTTTTATTCAGATTTTCGATGTGCAGGAGCGTGCGTTGGTGGGTCTCGCCGGATGTGGTTGCCGCGGCGCTGGTATTGGCCGGAATCTGCGATACCCCGTCATGATAGAAGCATCGGCTGTTCCGCTGGTCCCCAGCGGGCAGGCTGGGCGGGACCTCCTGTCGGCAACGCGGGCGCGCAATGGGGCAGCGGACGGCGTAGACGCAGCCCTGTGCCTCGAACCCGAGGGGCGGCAGCGAGCCCGGTATGGAATCAAGAGGGCGAGAATTCTTGCGCATGCCCGGGCGGGGCACGCAGCGCAGAAGGCCGAGCGTATAGGGATGTTTGGGATGCGAGAATAGATCGCGCGACGGCCCCTCCTCGACCAGCCGCCCTGCGTAGAGCACGCCGACCCTTTCGCACATCCGCGCGACAATGCCCAGATTGTGGCTGATAAACAGAATGGAGGCGTTGAATTTGGTTCGCAGTTGCGAAACAAGATCGAGCACTTCGGCTTCGACCGTGGTGTCCAGCCCCGTCGTCGGCTCGTCCAGCACCAACAGATCCGGGTTGGTTGCCAGCGCCATGGCGAACATGACGCGCTGTTGCTGCCCGCCGGACAGTTCATGGGGATAGCGGCGCAATATGCGGGCAGGGTCGGATATCTGCGTTGTTTCGAGCATCGTGGCCGCGGCCTCGGTTGCCTCCGGTTTGCTGAAGCCGCGGTGGAACCGATAGACCTCGGTGATCTGGCGACCGACGGTAAGCGAGGGATTGAGCGAGCTGCCGGGGTCCTGATAGACCATGGCCATCCGGTCCCCGCGGAGCTTGCGGAGCTGCTCGGGGCTCGCCGCCAGAAGATCGAGTTCCTGAAACAAGATGTGGCCGGCATCGACCCGGGCATTGGGGGCCAGATAGCGCATGACCGCCATTGCCACGGTGGTCTTGCCGCAACCGGATTCGCCCACCAGCCCATAGGCCTCGCCGGGTTTGATGCTGAACGAAACATCGTTCAGCACCTTGAGGCTCTTCCCGCGCCGCAGGTAGCTCACGCTCAGGCCCTGTATGGCCAGTGCCTGACGGTCGGACCCGCCAATGATGGGGGTTGGGGTGCTCATTCCTCCAGGACCTGACGCAAACCGTCGGCGACCAGATTTACCGCAACGATCAAGGTTGCCAATGCCGCCGCGGGAAACAGCACCTCCCAAGGCGCTATCTGGAGGAACGCCCGGCCCAGGCTGATCGTCAATCCCCAGTCGGGCGATGGCTGCTGGATGCCGAGCGCGAGAAAGGACAGGGTTGCCGCGGTAAAGATTGCGTAACCCAGCCGGATGGTGATCTCGACGGCGATCGGCGCCGAGATGTTGGGGAGAATCTCGACAAACATGATGTAGAGCCCCGAATTGCCGAGAAGCCTGGCCGCTGCCACGTATTCGCGTTCTCGCTCTACCAGCACGGCGGCGCGCACCGTGCGGGCGACATAGGGCGTAAAGACGATTCCGATGACGAGGATGACGTTTGCGACCGACGGCCCCAGGATCGACATCACCAGAACGGCGATGATGATGAGCGGAAAGGCCAGCAAGGAATCGACAATCCGCATGACGATATCGTCCGCAATGCCGCGGTAGTAGCCCACGAACAATCCGACAAGGACACCGCCGATCACGCCGAGGCAGGTAGCGGCGGGTGCCACCGTCAAGGTCGATGCCGCCCCGGCGAGCGTGCGCGACAAGACATCCCGGCCGAGGTCATCGGTTCCGAACAAGTGGGCCCAGGACGGTGCCCGTAGTGTAATTTCAGGCGTGATGGCTTCGGGATCCTGCGGCACGATGAGAGGCCAGAAGATCGCATCGACAATCCAGAAGACAAGAATTATGGCGCCCGCGACGAAGGTCTTGGAGTGCAGAAGGGCGAGAAAAAACTCCTTGGTGCCGCGGCGACCACTCTCCCAGCCGACGCCGTCGTCTTCCACACCGTCCATTCCCTCCTTTGCATTCTCGGGCAAATCCATGGCGTGGCGTGCTTGTCTTCCTATGCTTCGGCCCGTTTAGCGTCGTCAGCTCGAGAGCCGAATGCGGGGATTGAGCAAGGTGTAGAGGATGTCTGCCAGAAGCATCAGGATCATATACACGACGGCAACCAGGAGAACCGTCGCCTGAAGCACGGGCAGGTCGTGTCCTATCGCAGAATCCAGTACAAGCTTGCCGATCCCGGGATAACTGAAAAGCGTTTCAGTCACCACAAGACCGCCGACTAGGTAGCCGGTCTGAACGCTGACCACGGTGATCGTCGGCAATAACGAGTTTCGCAAGACATGGCCCCAGATGACGGTTCTGCGAGGCAGGCCCTTCAAAATGGCGGTGCGCACATAGTTGGAGCGAAGTGAGTCCACTGTGCCGGCTCGCGCCATTCGCGAGATATACCCGAACAGGATGAACATGAGCGGAATGGAGGGCAGCAGCAGCTGCCTGAACCAATCGAGGGGATTCATTGTGGGCACGTGGGAGGAAGCCGGCAACCAGCCCAGCCCCACGGCGAATACGGCAAGAACGATTATGCCGGTGACGAATTCGGGAAGCGCTATGACCGAAAGGCCCACGATGGAGATGCAGCGGTCGACCCACTTTCCGTAGTTCAACGCCGCCAGTACGCCGAATCCGATCGAGGTCGGCACGATCAGGCACAAGGCAAAACCGCCGAGAATGATTGAGTTCCCCAACCGGCCAAGGGTGATCGCCGCCACCGGACGGTTCAACAAATACGAGGTTCCCCATTCCCCACGGACAAACCCGCTAAACCAGACCGCGTAGCGTATGTAAAGCGGGCGGTCGACGCCAAGTTGATGATCCAGCGCCTGCACCTGCTGTTCCGTCGCCCAGGGGCCGAGGATTGCCCGACCGATATCCCCCGGCAGTACCTGGGCGACAGCGAACAGAATTACCGATACGCACAGAAGCGTGACGACAGCCAGGGCGGTACGCTTGATGAGGAAGCGCAGCACCTATCGTTCCGCGACGTCGCTCGGCGCCGAATACCTAGGACGATAGCCAGGTAGCCCGGAGATCGATGAAATTGTCCGGAGCCGACGGGAAGCCCTGCACCGCTTTCGTCGTCGCTCGCTGCGCCGCGATCCAATAGCCGATCATCACCGGCACCTCCTCATGCTGGATCTTGGCCAGTTCCAGAGAGAGCTTCTTCCGATTCTGGTGATCGAGTTCGGCATTGTAGTCGGCGAATAGCTTGTCAAAACCGGGGTTGCTCCAGTGTGCGGCGTTCCACAGGGCACCGCTCGGGAACTCCGGCACGACCGCTTGCGCCACCGTACCGCGCGCGGCCCAGTCGGTCTCTCCCATTGGGACCACGAGCCAGGGCTGATTGTCGCCCGAGCCGTAGTATTGGTCAGTCGGCATGACATTCAGACTGACGTTGATGCCGACCGGCTTGCAATACTCGCGGATGGCAACGGCGTATTGCGGCATCTCTAGATACTGGCCGGTGGTCAAGGTGACATCGACACTGCTTACTCCTGCTTCGGCGAGTAGTGCCTTGGCCTTGGCGTGATCCTGCGTTCGCTGCGGGATGTCCGAGTTGGCGAGTTCCGTATCGACGTAGACCGGGGCGAAGCTGTGGTCGTTGGCAACAGCCGCGGCGCCATTGAACAGCGACTTCACAAGGGCAGCCCGGTCGATGCAATAGGCGACCGCCTGGCGAACTCGCTTGTCCTTGAAGGGCGCCTGATCGACGCGCATATGGATCGAACGATAGTCCGCCGATGCGTGCCGCAGGATATTGAAATTCGGGCTGTTCAGAATCGGTTCGCCGCCCTTTAGCGGAACGACGGGGTAAATATCGATGTCCCCCGCCTGCATCGCCAATACAGTGCCCGACTCTTCGGCGTAGTAGTTGATCTTCAGCCCGTCGAGGTAGGGCAAACCTTTAGCCCAGTAATTGGGATTGGCGACGTAGGTCGCCGTCTGATGCGGAACATATTCCTTGAGAATGAACGGGCCGGTGCCGACCCCGCCCTTCGTGAACGAGCCCATCTCATAGTTCTTCGGCAAAATCGCCGACTGATAGGCGAAGCCCGAAACCAGATAGGGGAAATCGACGAAGGCCTTGTCGAGGTGGAAACGAACATCGGTTTCGCTAACCTTTTCCACATTCCCGGAGGAGAGGACGCCGTGATAGACCGACCCGGCCGATGAACCGACATTCGGATCGAGCAGCCGCTGAAACGTCGCCACCACGTCGTCCGTTGTCAGCATCGAACCGTCGTGCCATTTCACGCTCTGGCGAATGGTGAACGTCCAAGTCTTCGGATCGGGATCGGCCTTCCAGGCGGTCGCGAGCCGCGGGTCCAGCGTCCAATCCTCTCGCGGATAGCACAGGTATTCCAGCGACGGCTGGAAAGTGAAGACCTCGCCCGCGTTGGATGCAGTCACAGGTTGGGGATCCTTGCCGGGGAACTGCGCCGCCAGGCGTATGGTCCCGCCGCGCTTGGGCTCGTCGGCCCGTACCGACTTGGCACCCACCATGCCGAGAGCAGCGAGCGATATCCCGGCAACCGAGGCGCGCCTCAGAAGCTGGCGGCGGCTCATGCGCCCTGCCGCGAACTCCTCGATCAGATGGACTTCGTAATCCTTCATCGCATCCTCCCTTTGTTGCTGGCGCTTCGGCTTGGCTTCGGCGCCAGCCTTGTGATTTATTTTCCGTTTTACTCTTTAGGTGTATCATACCATGATTGGCGTGGCCGAGCCATTGATAATGAGATAACCCTCTTCCTCGATCGCCAGCCAATGACGTTGTTTACGGCCCCCCGCGGATGCATCGCATGAAGATCGCCAAACTGGAGACGTTCGTCGTCCGCATTCCCTACAAGCGGGTGGAAACGAGTTCGCTCATCAACCGCGGCGGTGTGACGGATGTCATCGTCAAATTGGCGACGGACAACGGCCTCATCGGTTGGGGCGAATGCACTCGCGCGGCGGACGTCGCGGGAATCGAAAGTGCGGTAAAGGCGATGGCGCCCCTGGTGGTCGGGCGCGACTGCTGGGACACCGAGGCAATTCATCGCGATCTCGCCCTCCAGGCCCTGTGGGCTTTCCAGCCGATGACCGGAAATTTTGCCTTTGCCGGAATCGACATGGCGCTGTGGGATCTGTGCGGCAAGGAATGCGGTCAACCGCTCTATCGCCTCCTTGGTGGGGCGCTGCGCGACGACGTCGATTACTTTTACTACATGGAGTGGAGCTCGCCCAAGGAAATTGCACGTCAGGCGGCCGACGGCGTCAAACGCGGCTACGGAACCTACTACCTCAAGGTCGGCGTCGACGAAAAGAAGGAAGAGGGCATGCTCGAGGCGCTGCGCGACGCCATCGGGCCAAAGGGACTGATCCGGATCGACGTCAACCAGGCCTGGTCCCTGCCGCAGGCCGTGCGCCTTCTGAAGCGCTGGCACACGCGGTTCGTGCTCGACTTCGTCGAGGCGCCGGTGCGCATCGATCCGGTGGAGAACATGCTGGATCTGAAAAACCAGGTCGATGTTCCACTCTGCGTCAATGAAGGGCTTTGGCGGGAGGCAGACGCCTATCGCCTGATCAAGAGCCGCTGCGGGGACTATCTATGCTTCAGCCCCTATTGGGTGGGTTCGATCGGGCGGTTCAATCGCCTGACCCACATCAGCCACCTGGAAGGTTGGCAGGTCTGCAAGCATACCCACGGCGAGTTCGGGCTGACGGCGGCGGCCGGCCAGCATCTTATGATCGCCGCGCCCAATGCCTGCCTGGGCCAACAGCAGACGGCGCAGATGATGGAGGACGATATCCTGACCAAACGATTGCCCGTAGCCACCGGCCCGCGGTGGGCCCGCATCGAGGCGCCCGGGCTGGGGGTCGACGTCGACGAAGCCAAATTGCACAAATATCAGGCGGCCTATCGCAAGCACGGGGAGTTCACGACCTATGTCCGCAAGGGCTCATCAAGCAGCAAGTGAAGCGGTGGGCGGTTCGCATCGGTCCAGCAACGGGAAGAAAACCATGAAGATAACCAAGATCCGAACCACGCCGCTGCTCTGCAAGTTCAAGCAGCCCTATCACTGGGCCCAAGGTGTCACGCTGGGGGCGCCCGTCATACTGATCGAGGTCGAGACCGATGGCGGCATTATCGGCATCGGAGAGTCGGTTGCGAGTCCCACGATCGAACCGGTGCTCGCCATTATCCAGGATGCGATTCTGCATTTCATCGGGCAGTCGATGTATGACGGAAATCGCCTGATCGCCGACTATTACCGATTGGGCTTCAATGCGCGCGGCACGGGAAGCGCGCTCCGCTATTTCTCCCAAGCCATGGCTGGAATCGAGCTGGCACTTTGGGACGCTATCGGCAAGGCCGCTGGCCAGCCGTTGCATCGGATTCTGGGCGGCGCGGTGCGTGACAAAGTCGAATATTTCGGCTTCGTCCAGGGCGACAAGCCCGCCGAGCTTGCCAGGCACGCAAGCGCGCTGGTCAAGCAGGGATTTGGCGTCCTCTATGTGAAGGTCGGCCGCGGCGAAGCGCTCGACCTGGAGATCGTTCGCTCGGTACGAAAGGCGGTGGGTCCGACGCGCATCCGGCTGGACGCCAACGAGGTCTGGGACGTGGTGACCGCCCGGCGCATGTTCGAGAAGCTGAAACCCTTCGACCCTGAATTTATCGAACAACCGGTGCCCGGTCCCGGGGGAGCAGAGGCCCTTGCCCGGTTACGGGGCGTGGTCGACATTCCGATCGCCGCCGACCAGAGCGTCTATACGCCTGAAGACGTGTACGACATCTGCCGCAACCGGGCGGCCGACGTCATCGTGCTGGGGATGCACGAAACCGGTGGCGTAACCCGGTATCGCAAGGCGGCCGCGATCGCGGAGGCGGCGAGCATCCGGATCTGCATCCATGGCGTATTCGAAACCGGCATCACGACCTGCGCGACGAATCAGGTTGCGGCCACGCTCAACAACATGGACGACGGAAACCAGATCATGTGGCAGTTGCTGAAGGAAGACATTGTGGAAAGCCCGAACCTAACACCGGTCGGTGGCGCACTGCCGATTTCAAACAAGCCAGGCCTGGGATTCGAGCTGGATCGCGATGCCGTCGGGAGAGCCGCCGAGGCCTATCGAAAACAGACACGTTGAACCGCCGATAGCGCTGCGATGGCGCCGCCGCGCAAGTCCTGAAGGAGCGATCTCCCACGGCCAGCGCATTCCCCATCTTGTTTTCGCCGATCGGGCTCCGGCACGAGACGCTCAAGAATGGCCTGGTCTTTGGGGCGCATACGGCGGATTGACCACCAAGATTCATGCCGTCGTCGATACCAGGGGGCTGCCTGTTTGTCTCGCACTGACCACTGGCGAGGCACACGACAACCGCCTCGTGCTCCCGCTGCTGTCTGCCCTGAAATCGGGAGCAATGCTGCTCGCTGATCGGGGGTTCGACGCTGATTGGATCAGAACATTTGTGAGCGAGCACGGCGCATAGGCAAACATCCCGCCGAGACGAAACCGGAAAGAGCCGATCTGCTTCAGCCCCCACCTCTATCGCGCCCGCAATTTGGTCGAGCGGTTCTTCAACAAGATAAAGCAATGTCGGCGGGTGGCGACACGCTACGACAAGCTCGCGTCAAACTACCTCGCCTTCATACAGCTTGCGTCAGTTCGGCTATGGCTGCGCGTTAATGAGTCCACGCCCTACTAGAATATCTTAGGTCATGAGGCACGCCGTTAAGACCCACCTGCCCGTCGAAGAGGCACCAATCGAATGGGCTGTCTCGGCCGATGGCATTCTCTATACTGCCCAGATTCCCATAAACCCCGATGGCAGCATCGAGACCGGCAGCATCGAAAAGCAAGCGGAACTCACTTTCGGCAACCTTGCGAAGACGCTTCAGGCGGCAGGTGGCAGCCTCGCGGATGTGACACAGGTTCTCGTCTATCTGACGCACAAAGAAGACTTCGCCAAGATGAATGAGGTCTATCGCCACCATTTCTCCAAGCCATACCCCAACCGCGCGACCGTAATTGTAGCGGGGCTCATGGTCCCTGATGCAGTGATCGAGATTGTGGCTTACGCCCACCTTAAGAACAGGCCTTGAACGGGCGGTTTGTGAGCGGGCTCGATACCCGGGGAGGTCGCTGAGACCTTGCTCTGACCTGGGTCAGCCGAATACCGGTTCCGGCAGCCCCTTGATCCCGACCTCGATAGCGAAGATAGCCCCGGTCATCGGCGCGGCGTCGAAGCTGGCGTCATCCATATAGACCCAACGCCCATCGACGAACTCGATCGATGCTGTGGTCACGAACAGCGTCTCCATCTTAGCACCACCGAAGGCGCAACTGGTCACGTTTTTCACCGGCATCTTGATCTCGCGGTCGATACTCCCATCCGGCGCATATCTGGTTATGCGCCAGCCACCCCAATGGGTCGACCAGAGATAGCCTTCCGCGTCCACGGTTGAGCCGTCCGGCACGCCAGCCGCAGGATCGATGGTCGCGAATACTCGGCGATTGGAAGCCTCACCTGTGCGCCCGTCGAGGTCATAGGCGTTGATGACGTGCTCATGGGAGCAGGTGTGGTACATTACGCGCCCGTCGGGGCTGAAGGAGGGCCCATTGGAACAGACGAAGCCGTCGACGAAGGACGTTGCCTTGCCGTCGGGATCGATGCGATAGAGACGGCCGATTGCCTCAGTCTCCATCCGGTCGGTTGTACCCGCCCAAAGCCGCCCTTGCCGGTCACACTTCGCATCGTTGAAGCTGATATGCGGCATTCCGGCGATCGGATTGACGAGGGTTCTGCGGCTTTTCATACCCGCCGGGAGAATGGAAATTCCATCCGCCGCGGCCAGCGCCAACCCGCCACCCTTATGCGGCACAAGCCCGCCGAGTTGCGGTGGGAGGTCGAGGGCGAACTTAACGTCCTTTCCCGTGGCGGGATCGAGGCGATGAATCTCCGGCTGCATCTGGTCCAGCCAATACAATGCCTTTTCTTTGGGCGACCACAACGCACTCTCGCTGAGCGCGCTTCTGGCCTGGTAGATGCAGCGGACTTCCATAAGTATCTCCTATGCGATCGCACCGGTGAACAGCGGCATGCCGCGCGCGCCGACATTGACCCGCAGGAGCCGTCCCACCATCAATGCGTCGCCGGTGGTATCGGCCTGGCCGAAGTCGGCGACATAGAGCGACGTACCGTCGAAGATGCAGTTCAACGGCACGGCATCGAGCTCCAGAAAGTCTATAGCCGCGCCGCTGCGCGACACGATGTCGATGCCGCCGGAGGTCACGGTCGTCACCCAGAAATTGCCGTCCGCGTCGATCTTGAAACCGTCCGGGATGTGGTCGTCTTTGAAGGTGTGAATGACGGTCTTGGTCCCGTCGGGCCGGCGTCGGACCATCTTCAGCGTATAGGATTCGACCCAGACGATCGAGCCATCCGCCTCGGCGACGATCCCGTTTGGATAGGTGTGATCGAGCTCTTCCAGGATATGCGCGCTGCCGTCGCGATCGAGCACACAAATCCGGCCGCGATGATGCTTGGTCTGCGGTGCCCAATCGCCGGAATCGGTGAAATAGATCCGCCCGTCCGGCCCGAAACATAGATCGTTCGCGCCGTCGAGCGGCACGCCATCCGCCGCCGTCGCGATGATCTCGACCTTGCCATCGGGCGTCGCACGCTGGATGCAGGCCGGCCGCTTGTCCGGCGCCACCCAGGTCGCCGCGGTCGGGCAATTGGCGATATAGACGTTGCCGTCCCGGCCGAGCAGGCAGGCATTGGGCGCGCCGCCGGTATAGGCGTATTGGCGAAGGCCATGTCGCGGGTCCCAGGAGACGATCTCGCTCTTATAGGTGTTGGTGAAGACCACGCGCCCGTCCGGCAGGACGCAGGGGCCCTCCGGCTGTCCGATACCCTCTGCCAGGACGGTGACGGGCTTGCGCATGGTCTCCGGTCAGACCTGCTGCATGCGGTTGGTCTTGTTCAGTGCAAGAACGGCAATGATCAGCACGCCGGTGATGACGTTGCGCAAGCCGGGATCGACCTGAAACACGTTCAGCATCGAGAGCAGCAGGAATAGGAAAAGCGAAGCACTCCAGGTGCCAACCACGCTGGCCTGCCCGCCGGCGACATTGGTGCCGCCGATCACCACCACGGCGATCGAGCTCAGCAGGAACTCGCTCCCCATGTTGAGCGAAGGGCCGCCGACGAAGCCCGCGAACAGAACGCCGGCGCCCGCGGTGAACACGCCGCAAAGAACATAGGCCGCCACCCTTGTGCGGAGCACGTTTACACCGGAGAGCCAGGCCGCGACTTGGTTCTGTCCGCAGGCAAACAGCGACCGGCCGAAGATCGATCGCCGCAAGACATAAACCAGGATGACCGATGCGATGAGCGCGGCCAGCGTGACATAAGGAATGCCGAGCAGGCGATCCGTGGTGAACTCCGCCAGCAAGGGGGCGGGCTTCGCAACCGAGATCCGGGAATAGACGAAGGTGAAGGACTCCAGCACCAGCCCGGAAGCCAGCGTCGCCACCATGGGCGGGATCCGAAAAACGATGATGAGGAACGCATTGGCCAGGCCGATCGCGACCCCGCTCGCCAGACCGGCGGCAATCCCAGTCAGCAACCCCGCGTCCCCGCCCTCCATCTGTCCGGTCGAGAGATAGGCGGCGAGAGTGATGTTGGCGGGAACCGAGAGGTCGATGTTGCCCGCACCGCTCGCCATGACAATCATCTGCCCCAGCCCGACGACGGCGAAGAAGACGGAGTAGTTCAGGGCGGCGGAGATGACCGCGCCCCCGCCGGCCCCCGCCGAATGCGTCAGGATCACCAGCCAGACCAGGATGGCCCCCGCGCTGGCATAGAACCAGGGCTGCGACAGCAGCCGGCCGGGCTCGATTCTCTTCATGCCTGCTTACGCCTCCAGGAAACGACGCGGAGCGCCAGTATAGCCAGCAATATCGCGCCCTGAATGCTGTACTGCCAGGCCGGCGCCACGGACGCGAAGCTTAGCAGCGAACCGGAGAGCTGCATGATCAGGGCGCCGAATACCGTGCCAATGGGTGACACGACGCCGCCGACGAATTCGCCGCCGCCAATGATGACCGCTCCGATCGAGAGAAGGGTGAGGCCGCGGCCGACATTCGCATCGCCGGTCGTCGTCGTTGCGGCAAGGCAGAGACCGGCACAGAGCCCGCACACCCCCGCCATGGCGTAGAGAACCATCCGCGCCTTCAGGGTCGAGCGACCCGCGCGCTCGACAGCTGCCAGACTGCCGCCGATCCCGCGCAGGACCACGCCATAGGACATCTTGTTCAGGATCAGATGCGCGACCACCATCGGAATGACTGCGAGGACGATCGGCATCGGCACAAAGGGCGGATGCAGGCGGACCAGCCCGGTCAGCACCGGCGGCACGGTCCCGCCCGGCAGCGGCAGGACCATCAGCGCTAGGCCCAGCCACACGAACGAGGCGCCGAGAGTCACGACGATCGAAGGAAGCTGTCGCAAGTGGATCAATGCGCCCATGAAGGCATAGCCGATGGGGCACGCGACCAGCATAATGAGCGCAAGTGCGGGCTGGTCGTTCAGCAGCCCGGCGACGATGCAATCCACCAGTCCGACGAAGGTCCCGATCCCGAGATCGATATCGCCAGCGGTCATGACGAACATCTGCGCCAGCGCGGTGAAGACCAGGACCGGCGATAGGTTCAGCAGCAGCCGCAATCCGCTATAGCTGGCGACGTTTGGGCGCAGCCAAAACACGATCGCGAGGATCAGGACGAGGGCGATGAAGGACAGGCCGAACCGCCTTGCGCCCAGCGCATTGAGGCCGTTTCCGAACCGCGCCGCTAGAGTTTCGCGATCACTCATCGAAATCATCCCTCGAACGACGCGCGGATCAAGCGCACTTCGGTGAGTTCCGACCTTTCGACCACATCCACGACCTTCTGCTCGTGAAACACATAGACCCGGTCGCACAGGAAAAGCTCGTCGTTCTCCGTCGTGTACCAGAGGAAGGACTGCCCGGATCTCGCCGCCGAGCGAATCTGGTCATAAAGCTCGCGCTTGGTGCCGATATCGACCCCGCGCGTCGGATCGTCGAACAGGATGATTTCGGAGTCGGTTGCGAAGGCACGCGCGACCAGCGCCTTCTGGCGGTTGCCGCCGCTGAGGGCGAGGATGGATTCTGCGGCACTCGAGCTGCGGATGCCGATCTTCTGGCGCCAGGTTTCGGCAAGGTGCGTTTCCGCAGCGGCGCCGATGAAACCGGAATGGGCGAGCTTGCGTACACTCGCGACCGTGATGTTGGTCGCGATCGACCAGAGCGGAAAGACGCCCTCTCTCTGCCGGTCGCCGCTGACATAGGCGGCCGCGCCATTGACGCGACAGGTTTTGTCCTTATGCGTTCGAGAGGCCCGGTAGATGCGGCGCAGTGTTTCTTTCTGGCCATGGCCCGCTAGCCCGGCGAGGCCCACCACCTCCCCGGCCTCGACATGCAGCACTTGTGTGTCACTGGTCCCGGCGAGCTCGATTCGCCGCTGCCCGCGAAAAGGTGCGCCTGCCGGCGCGGTCTCTGCGCGCGCGACGGCGCCCATCAACTCGAACAGGCGGTCCCGTGAAAGCGCGGCCGCTGCCACGTCGGCGACAACCTGTGCATCCTTCATGACAACGATGCGCTGGGTGTAGTTCAGAACCTCGTTCAGCTTGTGGGTGATCAAGATACAGGCGCGGCCCTGCGACGCAGCACGGCGGAGATGGCTGAGCAACTGATCCGCCGCCGTCGAATCCAGGGACGAGGTCGGCTCGTCGAGGATCACGATCTTTGCCGACGCGTCGCTCTCGGTGAAAGCGCGGGCGATCTCGATCATCTGGCGCTCGCCGATCGAAAGCTCCGAGACGGGACGGCGCACATCGATGCGGCTTGCGGGGAAGATTTCGGCCAGCTTCCCGGTGATCAGGGCGCGCGTCCGATTCTCCCAGCCGATCCCGCCCAGGCTCGGATGGACAACCAGCGTGTTCTCCATGGCGCTCAGATTGGGGCAGAGCGACAATTCCTGGAATACGCAGCGGATACCGAGGGCGTGAGCCTTTGCCGGGTGATTGACCCCGGCGATCGTCTGCCCCTCGATCAGGAATGTGCCATGATCCGGCAGCACCACGCCCATCAGCACGTTCATAAGAGTGCTTTTGCCGGCGCCGTTATGGCCAATCAATCCCAGAAACTCACCGCGGTCGAGCTGGAGATCGACCGCTTTCAGCGCCTCGACCGGCCCGAAGGATTTGCTGATCCCGCGCAATGAAAGAAGGGAAGCCGTAGCGGCTTCCCTTCCCTCGAGGCGATCTGTCGTCATGCCGTGTTGAAGACTCCTATTGAGGAATCTTCGGCTGCGGCAGGTTGCTGCCGTTTTTTCCGGCGACGGTGGCGTCGATCAGCGCCACGGAGTCCTCCTTGGTGTAGTGCGGCGAGGCCGCGGTGCCGACGGGCGTCGCCGCGAGCCAGGCGTCGAGCGTGTCGTCTGTGATCGCCAGCAGCGGGACGTTGACCGTGTTCGGCACCTTCTTGCCCGCCAGAGCCTGCTGCGCGATCCAGAAGGCGATGGTCGACATGCCGGGCGTCGAGGACACCGAGTAGGTCTGATAGTCGCTTGCCTTCATCTGCTTCCAGAGCGCCAGCTCGTCCTGCCGATTGCCCATGATGATGGTCGGGATCGGGCGTCCCGCGGCCTTGAAGGCCTGGTAGGAGCCGAACCCGTCGCCGCCCTGATCGAGCACGCCATCGACCTGCGGCAGGGTCGGCAGGATGGTCGCGACCTGCTTTTGGGTGATCGTGCCGTCCCAGTTGCCGTAGACGGTACCGACCTTCTTCATGTCTACCCTTCCCGCCGAGCTTCTTCGCCATGTATTCGGTCTCTTGGACGCCATAGTCGTGGTAATCGACATTGAGCTTGATCGCGCAGGGTTCGGTCGCGAGCGAGTCATAGACCACGACGACGATGCCGGCGTCGCAAGCATCCTTGATGCCGCCGTTGAGGGCGGTCGGCGAGGCGGCGTCGATTACAATCGCGTTGTAGCCTTCCAGCACCAGATTCTGCAGCTGGGTGATCTGCTGCGCCGGGTCGTCATTGCCGGTGATGATCTTCTGCTCGGCGATCACGCCATCCTTCACCGCCTGGTCGGCGACCGCCTTCCAGGAGTTCCAGGCCGACTGTTCCCAGGCGTTCGAGCTGAATCCGTCGGTCAACGCGATCCGCAACTTGGAGGTATCGCCGTTCGCGACACCGTCCTGTGCTGACGCAGCGCCCGCGCTCAAGAGACCGACGAAGGCGACGCCATAGACGAGATGCAACATCCTACACATTTGTTTCTCCCTGTTCCAACTGATGGGCTTTCACCGCTTCTTGCCTGGCTGATAAAGCGTGCCGAGTTTAGTTCAAATGGTAGTATGATAGGGCCTAAGCCTGCAAGAGCGGATTGCGACATACTTACAGCGACGACCGCGGGCGTTCATTGCCCATTCCGAGCCCGCCACCACAGGCTGTCGGCCGACTTCACCCGCAGGCGGCCGGCAAGATCGGCGTATGGGCGACTTTCCCATAGAGAATATCCAAGTATTTGCTAGAGAAATAGCCTTTGCGCAGGCGTGAGCGTACTCGTCCGCAGTTTGATATGTCCGGCCGTGGGGACTTCGAGGAGCCGCCGGCCTAGGTGCCAACGGCGGGGGTTTGCCTTGGAGCGGTGGAGGCGATAGAATTCAATTCGGCTGCGCTAGGCGCCGACAGCTGGAAATTCCGCCTTGGCGCTTACATGCTACTGCCCACGCCGGAGGCAAAAGTCGAACGGCGTCGCAAAGAGCACCCTGGCCTCGTGTATGTCGTCAGACCAATTTGGACGAAGGGGCTTTGGAGCTAAGAGAGGGTGTCCTTATCGTAAATCAAATCCGAACGTATTGGTGATGCAGCCCACCGATATGAGGCTTCGCAATAATCCGTCCGACGCCCTGAACTTCGCGCGGAACCGAGGCGTCCTTGCTCAACGACAGATGCGTACGGGCCTCGTTGTGATATGCCATGTACGATCGTAGCACCTGCCGAAGGTGGCGCTCGCCA
>WNFR01002752.1_pt1 | contig 25550 bp, 17 predicted proteins | sample 5400221 | NCBI WGS metagenome assembly WNFR01 (sample SAMN13153357, study PRJNA577476) | soil metagenome | isolation source: 40 cm soil under Madrone tree | place: USA:California | collected 2016-06-14 | reverse complement strand
GCCTTGGAGCAGTTGAGATACCAGAAGTATTGTGCCATCTCAATCGCTCCTGGTTCGACAGGAGACGCAAAGTCCCATTGCCTGAAAAGGGAATCAATCAGCTGCGCCCCGGTGACGGCGATCTTTGAAGGAAGAGCAAAGCGCGGGCCCGACACCTTCGTCAGTCGTTCGAGCCGGCCGAAGAATTTTGTAAAGGTCCAATTTGCGGCTCCCATTAAGTAGCGCTCGCCATGCCGGCCTTTTCTCATCGCTATGCGAAAACTCTTTGCGGCGTCTCGTACGTCAACAAAGCTCACGCCGCCTGTAGGCACAGCTCCGATCTTGCGGGCCATGAAATCGAGAACAACCTTGGTCGAGCTAAGTCGATCGTCGCCGGGGCCAAGCAGGAGGCTTGGATTCATGATAACGAGGCGAAGACCCTTACCATTGAAGCGCTCGAGCGCTGCCATTTCCTGGTAGGACTTGCTGGCGTAATAGGGCCAGCGTGAAGTAATTTCGAGCGGTTGCGGATACGACTCATCGGGAACTACGTCTCCATCTTTGGTTACCGCTATAGTGCCGCTGGTAGATGCAAGGACGATAGTCTTCACACCCGCAGCCTTTGCTGCATCGCAAAGCAGGCGGGTGCCTTCAACGTGAATCTGATACATCTCGCGAGAGTCTTTCTGTTCGCGAGAAACCTTCCCTGCGAGATGATAGATCTCGTTGATTCCTTCGACTGCCCGCTTCGCGTCGTCTTGCCTGGTAATAGACCCCTCGAAGGTTTCCACCCCCAAGTCGACGAGCCAATCGGGAATGGAAGTGGCCATGACTCGAATGTCTTTGGCGCCTTCCTCAATTAATTGGCGTACAAGGTGCGAGCCAAGAAAGCCCGTACCACCGGTAATGAGCGTTGCGGCACGCGGTCTTTTCTCTATCGCCGCGCGACGCTTTGTTCCGGTTGTAACCGGGGTCATGCGTGCGGTGCGTTTGCCGGTGGCTTTAGAAGGCATGGGATAAAGAAGGAACAGCTTCTGGATCTACTGTAGGTGATACTGGCACAAGGTCTGTTTGACCTATGGAACCATCGAGAGGTGTGCTTCCTCTTCAACGATCTGTGCGCGCCGTTCGGTCTTCCACTGCTTACGGAGGCCCTTTGCGTCAAATGCGTGGCGCGTACGATCGCGGAGATTCTCTACTTCGTGCCTCAAGAGTGCGGCGATAAGTCGATATGCCTCCGCGCGGGCCATTCCTTTCGTAAGCTCGTCCAGTTCTTCGAACGGTAATAAGTGCCCGATGCGGGCCCCCACGTCTCGGCTCTTAATGATCGTGGTGCCCTTGGGCATGGCCGCATAAGTTCCATCGAGATAGACCGGCAAAATTCCGACCCGCGAGTGCAAAGCAAGATAACCAACGACGGGTTTGAAATCGGCCATCACGCCGGTTACCGAACGCGTGCCTTCAGGAAAGATGAGCGCATTGTATCCGCGGTCGAGGAAAGAACGCGCGTGTCGTAGAGACTGCCTCAGTGAACCGGTGCGCTCTATCGGCACGAGATTAGTAAAATTTTCCATCAACGTGCGTTTGTATTTCGTGTCGAAGAAATAGTCGGCCGCCGCCAGCACGACGAGATCTTTGCCAGACTCCCCCAGCGCCATCTTGGTGAGTCCCATGTCGAGGTGGGAGCAATGATTCGCAGCGACGATGAAGTTAGTGTGGGGCGGAATATTCGACTGACCTTCATAATGCGTGCGCAAAAACTGGTCGTAGAAAAGTCGCTGCAGCATGTCGCCCGCTTTGTTGCCTGCGGCCCTGACAAAAGAGGGAATCTGGATCTCGTCGTCTTCCTTCCGGCGCTCTTCGGACCCCACATCCAGTTTGATCGAAGAGCCAGCACGCCGGCTAACGACGCTGATTAGCTCGCGCACGTCCTGAATTTCGTTAAAGCGCTCGGGTGCTGAAATTGAACCACCGGCATTCTCAACGGCGGTTGCCAGTTCGACAAACATCAAGCTGTCAAACCCCAGATCGCTTAACCTTGAGGTGACAGAAACCTCTGAACGAGGGCGATTGGCGACGGTTGCCACCACGCTGAGCAGCCAGAGTGAATCAGCGTCCTCGGATTGTCGCGCGCTCGAAACTCTGCCCGCTTTCTGACTCAGTTCGAGCGACTCAATTATTTGCACCACCTCGCGGCGTTTCACTTTGCGCGTGGCGGTGCGTGGGAGTTCAATATCAGTGAAGTGCAACAACTTGACCCGTTTGTAGTAAGGCAGAGACGCGGAGGCCTCACGGAAGTGCTCTTCTATAAACCGTTGCAGCTCGGCTCGGGACAACGAGATGTCATACTCACGATTTGGTACGACAATACACGCCACTTTCTCGCCAATGCCGTCTGGTAAGCCAACGATACTCAGTTCTTTTATGTAAGGTGAGTTTCCGTAGATCTCCTCAATCTCGTCGGGATAGACATTCTTTCCGTTTGTATCGACGATGATCTCTTTCGAACGGCCGACGAGGTAGAGATTGCCGCTTTCGTCTACTCGTCCCAGGTCCCCAGTGTGAAGCCATCGCTCAATCAGCGTTTTGCGTGTCGCAGCTTCGTCCTCGTAGTAACCCAACATTACGTTTGGGCCGCGGGCAACGACCTCACCGACGCCGCTCGCGTCAGGCTCGGCAATACGCACCTCCACTCCTGGCAATGGCTTACCGACGCTGCCTGTCAACATTCGGTTCTCGGGTCGCGTCACTGTTAGGACAGGCGACGCTTCGGTGAGGCCATATCCTTCCAGAATCGTAAAGCCGAGACCATGGAAGTCGCGCTGCACTTTTTCGCTCAGCGCCGACCCGCCGCTGATCAAATAGCGTATCCGCCCGCCCAGACCTTCATGTATTGGATAAAAGAGCACCTGTCCGAGATTGAGTGGCGTCTTATCTCGCAGCCAGGCATTGGCGCTGATTAAGTTATCAGCAGTCTTACCGATCCAATCACTGCGTTCGTAAAGCCTGTTTTTTATGCGACGGTGCAGCAGTTCCCACAGAGCTGGTACGCCCACCATGCCGGTGACGTGCCCATTCTTAATTGCTTTCGCCAGGGCATCGCTCGTAAGTTCGGGCAAATATGTGATCTGTGCGCCGCGACTAAGCGGTGTCAAAAAGCCAGTGGAGAACTCAAATGTGTGATGTAGCGGCAACACAGAGAGCACGCCATCGTGAGTGTTCATGTCGAATACCGATGACAGCATCGACACCATGCTCGTTAAGTTGCGGTGTGAAAGCATGACACCCTTGGGTTGCCCTGTTGTGCCGGACGTAAAAATAAGCGAAGCGACGGTCTGGCCCTGCACGCGCTGAGGCAAAAGCGCAATTCGCTGATCTTCGGTTTGTTGCTCGGTCAGCGCAAACAGTTCCGCAAAGGTCCACATCCGAGTCGTCAAACCTTCGTCGGAAAGCCGCTGCTGTAAGTCAGGGTGATCTCGTTCGAGGCTTTCACTAATAACGATGGCTGCAGCATTGCCGGCTTTGGTAAACGTGATGATTTCGTTTGTAGTGCTTTCCGGATCTACAGGGATACAGGTGGCGCCAGTTTTCAAAACTCCGAAATAGGTCATGCCCCATTCGGGTGCATTCTGGCTGACAAGCATGACGCGGTCCCCATGCTTGATCCCTTCGCTGGCCAGAAAAGCCGCAGCGCGGGTAGCTAACTCACGAAGATCGGCATAAGTGTATTGCTCTTTGTGACCATCGCGTTCAATACGCATTGCCACACGCATCGCATGCCGCTTTGTCGAGGTTTCGAAAAGCTCCAATAAATCTCGATAGGTGTAGACGCGTTTTGGCTGCGCGCGCATGTCCTCTTCGAGCGTGGGAAACACCCATTTCGTGAGCCCGGGAAGGTGAATGTTCAGCCAGTAGTCGTACCAGTCAAGCTTTTCCGGATGCCAGTTCAGTAGCGACTGCTCCTCTTCGCGGATCCGCGCAAACAGAGCGCGCACATTATCGGACCTGAAAACGTAGGCGTTCTGGACAGTAAACGGCCGAAACATATCGAATGCCTCGTCTGTTTCCCGAGTAATCTCCTCCACCCGATCTACGCTGGTCTTTACTCGATCGATGACCTCGACAACACGCCCGCCGCCCCAGCGCGGCCGGGCACGATCGAGCAGCGACGCGGCTTTCTTCGCTGCCGAATTGATCATTGGGATCGAAGTCTTTTCGTACGTCGACGTGGAGACCGGCCTTGGCTCAATGCGAGCGGCGATTTCATTGAGAAGCTTGATGCCTGTCTCTTTCTCCTGGAAGTGCTTCCTTTTATCGAGACCAACGAGCCCGATGATGCGTTCCATATTGTTCGGGTTCGAATCTCCGGTCGCCGCCTGGTAAACCAGTCGTGGCTCTTCAATACAAGCCTCGGCAGCTACTGCAAGCATTACGGAAGCAACCTGGTCCACGGGTGTGATGTCGAGGATCAATTTTTCATTCGCGGGAATCTTGGTTTGACCCTTGCGCACCAGGAAAATGATAGGTGCGGTCGTAGTAAAACCTTCGTTCCAGCCAGGGAAAGGATAGCTGAGCGCAGACTCAACAATGCTCGGACGAACAATGCTCCGCACTATTCCTGTCTCTGCAGCGACGAGTTGTTCACCGAGCGCTTTAGTGTATGTGTAGATGTTGGGCCAACCCCACCATGCGGCACGCTCGACACCGAGATCTGTCAGGCGCGTGCGCGTCCAAACCTTTCTTTCTCGCGCCACGGCCAAGCCTAGTGCATCGGGATCGTCAACATCTCGACCTTCTTCATTCAGCCGCTTGCGCGCAAGTTCGCGAAAACGCGCTACCATCATTGCATCGCGGGCCTCCTCTCTCACTCGTTCCGCGAGCTTGGCACAGTCGTTGATCTCCTGATCGACAGAAAACTCGACACCCTGCAACTCATGCTTACGCGGAAAGTAGCCCAGCACGGGATCGCTTTCCCAAACAGCACCCGAGCGATTTCCTGCTACAAAGCAAGTGGAGACGTGCACTAGCGCTGGTCTTTTCATACGCCTGGCAAACGCAATGACGTTTTGGGTGCCTACTACGTTTGTGCGTAATCCACTTTCAAGAGTCGGGTTGAACGTCACGTTTCCCGCTGAATTAATAATGATGTCGATGTCGCCGGCAATGGATTGCGCCAGTTCTTCGTCGTATCCGAGGTCTGTTTCAGCAATGTCTCCGCCGCGCACCACAACTTTATCGCGAATGAATCCCTCGAGCGCGTTGCCATAGCGTTCGCGCAACGGATCAAAAGGTGGCGCCGTTATCACACTGTTCCAGAAGCGAGTCTCCGATTCCTCCTGCGATCGCGCGCGCACGGTTACATAAACCCCGCCAATATTAGGAAAGCGCTGCAGTAACATGCTCAGCGTGACTTTCCCGAGAAAGCCCGTACTTCCAATCAGGAAGATCCTTCGGTCTTTGTAGATTTCGGTCGGTGATAACTTCATCGTATTCCCAGGTGTCGATATGCTGTGTCCGATATGCTTTTAGCTTGTCGCTGAGTCTCGGAAGTTGCGCCTATCGAAGCACAGCGACAAGCTAAAGCATATCGGACATTTTCACTCCATATCAGCAACGCCGATCATCGGTTGGTGCAGCATGGTTATCTCAGCAGAGTTGCCCATATAACTGCGGGCCATGGCAATAGCTTCGGTCAAATTATCCGCGCGTTCCCATCCCAGCATCGCCGGCACATGCGCGTTTTCTGCGCCGGCAGCAATCACTTTCCCCACATGTTGCCGGCCATTCTCACCCCAATACCACATGAAAAACGGGTGGGCGCCATGATAGGCATTGCCACGCCGGTACATCTCGACATAGCTGGGGTTATTAGCGAATTCGCGTTCATACTTCTCGCGCAAGACGAATGAATCTCTGGTTTCCGGCAGCAAGCGATTAAAAAACTCGATGTAGCTCGGATGAAACTTGTGATCGAAGTCGTCATAGCACGGATGTTGCACAATCAACACGCCACCTTTTTTGAGTAACGGCTTATTGCGGTAAAAATTGAAGTGATAACCCAGAGCCATCACCTGGACCAAAAGTGGATTAAGAATTGAATAGACGTTGTAAGGCGAAATATCAGGAATCCCGGTGATCAGGATGTCGCATTGGCCACTCACGGGGATTGCATACTGCTCAAAGCCCTTGGCGACTATTTTGTCGTGCACTGGATCGGTCTTGCCAGCATGGCAGGCGGTCATTTCGTATTGCGCTGGTCGCGAATGCAGAAGTTTGCGACGAGCAGGGCGGGGAAGTTTGTTCATCGTGTAACGCATGGCTTCAAACTTCATCCGGTCAAATGCCGTGAAGTCGTCTTCATTCTTCAGAAGAAAATCCATGTCGCCTTTGTACATGCGGTTATTGATAGCCGTCTCGATGTGGAAAACGTTGAGGTGTTCGTCAACCAATTTTCCCAGGCGTGTACATTTGCGATTTAACTCGGAGCGTGGCGGATCCATGTAACTATCTGAATCAAGAATTGTCTGGGGTTCGTGATGAGCGCGAAGCGACTCATAGTCGCACAATCCCACAGCGACCGATTTATGGCCGCCGTCCATCGGCACGAAGTTGATATTTACGTAGATCAGCAGATCGCTTTCAGCTGCGCGGCGATTCAGCACCAATGGTTCTTTGTGTTTCGTCTCGCCAAGTTTTACCAGGCCATCAGCCCATTCAGCATCATGGTTGTAGTAACGATCTGGATAGTAAGCATCGAATATTCTGGCTCCGACCATCCGTTTCATTTCCCACTCGGTCATCTTGCGATGCAAACAGTTAGCAATCACGATGTGGACATCGTCAACACCATGACCGGCGAGCATGTCTAAAACAACTTCCAGGACGGTCTGACGAATGTCGGGAGTAGCCATCGGCGGGAGGGGCAGACTGATGTCGTCGACAGCCACTGTCACCTGCATGCCGGGTTCGAGCTGTGCAAACAGCGGGTCGCAGCCATGTGGATGATTAAGCGCATAACGAATAGCGGCTTCACGATTGGGCAAGCCCTTGAGCGGTGGGTTGGGATAGAGCACGCGCGTCCCTATTGGCAGGTCTTCGAGAATGAAGTCCTCGCCCGACGGCATGATTCTCGGCGCGCTGTCGCGATCGATGTAGATAACGGATTCGTGGGTTTTGCGTCGTAGTTGAAGAGACATATCAGTGCTGCTAGCTTCTTGTTGTTGTCATCTATTCACTTCAGGGTCAAGATGGGCCAATCGTGATGAAGAGCTGTCTGGCGCAGACGCATGTCCGGATTCACAGCCGCCGGATGCCCGACCACGGAAAGCATGGGGAGATCGCTCATGCTGTCGGTATAAGCATAGGAGTCGCTCAGGCTAATCGCTTCTCGTTCGGCAAAGGTTCTGATCCAGGAGGCCTTTGTGGCCGCCGCCATAATGGGAGGCAGGAGTCGTCCCGTGGCAGAGCCGTTCACAAACTCCAGACGATTAGTAACGTACTCGGTGATGTTCAGATGCTCCATCAGTGGTTTTACAGAGAGATCCAGAGCGCCAGTAATCACTACCTGTCGGAGACCCAGGCTGCGCGATTTTTCGATTAGTTCATAACTACCGGGGAAAACCGCGGGCTTGATAACTTCTTCAAACAGCTCATGCGCGAAGTAACGAAGCCTGTCTTCTGATTGACCCTTGTATCTCTTGAAGTAAAGGTCATTAAAAACTTTTCGGCTATACTGGTCGGTGACGGCAAAAACGGGCAGGCTCAAGAGTGTAGTGGCGCTTTTCTTGAAACTCTGCATCCAGCCCTGTTGCCTTCTCGCATAAAAGCCCAGGGTGTGGACGAGATTGGTGCTGACTAGCGTGCCCTCAAGGTCGTAGAATGCTGCCCCTGCCAAACTCTCCTCCAAACATCGCTCCGATGTGCTGTCGTAGTCTGGCGCCTCAAAAACCGGCGCTTGTCGTCTTGGGTTAGTCAATATACCGTATTCCGGAGAATTTGAATAACCGAAAATAGTTCTCGAAAAATAATGTATGGCGATACTAGACAATTGGAGGTTAATGGATGGTCAGAGTAAAGAAAAGCTTAGGAAAACTCGACTCTCAAGGCTTTGTCTGGCTGGTTGTATTGCTGGCTCTGGCGGGCTCATCTTGTCAGAGGGCGCCTTCCGCAAACGATGCAGCGATCGATTCGGGAGACGAAAAGGCCGCGTTGGCGAAGATAGCTGAGGCTGAACCGCTGTATAACGGCCGCGAGGATCTGTCCAAGGTCCGCCAGGCGGTGGCCCTTTTGCGGGAGGCGCGAACAGCGGACTATGGAAGCTTTGAAGCTTACTGGAAACTTGCTCGAGCCGACTATTACCTGGGTGAACATACAGCTGACGATCGTGAGCGGGACGATCTTTTTCGCGAGGGCGTGGAGGCGGGAAAAGCTGCGAAACAGCTCCAACCGAATAAGCCGGAGGGTCATTTCTGGTTAGCAGCTAACTACGGCGGCGCTGCTGAACATAGCACGCTGGCAAGTCTTTCCAGTGTCGAAGATATAAGGCAGGAGATGGAGATTGTACTCAAGCTTGATGAAGGTTATGAACTTGGTAGCGCCTACCTGGCCCTGGGCCAACTTTACTCTCAGGCACCTCGAGTATTGGGAGGAAATACCACAAAAGCCATTGGCTATCTCGAGAAGGGGTTGCGATTTGGAGCAAATAACGCCTTGCTAAGACTGCGTCTCGCTGAAGCCTACGCCTCTGCCAGCCGGGATGGCGACGCTAAAAAGCAGATAGCGACCATACTTTCCTTAACTCCCACACCGGGTTATGAAGCGGAACACAACGAGGCTGTAGCAAAAGCAAAGAAGTTGCAGGAGAAGATCGGTTCAAAGTGAATTGCGTTTGAGCGAGTACGACATCGAAGACAAAGCGAAATGCTCCTGTGATCAATTCGAGATAGCCAGACTATTGCTTCCCACCTACCTTCCGGATCTCCTCGAGTGTCCGTTTGTGTTGTTCCAGTTTCTGGCCGGCTTCGGCAAGTTTTCCCTGTGCCGTTAATTGTTGATAGTCGTCAAATTCCTGAAGCGCACGGGTCACCAACTGTTGCAGCGTTTCGGTCGCCGGTGGAGAAGCGGAAGGTTTCGCTTGTTCTTCAGTCCCCTTGGGCGCAGCCGGCTTGGAAATCTCCTGGGTCCCGGCTTTTGCTGCTTCGCCGAACAGACTGCTCATTGCCTCCTCAAAAGTTTGGCCGTAACCAAGTTTTTCCTGGGTCGCAAGTACGACCAGACGCAACTCAGGCATCGGGCTCTGCTGAGCCTGCAGATACACGGGTTCTACATACAGCAGCGAACGCCCGATTGGGATCACTAGCATGTGTCCGCGCAAAACGTGAGAGCCTTGCTGGTTCCATAACGTGAATTGACCAGAGAGCTGCGCGTTCTGATCTATTCGCGCTTCGATTTGCAACGGTCCGTCGATCAGCCGAGACTTCGGAAAGTTATAAACGAGCAGCTTGCCGTAGTGTTCACCATCGCAACGCCCAGCCATCCAGCCGATCATGTTATTCCGATTTGAAGGCGTGAACGGCACAATCACAACGAACTCACTCTTGACTTGTTCGCCGGGCAATTGCATCAAAACGAAGTAAGGATCGATAGGCTGGGTTTGTTTCTTTCCCTGGTCGTCGGTAACTACCTGTTGGGCCATGCTCCAAACATCTTCGCGTTGAAAAAATACCTTGGTGTTCTGAGTGTGATACAGGCTATAGACCTCACCTTGTGCGCGAATGAGAGTTTCGGGATAACGCACATGCGCTCGAAGGTCCGCGGGCATTTCGCCGGCATCACTAAAGAGCGCGGGAAATGTAGCGCGATAAGCCGCAATCAATGGATCCTGATTGTCGAAAATGTAGAAGTGAACGACTCCGTTGTAGGCATCGATTACGACTTTGACGCTGTTGCGGAGGTAATTAACAGAATTGTCGCCAACACTGTGATGGCTCGAGTAAGGGTAAGTTGATGATTCGGTGAAGGCATCGATCATCCAGAACAGGCGTCCATCCTTGCTGACAACGATGTACGGATCGTTGTCATAAACAAGGAAAGGCGCGACTCCGTTAACTAGCTCGCGGATATTGCGATGGATGAGCACACGGCTTTCACTGGTAACATCGTCTGAGAATGGAAGCTTTGATAAATCGCCGATCGCCCAAGCCAACAACATTCGCTGGAGCCTGCCGCCGATTCGGATCCCGCCAGTGCCCTCATAAGTAGTATAGGTATTGGTATCGCCTTGAGGATAATCAAACTCTTTCTGTTTCGTTTTTACGTAAACGTCTCGATCAGTTTCCTGACCAAAGTACATCTGCGGTTGCGTAAGCTTGATGTCTGGAGAAGTGGATTCAACGGGCATGTTCGATAACACAAATTGCGGCATGCCTTCAGGTGTGAAGCCATTCGCTGTGTTCATAGTGACTCCGTAACCATGCGTATAGATCAGCTTCTCATTGATCCAATTGCGCGAAGAAGGCGGTAGCTTGTTATCGTCAATCTCCCGCGGTGCAACCATCATCTGCCGGACTTGGCCGGCTATCGAGTAGCGATCCACATCCACGTCGGAGAAATCGTAATAGGTGCGAATGGCTTGAATTTGTTTGAGCGTGTCGCGGAGCGCTTGCCAATCCCAGAGACGGATGTTTTCCAGACTGGCCCGATTGGTGGCCAGGTCGAAACCCTCGATAGAGTTCTCCGCCGAAAACTCGCGCAACTCGATATCGTCGAGGGCAAAACCACGGCGAGTCCAAGCTATGTTTTGTTCGATGTAAGGAGTTTCCCGGTCCAGCTCATTGGGTTTGACGACAAAACTCTGGACATATGCAGGGATCAGGACAACGCCTGCGAGATACACCGTGATTGGGATGGCGAGTGCAACAAGCAACAGACTCAAGCGTTTTAGAGTGAAGGCATTCAAGAGAGAGATAGCCGCGGCGATTATCAAAGCAACGCAAACGAAGAGCAGCGCCGGGAGAGAGTAGTGCGCTTCGGTATAAGTGACACCAGCAAAGGTTTGATGGTCTTCCCACAAAAATGGAAAGCGCGAGAGATAAGTGCGCCAGGCGACCGCGAGCAGGACCATCGCGAGTGCGCAGCAGACTGCGCGAAACGCCGCGCCGGACGACCAGCGAACAGTGGGCTTCAGGACCTTCTGCGGCAGACTGAGCAGCGAGTAAACCAGCGTGGCGCAAAGAATGATGAATGTTACGCCCAACAGCCAGGAGCTAAGAGAATCATAAAGCGGCAGGGAAAACAGATAAAAGCCGAGAGGTTTTCCAAAAATAGGATCATGTGTAGCTGTACTCGGCTGGTGTAGGTAGAGGGCGAACTTCTGCCAGTCTTCCTTCAGGGACAGACCAAAGACGAGACCAAATACGATCGAGACAAGCCAGGCTATCGGACGAATAAACCTGGCAGGCGAGAATTGGAAGGGTTGATTGTTGAGAATGATGGTTCGTTTCTCAAACGCGTACGAAGCGAAAAGACGTTGCAACAACCAAAACGCCGATCTCAGAAGAAGCGCCGTCAGCAGAGCGAAACCAACGAACAATCCCGCTTTGAGTTTGAAGATGTACCAGTAGACCGTCGAGTACCCGAGCGAGTTGAACCACAGCGCTGAGAGATAAACGGAGAGAATCCGTGAGAGAGAGAAAAGGACAAGGGCCGCTGCTACCAGAAGCCAGACGCGCCAACGGCGACGTTTCGATGGTCCGACATCGATGATGTCGGACCTCGAGGGAAACTGTTCACTCATGGCGTAGTAGCATACGCTGAAGTTGCGGTGGGCTCAACGTTTAGAGTCATGGCTCTCATAACGGCTTAGATTTCTTGTTCCATAGTGGCTGTGTATAATGGTTGCGCGCGTTATTGTTGTCATAGTTTCCCACCAAACTTAGTCGGCCCGGTAAGCAGTACTTCCGTCAAAGACATGCGGAATGAAACAAAATAAGAGGTCAAAACAGAGCAGTTAATGCTAGCGCCAGAAACACTTTTACAAGGCCGTTATCTCATTGTACGTCAACTCGGCCAGGGTGGAATGGGCGCCGTGTACGAGGCTTTAGATCAACGGCTCGACACGACGGTGGCCCTGAAAGAAACGCTCTTTGCCGATGAGCGCTTGCGAAAACAGTTTGAGCGCGAAGCAAGGTTATTGGCGCGCTTGCATCATCCGGCATTGCCACGGGTGAGTGACCATTTTTCGGAAGGTGACGGTCAATTTCTCGTAATGCAGTTTATTGCCGGCGACGACCTGGGCGAAATGATGGCGCGCAAGAACGGACCTTTTCCACCTCATCAAGTATTAAGCTGGGCCGATCAACTTCTTGACGCGCTTGATTATCTGCACACTCAAGATCCACAAATCGTGCATCGGGACATCAAACCACAGAATCTAAAGCTCACGGCGCGCGGCCAAATCATTCTCCTTGATTTCGGGTTAGCCAAAGGGCAGGCTGGTGAGATCTCTCGAATCACGACCGCGGCAAGTATTTTCGGCTATACACCAAACTATGCGCCACTGGAACAGATTCAAGGGTTGGGTACCGATGCGCGCAGCGATCTCTATTCGCTGGCTGCTACGTTTTACCATTTGATGACGGGTGTGAAACCGCCTGACGCTTTGACTCGCGCCGCTGCTCTGGTAAATGGTCAGCCCGATCCGTTGCGACTCGCCAGCGAAGAGAATGATGCCGTGACTCCGGAGACCGACGTGGTGTTGCGAAAGGCAATGTCGCAAAACCGTGATCAGCGTTACGCAAGTGCCGTTGAGATGAGAAAGGCGTTTCAGGGAACGGATCAGGCTGCCACAATATCAAATCGCGGCGAGGCTAAGACATTCTTATTTCCTCCGTCCGCGCCAGCCGTCCCTGCGCCCACGCAGCAGATAGCCAGACAGGCAACGGTGAGTACTGGTGAGACCACGGTCGTGCGACGAAATGTTGTTGCCGGAAAACGTCTGCTGCCCTGGGCACTGTCCGCAGCCGCGGTCCTGGTGCTCGCTGGCGGTGTGTGGGGTTTCATCGCCTTACAGCATAAGAACCATTCGGCAGTTCAATCTTTGCCGAATGGCGCCACAACAAACGAAAGTCCAGCACTTGCTGCGCCGACTGTGGCTGCCAACAACAATACGAGCAGCCAATCACTAAACGAACCAAAGCAAGCGGCGATTCAGCCCCACCGGGCCAGTGCTGATCAGACGGTGGCCAGGAAAAAAGAGAAGCCGGCGCAACCTGCAGGGAAAAAGAAAGAAACGCCTGCCACGCCAGAAGCTAATCTGCCTGGTCGCGTTGGTGAAGGACACGCCGACGAGCGCGCTCCCGCAGATCCCCGAGAGCCAAACGTCCCCGATGTTAACCTTCCCAACATCCCGCGTCGTGCCGGCAGTCGAGTAACCGCAGACGGCACCGTGATCAGAAATCTCCGTGACGGAACACAAGTGATAACCACGCCGGATGGAACGCGAGTGATGGTATATCCGGATGGAAGAAGACAGGTCTTCCGCCCAGGACAAAAGAGGAATCCCGGTCGAGTTCGACCCTCGCCCTGATTGACAGATGATCTCGCCAACATGCGATGCTCACAAGTCGCTGACAGTATCAATCTCTGAGGAGAAAGAAAATGAGTAGGTCTCAAACCCATCGCGCTGCTGTCGCGGCGTTTTCAGTCTCAGCATTATTGGCCTTCACTTCGCTCGGGTCCAAGGTGACTGCTGAAAACAGTTTGAACGAGCCAGGACGTGTCGCTTCGATAATTAGAATTGCTCCTGCCCCGCCTTCGTTTGACGAGAAGGAGAGACTGTCGGAGTTGGCGCAGCGACGCGCCCGCGTCGCCAGGGCTATCGGTCCAAGTTCGCTATTAATCCTGTTCAGCACTGAACCGCGCGTCTACACCAATGATGTCGACTATCAGTACCGGCAGGAGAACAACCTTTACTATTTGACTAATCTGAAACAGAAGGGCGCAACCCTCGTCCTGTTGCCCGGAAATACGCAGTTTTCGGAGATTCTGTTTCTGCCACGTCGCAACCCGGCAGCGGAAACGTGGACGGGACACATGTATAGCCCGCAGGAGGCAAACGAGATTTCTGGCATTAGGGAGATTTGGGAAGTGAGTGAGTTTGAGCCGTTTATCAAAGCGCTTCGCAATCGACAGCCGTACCGGCCAAACGCGGAAAAGATTTTAATGTCAGAACTTCCTTCGTCCATGCAACTGGCAAACGGGAATGGCTTTGAACCTCTGCTCCGGGCGGCGGCGCAAAATGAAGCTGGACTCTATCTTCTTATTCCACGTGAACTGGAGAGCCGTGAGTACAAGGTGGAGCAACGCTTTGCTTCTGACTGGGCCAAATCAGCATCGAATTTTAGTGTGCGGAACGCCACGCCAATTTTTACAGAGCTGCGACTGCGCAAATCGCCAATGGAGCTGCGCATCATGCAACACGCGATTGATATCAGCACAGAAGCTCATGAGCGTGCCTGGGCTGCTGCCGCAAACGCCAAGTGGGAATACGAAGTAGATGCGGAAGTTGCGTACACATTCAAACTACGCAATGCCGACAATTGGGGCTATCCGGATATCGTTGGTTGTGGCGCGAACGCGACAACGCTTCACTACCAGGAGTCGCAGGGTCCAGTGAAGATGGGGCAGTTGTTGCTGATGGATGTGGGCGCCGAATACGATCATTACTCCGCCGACGTGACGCGCACATTTCCTGTTAATGGAACGTTCTCGCCTGAACAGGCGGGGGTCTATCAAATCGTCTACGATGCGCAGGAGGCGGCGGCGAAAGCGGCGCGGCCCGGTGCCAATCTATCAGATGTGAACAGGGCAGCAACCGAGGTGATCAAAGACGGCCTGCTGAAACTTGGTCTGATCACCGATCGGAATTCTGGTCAGTATCGAATCTGGTTCATGCATGGAACCTCCCACTGGCTGGGAATGAACGTGCATGACGTAGGCGGTGGCGAAAGATTCGAACCGGGAATGGTTTTCACAAACGAGCCAGGCATTTACGTCCGACCAGATGCACTCGACTACTTACCGGGAGGCTGGAAAGAGGAAGACTGGGAGAAGTTTAGAGCAGCGATCGGACCATCGTTTGAAAAATACAAAGGCATCGGTGTGCGCATCGAGGACGATATGGTCATCACTCCGGAGGGAGTTCGCTGGATGACCGAGGCTCTCCCGCGGAAGATATCCGATATCGAGGAATTTATCGCAAAGGCCCGGAAGTGAAAGGAGGCAGAGGAGCAGCAAACAGGGGCAGGAGCAAAGGCAGGAGCAGGTCAGGTTTCAGCAGAGTCGCTGCCATTGAGAATTCCACCCACTGGAGAAGCTGTGAAAAATTAAATCGATCCCGGATATGACACAAGCTAATAAAATTTGCAGGTTGGGAAGGGGGCAGTCGATAGGTTCAAGGTGCGATAAATTCAACGGGCCCCCGCCTCAACTTTGAATGCCACGGCCTATACGTGTCACTCGAGCCTCTGCCGTCAACTGCAATTGAACGGTTGATTCGAGGACGAAGCCTCTGAAACTTGAGGCGGGGGCGTGTTGAAATTTATCGCACCTTGAACCTGTCGACTGCCCCCTTCCCAACCTGCGAATTTCCGTAACTTGAGTAATATTCTGGTCCAAATAATTTCTGCTCCCGCCTCCTGTCTGCAGTTAGTGCCTCTTGAATATCTTCCGCAGGCACCCTGAGAACCACCTCAGGGCGGTTCGAAAAAATCCATGAGTTGGAGGCGGTTCGCCCTCAGTTGTCGTTGTCTCCGCCTCCAGCGATAAAAAAAACTGTGTGGCCATCATCTTCGCCGTCGCTTGGATCATGCGCTGGCCCACGCCGGCAATGGTGCCCCCCACCTGAAGCTCGCCCGTATAGTGGATGATGGTTGTTTGCCCTTGCTCCTCAAGATCGAGTTCCCCCGACCCTTTTAAGAAACCCTGCGTACCTTTGCCATCGACGACAATGCGATAGTGCTCGGGGGGGCGCATATCTTCCAGCTTCACATTTCCTTTGAATATGCCTTTGATTGAGCCTACGCCTGCCCTAATGGTCGCGGAATAAGTATTCTCGGCGGTCCGCTCCAGACTCTCGCTGCCGGGTATGCAGCGCTGCAAAACATCCGGATCAACCAGTAACTGATAGATGCGTTGTCGCGGAGCATTGAGTTGGTGAGCGCCTTCAAGTTTCATAAGGGAGTTGGTCTTTGGACTTTGGGCTTTGGTCTTTGACTGCGGCCCGTCACAGTGACGCCAATTGGTATGTAGGCCAAAGTACAAAGTACAAAGTACAAAGTACAAAGACCAAAGACCTGGGACCTGAGACTACTTCGCTCTTTCCAACGCTGTTTGAATTGCCCGTCGAGTATGAACCTGGGCAAGGTGACAACGATATTCACCGGAGGCGTAAAGATCGGAATTTGGATCGATGCTATCGCAAACGTGAGCAGCAGCGCCGGCAATTGTCTGATCGTCGAGTTGGTTGCCGGCGAGTGCGACCTCAACCGCTCGGGCTCGGTACGCCTTTGCTGCGACGCCTGTTATTCCCAAGCTTGCAGATTGGCAAGAGCCATCGGTTCCTATTACCAGACTAACTGCGATACCAACCACAGCGAAACCAGAAGCGGGATGATGCACTTTTTGGTAAGCGTGACCGAAGCGCCCCTGCGGCTTGGCGATGCGAATCTCGCGCAATATCTCGCCTGGCTGGAGGGCTGTTGTTAGCAGATCGATGAAGAAATCGTCTGCTTTGATAACTCGTTCACCTTCACTGCCGACGACTACGATATCCGCGGCCAGTGCGATAGCTGCCGCGGGCCAATCGCCGGCCGGATCCGAATGCGCCAGACTACCGCCAATTGTTCCTTTATTACGCACCTGAACATCGCCAATGGTGGCAGCGCACTCTGGTAGTAAAGGACAGATCCGTTTCAGCAACTCCGACGATTCGAGCTCGTAATGGGTAGTGGTCGCGCCGATGAGAATGCGGTCGCCGTCTTCGCGAATGTAGGCAAGACTTTTGATGCGCGCGATATCAACCAGCAACTGCGGTTGCGCTAATCGGAGCTTCATAGCGGGAATCAGACTATGCCCGCCGGCGAGCACTTTGGAGCCATCAGGATCCTTTGCCAGTAAAACAACTGCTTCGTCGAGTGTGTTTGCAACCTGATAATCGAATTGTGCGGCAATCATCTAATTATCCTCCAGACCGCCTCCGGCTTCACCGGCATGTCCAAATGCCTGACGCCAAACGGCGCCAGTGCGTCTACGATCGCGCCAACGATTGCTGGTGTTGCTCCGATCGTACCAGCTTCGCCAACGCCTTTAACTCCAAGTGGGTTCACCGGCGAGGGAGTTTCGGTACGCGCCAGCTCAAGCTCCGGTATCTGGGAAGCACGAGGCACTGCGTAGTCCATCAACGTGCCAGTAATAAGCTGGCCTTGTTCGTCGTAAACTACCTCTTCATACATCGCTTGCCCGAGCGCCTGCACGATTCCTCCATGCAACTGTCCGTCCACCAGAAGCGGGTTAATCACCTTGCCACAGTCATCAACCGCCACATAGCGGAGAAACTTTATGTCGCCGGTCTCACGATCAATCTCTACGACTGCGATATGCGTGCCGAAAGGAAAAGTAAAATTCTTTGGCTCGAAAAAGTAGGTAGCGGAAAGACCTGGTTCCGTATCAGGAGGAAGTTCTTTCGCCAGGTGGGCCGCAAGCGCGATGTCCTGAATAGTGAAACTCGACTTTCCATTTGTATGCGGTTCTGGCAACGCGCCTGCCGGCGCTTCGCCCACTGGAACAACCGGCTCGGAGGTTCCGGTAGCTGCAGCCGCAGCCGCAGCCTGGAGCGAATAGCGTCCACCCTCAAAAGCGACTGAGGAAGCGTCAGCCTTCAACATGTGGGCGGCGATCTTGTGGGCCTTCTCCTTTAACTTTTGGATGGCGACAAAAACGGCAGTGCCGCCGACGGCTGTGGCGCGGCTCCCGAACGTGCCGATGCCATATTGGACCACACCAGTATCTCCGTGAATCACCGTAACGTCGTTAAGATCGACGCCGAGTTCATCCGCCGCGATTTGTGCAAAGGAGGTTTCCTGCCCCTGACCGTGCGGAGAGGCGCCCGTTAGCACGGTTACCTTGCCAGTTGGCTCGATGCGCACTGTGGCGCTTTCCCATGGGCTTTATTGAGATCTGTTTGACAGTCTCCACTGTCATACTCCAGCCCGGTTGCGGTGTGAAAAGGAAATTCGTTTGGAGCAGGGAAGTTTTTTCGGCGCACCTCGGCTGGATCGATAGCCAGCTCCGCGGCGACCAGATCCATGGCCCGCTCGACAACGTAGGTCGCTTCGGGCCGGCCCGCGCCGCGGTATGCGTCAGTGGCCATCTTGTTTGTGAAGCAACCGGTGATGTTGATTTGAATCGCGGGAATTTTGTAAGCACCGGAAAGCATCAAACCCGTTAACGTAGGAATGGCCGGCGTAAGCAACTGATGATAGGCGCCCAAATCGGCGATAACGTTATAGCGCAGTCCGGTCACAGTGCCGTCGTTCTTGCAGCCAACCTCGATCTCTCCAACCTGGCCGCGTCCATGAATCGTTGCCTGCATGTTTTCCCGTCGCGTCTCAATCCATTTGACAGGCTTGCCCAGTTGCACGGAGATCCAGCCCACTAAAGCTTCCTCGGCATAGACGTTGAGCTTCGAGCCGAAACCGCCGCCGACCTCCGGAGTAATGACGCGTAGTTTGTTTTCCGGAACACCGATCATCAAGGCGAGCTGCGTTCTCAGGAGGTGGGGAATCTGCGTGGACGACCAGACTGTCAACTCTTCTTCGCCGGGGAAGTAGCGAGCAAGTACGCCGCGCGGTTCCATGGCAACTGGAGCAAGCCTTTGGTGGACCACGCGCTGCTTGATTACATGGTCGGAAGCCGCCAGAGCAGCTTGAATATCGCCTTCGCCCGCTGTCAGTTTGTAAGCGATGTTATCGCCGAAGGCCTCGTGGATGATTGCTGTGCCCTTCGCTGCCTCTTCAACGTCAACCACGGCAGGCAGATCCTCATAATCAACCATCACGAGATCGACAGCATCGCGAGCGGCGTAGCGATCCGTCGCCACGACGGCTGCGATGGGATGACCAACAAAATAGACTTTGTCCTGAGCGAGAACGCGATGGTTTGGCACCTTCAGCTCAGGTAGCGCGCTGGCGCATGGCACCGGCCCGATCTTTTCGGCCACATCTTTTCCTGTGTAGACAGCGACTACGCCGGGTGCCTTCAGGGCTTCGCTGATATCGACCTTGCTGATTCGGGCGTGAGCGTAAACCGAACGAACGAAGGCGACGTGAAGCGTGTCAGGCAGTTTGATGTCGTCAACATAATGGGCGAGGCCTTTTATCAGTCGCGGATCCTCTGTTCGCTTAATTCGCTGTCCGACGTATTTAGACATACGACCTCCGGCAAGATGCTGTAGTTGGAACCTGGAACTTAGAGCTTTGTGCTTTGTACTCTGTTTGCTCTTTCCTGGTTGAGTCAGCCCCTTGTTTCATTCGCACGAGCAGCAAACTACAAAGTTCTAAGTACAAAGTTCCAAGTACAAAGCACAAAGCTCAAAAGAAATGACTAAGAACTCACACCCTTCTTTGCAGCGTATTCCACGGCCTCGACAATGTGCTGATAGCCCGTGCAGCGACAGAGATTGCCCTCCAGACCGTGACGAATATCTTCTCGCGATGGCTTTGAATTCCGATCAATCAATTGCGCTGCTGCGACTATCATACCGGGCGTACAATAGCCGCACTGCAAACCATGCTTCTCCCAGAACCCTTCCTGCACAGGGTGCAGTTCGCCATTGTGGGCGAAGCCCTCTATGGTCTTCACCTCGACGCCGTCTGCCTGGACTGCAAACATGGTGCACGACTTCACGGCCTGGCCGTCGAGCAAGATCGTGCAGGCGCCGCAAAGCGACGTTTCGCAACCGACATGCGTACCCGTCAAGCCGAGCACATCTCGCAGATAGTGCACGAGTAGCAAACGCGGTTCGACCTCGTGACTGTGGCTGACACCATTCACCTCTACATTGATAGCCTTTTTCATGAAGCTACCTCACTTTTTGATTTCTTATGGGGAGAAAGAAATACTTCCGCCCGCAGTTTCTATGTCAGTTTAGAACGAAAGTCAATGGCAGTTTTAGGATCGACAACCGCTACCTTAATCCGCAGATTACGCAGCTTACGCAGATTCAAAAACATCGCATCGAAATACTTGATGTTTTCGCCAAATAGAGTTTATTAGTCTAATCGGTGTAATCTGCGAAATCTGCGGATGTTCTCTTCACACGGTTGCCTTATGAATCCGGCGTTTCAGACGGTGCAGGGTACGTCGCACGACCTTCAGTTGTGCGTGATCGTGTGCGGCGAGGGCGGTTGCGCGTTTTGTCTTCAGCTCGCGCATTCTTGCCTTGATGGACGCTTTATCCACTCCCACGACATCGTGATGCTCATGCTTGAGGCCCAAAGCATTGGAAATGGCGACCAATAAATGTTCCTTGTTCAGCTGCGTATAACCCTGCACGGCTTCGTGTTCGATGTCTTTCGCAATTTCGCGTAATTCGGCGACTGTCTTGTGTTTGAGTTCTTCGTAAGTAAAAGCCATGAAATCTCTCCTGATTGTTTGTCGTTTATTAGATTGTTTTTGCAGTCAGTTACGGATCATTGTCTTCCGCAACTATCTGGGCAAGATGATGCCGTAGATGTCCAACATAGTCGCGCACGAAATACTCAAGCGTCGTCTGTTGTTTCTTGTCGACAGTTTCCCAGGCAATGTGATCGAGATTATGCAACGCCCGCGACTGCGTTAGCGTTTGTTCCGGGATTGCTGATATTAAATGGGCCAGGTGAAGGTTGTAATGTTTCCATAATTGAATAAGCTGATGCCAGGGCTCATCAATGTAGCGTTGGACTCTTACCCATTCCGCTTGTTCGTATCCCTGGAACACTAGCTCTTCGGAAAACTGCGCTCGTACAAAGCGCTGATGGTTGTTAGCAGCTGAATCAATCAAGTGACCAACTATCTCTCTTGCGGACCACTTGCCGGGATACTTTGCGACCTTACTTTGCTCTTCGGAAAGTTCGAGCAGGCGCGCGGCCGAAGTTTCGACGAGCTTGCGATAGTCTAGAAGAAAGTCGTTGATCTCGAGCGGTTCAGAACTCATGAAACCGTTTCCCTGGTTGCCACGCAAATGAGTCGTCAAGCAGGCAGCGATTGATGTGATAATAGCTCAGTCAGCCAAACATTTGAAACGCTCAGTACAGAACCGCGAGCGTAACGACCGGATGCCGCCATTCAACATCAAAACCGATGTAATGTACGACGCGGCTGAAGCCCGGCGGTATCTGCGTTTTCGCACAGTCTCTGTTAGGATTCGGGATGCCCTTGAAAACGCAACGCCGCCCGCCTCTTCTGCATCAGAAACTGCAGATGAGAAAACTGCTCGTAATGTCTGGAGCCGGCGTACTGGTTCTGCTCATGTTGGGTGTTTCGGGCGCGGCCGAAAAAATTGGCGACAAGGTTGTCTTCTACGTAAGAGTGATGCGGCTCTATTCCGAAGCGCCCGATACCAAAATCGCGATGCCGCTCCAGGCAGTGGCAAAGAAGCAAACAAACAATGCTTGGATATGTGGGTACAACGGGTAATGCTCAACCCACGCCACCACATCTTCACTTCGGAATCTACACAGCGAGCGGAGCCATTAACCCTCTGCCATTACTTACGGACAGAACCCTGCCGACAAACGCAAAAGCCAAAGGAACAAAAGGGAAGGCGAAGCAGGTTATGGTAAATCGGAAGACCTAGCCCACAAGTTTCACCTTGTGTAATGCCTTGATTTGAAAGACTATTTCCTCCAGTCATGCCATATATCGTCTGGTGAGCTACAGAACAGGAAGCGGTAGCGACCTGGCCGTTTCGTTACCACTCAACGAAAGCTTGTGTGTTGCGAAACGGCCAGGTCGCTACCGCTTCCTGTTCTGCGGTTGAGTGTCATCATCCGGATGGTTCGATCTTGATTAAGACACGACTCGCGTTTGGTTTGCATTACAATTGGATCCATGACCTTTGGCCCCTGCGCATCTACGACCGCTAAAACTTCATGAGAGAGTTTCAGTTATTAAGTTTTCGTCACCATAAGCGCAAAGGGTGCGATGGTTGCAGTACGATTTGTCTATGCAATGGCGCAATAAACTATCGCCGCTTTCTGCAATTATCTTTCTGATTGGCTGTATCCCGATAATGGCGCTGGGGCAGGGTACTGCGCGACAGAATAGTGCGCAGGAGCTGCAAGGCCTTCCCAGTCAGCGTCTCCTGAAGATCCGGTCATCCAGCCATCAGCCCATCGTCTGCGACGTACCAGAAGAAGCAGGACGAAACGACAGAAGCGGGTTGTAAAGGTACACGTTCTTAACCTCTATCCTCGTGACTAAGTAGATTAGTGGTGTGTTCAGTAATGCTGACGGGAACACCAGAGGGCGTCGGAGTTGAGTTGATTTCCTCATGCGTGAAGGAAGCCGGGATTATGGCCGGCGGCTCCGGCGAGGTGCGAATCAGCAAGCCCGCAATGATGTGTCCCATTCCTGTCAAGGCGGGCACCAGACCAAGAAGCCAAATAACTCTGACTACCGGTTCAATCTCGAAAGGAACCCGCGCAATCACGTCAGGCGGCAGTTTTAGAACGAGCGCAGCAGATAAGTAGTAAAGAAACACCATCAGGCCAATACCCGAAAACAGTGAAACGGTGCCTTTGACAAACTGCTCGTCGCGACGTTCCTGCGCCGTCTTCTTCTTTCGTAGGTTACGCAGCCACGAATTTCTTTGTTGCTTTGCTTGAGGAACAGTGCGCACAATCTCATTGTTCATTCGCTCAAGTGCGCGCGATACTTCTTCCGTCACGTGCTCGATCCTCAGTCCCTTGACCATCTCCTTTATTTTCGGCAAGGGACCGCGATCGCTTCTCGCAATGGTCTCGCTAAGCGCCACGGCTTTGCCGATCACCTTGAGATTTGCGCCGCACGCACGGCAATACTGGAGACCAGCCGAAGATTCAGTGCCGCATTGGGGACAATACATAATATGCATAATGCTAAATCGTAAACCTGAGAAAGCATGAACGAAAGCCGCGGGCGCTTTGTTCCAGTGTCCGCTATTCACTCAGTCGTCCAGCGCCTCAATCCTCGGTCTGTGAAATGCTCTTTGACACTATTTCCAGTTGTTGATGCGGGCATGATCTCCTCCGCTTCTCTCCGATTGGTAATTATTCTCTAGAAATGGCAGCGATCACTTCCTTTGCAGCGCGACGTCCACTCTGTATTGCACCGTGAACAGTACCAATGTTTCCTACGCTTGTCGTTTCGCCGGCGAAGAATAACGTATTATCCAATGGCTGCGACAGTGCTAACTGAACGGCTAACCCATTAACTGGAAGGTAACTGTAAGCGCCTCGGGTGAACGGGTCTCTCTGCCAGTCGTGCACGAACGAATTTGCCAAATGGTTTCGCACGTAGTTTGCCGTTACCCCAAAAATACGACCGAGAGAGTTCAAAGCCCTATCGAGAATCTCTTCCTGATCCTGTGACAGCAATCCTTCGGCAGCTGGACCACCGACCCAGCCCACCAGTTGCGGCGCATGCTCCGGCAGCATCGTCCACCATGTGGCGATAGGAGCCTCGGGACAATGAATAAACCCGAGTTGTGAAAAACTCTTTTTCGCTCCAGTGCCAGGGATGTGCAACTCTTCCCAGAAGCGCTCATGGAAGTGCAAAACTATTCTGACCACGTGCCCCATTTCCAGTGCTCTCACGGCGTCCCGCTTCTCTCCGGGTAATTCCGGAACAAAACGCACGGCTCCTTGCTGGTCTTTACCAGCTTGCAGCACTCCCAGCGGCAGAGTGATGATTGCTTTAGAGGCACTGAAGCTTCGGCTCACGTCATCACTGCGGCAAACAAGCTCGACCGCGTCACGTTTCCAGCGCACCTCATCGACCACAGTGTTAAGCTGGAAAATGACGCCGTGTCCCTTAGCTTTCTGGTAAAGCCACTGGCTTACATCAGAGTAGCCCCGCAATAAACGAAACGACTTGTCACCATCAATTTGTTCCGCAGCCTCATTTGCTTTGATCAGACCCTGGACACCGATGCGATCAATTCTTGCCGCGTGAAAACCTTCCACATAGCGTACGGCTATCGCTTTTGCCCGCTCCGTTTCCGGGTCGTGGGGAAGCGAGTCAAGATAGTCCTTAAAAGAGCGATCTGATTCAACAGATTTCATTTGCTCCATCAACTGGTGGATGTTGGCCCAGAAATCAGGCGATTTGCTCAACACGCCATTCTCGAAGTACCAATGGCGACCAGTCACTTCACTGAAGGGCAGATGAGCCCTGTTAATAATTTCAAAGAGTTCGGGTGGTTTGCCATGAACAAACTCGGCACCCAGCTCAACCGGAATCGGTAGTGATTGCTCTTTAAGAGTAAGAATTCTTCCGCCGACGCGTTCACGCGCTTCAAGTACGGTAACGCGGAAGCTGGCTGCACTGAGGTCCTGCGCCGCCGCTAGTCCGGCAGCACCTGCGCCAATAATTAGAACGTCTGCAGATTCAGTCAGAGGTTCGATACTATTCGTAACTCAGAGCCTCCACAGCGTCCTGCCGCGCAGCACGCAGAGCGGGATAAAGCGCGCCAATGCTTCCACCCACCAATCCAACTATGAGTGAAACTATAACCCAGCGTGGTTCGATTTCGACGGTTAAGGCGGTAACACGCATGATAGCGAAACGGGCCGCCATCGTCAGCAATACCCCAACGGCGACGCCGAGGAAACTAACAAGAAGAGCCTCTTGCTCGATGACCCAGGCAATTGCGGACTTCGACATTCCCAACGACTTTAAGATTCCAATCTGCCGCGTTCGCTCGGTAACAGTTGTATACATCGCCAGCAAGATAACCAACATGCTGATTGATGCAGCGACGCCCACCACGACCTTAATGAATACGTTTAATGCCGGAACTCCCGACGCATAGATCTCGGGCAGATCACGTGTGAAGATGATTTGATCCTCGGGGAAGCGTTGTCGGATTAGTGCCGCAATATCATCCTGTTTCGCTGGATCGACACACGCAACGAGAATCGCGGACGTGCGACCCTCGCCACCTTCCTGTTCCTGCATAGTGCTTAACGGGATCTTGATGCGCCCGCCGCCCGGTGGCTCGTAGATGCCGACGATCTTGAATGGGCGTTCGAAGAGTTGTACGGTTTCGCCCAGCGCGGCATTCCGCTCCTGTTTCCACACGGGATCGATGATCGCTTCATCGCCGGAACCTAACTTGCGGCCTTCGCGAATAGTGAGTCCTGCAATACTTGCGTACTGATCGAACTCGATGCCATCAATCAAACGAGAGCCGAAACCCGTGTCGCTCTTGTCGAAGGCCTGGCCCAATGGAGATGCGGCGCGAACTCCCGGCATCGCCGCAATCTCCGCGGCGC
>WNFR01001348.1_pt1 | contig 25552 bp, 23 predicted proteins | sample 5400221 | NCBI WGS metagenome assembly WNFR01 (sample SAMN13153357, study PRJNA577476) | soil metagenome | isolation source: 40 cm soil under Madrone tree | place: USA:California | collected 2016-06-14 | reverse complement strand
GTAATCCGCGGTCGTACGATCCATGCCGCGATCGGCTGCGGAGAGACCGCGCCAGATGTTACCGCCGCCGATTACGACCGAGACTTGCACGCCTAGGTCGCGCACTTCTCTGATGCGCTCGGCGATCTCGCGCACCACCGCCGGCGAAATATTATCCCGTGCGCCACGCTCTCGTAGCGCTTCGCCGCTCAATTTGAGGACAATGCGTTTGTAAGCTGGCACTTCCGTTTTCATGGTGCACAAATCATCAAACAGAACACCGCCTCGTTTTGAAAGCAAAATGAAGTGGCACAGGTTCTCGGTCCATGAATTCATCGGCGATATGCCGATGCCACATCGAATCCGCGTAAGAATTCTGCCGAGGTCATCCGTCGCCTCCCTTCAGGCTGCACCTCTTCCAACGAAAGGCCGCGGTCACCTGCTGCAATCACCAGACTTCGCTCCTCTGTCGCCAATATTTCGCCTGGCTCGCCCGTGAGGTCGACAATCGATGCGGAAAATATTTTCAAATTACGCGGTTTTCCCGATTTTGCCGCGATGGCCGTAAACGCACCCGGCCATGGATTGAACGCACGAACTTTCCTTTCGATCACCTCGGCGCGTTCCGCCCAATCGATTTTGCCGTCATCGCGATTCAATTTCGGCGCATACGTGGCGAGCGCATTATTCTGGGGAACGCGCGGCGCAATTGCTTTGGCAAGCAGTTGCAAAGATTCGAGCAACGCTTCCGGTGCAATTTGTGCCAACCGATCGTGGAGCGATCCTCCGGTATCCGTCGGCAAGATGTCGATCTTGCGTTGCAATAAAATGTCGCCGGTGTCGAGACCTTCATCCATGTACATCACCGTGATTCCTGTTTCGGAGTCGCCGGATGCAATTGCGGCTTGAATGGGTGCCGCGCCGCGATGTCGTGGAAGTAATGAAGCATGCAAGTTCAAACAAGCGACACGGGGAGTCTCAAGGATCCCGTGCGGCAAAATTTGGCCGTAAGCCATGACGAGGATTACCTCTGGCGACAGCGCACTGATCTCTTCGATTGATTGTCGATCTTTAATCCGCGCTGGTTGCAAGATGGGTATCTTTCTTCCGGCAAGCGCCTTTTTAATCGCTGGCGGTTCAATTCGCTGGTCGCGTCCAACGGGTTTGTCCGGCTGCGTAACGATTGCCGCGAGCTGATGCTCGTCCGATCGCAATAAGGCTTGCAGCGTCGGCACGCCGATTTCCCCGGTGCCGATGAAGACAACGCGCATCGCTCCTTAATGAAGAAGCGGTTGAGTAGGTGCGCGCCGCGGACGCCGCCTCGCCATCGCCTGCGCCGTCAATCTATCGCCAGCAGTGACTTCGCGCTGGCCGACCGACGAGCCGCAACCCGTGCAAAGATAGTCGAAAATCTCGCGGTCAGGCAAAACTAAAAGCAACCGCTCCCGGACCGGCATCGCGGCTTTACACTTTTCGCAGTAGAGGCTCGAGGCAGTGAAATTTTCAAACTGTTGCTGGCTCATGATGAGCATCCACGCCGTTCATGCTGGCGAGGATATCAAACAATACTTTCGAGGGCGACTGAGTCGCGTCAACCACCGTGACCATTTCCTTCGGATAATATGAAAGCACGGGCTTCGATTCCGCTTCGTAGGTATCCAGGCGGCGCTGGATCACTTGCTCATTCGCGTCGTCGAGGCGGTTGTCTTTCAATGCGCGCTTTTTTAACCGGCCAAAAAGCGTCTCGCGGCTCGGGCACGAGAGATGAAATACTTTTTTAACATCGATCATTTCAGCCATGACCTTCGCCTGTCCGATGTTTCGGGGAATACCGTCAAGAACAAGCGTATCGATGTCCGGTTTAAACTTGTGTGCGTCCACTGCGGCTTCAATCGCCTCTCGCCAGAGCTCGACTGTGATCTCGTCTGGCACGAGCTCGCCTTTACTCGAGTAATCGAGGAAGGCTTTGCCCACCTTCGTGCGCGTATCGATCGAGCGGAAGACATCGCCACAGGCGCAATGATAAAAGCGTGGGATCGTGCCGAGCGTTTTACCTTGTGTCCCTTTGCCGCTCCCGGGCGCGCCAAAGAGGATAAACGTGTTGTATTTCATGAGCGAAATCCGTTTATACCGCAAGCTGGTCGAAGCCGGAAAGCAGAATCAGCCGCTATTGCCCAACAGCGACAGGATCGACATTTACCCGGCGACCGGCGCGATCGAAGCGCACGTTTCCATTTACCAGCGCAAAAATCGTGTAATCGCGGCCGAGCCCCACATTTTTCCCGGGCAAAAATTTGGTCCCGCGCTGACGAATAATAATGTTGCCAGCAACAACCATCTCGCTGCCAAATTTTTTCACACCCAGCCGCTTGCTGACACTGTCACGCCCGTTTTTAACGCTGCCTTGTCCTTTTTTATGAGCCATTTTTCGATTCGATGTTGGCCGTTGGAAGTTCGACGTTAGTTCTTCGATTTCGTGCCACTGATGCTGATGCCTTTGATCTTCACCCGAGTTAGCTTTCGCCGATGTCCTACCGTGCGATGATAACCCTTACGCCGTTTGAATTTGAACGCGACGACTTTTTTATCTTTCCGTTGCTCAACTACTTCGGCCGTCACCTTCGCGCCAGAGATTAGCGGATTACCATGCGTGAGCTTATCACCATCGGCATGCAATAATACCTCGCCAAACGTAGTGATTTTTCCCACTTCCGCGTCCAAAAGATCGACATCGATCGTGTCGCCCTCCGCGACACGATACTGTCGTCCACCGGTCTTGATAACTGCGTAAGCCATAATGACAGAGAATTTTCTAGGGAAAAAGCCGCGCAAATTGACACAGATACGTTGCTTTGACAAACGGAAAGGTGACGTGGACTGGTGGATCGAGCAATCCCTTGCTCGATGCTGAATCTAGCGACGAAGCCGCATAATTGTTAAATGTCGGCTGCTGCAGCCCGTGTCTCTGTGCGACGCGCGCACGTTTTGCGCAGCGAAACGGCTACAGCGCAGCAACAATGAGCACAATCTCGCCCTTCGGCGGGTGTGCTTTGAAGTGCGCGAGAAGCTCGCTGGCGGTACCGCGCCGGAATTCTTCGAATTTTTTGGTGAGCTCGCGCGCAACGCAGAGTTGCCGAGTCGGCATGATGTCCATGCAGGCTTTGAGCGTTTTCGCGAGGCGATATGGGGATTCAAAAAAAATGGTCGTTTCCGCGCGTTCGGCGGCTGCGTGCAACTCACGTTCGCGTTGTCCGCTTTTGACTGGGAGAAATCCAGCGAAGAAAAATTTCTGGCTCGAGAACCCCGAACCAACAAGTGCGGTCAGGATCGACGACGCTCCCGGAATGATCGTGAATGGCAGATCGCGTCTGATGCATTCACGAATCAATCGTGCACCGGGATCCGAGACTCCGGGTGTTCCGGCGTCGGTAATTAGGGCGATGTTTTCGCCCGCCACGAGTCGCTCCACGAGTTGCGCGGTACGCATGGCTTCATTGTGCTCGTAATAACTGACGAGCGGTTTCTTGATTTCGAAATGCTTTAGCAAGATGCCGGAGTGACGCGTGTCTTCCGCGGCGATCACATCGACTGATTTCAACACGTCGAGCGCGCGAAGTGTGATGTCAGAAAGGTTACCGATTGGGGTCGCAACAACGTAGAGCATCCTTGATGATCGGATCAGAATCCGTTTTCCGCCATCGATTGCGGTAGAGAAAAAATCGCTATTGCCAGGTCGAACAAAGCCGACGGGGTAGTGCAAAACGAATTCATGGCGAGGAGGTTTATATGAGAAAAGGTGTTTATGCATTTGCGCTGGCCCCATTTTTCTTCGTCGGCTGCGCTGAGGAACCAACTACTGTGACCACGACGACGACGCGGGAGGTTACCACGACGGGCCCGGCCGCACGAGAGGTTGTCGTGACCCAGGCTCCGCCAGCGGTCCGGGTTGAATCGCAGACGGTGATCCCAGGCCCGGGATATGTCTGGACGCCCGGCTACTGGCGCTGGACCGGAACGGACTACGTGTGGGTATCTGGCAGTTGGGTTATGCCGCCGCAACCGACTGCAGTGTGGGTTCGGGGTCATTGGGCGCACACAACGGGCGGCTGGGTGTGGGTCGCGGGCCACTGGCGGTAAAAATAGAATTAGTCGGAGAGCAAAGATCGCATTCGTTGCGATTCACGGCCGCAGGGGGCCTGATGCATCGTGGGGCCGTTGTCGGTGCGCTTTTCTCGATTGCACGAAACTGTTACATTTCCCCCGATCGTGTTCCGCTTCGTAGATTCAACGTCATGGCGGGATCGCCAGATCACGCGATTCTGGACTGGCCAAACAGATAAATCGCTGGCATAATCTGTTTCGGGAATGATCCAGACTGTGGATCAGAGGCGATGAAACCCGCGTGCCATTCGATTAGCGGCAGGAACCGGTTTCCACAAACCGATTACTTCTTTCATTCAGGTTTTGCGGGTTGGCGAGGCTATTCGCCGTCGGACGATTGGGAGAATAGATCGGAATTCAGGAATTTTTACAATTTGGGCCGTGAATTCCGTATCGAAGCGGCACGCGAACGGGCCAAGGAGATGGCCGTGTTTGCACTGATTGTTCTGACCTCGGCGTGGCCGGTGCTCTACATGGTGGTTACCGTGGTGAAATTGCTGAGCAAAGGCCGACCCTTGCAATAAGCTTTTTGCCTCGAACAACCGATCTTCGCATCAAGGAAATCCGATTTGCCCGGTGGCAAGAAAAGCGCGTTGATAGTGCCGTGTTTAAGTGGCGGCGCATCATCGTTCTCGCCGTTCTCGCCGTCTGTCTGGCTTTTCTCCTGCTTGTCGGGTCTTTGTATTTCCGGCAACACTCGATGCTTTATCATCCGCGGCCGTACGACGCCAGTTACGCGGACGCGTTGCCGCAGGATGGGGCGGAGCTCCATTTTACAACGATCGCCGGCAAACAAGTTGCATTTTATTTGCGCGCCGAATCGACCGACGGATTACCGAAGCGAATCTGGGTCGCGTTTTGCGGCAACGGTTCGCTAGCGCTCGATTGGGCGTGGTTGCTGGCACAGGATCGACAATCGCGCGACGCATTTTTGCTTATCGATTACCCTGGCTACGGAAAAAGCGAAGGCTACGCCACGATTGCGACCACCCGCACCGCTGCGGATAACGCGCTCGACGCGCTGGCGGCGCATCTGGGCGTGAACGAACGCGAAATTGAATCGCGACTGGACGTCATCGGCCATTCTTTAGGCACAGCCGTGGCGCTCGATTTCGCCACGCACCATCCGGTCGGACACATCATTCTCATTTCCGTGTTCACCACATTGCGCGAAGAAGCCGCAACAATATTCGGCGGACCGCTTTCGCATTTGCTTGTCGAAAATTACGATAACCGCGCCACTTTGCGCGAACTTGCGCGCCGCTCGCCGCTGCCAAAGATCGACATCTTCCACGGCACTGATGACAACACAATTCCAATTCGCATGGGCCGCGAGCTCGCCGAAGACTTTCCTGCGTTGGTGAAATTCCATCCCGTCGCGGGCGGCGACCATGTCAGCGTTATCGGCAAAGCCGCCCGTGAAATTGTCGCTGCAATGAACGAGTGACCAGCTCCTCGTTAGGTCTCAATTAAAATCTCGGTCGCGGAGAAAAACTTCATCGCTTTAAGGGTCAAGTTTTGCCGAGCCCTGGCAGGGGATGGATTAACTGGTGTTGTTACCTAACGAGCCGCCGGCCCGAGGAATTCGTCGCGATATTCCGGTGTTTCTTCGGGGGCAAAGCCATGGCGCGCGACATTTTCCGTAACCACGCGCGGCAATAAAAACTGCAGGAGATAATCGGCGCCACCGGCTTTGGTGCCTCCGCCGCTCATTTTGAATCCGCCAAACGGATGTCGCCCGACAACGGCGCCTGTGCACGAGCGATTGATGTAAACGTTGCCCGCCTCAATCTCGGCTTTGGCGCGGTCAATATCGGCCGGGCTGCGCGAGAAAAATCCAGCGGTGAGGGCGTAATCAGTGCCGTTCGCGACCTCGAACGCTTCATCGAGATCACGCACTTTGATAACGCTTAGGACAGGGCCGAAAATCTCCTCGCGCGCGATTCGCATGTTTGGCTTCACGCCGCTGAAAATTGTCGGCGGAATGAAGTAGCCTTCCGGCGGCACTTCCTTCGCCTGATAGGCGAGGGTCGCCTCGCTTTTACCAATCTCGATGTACTCTTGGATGCGTTTGTAAGCGGCCTCATCGATTACCGGACCAACCATCATCCCAGGCTCCTCCGGATTGCCAACCCGCAAACTCCCCGCTGCAGAAAGCAAACGCTCCATCACGCGGTCGTAATTTTCCTCGAGAAGGATGAGGCGGGAAAGAGCCGAGCATTTCTGTCCCTGATAACCGAACGCGGAATAAATTGAATCGACAATCGCTTCATCGAGATCGGCATCGGAATCGATGATCACGGGATTCTTGCCACCCATCTCACAAATGACATGCTTCAGCTCCCGCTGACCGGGACGCGTTATCCCAGCCGACTCCCAAATCCTCAGCCCGACTTCGCGTGAGCCGGTGAACGCGATAAGATCGACATCTTTGTGATCGACGAGGTGCGCTCCGATGACCGAGCCGCGGCCCGATAAAAAATTCAAGACACCGGGCGGCACACCGGCTTCCTCGAAAATCTGCATGAGCATCGCGCCGCAGACGATCGATTGCTCAGACGGCTTCATGATCACGGTGTTGCCAGTGACCAAGGCGGCGGAAACCATCCCGCAAAGAATGGCGATCGGAAAATTCCATGGCGCAATTACGAGCGCGACGCCGCGCGGCCAATAATGCTGATAGCTTTCTTCGCCGGGAACATGCTGCGTTAGCCGCGGTCGCCCGATCTGCCGCATTCTCTCCGCATAAAAACGGCAAAAATCTATCGCCTCGCGAATGTCGCCATCTGCTTCGGCCCACGGTTTGCCGACTTCGAAAACCTCAAGCGCGGAAAGTTCGTAACGCCTCCGGTCCATGATCGCCGCAGCGCCTTCAAGCAAGCGGGCTCGCTCCTCAAAGGGAGTCCGGCTCCATTTATCAAATGCGGCGCGGGCAGCTTTGACGGCGCGCTCAGCCTCCGGAATTCCCGCTTCCGCCACGTAACCGACGATCTCTTTCGGCGCACTGGGGTTAACTGAAGGCGTAAGTTTGTCCGTCCAAACCTTTTCTCCGCCGATCACCAGTGGATATTTTTCACCGAAGCGATTGCGCGCTTCACGCAATGCGGTGCGCATTTTTTCCTGAGTCTCTTGATAAACGAAATTCACAAGCGGTGAGTTTTCGTAAATATCGCCAGGCGGAGATTCAATGGAAGCGCCATTTTTAGGATGTCGATCTTCGGCGATAGTCGGGATTGTCGCCTCGGGGAGGTTGGCGCGATTTTGCCTGACGAGTTCCTTTGGATCGCGCAGCAATTCCGCCGCGGAGACATTCTCGGAAAATTTTGCGCGCAAAAATCCTTCATTGGACGTGTTCTCAAGCAACCGCCTTACGAGGTAGGACATTCCAGGGAGCAGCTGTCCGACCGGACAGTATTCGCGAACGCGATAACCCATTTCGACCAGCGCGCGCTTGATCGGCCCGGCCATGCCATACAAGAGTTGAAACTCGAAACGGCTGCGATCGATTCCGAGTTCGTCCGCGAGCGCCTGCGCGTGCGCGATGCTGCGAACATTGTGCGACCCGAACGCAGCGGTAACGATCGATTCGTTTTCCAACAGCACGCGCGAGAGTGCTTCGAAATTCACGTCACTCTCCGGCTTCTGAAAATAAACAGGACAATCCCAGCCGTTCTGACGCGATTTAATTGTTTCGTAATCCCAGTAGGCGCCTTTCACCAGCCGCACGGTGAAACGCGTGCCGCGCGCGCGGCCCCAATTGATCAGATCGCGCAAATCGCCTTCGGCATCACGCAGATAAGCCTGAATCACGATGCCGGCGTCCGGCCAGTCCTTGAATTCTCCCTCGCCAAACGTCGTTTTGAATAGCTTGAGGGTTATATTTTTGTGCGCGTAACTTTCCATATCGAAATTGATAAACGCACCGAGTTCGCGTGCCCGGCGTAGAATCGGTCGCAGCTTCGGTGCGAGATGCGCAATGGCGTCAGTCGGATCGGCCGGATTCATCTGCGAATAGAGCGCGGAGATTTTCACCGAGAGATTTAGGACGGGAAAAAGCTCCGAATCTTTTCCGAGCGGGTCGGTCCAACCTTGGGTTTCGCGGACGAGGCACTCCAGCAAATCGAGGCAACGCGCCGCATATTCATCGGCCTCTTTTTCACTGAGGACGGCCTCGCCCAAAAGATCGACAGTGAACCCGATTTTCTCTGCGTGCCGCTTGCGCAACGTTTTCATCACATCTGCGCAATTTTTTCCGGCGATAAATTGCCGCGCCATTCCGGAAACGTTGCGTCGCAGGATGAATGCGCTGATCCACGGCACGAAGCGTCCGACGCGCACACCGCTCTGAATCACTGGCGCTAAGCCGTTGTGCATACCGGCGAAATATTCTTCGAGATGCTGGACGATATCACCGGATTTGCGAAGCGACGGCAGAACATCTACAAAGCGAAACATTTGCACTTTGAACTGCTCATCGCGCATTGAGAGCGCCATCATCCGCTGATAAAAACCAGCCTTGCTGAAAAGCGACTCTGGATGCTGATCGACCAGCTCAAAAATGCGCGCACCGTGCTGCTCGATCTCGCTCTGGAGCGACCTCATCGAGGAAATTAGTCCGCCGTTTAGGTTAGGCAAAGCGGAAGGGACTTATTTCGTGGTCAGCAAATAATCCGGTCCCGGAGACGGTCAATTGGCGGGCCGTAATCGAACTAATAAGTGAAACGGTTGCACAGAATTTCGGGGAGCAAGTGGAGAGATTTGCCTGGTGGACTCCAGAGGCCCAGGGCTCGGGTTCGTCAGGCAATCTCTTTTTCGGGGGTGCACACGTACTCATTTGCTCCCCGGGCCGAACGCGATTAGCAAGATCGACATGAGCCAAGCTGGCGGGCGCCATAAGTTTGCCAGTGACAATACGGCAGGGATTTGTCCGGAGGCATGGGCGGCGCTGGAAAAAGCAAATACGAGCGAGGTACCCTCATACGGCGAAGATCAATGGACGGAGCGCGTATGCGATCGTATCCGCGAGATCTTCGAGACTGATTGCGATGTCTATTTTGTTTTTAACGGCACCGCGGCAAACGCGTTGGCGCTGGCGCAGCTTTGCCATTCATTCGAGAGCGTTATCTGCCACGAACATTCACACATTCACACGGACGAGTGCGGCGCGCCGGAATTTTTTACAAACGGGTCGAAGCTGCTCTTGATTGATGGCGCCAACGGGAAGATAGACATCGGCCAAGCAGAAGTGATGATCGCACGCCAGAACCAACTGCATTCGCACAAGCCGCGCGCGATCAGCATCACTCAATCAACCGAACTGGGAACGATTTACGCCTCCGAGGAGGTTGCGGCAATCAGCGGATTTGCCCGTGCTCGCGAAATGTTGCTGCACATGGACGGCGCGCGTTTTGCTAATGCGGTCGCGGCCCTCAATTGCGCGCCGAAAGCGATTACCTGGGAAGTTGGCGTTGACGTTCTCTGCTTTGGCGGCACAAAAAATGGCCTGGCCGCCGGCGAGCTGGTTATTTTTTTTAAAAAAGAGCTTTCGCGCGAATTCGATTATCGGCTCAAGCAAGGAGGCCAGCTCGGTTCGAAAATGCGTTTTCTCGCCGCGCCATGGCTCGGACTTTTGACAGATGACGTTTGGCTGTGGAACGCACAGCATGCCAATCGTGCGGCGCGTCAGCTCGCGAATCGGCTGAAAACGGAGGCTAAGATCGACATCGTCTTTTCGGTCGAGGCAAACGCGGTATTTGTCCGAATGAATGAGAAACTTGCACGCGATCTCCATGCGCGCGGCTGGCATTTTTACAAATTCATTGAGCCGGATGTTTACCGCCTGATGTGTTCGTGGTCGGTGACTGATCAGGACATCTCCGATTTCATGGCGAATGTTGCTGCGTTAAATCATTGAACAGATAGCGACGACGAGACATCTGTATAGGAACTAGAATGAATGCAGTCGCGCGAGCCTTGATCTTTACGGCGGTTTTGCTCGGAGGATGTCGAGCGACTCGCGATGTAGCGGTTACATCGTATCATGTGACCCGCGGTGTCGCGGTCGGTTCGTATCGCGTTGCCACTGCACCGGTGCATTACGCCTTGAAGGGTCGCCGCGATGATTCATCAACCACGGCTACGACAACAGAGACAACGTCGTCCGATGTTACGACGCCAGGCGAACCGGTTCCCGCGCCGAAGATGGCGGTGGCACAGCAGCAATCGCAACCTGTATCTCCAAGGGTTCAAAATCTTTCGGCAACTACTGCTCCGCGTGTGAATCGCAGGGAGACATCGCAAACGAAAATAAAACCCACGCCATCGACGCACGCTGCCTCTGCGCAGCTGGAATTTCCGACTGCTAAGTCAGTCCCTGGCAAGCCTGGATACGTCCTCAGTCCCTTTGATGCGAGTGGAAGATATGTCGATGTGAGCGGTTACACATCTGGCAGCAAAGTAAAAGATCCGTGGACCGATAAAATCTTTATCGTTCCATAACGTTCGGCAAAAGTTCTGCTAGCAGAATTGTTCCGCGCCGCTTGCTGGCCGCGCGCATTGCCGCAACCTTCCGCGAGTGCTACTTAAATATGATGAAATCGGCATTCCGACTTGGCGCTTATGCGATCGTCTGCCTGTCGATCTTCGCCCTCGAGCCGCAGGGTAAAAGCCAGACTTATCAAGGGAAGGAACTCGTCAAGGCGGAACTATTGGCCGATACCGACGCGGTTGTTCCAGGGAAACCTTTCACCGTTGGTTTGCGGCTTCGAATGGCTCCCGGCTGGCATACTTACTGGAAATTTTCCGGCGATGCCGGCTTGCCGACCGAAATTAGGTGGAACCTGCCGGCAGGTTGGAGAGCGGGTGCAATCCAATGGCCGATTCCATTGAAAACGAACGACCCGGGTGACATCCAAACCTACGGCTACCAAGATGAAGCCCTGCTCATGCAGCAGATCACGCCGCCGGCCAAGATCGGCAATTCGTCAGTGAGACTTTCCGCGGACGCAAGCTGGCTCGTTTGCGAAAAGATCTGCATTCCCGGCAATGCAAAGTTATATCTCGATCTTCCGATTGCATCGGCAGGCAATCCTGAGAACCAGGAACTCTTTGCCCGCTGGCGCCGCTTGCTTCCGCAAAATCTACCCGAAATCACAAGCGCAAACTGGAGTCGCGCCGGATCTGATCTTCGCTTCAGCCTAACGGCGCCGACGCTGGCAAATTATTCCACGGTAGCTTTCTTCCCGTTGCCGCCAGAGAACACCGTGGTCGGGCACCCGAAAATTGAGTCTCGCAGCGGAAACGAAATTAAGTTCCGCATTCCAATTGAGGCGGCGAACAAGAATTTATCGTCGATGGAAGGGTTGATCGTTTTTGGCCAACAAGCCAACGGTGAGGACCGTGCCGCTTGGCAAATCGCAAACGGTGCGATTGCTTCGAGCGGCGGTCCCACTCCAGCGCACGGAATCTTTGCGTTTCTCTTCTTCGGCTTTCTCGGCGGAATCATTTTGAATTTGATGCCGTGCGTGCTGCCGGTCATCTCGCTCAAGATTTTTGGTTTCATTCAGCAGGCTGGGCAAAGTCGGCAGAAGATTCTGCGGAGTGGGATCGCTTTTGCCGCTGGCATTTTTGCGTGGTTTATCGGTTTGGCGCTGCTCTTGATCGCGCTGAAGGCCGCGGGTCACGAAATCACCTGGGGCGGCTTCCAATTCACGAACCCGTATTTTGTTCTTTCTTTGAGCGTCATTGTCCTGGTCTTCGCGCTCAATCTCTTTGGTGTTTTCGAAATTTCGCTGCCGCAAACTGCTACACGCGGGTTGCTCGGCTGGACGGGGGGCCAGGGCGAAGCAGGCTCATTCTTCCAAGGCGTTTTCGCGACCGTGCTGGCGACGCCATGCACCGCACCTTTTTTGGGGACGGCGCTCGGCTTCGCCTTCGCTCAATCGCCCGCGGTGATATTGGCGATGTTTGTCGCGATTGCAGCTGGCATGAGCGCGCCGTATTTGCTGCTCTGTGTGCAACCGGCTTGGCTGCGCTTTCTGCCAAAGCCGGGTCCATGGATGCTGCATGTGAAGCAATTCATGGGGTTTCTGCTGCTGGCGACGCTGCTTTTTCTTCTTTATGTGCTCGGCGCGCAACGCGGCCTCGAAGGCGCGATTTGGGCGAGCTGCTTTTTGCTGATGATCAGCATCGCGTGCTGGATGAAAGGCGCATTTTTCACGCCCAATGCTTCGACAAGAGTGCGGACGATCGCAGCGCTCACGATGTCGATCTTACTCCTCGGGAGTGGTGTTTATTTTATCGGCGGGAAATTTCGCTCGGCGAACATTGCGTCTGCCGACTCACGGCTCCGGAGTGACTGGCAGGCATTCACGCCCGAGCGTCTGCGAGCGGAGCTAGAGCAGGGCCATTCTGTCTTTGTTGATTTCACAGCCGCCTGGTGTCTCACCTGCAAATTCAACGAGGCTAGTGTGCTCGAGAGCAGTGTGGTCCGTGAAGCATTTCAGCGTCACGCCATTGTGAAACTAAAAGCTGATTGGACTAATGGCGATCCGGTGATCACGAAATTATTGCAACAATTTGGCCGCCCGGGCGTCCCGCTCTACGTGCTTTATCCGGGAAAATCCGAAGAGCCGATCGTTTTTCCGGAATTGCTCACTAAGAGCATGCTTCTGGAAAAACTCGAAACCGCACCGCGCACTGTCGCTTCGCAATAATCTTTAAGGTTCGCTTGCCAAAGTTATCGTTCTCAAGAAAGTTGAACCATCTTAAGCACTATCACTTCTAAATAATTTATGAAAAGAAAAACAATCCTCACCGTTGTAACCTCACTCGTGGCATCCGCCGTTTTCGCATTTGATCCGCCTCCGGTGGGCAGCGCGGCGCCCGATTTTTCGCTCACGGATGCGAGCGGCAAAACGCATTCACTTTCGCAATACAAGGGCAAGACTGTCGTGCTCGAATGGTTCAATCCGGAATGCCCGTTCGTTAAAAAACATTACGGCAGCGGCAACATGCAAAAGTTGCAGGAGGAATACACCAGCAAAGGCATCGTATGGCTGACGATTGATTCCAATGCCCCTGGGACAGAGGGCAATCTGTCGCCTGAGCAAGCTGAGAAAATCACGACCGCCTGGAGGACGCATCAAACCGCGCTTCTTCTTGATCCGGAAGGCAAAGTGGGTCGGGCGTATGGAGCAAAGAATACGCCGAACATGGTAGTAATTAATCCGGAAGGAAAAATCGCTTACGAAGGCGCAATCGACAGCAAGGCCACGCCGAATCCAGCCGATATTCCAAACTCGACGAACTACGTCAAAGCCGCGCTGGACGAATCACTGACTGGCAAACCGGTCAGCAATCCGACCACCAAACCGTACGGCTGCTCAGTCAAATACAAATCCTCCTAAGTGAGTGTGGCGGCGGTCTCGAATCGCCGCTTCGGAAATCGGCTGCAAGATGTCGCAGCCCTTCCCCGCGGTTAAACAGGCTTGCCGGAAAAGCGCGAGGCCCATCGCAAGATCGGCATCGGCGTTAGTCGAACAAGAAACATCCCCAGTTTCATGGCGAACCCTGGAATGACGATTGGGCGGTCTGCTTCCAGTGCCGCAAGCGCGTCGCGCACGACTTGTTCGACTGAAACATGAACGAACTCGGGTCCACTGTCGGGCTGCCCACCGGGGCGGTTCGCGACCTCTTGGAATTCTGTATGCACCGGGCCGGGACAGAGAGTGCAGATGCTCACACCGGTTCCGCGAAGTTCGGCGCGGAGCGCTTCCGAGAAGCTGGTGACATACGCTTTTGTGGCAGCGTAAACAGCAAAGTTGGGGATCGGAAGAAAACCAGCGGACGAACTGACGTTCAAAATGCCGCCGCGTCTCCTGGCAACCATTTGCGGAAGCAAGCGGCGGGTGAGGGAGGTAAGCGCGACCATGTTTACCAGCAGCATTTGCTCGGTGCGTCTGAGATCGCTAGTCGCGAACGGACCGCTATCGCCGAGACCCGCGTTGTTGATCAGAAGATCGACATCGATGTGCTCGCGCTCAAGCCATGCCGTGAGCTCTTCGATTTGCGGGAGGTCGGCGAGATCAGTTTCGCGAACCTGAATCCTGAGGCTTGGATGCTGCTGTGTTAGTCCATCACGCAGCTCATTCAATCTTTGCTCACGTCGCGCGACGAGGATAAGAGATTGTGCGCGTCCAGCGAGTTGCCGCGCAAATTCGCGGCCTATACCGGCCGAAGCGCCGGTAATCAGCACGTTACGCCCATCAATTTTCATTTCTTTGCCGCTGTAGCGGCGGAAGTGCCGCCCGCAAAGATTCGCGATTTGCAGCCGGCACGGCTGCCTCTACAGATTCGATCTCCCGCTTTGTAAGCAGCCGCCAATGCCCGGCCGGCAGATCACCAAGACGGAGACTACCGACGCGGACACGCACAAGCCGTTTCACTTCGTAGCCAATTTCGTGAAACATGCGACGAATTTGCCGATTAATTCCCTGACGCAAGACGACGCGCAACCGCGTGGGCGTGACCGAATGTAGTCGCACAATTTTGGCTCGGTGACTCTCGAGGAAAACTCCGCGTAGCAGTTTCGGAGCAAGTGTCGTATCCCATGGTCGCTCCAATGTTAATTCGTACTCTTTCTCGATCTTATAGCGCGGATGCATGAGTCGTTGCGCCAGCTCACCGTCGTTTGTGAGAATGAGAAGCCCTTGGCTTTGCGCGTCGAGACGGCCAATGTTGAAAAGACGCCGAAACTTGGAAGGAAGCAGATCAAAAATCGTATCGCGCGCATGAGGATCGCTGCGAGTGGAAACGAAACCAGCCGGTTTGTTCATGACAATATGTAGCGGCTGACTGGCGTGGACGAGCTTCCCGTCGACTTTCACGTGGTCGCGTGTGGAAGGTTGCGCACTGAAATCGGTGCACGGTCGACCATTGATTCTAACGCGCCCGGCAGCGATCAACTCATCACAATATCGGCGCGAACCGACGCCGGCTGCAGCGAGGAAGCGGTTTAAGCGCATGGGAATCGTTAAATCGTGATTCGTCCAACCGATTCAACGATGCAACGTTTTAACGATTCACGTTTTGTTACACGTCGGGCTTTGTCTTCGGAAGACCGACGACTTTACTGTCTTCCTTCCACTGGCCGCGCTTCTTGAGAAGCTCGACGCGCTCGAAGCGCTTCAGCACATTGCGCTTGGCGGCGATGGTGCTGGCGCCCTTTAAACTGCGATGTTGCGACATAAATTCCTCTCGTGCGAAAGGAGCCAGCACATTAAGCCGCGACTCGAATTTTTCAAATGGATTACATCAGCCCGCTGCCGCCGCGATCGCGGACAAACCGTGAATGAATGGACGCGAGTCATCTTCACCGGCCCCGCCTCCCGACGATGTGCTCGGCACTTTATAGCTGGTTGCTTAGCACGACGTACGTGCCCGACGCTGCGATCTGATGATAGATGTGAAAGCGCTCGGTCAGTAACTTTTTCCAGTAACCGACGCGCTCTTGCTCGACAATTAGGTAGAGAGCGGCGCCCCCTTCCCATTTCTCTAAAACGGCATCTTCGCTCAGGAAAATGTCAGTGGATGGTCTGCCTATCGGGGCCTCTTTCTCGCGGTTTTGACTAACAAGGAAAAATCTCCGGTTCAGGTAAAAAATAAGGCTGCTGCTGTCGTCGAGCGGTCCTTCAAAAACCGTCTCGCCGCTTGTGTCCAGCCGCGGATTCAGAGAACGGCATAGATCGGCGAGCGAGAAATAAGGCGCCATTCGGGCAACGCCTTCCATCATACCGAGCCCACCGGGGATCATCGCAACGGCAAGAGCCACGGCCGCAAGTTTCTCGCGTCGCTTGAAAATAAAATAGAGCGCAACCAGCGAGAGAGAAATGAGCGAGGCCCCGATGATCGCGAGCATGGGCCGAAACCATAGCCAGTTCGAAATCGGCATGTCATGCAAAGCCCTCCAGGCCGTCCAGCGCGCGTCCATCACTCCCCAATGGCCGTTAAGAGCGTTCGCCGCCTTGGGATGGACCAATGAAAGCACGAGGATCGCCGTCCCGGTGAAACCGACCCCGATCGCACCGGCTGCACGTAAGCGCGCGGGCATTCGGTCCCACGCCGTAGCCACCCAGAGCGCCAGCGCACTCCACATGGTCATCGAATAATAATCCTGGCGCTGTCCGATCACAAGGAGCGGCACAAAAACTACGCCCATCCAGCAGAGTGGCAGCGCATCGGAAAATTCGATCTCACGAGGGCGCATCACGCGCCGCCAGGCAAAAATCAGCCCGGGTAGCAGCGCCATCGACCACGGAAACCACCATGCAAAATGCATGACCAGAAACTGGTAGGCGGGCATGCCAATATAGTCGTGCGTCGCATCGGAGAGCCCGCGCAAATGCCCCAGCCATTCATGGCTGATCAGATAGCGAAAATACCCGGGAAAATGCCATTCCGCCCAGATGTGCCAGGGCGCGACGATCAAAATAAAGAGCGTCAAATAGTCCCATCGCAAAAGCGCGCTAAATCGCATCCGCGCTTCTCGATAAAAGACTGAGAGTAACAGAAAAATCGTCGCTGGATAAACGAAGCCGAGCAACCCTTTTGTCAGGCAGGCGAGCGCGGAACAAATCCAAAATCCCGTGAACCAGGCGCGCCGATGGTGGCGGCGCTGATAACCGCAGAGGCCGCAGAAAATTGTACCTGCAATGAGCGCGCTGACGAGCGGCTCAGGCATCACGATGCGCGCGAGCAAAAATGTGCCGCAGAAACTAAGATAAATTAGACCGGCTATAAATCCGCGCCAGTAATCGGTAAGTTTTTCTCCAATCAAGAAAATCAACGCAACTGAAGCAACCACCGCAAGCGCAACTGGAAGTCGCGCGGCGGCCGCGTTCACGCCGAAAAGCTTGAACGAAAAAATAATGAGCCAGTAAAGCAACGGCGGTTTTTGCAAGCGCGGGATACCGTCATTGGTAGGTAGGAGCCAGTGATGTGCCTCGACCATCTCACGAGCCGCGCCAGCGTATTGCCCTTCAGTTTGACTGTAGAGATCGCCCGATCCGATGGTGGCGAAGTGCAAAAGCGCCGCTAGCGCAATCAGAATAACAAAAAGCATGCGGCGCGTAGGCGGCTCTGGGAACGCCGGCGGCTCGAGCAGAGTTTCTTCAATGCTAAAAGTGCGAGTGCCTGCGGTCATCGATTCTGTAAGCGGCCATTCCTCGGGCTTCGAAATTTTTCCCAGCTCTCCGGCAAACGCAGCAGTTTCCCCGCGGGCATCTCGATAAGAGCCAGCATTTGGCGGCATTCGGCAATCAGCAAATCATCTTCGGGGCGGACAATGCGAAATGCGCACCAAAATCGCGCACGGTCCAATTGATCGAGCCAGCCTTCAATGACGAGCTGATCCCCAAGTTTAGCGGCGCGACGATAGTCGATCTCAGTGCGTACGACCACAGGATATCTTTGAGTCTGCGCCATTTCTGCGAGCGCAAGACCAAGTTCTTCGGCCAGGACTGTGCGTGCCGTTTCAACGAACCGCAGATAGGCGATGTTGGATACGACGCCACCGCAATCAGTATCGAAAAACATCACCTGCACTTCCGTGCGGATACGCGGCATTGCGGCAGTCACAATCAACAATCATCTCGGAAGGCGTTCGAAAGCAACGGCAAACGTCCGGCGAAGCGGGAATCAATTGATAAGCCCAATCAGGCTCGGGCCGAAGATCATTGCAAGATCGACAGGACCGCGTTGATTGCTTCCTCAACCCTGACCGCTTTCATACAACGAAAATCAATCGGACATTCGCGCAAGAAGCATGGGCTACATTCGACTTGATGCCGCACAATAATCTGCCGACCGCCAAGCGGTTTAGTAAGGCGAGGCTCGGTCGAACCAAAGATAGCGACGGTCGGGACACCGAGCAAGGAAGCTAGATGCATCGTGCCGGTATCATTCGTCAACAATAAGCGGCACTCGCGCAGTTCGTCGATCAGTTGCTCGAGCGTCGTTTGGCCAATGCGATTCACGCAGGAATCTCCGAGCGTCTTCGCAATCGTCTCACCGACTGCCATGTCCGTCGCCGTTCCCAAAAGAATCCATTGCACCGATAATTTCGCGACAACCGCTGCTGCCACTTCGGCGAACCGATGCGGCAACCATCGTTTGGCGGGTCCGTACTCCGCGCCAGGAGAGAGTGCGAGTTTCATGCGTTTGTCCGCTGGAGGGACGCTCCTCGTGCCGTCGGAAATAGCGGGGACGCGATGGAGCGCTTCCCTCCGGTTGTGTTGGACGCTCGCGCCCAGTTCGCTTGCAACTCGCAAATAGCGATCTGCCTGATGCTCGATCGGACCGGGTGTTTCGCGTTGGTAAATGATCTGATTGAGCAACCAACTGCGGAAGTGACCGCGATAACCGACTCGTCGCGGAATTTTACTCAGCCAAGTTTCCAACGCTGTGCGCAAGGAATTTGGAAAGAGAATCACAACGTCGAAACGTGACTGCCGCCGGATCGAGCGGACCGTTGCGACAAGGGATTTATTCGGCAGCGGGATAATTTCGCTAACTTCCGGCATCAATTTCCACATCGACGCGATCTTTGACGGCGCGGCGACAGTAATGTGCGCATCCGGACGTCCGGCCTTGATCGCGCGGACGGCTGGCGCACTCATTACCGCGTCGCCGAGCCAATTGCTTGACCGAATGAGGATTCGAAATGGCTTTAGGTCTTGAGGCGAAATGTCGGATGGCAGATAAACGCCGCGCTTGTAGCGCGCGAGAAGGAAATTGGGCTTGGGTGTTTTCCAGCGATTATGCACCCAAAACCAATCTTCCGGCGCCCGGCGGATCTGTGCAGCGATCAATTCGTTTGTTTTTGCGGTGAGCGATCCAACAGAGTCTTGCCTATCTTCCACTGCTGGCGATACAATGATCCGCCAGCGCGCCCGCCCATTTGTGTAGATCGCCACGCCAACCAGTGCCGCGCCCGTGCGCTTCGCCAGCAATGCTGGCAGCGGCGACGTCGACGCCAGCCGCCCGAAGAATGGGACCCACAAACCGTGGTCGCCGGCGTGTTGATCGCTTAGAATTCCGATTGCGCCGCCGCCGCGAAGGAGCTTGATCGCCTTCTCGAAACCTTCCTTGCGATCAAACATCTCTACACCGGCGCGCCCACGCACGCGACGCACGTGTTCATCGATAAATCGATTACCGAGTTTTTGGTAAATCGTGCTGTTTCTGACGTAGCCAATGAATGTTGGCAGGATGTGCGCGAACAATTCCCAGTTGGCGAGATGGCTCAGGACGAGCACAACCGGACGACCCGTACGCAATTCCCGGTGGACAGAATCCAGATTTTCCGTCTCGATTTGCATCGCCATCTCTTCCAGCGGCATGGACGTTAGCTTGACGCTGCACAAAAGATTCGCGCCTAATCGCTGGAAATGGCGGCGTACAAGGTGGCGCAATTGCTGCGGTGATTTTTCATTTCCGAAGGCGATAGCAACATTGCGCTGTGCTAGGTGCCGATAACCAGGGAGAATCAGCCACGCACAGAACCCCAAAAATTCTCCGAAAATAAAGAGAAGCGGTAACGGTAAGGCGCTGGCAATCGCCGATCCTGCCCGATAGAGAAGATAAACGATAAAGTCGAGCATGCGAGGTCGGCAGTTGTCGCGGAGCATCGCAGGCTAAATTTGCCTGCGTCTGGCTTCAACCAATATAATGTGAACGTGTTGTCATCGGCCATTCATCCCCTTCGTTCCGATTTTGCGCGCGTCATTTCCGGGAAATTCCCTGGAGGACGGCTCCTCGTTATTGGGGCGGACGGGCAGGAACTTGAGCGACAGTTTGGCAAAATCGGAAGGGAGGCAATTTTTACTGCCTCTGCCGCGGATTTAGCGGCAAAGCTTCGACAAGACGGGGTAACAGCACGTTTCGAAATTGCCGTCTGGTTTTATCCTTCGGACAAGAGCGAGGGCGATCGGATTTGCGAAGAAGTTTCCCGCTGCGCGAGTAGCGTTGTGTTGATACCGGGCGCCGGAGCAAGCTTTGCCGCGCGTCGGCCGCTACTTGTCGAATGTTTTTGTCAATTTGGATTGTTGCCTGATTATGGATGCGATCTTGTTGAGCTTGCTCCGGGAGCCGTACTTCTCCGGCACGAGCCGAGCACGTCTTCGGAGGCACTCGTTCCAGCAGTGGAAACGGCGTTTGCGAGACTCAATACGCGGTTCAGCGAGTTACAGTGGACGCTGCAAACGCGCATATTGGAATTGGAAGCAGCCGACCGGCACATCGCCACGCTCGAGGAAAAATTACTGAAACTGAAACAATACCGCAGCGAGCTAAAGTTGTTGAAACAGCAAAGACAAGCGCTACGCCGATCGCCGGAGCGCAGGATCGGTCAAGTGTTGCTTGCGCCATATCGCATCCCCGAAAAGTTGGTGAAAGCAGCCTGGACGAAATTTCGCCCCCGCAGTGCGGGATGGCGGCGATCAGCGGCTGCAACTGAATATCAACACTGGCTTCAACGGCATCGCACGAACACGGGCGACTTGGACCGGATGCGCTACGAGGCGCGTGGATTTGCGATCCAGCCGCTCATTAGCATTATCACTCCGATTTATGATACGTCCGTGCAGTGGCTTACGGAAGCTGTCGAATCAGTGCTCGCGCAAGCTTATGAAACTTGGGAGTTGCTTTTGATCGACGATGGATCCACCGCTGCCGATTTAGTAGATGCTCTGCCGGCTTTGGCCGCTCGCGACCGGCGCATTGTCCTCGATAGAACGGCAAAGAATGAAGGTATTTCTGCGGCTTCAAATCGAGCCCTTGCGCGCGCCTCCGGCGAATGGATCACTCTTCTAGATCATGATGACGTGCTCGAGCCGGACGCGCTGTTTCAAATAGTAAAACTTTTGCAAGTACATCCTGATGCTGATCTGATTTACTCTGATGAAGACAAGCTTACGGACGATGGCTGCGAAGCCCCCGTGTTTAAGCCTGATTGGTCACCTGATTTATTTCGCTCCCACAATTACGTCGGCCATTTGACCGCGATGCGACGTGAGATTGTTCAGAAAGCGGGCGGATTCCGTCCGGAATTCGACAGCGCACAAGATTACGATCTGTTGTTTCGTGTCATAGAGCAAACTGATCGAATTCACCACATTCCGCGGGTATTGTACCATTGGCGGCGAAGCGGAAACTCTAGCGCGATTAGCGTTCGGCAAAAACCCGGCCAGCTCGAAGCGTCACGTTTTGCTATCGATGATCACCTAAAAAGGCAGGGTGAACGCGCTCATGTCGCGGTGGATTGGCGCACGCACGCCTTCTGCGTAAGACGCGAGCTCTTAGAGGCCAAGAGAATTTCCATTATTATTCCGTCCCGCGGCGTCGTGGAGATGCTGGTGCGTTGCCTCGAAAGTCTAACGAGCAAGACGACCTATCCCAATTATGAGGTCGTTATCATCCAGGACGACAGCCAATGCGTTGAAGCCGGCACGCGTTTTTCGCGCATGCCGCATCGCTTGTTGCATTTCTCCGGGACTCCCAATCTCTCCGCGATTAGGAATTTTGCGATCAAACAGACTGAAAACCCATGGCTTCTTTTCCTGGATGGCGATATCGAAGTGATCGAAAGCGATTGGCTGACAGTCATGGCCGAGCACGTCCAGCGCCCGGAGGTTGGTGTAGTCGGCGGACAATTATTGAATTCGAACAACACGATTGAGCACGCCGGTGTTGTTCTAGGCGTCAACGGAATTGCGCAGCCGGCTTTTCGCGGAGTAATGGCCGAGCAGCGCGGAGTGAGCCGTCAATTACAGGTGACCCGCAACTGCACCGCGATCTCCAGCGCCTGCATGTTGACGCGCCGCGAAATTTTCCAAGAGGTTGGCGGATTCGATGACGATCTCGCCGGCGGGTTTGCAGATGTCGATTTTTGCCTCAAAGTGCGACGGGCTGGTTACCTGATTGTTTATACTCCATTTGCGAAATTCTATAAACGTGAACCGGAATCCGATAAAGGCGACATGCGCAGCGAAGCGATTATGCGCGAGCGGTGGTCCGACGTTGTGCAGCGGGATCCTTATTACAATCCAAATCTTTCTCGCGAACGCGCTGATTTCTCGTTAGGCAAACAAAACCACGGTTCGTGTTGAAATGAACAAACGAGAAAAGGATCTGTGGCAGGGCATCAATGCACAAGACGAACTGAGCACCCGTAATTATCGCATTGAATCTTTCGGGCGGGAACTTTCGGAGCGAGGTATCGAGGCAAGCCAACTTGTTACTGCGGAGCGAAAGAATCGCGAGATTGAGAAAGGGTGGATTCCCGGGGTGGAAATTTTTCCGCGAAAAATCCATCCGCAGCATCAGCGTGGATCTTTCGGCGAATTTGTCCGGCGGGATGAAGGGATTGTTGCGCAGATCGGCCTTTGGCCGAAGCAATGGTCGGCCGCGCGCATGTTTGCGCAAACGGCAAAAGGTTTTCACGTGCATCCACCGAGCATTCCCGACGGCGTGACAGCAGCCAATTGGTTGCGCCGACTGTTCATCGATGAGCCAGATAACTACTCGCTGCGCCGGTATGATGAGGAGCAGTGGGATGTGATGTTTTTCCTGCAGGGACGCGCCGAGACGATTCTGTGCGATGTACGCACTGGTCTTTCCAAGCGCATTATGCGTTTCTTTGTCGATGGCGATAATCATCGCAGCAGCAATAACATCGGTATCGTCATCCCGCCCGGCGTGGCGCACGCCATTCGCGCGGAAGGTTCTGAGGATGTGATCATGGTTTATGGGACGAGCACGATTTTCACGCCGGAGTTTGAAGGCCGGATCGCGAGTGAGATTGAAACGGCTGAGTTGCCGGAAAAATGGGCTACGTTCTTGGGTAGGGGCGATTGACTCAATGCCCCCTAGGCGGTTCAAGAGAACCGCCCCTGGGCTCACGTATCGTGAAGAGAAAGTTCGATCCGGCTGAACTAGAGTTAATGGACCGGCCGCAGCCGGTATCTCCCGAACTGGAGCAAGATCTACGCAGTATCCGCCAACTTAATCGCTGGTTTGGCAGTCATCGAATCGTTCGCTGTTTTGTGCGCCGCTGGATTAAGCCCGGCGTTCGCATGCGCATCGTCGATCTCGCGACTGGATCGGGCGATATCCCGCGATTGATTGTTGATCATGCGCGACAAATTGGTGCGAGAGTCGAGATTGTTGCGTTAGATCAACAGTCAGCCACTCTGGAAATCGGACGGAAATTGAGTAGCGATTATCCGGAGATTTCTTTCATCGAGGCGGACATCCTCGAATTCAAGCCGCCTGATGGCTACGACATCGTCCTTTGCTCGCTCGCGCTTCATCACTTCAGCGACGAGGATGCCGTGCGTGTTTTGCAACGTTGCCGCGAGTTAGCTCACAAGTTTGCTCTCGTCTCCGACCTGCGCCGCGGCTGGCTCGCTACCATCGGCGTGAACGTTTTGACTGCGCTCATCTTTCGTGCGCCGATGACGCGTTTCGACGCCCGACTTTCAGCCGAACGCGCCTTTTCGTTCGCTGAATTGGATGACCTCGCACGGCGCGGAGGCTGGCAAAATTTCTGCCACAAAAAATTTCGGTTCGTGCGGCAGGCAATCTGGTTGGAAAAAACTGCAAAATTGTAGAAGCGGGGATGTGTCTTCCGGCACCTTGCTGTCCGCCAGCCGGGTTTGAGGTTTCCGGGCAGAGTTATCCATGCTGCGTCGCCCTCCGACGCCAACACATTTCTTGAGTTCTCCAGCGTGAAGGCGTACTGAAATAAGTCGCAGAACAGAAAGGTATTTTATGCCGCTCTTGAAACCAGACCCGACGTTTTACCCATCTCCGCGCCTGGCGATGCAGGCTCCTCCGGAAAAGCACGCGTTCGTGGCGGCTCTCAATCCGCCCGGCAGCAAACTCAACGACGCGCTGCTGGTTATCGATGTTGATCCCAGTTCGCGCACGTACGGCCAGCGGGTTGGCGAAGTTAAGATGCCGGAGTTTGGTGATGAGTTGCACCACTTCGGTTGGAACGCATGCAGCTCGGCGCTCTGCCCGTATGCGCCGCATCCGCACGTCGAACGCCGTTACCTGGTTGTGCCCGGAATCCGCTCGTCCCGCATTCACATTATCGACATAAAGCCGAATCCGCGAAAGCCGAAGATCGTGAAAGTGATCGAGCCAGAGGAAGTCTTTGCGCGCGCTAATTATTCACGTCCGCACACCGTTCACTGTGGGCCGGAAGGCATTTACGTCAGCGCGCTTGGAGCGCCCAATGGCGATGGTCCGGGCGGCATTTTCATGCTCGATTGCGAAACGTTCGATGTTCTGGGCCAGTGGGAAATGGACCGCGGCCCACAATTTTTGCATTACGATTTCTGGTGGCATCTGGGATTTGACACATTGCTCAGTAGCGAGTGGGGCACGCCGAACATGATCGAAACCGGACTGCAACCCGACCTGTTGCTCGGCGGCAAATACGGTCATCAGATGCACGTCTGGGACCTGCGCCGGCGCCGACATGTCCGGACGCTCGACTTGGGTAACGAGCAGCAATTGGTGTTCGAGATGCGTCCCGCGCATGACCCGACCAAAGCATACGGCTTTGTTGGCGTCGTTGTTTCGCTCAAGGATTTGTCCGCATCAGTCTGGCTCTGGCACCGGAACAATGGGGCATGGGAGGTGAAAAAGGTGATCGAAATCCCAGCCGAGCCGGCCGACCCAGAAAAACTGCCGCCAATGCTCAAAGATTTTAAAGCAGTGCCGCCGCTGGTCACGGACATCGATTTATCGCTCGACGACAAATTTCTTTACGTCTCCTGTTGGGGGACAGGCGAGATGTTGCAGTACGACGTATCCGATCCATTCAATCCCAGGAAGACCGGGTCGGTGCGTATCGGTGGCATCGTCAATCGCTCGCCGCATCCGAAGAAGCCAAACCAGCCGCTCGCCGGCGGCCCGCAAATGGTGGAAGTGAGTCGCGACGGCAAACGGGTCTATTTCACCAACTCACTTTATGCCGCAATAGACGGGCAGTTCTACCCCGATGGCGTAGGCAGTTGGATGGTGAAACTTGATGCCGGTCCCGACGGCGGCATCGCGTTTGACAAAAACTTTTTCGTAGAAAGCAGCGATTACCGAGTTCACCAAGTTCGCCTCGAAGGAGGCGATTCCTCGACTGACTCCTTTTGTTTTCCGTGAGTGGGCTCTGGCCCTGGCTGACGCTGTTCGGTTTAGGCGCGTTTCATGGGATCAATCCGGCGATGGGATGGTTGTTTGCTGTTGGACTCGGATTGCAGGAACAGAAGCGCATAGCAGTCCTTCGTGCTCTGCCACCGATCGCTCTCGGGCACGCGCTTTCCATTGGGATCATCATCGCCGCCGTTCTCCT